>Ga0209342_10001022_pt1 | contig 31636 bp, 46 predicted proteins | sample RifCSP16_2_FD_184023 | JGI IMG/M metagenome (GOLD analysis project Ga0209342, IMG submission 184023) | Soil microbial communities from Rifle, Colorado - Rifle CSP2_sed 16_2 (SPAdes) (version 2) | ecosystem: Environmental > Terrestrial > Deep subsurface > Rock core/Sediment | place: Rifle...
GTTTACAGTTGGGTAAAAGATTCCGTTCTTGCTTCTTGTTATACCCCGACTTTTTTTTCTGCCTGCCACGAATTTCTTATGCAATTTGCTAGTCCTCATATGAAGTCTTTGATGCCGTCTTCTTTTCATATTTCTTCCTTCCTATCTGATTTTATTTGTTTTATTATATATGGTATCTTTTTTACAGAGGGGTTTATCTTTGAATCTTCTGGTGGGAGTTGCTGTAAAAGGTCTTCCCTATGCAATTTATGAATAGAATATCTTATTTTTCTATATGCATTCACGAATTTAATGTACTCACCTGCTGTCATAGTCTGCCAATGTAAATATTTTACTGTTACATCGTGTGCGGTTAATTTTTCTTTATCTTTCTTAAAAATCTCTAATATTTCCTTGTCGAATGGACGTAACATAGATATACATAGAATGAAAATCTTTTAATCCTTTCGCTTAAGTGTCTTAAGACAATTATATATTCTATGGAACCGAAATCTATATTATAGGCGGGGACATAGATACTTTACACTAGAGCAAGATGGTAAAGTATGAGTGTTGCTGATAAAATAACAGAGAAAGAATCTAAGATAATATGGTCACAAGGAAAGATTCGTGCAGTTGCGAAGTCTATACCTAATATAAGAAATCGTGCTTTGTTTATTTTGGAATATCTTACTGGTGGGCGTGTGGGAGAGATTGTGTGCCGTGTGCAGAAAAGCGATTTTGAAAAGATTATTCTCAATGGTGTGTCCTTCCTTCAAATAAACAATCTGCATACTGAGAAGAATCGAAAGCGACCAGTGAGGGAGTTGATATTTCCTATTGAGAAGGAAAAGATGCTTATAGACATGCTTTATGAATATTTAGATAGGGTAAACGATGATGATATACTCTTCAATTTTACTAGGCAACGGGCTTGGCAGATAATCCACCCGATCATATTGAAAAATAAACCTATAGCACTACAAAAGACGCTAAATGGTAATCATTATCTCAGGCATTGTAGAAACACACATTTAGCACTTATTTATGATTTTAACGAATATGAATTGCAAGAATGGAATGGTTGGTCGGACATTAGGCCTGCAAGAGTTTATGTTCATGTCAAAAAAAAAGATATTGCAAGAAAGTTTATGGGTGGTTAGTGTGAGTGAGAAATGGATGTGTAAAAGTGGAAGCGAGTATTATTTCGGTTTCAAACCGTTCCTAACAGAACGAAAAAAAGAGTGTGAAGTATGCGGATCTCCTAAAATAGAAATACATCACATAGTACCGATTAGTAATGGTGGTGCTCATAGTGAAAAGAATGTAATGCTTCTTTGCCATAAACATCATCAGCTTGTTACATATGGAAGATTGAACATTGAGAAAGAAGGTGAAAGACGATATATAGACGAAGATATAGAGATGGCATCAAAACTCTTTTTTGATTATCTGTGGGAAAAGAAAAAAGATGAACGATTAAAAAATTGGTTGGCATACTTAATCTTCATCAAAGATACGAATATAGACAGAATAGATGTGATGTGTTATTCCATGCGTATTGGGAGAAGGGATTGTATTAACATGTATGGGAAGTTTGGCAGTAAAGATCCTGAAAATAGTCCTGATATTGAACCAAATAAAAAGCAAAAGATTGAAAAATATTTGGAGTCAGTAAGAAAAATGTTTCAGAAATTTATATGATATCGAATAAAAAAGAAGTGGAAGGATATTTTTCAAAAAGGTGAATAGATGGAGACATGGGTATCGAAGAAAAAGCCTACAATAGATCAGAAGATAGAGGTTTTGTATAAGAGAAAAGGAAAAGTTCAAAAAACCTTCGAGGATACACTAGAAATTATAAAAAAACTTAATGAAAGTCAAGTTGCCAAAGAGGAAATCGAACCTTATACTCTAGTCGTAAAAGAACTTAGAGAAGGATTAAAAAAGATTAATAAAGAATTGAGTGTTCAGTTTGCTATAAAAATTAGAAATGAACGCAAGAAACTTCTTAAACCATTTGAGGGGTCTCCTTGAGGCACGAACTATGATCCGTAAATACATTCCCGAAATAGCCATGATAATTATTTTCCTGGCATTCGTATACTACCAGTTCTTTGTTGCGGTGCCCCCGAGATTAATAACTGTCTGGAAGAATCCGAACTTGACTATGCTCAAAGACAAGGCTGCATTGGATCTTGAGATGAACCCGATGGATTTCGAGGCATATTATGTGGACGAATGTAACTTGTGTTCTGGGTTCACAAGCACAAACAGCAAGAATATTTACATCAAGTACAACATGACCGATGATGAAGAAACTGTGATTAGGCACGAACTAGCACATCACCTAGAACCTCAATGGATGTCATTAAGTATAATGATTCTTTTCATATTCCAGACTATAGTTGTGCTTTTTTCCAAGTTGCCTAATAGTCACAAGAATATCAAAATACTGTTTTTTATCTTCACTCCGATGGCGTACTTCATGCTAAAATATTCTTCGATACCTGAAGGCGTGGCCACTTACTATGCGGGGCAGTCTGCTTTTTATTCATACTTGTTCATGACGACTGTTTTGATCTCTGTTTCTATTGTATACTTTCTCGCTATCCTGAAAATGGATGCGAAGGTTAGGACAGTTGAGAAGGAGAAATTGAAAATTCTGAAGGAAAATAGCGGGGAAGATGTGGGCGATAGTTTTAAGTAGATTGAAAACCTATACTGTATAGAGGTAATAAAATGATTAAAAATAAAATAATTAAGGCCATGAAACTAGCTGGAAAACTGCATAAGTATCAAAAAAGGGATGATGGAAGCCCTTATTATGACCATGTACATGCAACTTATACTATATTGAGATGTGTCACTAATGATGAGGATGTCTTATGTGCTGCATTGCTGCATGATGTCCTCGAAGATACGGATACAGATTATGCCTATCTTAAAAATGAATTTGGGAAGAAAGTCGCTGACTTAGTTGTAGAAGTTACGAAAGTTGACAGGCAATTTCCTAATTTGAAAACTAAAGAAGGTTATATGATAAAGCTTGCTGACCGATTACATAATATAAGTACATCAAAAGGAAAAAAGACTAAAAAGTATCTGAAAAAAACTATGTTCTAAATATCTTGTTCTCGTATTTTTTCTGCTACTTGCCTAAATGATGGCGATAATCGGCCTTCTTGTTTGTATGCTTTATGCATTTTGATGTGGAGTTTATGTTGTTCTGGGGTTTTTATCTGGATTTCGATTGGTTTGCCTTTATATAAGAGTGTGAGGTGATGTGCGAAATATGGAGATTTTGTGTTTTTGTTAATCTCGTAATAATCTTCGTCTGCAATAACTTTATACTTCTTTTTTAGTTCGCCTGATTTTTTCAACATTTCTCTCCTGTTCTTAACTATAATCACCGCACCTGCAATATCTTGGATACTTGCTAGGTGCTTTCTTCGCAGTTTGTTGATGGTTGAAATTGGTGTTTTCACCCGATATAAACTAACATTGTTCTCCTTTGCGAAATCTTCTAAGATAGGTGTGAATGTTTCTCGATAATCTTCTAATTCTTTTAGTTCATCGCTGAGACGCAATTCGTCTACCTGGCTGCTTTCTTTTGGATTGAAAGGCATCTTATCGTCTATATTCGGAACAGTGTCTCTATCAAAATCGCCATAGACGAATTCTTTGTGGGTTACTTTAGGATTCACTACGGCTCTTCGTACATTTGTTTTGTTAAGCCTCCTATGTCTTCGGCGTATATGCCTTCGTGGTCGCTTTCGCATGTGTATTAATTGGGTTGGATAGTATTTATAAATTTCGCAAGCGGCAAGCATAACACAATTGCTTTTCTCTTATGATGGTGTTTGTCGTGGATGATGGATGCCTGCAGTCGTTGCAGGTAAACCATAACCTTTTCTTTATCTTCTTTATTCCTTTTTGCATATTTATTCCTTTGCTACCTATACTGTATAGATAACTTTATATACTTGTTGCTATACTATACTGTATAGAGGTGAATGAGATGCAAGAAATAAAAAAGGGCGAAATTCTTGGCTTCGAGGGAAGCTGGGGAAGTGGCATCGGCTACTTGCTCGTGAGGAACTTGGCCACGGGACAGATCGAAAGATGCACATGCGAGAACGCACCAACTGTAAGATCGCTTCAGGCAGCTTTTGGGAATGCAATCGGTGAAGGACATACAATAAGCCAAAATGCAGGATTTGTCGGAAAAATAATTTATTACGGTGCTGGCGAGTGGCTTGGCGTAGGGTGGTTCTGCCCAGAAGATGAGGCTGACTTTGAATTGACAGAACTCTATGAAAAGCAGTTTGAGAAACCTAAAAAGACGACCAAAAAACGAAAGAGGGATGGGAAATGAAAGATCCAGAAACGATTTTACAAGACTACGAAAACGGGAATATTTCAGATTTTAAAAAACAGGTTAAAAAGCTGAATAAAAGTGAACTCTTGCTCTTAGCCGAATACATGACTTTTAATGCAGAACTAGGACATGATGGATTTAAGGTTTTAAGATGGTGTTTTGAATGAAAGTTATTGAAACAAAAGGTACGGATTTTCTGCCTATAAAAAGAGTTGTATATGGCAACGAGAAAACTCCAATTGAGGACAGAGAATTTGTGATAATCGGTGTATCTAGTTGTCCTGTAGGAACAGTAAACGATTGGAAAACTTTTGCGAAAGAAAAAGGTTATCGTGGATTAAAGATTTTCCAGAATGATGGGAGCGTTGATTTTGTGTTTATTGATGAGGACAAGGATGGATTTGAGATGAGATGCCAAGAATGTGGGGGAAAAATAACGAATGAAAACGATTGTTATGGTCATGATTGTGAGGTGATTTGAATATGAAATTTGATGAATTTAAAAAGAAAATGAACAAGGCGGACACACTGGCAGATGGAGACAACCTTATTGCACAATTATCTGCTGAACAACTAACAGAAATCGTTCAGACATTAGAAAAATGCAAAGAATTTACAGGAATAACAATGCGAGATGAATACGTTCTTAGCATGGCAAAGATATTCTTAGAAAAACCAGAAACCATGAAATATTATACGAAGAAATATTACAGGAAAGTGGTGGTCTGAATGAAAATAACTGAAAAACAAAAAGAAAGAATCATAGATGCATTATATAGAGCATGGAGAAAGCCAATGAAAAATTTTAGCTGGGATGAAAGAATAGCACTAATTGAAGAATATATCAGGAAAGAAATGGAAAGGTGATTTGATATGAAAAGATACCAGATAGTTGCTTTGGTGACGATGGATGAAATAGTAGAAATAGAAGCATCAACAAAAAAAGAAGCGATTAAGAAATTCAATGAAGAGGGTTTAGTTGGAAATAGTGTGATAAGTGTAATGGATGGAAACATTCATGACGTGATAGATATTCAAGAGGTAACATTAATAAGGAAAAGATGATTTGATATTGAGGTGAGAAACATGAGAGATAAAATAAAATGTGAGAGTTGTGAGGGAGATTACCCAGAAGATGAAATCATAGACGTTGACTCTCAAAGAAAGGTATGTGAGACATGCTTTTCTGAGGCTGAATCAATAGCGACAATAGTCTATTCGGATGAGAGCGGTGAACATTCGTCAGAAGATGGCGGAACTATGGATATAATAACAGAATACGAGAACAATACTGATTTCAAAATAGAGTGGAAAAGCACAGATGCATGGAGAGGCTATTATGAAGTTATTGAAAGCGGTGATTGGGTTAATGTGCATAGCGATTGTATTTTAGCAATGAGTGAGGACGAGAGAGAACTTAAGAACTTTGATGAGAAGTTGGAAGAATCCTGCAAGGAAAGAGGGATAACTATTGTAAAGGTTTTTTGTAGAACGTCGAATTTGTTTTCTTCTGGATACGATGTATTCGTTAAGAGGGAACACGTTTCAGTAGTTGACTATGTCATCAAGGCATTGAAAGGAGAATACAGAGATCCAGTAAGATTTAATGAAACCGCACTGACAGGCAAAGATCCTAAAGATATAACACAGAATGATAAAGACTTTGTAATGGGTGCATTACTCGTTAAGCAAGGTGCTGATCCTAAAGATGCAATAGAAACGGTTAAAAGAATAAGAAAAATAGATAAAATATTGAAGGAGGGGAGATAAATGTACGTAAAAATTAAGGATTGGGACGTAGGCTTTTACGACACAACAGGTAAAAAATTCTATTGTGATCACTGTTTATCTGCATTTGAGTATGTGAATGATCTAAAGAAGCATTTCATTGAAAACGGTTTCATATTATGATGGTGATTTTATGACATATAAAATATTAAGGTTTAGGTTTATGGGAAAGACGACAACAATTAAACGAGGCTTAACGCTTGAAGAAGCACAAGAACATTGTAGCGATCCTAAGACACAAAAAGAAGGCGAATGGTTCGATGGGTATACTGAGGAGAAATAATTATATATGCTAGGTTGGTGGAGCGGTTTAACACGCCCGCCTTAAGTCAGTTTAAGGCAAGCGGGTTAGGTCGAGACGCCTACGGGGGTTCGAATCCCCCACCTAGCGATAATATGTTATTGAAGATTTAAAAAGATATCGGTGATTAGAAAATGACGAGATTTAAAATATCAAAACCATTTAGACAGGGAACTTTCAAAGGGAAACCCTTTTTAGTAGTAGAGATAACAAAGTTTGAAAGGATATCGGATGGGAGGATTGCACCTGTATCTTCGAGAACTATTCCATTAGACAAGTCTCCTGATCTGCAAAAAATACAGGATCTTAGAAAAATGTATAAAGAACAACTAAAAAATCTAGATGATTTTGAAGTTGCTATATGTGAGAGATATTTTAGTAGGTGATTGATTTGAAAATAGCTGGCGTGGAAATTCCTGAAGAGATAGATTCTAGAGACCTGAGAGCTTTGAGAAGAATTATTGAAAGAAAAGGCATTAGGTTTGAAGATTTTGTAGCAAAAGTCATAGAAAAGGGATTATGGGAAGTTGAAATGTACAAGCTTACTACTTCTGATGAGAAGGAATTGAGAGAAAAAAAGAAATTAAACAAAAAATAGTTCTTCTTCATACTCAAAGGAGATGGATTCCTGCCCCCATTCCTTCTTTTTATTCAGTAACCATTTCTTTAACTTAAGATCGTTTCTATAATAGTCGGCTTTCTCGGTGAAAGATTCTATTTTTGCCACTTCTTCTTTTATCAATTCTCTCTTGTTGTTTATAGTATCAAACCACGTCCCAACACCAGAAACTCGTGTCGTCCCGCCAAATAGTTTTCGCAAAAAACTTTCAGTTTCCTGCTGCCTTGCCGTAAATTCTTCGGGTAGTATTTTTACTTTTCTTTCTTTTGTTGACGGCACATATACAACGGCATGGATATATTTTCCAGATCCTTTTGGAAAATCAAGTCTCCTTAGATGGCTTTTCACTTTCACTGGTTTATTCATAACATTTCCTTTTATTTTTTTACTTCAATCTATTTTTAGATTTGTCCTATAACCTAAATAACTGTAGTGGGTTACATATATCTATATCGCTTTTCAAATTCATAATCAACACTGAAAGAAAGAGTTGGCGGCCATCCCCAGATTTGCTCTGTGGCTAATCTAGAGGTGGCCGCCTCGTCTTTGGGGTGTTTGACACTGATAAGAGAAACTTATCAATTTGGTCAGCATCAAAGACTAAGAGCCTACTTAACAAATCTCCATTGAAAACTTCCAGTCTTCTTCATACGTTTCATTTTTCTTCCTTTCCAATTCACTACTGTGCCCACGGGCTTGTTCCCATACTTTTTTTTGAATCCACTTACTTTTGCCATTGATTAATCACCTATGATTTTTAATATGTTTTTTTACGTTGAACTTTATTGCTAATGCAATACCTATGATGGTCATGAGTGCGTATATCTGCGTATTTGTATCGGGGAATCGAAAATAATTGATTATGCCTACCACGAACAACACCAATCCAAGAAAGAATTTGTCATCACGCTTTACCACATTTATCATCCGCTTCTAATCTTTAAATAATTACAATTACTGCTGAATCACTTTTTTTTCTTTCCATTTATGAAAGAAAGTATATAATTTTCAAAGATGCTGCCGAGGAATGCACCTGCGAATGCGATAAGCCAGATCTCTTTTGTTAGTTCAATATTTAGGTATAATGATGTTACATATGAAGCGATTAGGCTACCTAAAACACTTGCCAGTAATATCTTCTTCGTTGTTGAATTTAGTTTCACGCTATCGCCACTCTGGATCCTCTACAAAAACCATGCTCCTGCATAGTTTATCAGGGCATGCTTGAAATAATATTCTAAAAACATTACTCTGCACTTAAGACAAATGTATCTTTTGAGTTCTTGCTTTTTCCAAATGAACATAGTGGACATCTTATAAAATTATAGAATGCCATGAAATTACAATTTAGACATCTTATTGGAAATGCATAATTTCCTACATTATGCCTGTCTGTCCAAACAGAAAGTTTTTTATGAGTTCCTTTCATAAAATTCCTCTGAAACTTTAGCACTCTTCTCATGGTATTATTCCCCATCTAAAACATCTTTTGCTTCAAGATCCCCGCACATCGAACAGTAGTATCCCTCGGGGATCAAGTATACCTTTCTGTCGCAATTATTACATTTTAGTTTTGAAAGTGTCACTCTTCCATCACTTTCTTTTTTACACTTCTTATAAATTTGTCAAGTTTTCGCTGTTCACGAATTCCTTCTTCGTGGTGGATCTGTGTCCTGTGAATGTACATGAGTCTATGGCTATTAGTTGCAAAATGACAATATTGACATGGATTGACTACTACATCGAATTCAGGGAATTTTTCTGGGGGCGGGGGGAGCATCATTTCTTTCGCCTCTCACTAATTAAAGTGGCTATTCCAAAAATTATTATGCCGAATGCAATTATCATTAACCATCCTGGTTCTATATAGCTTTGATACTCAAATGGAAGTTTTTCTTTATTTTGACTTATGACAAGCATTACGAATCCGAAAAATAAAAAAATACCGCCTATGTTTCTATTTTCTTTTTTATTCATCTCTTTCGCCTCTTTCTCTGTCTTCTCGTTCTTCGCCTTCTATACGTTCTTATTCTAACATATCGCATTAATATCCGCCCGCATTTGTTGTTATTTGTATCTGGTGCTACTTCTTTATTTTATATATTTGGCTCACATCCATTCCATCTTGTATCCTTTATATCTTTGTAATATACATCACGAAATGTAGTATCATATCTGCTTATTCTGCAATGACAAACAGACAAATCCTGTGGACATGGTGCTGTTATACACATAATCATATCGGGATTTCCTGCAGACCTAAAACATAAATCCGCAAACTCGTCAGGAGATGTTATAAAGGTTTTACAGTAATCATTACTAACTACTGTTCTTCCCCCGCCTGTAAAACCTTCGGGAATTCTACACTCTTCTGAATTTAACTGTTCGTATTTAACATAAACTTCTTGTGAATAAGCACCGAGGCCAAATATTTTACAACAAACTATTTCTTTTGGTAGTGTAGGTTCTGTTGGTATGGGTGCATTCACGCATTCTTCTAATGTTGAGAATGTACTTATTTTATCTGGTCCGCAACCGCTTCCACAGTCAGTAAATATACATTCTGCCCCACTCTTTACGTACATTGGTCTACAAACTGCTGGGCAAGCTAGAAATGTTGTTGTTGGTCTATATTCTATTTCACATTTTCCTGTGCAATCTTGGCAATTCTCTGGTAATACACATTTGTATCCATTAGGGCATTGCTGGCCTACATATCCTCCACAAACAGGAAATGGATAAATGAGGGTGGTTGTTGGTTTGTATTCTGTTTTACATTCCCATTTACCATCGATGCATCTTGGTATGCCGAAGACACATGATATGGGCGGGGTGCCTGAAGTTATTAAACATTGCTGATAATCTGCTTTTGTTACATTGCCTTCGCCTATCATAGATTCTATTGTGATTTTTCTTTCTTCAACTTTTACTTCTAATTGATCTACATTGCTTATTGCTCTATCGATCCCTGGATATGCTTGCTCTGGGACTACTGCTCTTACATTAAGCAACACTACTCTATGCTGATCTAATGCTGTTTGCAACAGCAGTGAAAAGTCACGCTGCTGGGCGAGGTTTGAAATCTTTGCACCCGATGATTCTGCTTTTTCAATACTATCTCTGTAATCGTCTGACAAATCATTTATTTTTTCTGTGTTTCTTGCTAGGTTATTTGAATTACTTGTATCTCTTAAGTATTGTATTTCTGAAATTCTTTTCTGGGCCAGATCCAAGTTATATGATGCCTTTGAGGAATCTGAAAACATGAATATGCCTACAAGTGACTCCACGGCTTTTTTCAATCCGTAGATTGGGCTGTCAGGAGGGATTCCTACTTCATTTGGGATTTGTTGTGCGAAGGCTATATATGTGAATGCCAAAAGCCATCCCATCAAGCCAACTATAAAATTCCTTTTGTTTAATTCCATTTTTTAATCGCCTCTATCTTATTTTTTTTTGACATCTAACCAATCCTTCTTTTATGGGATTTTACTATGGTTGATCGGGTTTTTGTTACTGAACTTCTTAAATCATTATCATCAAAATTCATTGTCCAATCCCTAAACTTATCAATTTTCGATGCATCTAATCTATCATTTTCATTACCATACTTCAATTTATTATAATCAAATGTATCTTCTAAACGTCTAATTTCCCACTCTCCGAAGTTTTCATATACCCCTCCTCTTAAGAATGCTTTCCTTATCAAGGATTTCTTAAACACTGAAATTTGTTTATCGATTTCTGTCATCGCCTTCGCCTCTTGTGGGATTTTACTATGGTTGGTTTTGATGAGATCGGTGGATTTCTTATGATTTCTTTTAATTTGTCACCCTCATCCTCCATGTTTAGAATATGATCAATAACTTCATCCGCATCAACTTTGTTAGGATTAATATCGGAATCTGGTGTAAAGCCCTGTTGCATAAACATTTTTGCGTGTTGACCTTTGCCTCTTGCTGTCGGAACAATATATTTCTTTACAACTAATCTTGCTTTTTCTCTATCAAAATTACCTTTCGTTATTTTATTCTTCCAATTCTGGTGCCAATTATGCAACCATCTTTGTGAGACTTCTGTATTATCCAGTATAAGAATAGTATTCCATGTATCCCAATTTGCGTAACCTTGGTATCTTTCACCTGACATGACTAACTCACCTATTTTGAATCACTACTTCTATTGAAGTCGCACCTTTTATTTTGGTTATTTGCATAACTTATCTCCTGTAAGGTTTCTTTCGTCTGTGTTTTCGCACTCGTGTACCGCCTTTTCTTGTGTGTCCAGATACCACGACTGTTTTGCTGTCGCCCCTGTGTCCATAGCCAGATGGTATTGTTGTTTTGGCCGTACCTCTCCTGTCGGCTACTTGGCTTCTGCCGATGTTGGTAAATTTCTTGAACTGACCTTCACGGCTTCTCTCTACATACGAGTGCTTCTTTATTCTATATCTTTTTCCCATTTTAAATCACCTCAACAATGACAACTATATCCATTTTTATGCTTCTTTTGTTTCTTCATGATTTTCACCCTAAATATTTCTTTAGTGCCCCTCTGGCTTGCTTATTAACTGACATGAACGCTGTCACGAAGACTGCTATGATCATTGAAATATCTATTGTTACTGGTCTTTCTATTGGTGTGCCCGATGAACTGATCTCGCCTGTGGGGACTGCAAACTGATATGGCGTGAGCGGTGTGTACTGTGCCCCCACCAATGACATGACATTGTTTAGGATGAGTGGCGAAATTAACAAACCGATTATTAAAAATATCGGGATTAAATTTGAATATCCTTTGAAGTTCTGTTTGTTCTTTATGTAATAAATTGCTATTAATCCTGCGACAATCATCATGGCGATTTGTATAACTTGCTTTAAAAAAAATGTTACTAAAATTACTCCCGTAAGTGATCCAATTATCCATTGAATGGCGGGCAATGCCAAGAGTATTGGAATGAACCAAATCATTATTGATCACCATTTTCAAATCCCTTTACTTTCTTTAATATAGTCTCTTCCCAATTTTCTTTTAGTTTTTTATTGTGAATTATTTCGTCTTCCCAGATAAATAGAACTTTGAATCCTAATTCATTGTATGGTTTTCTTTCCTTTTCTTCAACTATTTCTTTTGTAAGTAGAGGATCCTTATGCCTTATTAGATGCCAATAATTACCATTGAAAAGGATTACCTTCTTTTGACCATTACAGTTAATCCAATCTGGTACTTTGCCATTTAGTATTGTCTCACCATTAATATTTAGTTTCCATTCATTAGGAAAATTAGATTGTAGGATAGAATCAATAAATTGTTCTTTTTTGTTGGGTTTAGTATGAGACGCTTTTATCTGGGCTTTAATTGTCTTTTCTTTATATTTTGGATCTTGCCATGTTATTTTACTTCTTTCTGATCTTGTTCTTCTTTTTATATGTTTGTCTAGCTTCTTCATGATTGTTTTTACTGATACATTAAATTCTTTAGCTATAAATGGTATATTTTTCTTCTCTTTAACATATAATTCTAATATCTTGTTTTCATCTAGTTGTTTTTCACCGAATTTTTTTCTGTTTGATGGATTTTTCCACATTTCTTTTATTCTTTCAGATGTAAACTCAGTTTTTGGTGAGTAATGTCTTCCTTTCATTGTCTTCGAGATTTTTTCTAATGTATCGTTTGAATAAACTCCCTTCTTTCCTTTGTTCCATGTGACTAACATGCCATTGGAATACATTTCTTTTCTTGTTTCAGAGATTTTCCTTCTATGTTCTTCTGAGAATTTCTTGCCCTTCATATGTGGAATTAGCCTACCTTCTCTATATAATCTCTTCATGATCATCGAATTGTTCTTTTTCTGTTCTTCTGATTGTCTCTTGCCTTTATTCCATGCTGGAATTCCACTTCTTGCTATTGATATATTTTTTCGATGTTCTTCTGAGAATTTCTTACCTTTGTTGTTATCGTTCCCTTTTTTGAAAATAGTTAATGATAATTTTAATTTACCTTCCTTAAATAGTTTCTTGCGTGTTTCTGATGTTTTTGGATTAGGTTTTCCTCTTTTCGCTATCCTAATTTTTTCTATCCATGTAATATATTTTTCTGGATCTTTCGGTGCTCCCATATAATTATCGCCTTCGCCTCTTGTGGGATTTTACTATGATTGATCTTTCTACTAATTTTTTAAATGCCTTGTTCCTTTCTTCAATATTTTTATAGTAATAATGTTTCCCAGTTTCTCTATCTATTATTTGGTATTGTGCATCTTTATCATAAGAATAATTTGCAATCTCAAATCTATTATTTTTATTCCGCAGATAATTATTGATGTCTTCCGTTTTCATCTTCTCTTCCCCTTTTTCCAAAAGCCACTCATGTATCCTATCCCGCCAATGACTATTATACTCGCAGCTATTCCAAGCATAAGATCTCTTTCTGCAACTTTTAGGCTACAGGCTAGTCCTTTTATTCCTGTTAATTGTTTGCATGGATCGGTTGGTGTGATATCTTTGTCGCCCATCTTGCAGTCAATCGGGCATCCTAGTTCTCCGATTTCACAGACATTATTTCCACATACAAATGGCACAAATACCTGCCCCTGGATTGTTGTTGTGGTCGTGTAAGTTACTGGAATACCGCATCTTGTCAAATCTGTTGTCCATCCAGTTGGTATGCATGTTGATAAGTAATCTTTTATTATACTTGTTGCTGGATCACATGCTCTTGTAATGACTGGTTCGCATGTGCCTATTAATGTAGATGTTGTCTGGACTGGAAGAGTTGTGGTGGTCGTGCTTGTTGTTGGGGTTGATGTTGTAGTTGACTTGATTAATAAGACATTTATTGTTTCGACTGATGCGGATATATATTCGCTATATGTTTTTGTTTCATATCCTGATTTTGATACGGTTACGTCATATGTGTGGCCTTCGGCTAAGCTATAAACTGCGTAACCGTTTGCGTCTGTTGTTTTCTGCCTGATGCCTGTACTACCTATTGGATCGCCTGTTACATAAACAGTTGCACCTTCTAGTACTGGCCCGCCATTCTCTTTTACATAAATATTATATAGCCAATATATGTCTTGCGATCCTGTTGGTATTAGGGTTATTGCTGTTGTTTCTACTGCTGCACTCTGGTAATCGGTGAATGTTTGTGTTACATAACCGTCCTTTGAAACTGTAATCGTATATGTGTAATCCTGGCCTAAGCTGTAGACTGCATAACCATTTGCGTCTGTGGTTTTTGTTCTTATGCCACTGCTACCTACTATCCCACCTTGTATATCGATGGTTGCTCCATTTATTGTTGTGCCTGAACCTTGTTCCTTGACATAGAAGTGGTGAAGCCATGTAGTTGTGCCTGGAATTGTTGTAACTGGGGCATTGCATGAACCACTTGTACATCCATTTGTGCATGTCTCTAAAGAAACCCATTCAAAACATCCGTCTCCGTTCCCGTCTTTGCATTGTTCGACATCTCCTGATACAGAACATCTGTTAACTCCGAGAACACATTGATTCTGGCATGGAGGTGTAGTAGAATGATCAAGGGTTAATGTACCATATTTTACATTCTCATGAATATAAATTTCCTGTGTGGATTGGCATGAATTGATACCGTTTTGATTTAGATTTATCCTGACTGTCTGCTGGGTTCCTGAAACTGTGCAAGTTCCAGTGGTTACATAAGTTGTATCGCTTATCTGGATTGAACATGTGGTTACGTCTGGGAATGAATAGGTTTGTTGTGTGTATCCTGCTGTTGCGATTTGTGTATGACAACCTAAATATTTTAGGTCACAGGTTTCAGTATTCCCGACTAATGTGCATGGCACTCCTATGCCTAGTGAACCTAAAATTCCTTCTAATCTGCCTGTGTATAATAAGATTCCTGCTAGTACGAGAACTATTATTATTGCACTCTTTTTCTCCTTGATTATTTTCTTTACTTTCATCTTTTACCACCTTTGTTTCTGGTTACAAAATATCCTGTTGCAAAAAGTATTAGGACAATAAGAATTGCAATGGCGACCCAGAAAGTCCAGTCTAATACTTCTGTTCCTTTTAATTTGCATACGCCATTCTCATCTTCTGTAAGTGCGTTGCAACATGGCTTTAGTGCCGAAGGCTTGAATCCTTCTGTTGTGCATTGCTGTGCTAGATCCTGGCATTCCTGTTCTGAATTTACCGCAACTCCGATCCCAGGCTGGTTTATCTGGCAACATATCTTTCCTGCTGGCGGGGCTTTCTCTGTGTATTGGGTTTGCTGTGCTGTGCAGCATGCATTTACACCGAGAGTATCGCAGGCTAAAAGACCTGTTGCACATTGATTAAATTCATAGCTGTTTAACGTTGGGTTGTATTTACAGCATTGATTATTTGGATATGCTCTTTCTGGATTGCATGATACTGTCCTGTCATTAAATATGCATTGATTGCTTGTGCATGATGCGACTGTTCTTTCAACTATGCTTCCGCCAGATTGTTCGATAAACTGTAGCCTGTTTCCACAATCATTAACAACTATACACTGTCCAGTTGATTGGCCTATTTCACAGAAATTATTTACACAATTATAATCGGCAGATAATCCATATACTGACTGGCATTGTGCGTTTGAACAACAAAAGTTTTGCTTTGACCTACCGTCAACGAGAATTTGCGATGAATCGGCAAGTGCATAACACTGCCCTGTTAGTGAAGTATGGCCTGTAAATGCAGTAACTAACTGATTCTGAAAATCGCATGTTGCTGGTTTATTTTGCACAAAAATCGGCGTTATCGATGCGAGTTCACGATATGCTCCTGTCGGGAAATTTCTTGCATCGTTTATCCCTGTTAATGCAATCGATTTTTGCACTTTGCTGTCTATTTTTATCAAGTCATTAGGCAATATACCAGTAGTTATATCATCCTTTATGCAATTTATACTCGCTGATATTGGAACATTATCTATTCCAGCTTGCGGGGCCGAGATAAATAAGCTTAATGGTCTCCCCCAATATATCATAGAACCTGCACAATTTGTTAGTGGAAGACATGAACCTTCTGAACCAACACTATAACTTACTCCTCTTGTGAGTGTTTGTCCTATACATGATGATCCTGTTGAACCTCCTGTATCTGAACATACAATACTATTATCGCTTGTTCTCCTTACATATGCATTATAATCTGATATAAATGATGTAATGTGTGCGGATTCTGCCTGAACTACGAATGTCTGTGGCTGATTTACGGTTGTCCATGCTAACTTAGGCTGTTCCACTTCGTTTCCAAAAATATCACATCTTATGGTAAGCTGCTCTGCTTGTGCTATCCGACATTGATTATTTAAAAAATCATCTTTTGTTAAGACTTGACCTTCTGTAAAAGAAGCCTGGACTTTAACTAGAGATAACTGCTGCTGGAACTTTTCTACTGGGTGCAAATTACTATTGATGAGTACTATTGCGAATGCCCCGATTATTAATATAAATACTGGAATTCCCATGACTTTTCTGTTCAGATCGATGTTTGTTTTTTTCATTTATATCATCTTTTGAAAATCTTCTATTTTTTCTAATAATTTGTTTTCATCATTTAATTCATCTTCCCAAATAAATAGAACTTTAAATCCTAATTCTTGATATGGTTTTCTCTCTCGTTCTTCAATTATTTCCTTTGTAAGTAGTGGGTCCTTATGCCTTATTAGATGCCAATAATTGCCATTGAAGAGGATTACTTTTTTCTGGCCATTACAGTTTATAAAATCTGGTATTTTGCCATTTAGTATCGTATTGCCATGAACATTTAATTTCCATTCATTAGAATCTAAGAGCGAATAAATATATTTTTCTGGTTTATTTGGTTTTCTCCTCTGGGCTTTTAACATTCTAGCTTTATATTCTGCATTTCTCCATTGTCTTTTTTCTGTTTGGATTATTTTTTCTATTGTTTCTTTAGAATGTTTTTTCCCTAACATTGGATGTTTGTTTTTCTTCCAGCGTTCCCTTGTTGATCTACCTATCTTCTCAAGTGTTTCCTTTGAATGTTTTTTGCCCTCTGTGGGTGATTTTAATACTCCTTCTTTAAGTAGTCTTTTTCTGGTCTCTGACATTTTCTTTTTTGTTTCTTCTGAATATTGTCTGCCTTTTAATTTAGGGTTGGGTTTTCCACTTCTTGCTACTGATAATTTTTTCTTGTGTTCTTCTGAGAATTTCTTACCTTTTGACCATGAATGTCTGCCTTTCGTTGATTCTGATATTTTTCTTTTGTGTTCTTCTGTAAATACAGGTCTTTTTTTGCCTTTTGAGCCTTCGGTGTTCTTTCTTCTTGGTATGTTATATTTTTTTAGTTTATTAAGAATTGTAGAATGGCAACATCCAACCTCATTAGCTATTTGAATTGATGATTTTTCATCTATTACATATCTCTGATATAATACATCTCCTGTTATTTTTATTTTCTCATTAGATTTTGATATGTTTTCACACCATTCTTTAGATCGTGGAGGTATCTTCTTGTCTTTTGAATGTTCACCATGTTTCCTTACTGATATATGATATTCTTTTAACTTATTGAGAATTGTACTATCGCTAAATCCTAGTTCTTTGCCTATTTCTATACTAGACTTTTTTCCTATTACATATTTTTGGTATAAAATTTCTTTTGGGATTTCAATTTTTTTCATATTAATAGCCACGACTTTCGAGGATCCAAACTAGGAGCATCGACAAAGTTATTACTCCCCCGTATATTATTGCTGATGATACAAATATTGTTAAAGCTGGATGAAGGTTGATGCCGTTTGTAATTAAAAATTGTTGGATGAGTGTACCAAAAAAATAAAGAATGACGAATAACGAAGTTATGTGCACAAATATATTTCTTGGCTTAAGCTTCCATGCTCTTTTTAATATTGATTCATCGCTGTCTGTCATTCATTTCCCTCTTTTTAATTAATTCTGAAACAAAAAATAAAAGTATGCCCTGCATTCTCTGCATTACTGATTGCCATTGTTTATTTTCTTTTGCCTTTCTTCTTGCCTTTGAAGAAGATAAGATAGCCTAGGATTCCTATTACACCTATTACTATCAGTCCATTGTTGCTTGGTGTTCCTGGCTGGCCTGGTTGAGTTGGTGTTGTTCCCGATGGTATGCCTACTGTTGTTGGAGTTGATGTGCTTCCGCCACCTACAACACTACCACCGCCTGTTGCGTCTACTGCGTAATTGAAGTTTATTGATGACCTGACTAGATTACTTGCCGTATCGTTCTGATAAACTTCCACTGTACATTCTGAACCTGTTCTTAGTGGAGTTACACCTAGACTTGTTATTGTGCATGATATTGTGGTGTTTGCTACAACTACACTGTTTGTGGGTGTTCCGCTATTGCATAATATGTCATAGTTGCATGTATCTGACGTTGCTAAGCCCGAATTCGATACAGAAAAGTTTAGTTGTATGGATAAGTTGCTATCTGTGTCTTTTTTTCTATATGTGGTTGCTGCTACTGGATCGGTTATTGATATCGTGTCTGCTGAAAGATCTATGGTTATGTTTCTTTTCTGTCCCTGTGCAAATGTGCTATTTGTTGGTGGATTGTCAGTTATATTCTGCACTACATATGCTTTGATCTGATGTCTTCCTGCTAACATGTTGTTTATTGTAATGTAGATGTAACCACTTGTGCTAGCTGATGCATTGGATAGCTGTGTTGCTGACAGATTAACTACTTGATCTGATTGATTCCTCCATTCAAATACTGATGACGAATTAATCGTAGAATCTGAGGAAACATTGAAGGTTACTGTCTGCACGTTTAGAAGTGTATTGTTGGCTGGTGTTGGGCTCGTCCAAGTTAAGCTTCCTGCTGCTAGTGCTGGTGTTGCTATTAATGCTAAGGCGAAAAATATCGCCAATGGCAATTTTTTTGTTAAATTTTTCATTATTTCACCTATGAATTTATACTAATGCTGGGGCTGAAATTGCTGCTAACCACGATCCTCCTAAAATAAGCAATGCCAAAATTAGTATCGCTTTGTTCTCTATGAATTTCCATGATAATGCCCCCATTATAAATATGATAATTGTTGTTCCCATGCTTGCGTCTAGTATTTGTGAATTGGCTAATCCATTTAAAAAATCTGCAAGTGGCCCCCCAAATGAATTTGCTATTCCACCGATAGTTTGTACAATGCCCGTTAATATATCTCCTATACTCGACATTCATTGTTCCACCTTTTTTCTTAGATTCTTTGCAACTCTCTGAATTCCTAAAGGTGAAAAATACCTCCCGTATTTCTTGATGCGTGTTCTCGTGGCTTTACGCATCTGGAGTTTTTTCTTCCTCCTTGATATCCTATATCGTCTTTTTCGTGACATGGTTGATTACCTACGTTGTCAAAACATAAATCGTTTTTCCGTCTAGAGTCTTCGTTTTTATAATTCTATGTTGCTTTAACCTCATTTCTCTCTTTATTTTTTGTAATTTTTTCTTATTGCTGCTAGTTAGATATTGTACATTTCTTCTAAGATGGCTCTTTACGATTGGCATAAAACCTTCCTATGTGAATTCCAATGTGAATTAAATTACATTGGATAGCTTATAAAGATTTCTATTGCCAAGAAATAGGGTATTTTAGAAGAAAATCAGTACTGTGACTGTCAATAGTGATGCCATCAGAAGAAGTTCGATGATGCTCTGATCTTTTTTTCTTCTATATAATAAGATGCAAAATCCTGTGATTGATACTATAAATACCAGCCATCTAGGGACTGAGAAAACTCCAACTTCGATATCCCTTGATAAGTTGATGGCAGTGAGTTCAGCGATAGGATATTTCTTGGCTGTAAATATGAGGCTTATGTAATCTATCTTATTCTCGCAATATAGTGCTATGATTCCTGTGTACTTCTGGCCGCCGACTGTATCTTGTGGCCTGAATTCTACGGATAGATTTTTTCTTTCGGTGGCGTTTAACCCAGTGTGCCGTGGAAGGAATAAGAGCCACTCGCCTGGGATCGGGGTACTGTCAAAAACATCTGGAATTCTTGTGCCTGCAAATCCTATGGCGAGATCTCTGGATATTGATCCGTTGTTGAATACTTCAAACTTAAATGTAAGGTTATTTTTCTCTATGGTGAGGTTGAAAGATGTAGGCTTATAATTGATTTGACATGCCTGTAAGGCCCCGCCCCCGCCTGCTGAACCTATCTGACTTACTGGGATTTCTACTACTGCGGTTATATTCTCGCCGATTAAATCGAAGGTTATTATTACTACGTCTGAAATATCCCTGTTTAAGTTTGCTAATCTATTTATGGTATCTCTTAGATTTTCAATATCCTCTTGATTTCTTATCTGGATTGTATTTTTTAATCCTGAATCTGTTATATAAATTATGTCTGTTCCTGATCTAAGAGAATTCTCCAACGATTGCAGGAAATCTTCTATTTTTGAAATATCTGCTATGTCTTTTATTCCAACGTAAAGTCTGTTTACCTGATCGGTGGCGAGGATTTGGTCTTGTGGGATTCTGAATATCTGGATGGTTCTGCCGTTTTCGTCTGTTAATATGATAGTATCAGTTGGATTCCTGTTCTGGATTGAGTTTTTTGTTGTCTGGTCTAAAACAGTTGCCAAATCATTTTCTATTCTTATTGCTTTATATAATTTTCCATTCTGATCTGAAACTGTTATTGTGTCTGAATTTGTTCTATATCCTATAAATATTCTTCCTTGATCATCTTTTAAAAATACAATATCATTTAGATTTCTTAGGACTATTATGTTTCTTGAAGTACTGTCAACGATGGCAAAAGTATCTGGATTATCTCTATTGAAACTTCCTATCCTGCTTATTGCATCGCTTAGTGTTATAGAATCGTATTGATTTCTTTTTATGTTACCTTCTCTTAAATCTATATCAATTAGGTTTACAATATCATTTAGATTTCTTCCTGAAGATTGTATTCTTAAAACAAAATCATTGCCTGATTCAATGTCATCTATGTTTCTCAACAAAATGAAATTTCTTTTAGACGAATCAAAAACATAAATTGTATCATCGCCTTGCCTTTTATATTCTGCTACTTTATTTTGTGCATCGCTTATTTTTGCATTATCATCAACACTTATTGAAAGAACTGAATTTCTAATTCCTATATCAATTATGTTTACAATGTCATTGGGATTTCTGTTTTGAATTGTTAAGCGTGAAGTTGAATCTAAAAATAGAATTGTATCTGAAGGATTGCGGTTGCCTATAAATAGCCTAATTATAGACTCTAAAATGTTTGATGTGTCTTGAGAAATTCTTGTAATTGAGAATGTTCTTTGGAGGAAGTCTATTATTAAGGAAAAGTCATTTGTGTTTCTGGTTCCATTAAATAGCCTAGGCAAGAATTCAAATCCTTTGGATAAATCTTCAGTTAATCTTTCCAAAAATCCTCGTTTTGACTGGATGTCACTCCCGCCTGATAAGTCATCTATGTTTCTTACATAATTTTGTGTAGCGGATGAAGTGAAAGTAATATTTCTTCTGACAATGTTTGTATGATCTAAAGTGCAGTTTTCTGAACCTGAACATAAGGTTTCATCTGTGTCTGCATCTTTTACAGTCTGATTAGTTTCGTTCAATTTTATGAATGATACGTTGTTTTCTCTTACAACCAATTCTTCCATAAAAGCTGTGGTATTTATCGCAAAATATCCCACAGTTCCAGAAGAGTTAGATATTTCTGACAGTGGATCAATTCTTATTTCTGCTAAAACTGCTGGAATAAAAAGAAGCAGGAATAAAAATATTTTCTTCATACATATCATCACTTTATGAATGCACCTGCACCTTCAGTTCTCACAATGCATAAATTCGCTTCCTCTGTTCCTGTGCCTGATGAAAATGCTCTGTTGATTCCTGAAATAATTGCTTGTGTTACAAATCTTCCAACCCCCGTTATAAGAAAATCATTTCCATTCAAATTTACATTGCTTGTGATTAAACAATTATCTGCACAATTAACAATCCAATTTCCTGAAGAATAAGTGCAAGAATCAACTATTCCAACTGAAAGTGTATGATTAATTTCTATGTTTACTGTATTGTTTGAAATTATTAAATCATTATTTCTTGTCGTGTGATTTGATTCCATTAAAACATCTATTAAATGACTGCCTGTATTTGATGATGTGTTTGCTGTCCAGTTAACGATACATGTTTGTCCAACTAACAAATTAGCGTTTACGTTGCAAATAACTGGATTGAATATGTTTCTTACTGTTAATCCTACTGTATCTCCTTGTAAGGGAAAATTATTTGGATTTATATCTAAAAGATGTATTCCGTCAAAAGCAGAACCGCCTAAATTTCTTAATGGAGGATGATCAGAATAATATTCTGATAAGATAAATATTTTACTGAATGTTTTGTTAAACACAGCATATTTTCCCACAGAAGTTCCTTCAATCCAAAAATTTTCGTTTATGTATGCAAGACTATGACAATCGTTAGTACAAACTGGAGATAAACTAAAATTCCCTACAATTGTACAATCTGTTGTATTTATCTTGATGACCTTGGAAAGATTTTGTCCATAAATAAAACCATCTGCCCATGCCATAAAATCCATTCTAACAGCATTCTTGCTGATTTCACAAGCTTTTATTGGATCTCCGTTTACAGCTCTGTTTACATAATGTGTTCCATTTGGATACCAGACTGAATTTGTTACAAAATCCCACCCAATAGCACCGCAATAAATTCCAGCAGAACAAGTATCAGGAATTGAAAAACTGACAGTTTTTGTTGGACTGCTTAAATTTGATATATTCCATGCTTCTATAAGTTTATTGGAAACATTGATTACCCATAAATGCGTTCCGTTCCATTCTGCTCCTTCGTAAAGAAAAGTTGAATTTTGAAATAAAACATCATATATTGGAAATCCTGTAGTATTTATAATTGTAAGTGGAAACGTATTATTTATTGCATTATCTGGTTCAGATGATTGATTGTACCTTAAAGTCATTATTATTCTTCCACATTCATTATCTTTGCACAAAACTGTTCCTGAAGCATTCAATGTAGTATTTATTGTTGAATTTGAAGGATTGCCAACTTGAATTATTTGAGATATTTCTAGTCTTTGATTAGTTATATTTATTGTCCAATTAGTTGCTGTTGTTCCTAAATTTGCAGAATTATCATAACATCCCACAGACCAGTTTATTCCTATTCCGAGTTGTGAAAAAGTTATAGGAATTGTATGATTAAAATAACTATCCATTATGTAAGAATCTCCTAATTTAGTTGTACTGTGATTTTGAATATTATTTATCCATATCGAACAATTCAAAACTATTCCACTCAGATCTGTGAAATTAAAATTGAATGGGACACTTTCGTTGATAAAAAAAACTGAATTATTTAACGGGGATAAAAAACTAACAGAAGGTTTTCCTGTATCCGTTCCTTGTGTATATGTAAAGTTTGCGTATATTCTATCTATTTGAAGACTTTGATGTTCGTTAATAATTCTAGTGAAATATTCAGGATCATTGAAAGCGTTCCAAAAATATTTCAACGATTGAATTGCATCAACTTCTTTGATAAATTTATTCGGCTTGTACCACGCAGTTATTTTTACAAGAAATTCAGAATTATTCGATTCTATATTTATTTTCTTTCTACCATTTTTAATCGTGAACGGAGAAAAATCTGTTTTCACTTTTTCCATTTTGTAGTCATAATGAGGCTCTATTCTTTCGTTCCTAATTTCAATAAGATTGCCATTATATTTTAATATTTCTCCTTCCTTGTAAGTTATTCTATAAGTCTGAAATTCATTTTCATTTAATGGATTACCCTTGACACGAATAGCTTTTCCATTATAAAAAACAGCTAATTCTTTTTCCATTCTTTCAAAAGGATTCATAATTTCTTTTACAAATGGCAATGATAATAAAATATTTGTAGTTTTCCAATCTACGTTTGACCAGAAAATAGAAGAAATATCATCTATTTTTTCTAGTTTCATTCTTCCTTCAAAAACGTAATCATATCCATTCTGTACTGGATTTGACAATTCGTAAACTTCTAGATTGTTTATATAAGCTTCTTCGTCTTCAAAAGTTTCTTCAATAAAAAAGAAATCTTTAGTTTCCATATAGCATTGATCCCATTCTTCCATTGATTTTAAAATTGAATAAGAATTTGTTTCACACCAAAATTTTGCATTATTATCCCTTATCATTGGACTTCCTGAACCACTGGATGTTTTATTTACTTGAACTTGAATAAAAATTTCAGTTCCTCCCGCCGTCGTCCTATTTTGAGTTTTATAATCTGATATATTAAAAACAACAGTATATTCTGTAGTAGTTGCTGATGTTTCATTTATTCGATACCATGCATTTTGCGTAAAATTATAAATATAAGTTCTGATTCCACCATGCACATCTGAAGTTGCATCCATTTCTATCAAAACTGTTATGTTAGTTAATGTCCCAGTATATGAACCGGTGAAATTAAACCCAAAAATGAAAGTAGGGTATATAGGATCAATAGCCGTATTCATAGTCTTGGCGTTATCGCTGAATCTTGTAGCATTATACTGGATTTCGTATAGTTCTAAAGTTTGTCCTGCATTCGTGCAATTTTCCGATGCTAGCCCTGAACCTATAGGAGTAGCGGGTGATGGTTTAGAAGTAGGAATATGAGAACATCCAACCCCTTCAGTATGATTATGGAAAGGTTTAAGGGTTTTTGTAATATCTAAAGAAAATACAATTCCTGATAAAACTAGAATTGAGATAATAAAAATAATTTTGGCATTCATCCTGTCACCAATTTAAGTTTACGTTTTTTATTTAATTTTTTTAAATATTTTTCATATTTTATTGCATTTAGTTTTGAATTGAAATCCACTTGATAAATTAAAGTTATTGGTAACTTATTCTTTCTTCTAAAAAATTTAGCTTCTTTATTATTTTTATGCTGCCATAATCTCTTATGAATATTACTCGTCATTCCTACATAAAATGACTTGTCATTGCATTGTATCATATAAACTACATAAGTGACGGGATTCATTAAATCACCTTCACAATTTTAGGAAGATAGCAGTAATTTGCCGAGCATAAATTATTGCTACATATTTTAGATTTGCCCATACAGTCCAGTCTCTTTATCTTATTCTGTTTTTCTGCACACTTCTTTCTTGTTTCTACCATGTTTTCTTCTTTCCATGCTTCCAATTCTTTATACGGATTTAAAGTATCCATTTCCTTTAGTTCTTCTAATATTTCATTTTTGTTTGTTACTTTCTGATAATCATTTTCAGAATAGGGAGAATAAAAATTGAATCTTATACTTTTTACTTGATTTCGCCATTCATTATAAAATTCTTTGATGCATTCTTTGTTTTGCTCTGTTATTGTCATAACAACAATGCAATCTTTATTTATGTTTCTTTTTATTATTTCGTAAGTTTCTTTGCTTCTTATTGCTTCATGATATTGTTTTGTACCATCTATAGATATTATAAATTGAAATTCATCGTTCAAAGGTAAAGAAAATAATCCATTCGTATGGATAATATTTATTTTTGAATCAGATGAAAGAAAATTTATTAAAGGAAATCTTAACATCGGTTCGCCCCCCAAAAAAACAGTTAGATCAGGATTTTCTCTTTCGAAAATATTAGTCCATTCTTCATTGCTTAATTCATTTTTTGGATAATTTTCTCTATAATAATAACAATGCATACATCTTAAATTACATTTGTTTGTTATGTCACAAGTTAAAATTTTCATATCTTGCACCAAGTAAAATCAACATCATCTTTTGTAATGTTCCAATCCAATATCCAGTTTAAAGAAGTTCCTCTAGGAAGGCAAGGTAATGAAGAACCTTTATTTTGCCCTTGAAATATGGTCTGGTTTAAAACTTCGCCTATGCAAGATGATCTAATTGGAGAAACTGGCTTTACGCATTCACAATCTGGATTTGATGCTAGTTCTTGACAAAAATCACTAAAGGCTTTTGTATCTTTTTGCTTCAAATTGCATGTATTTCTTATCTCTTCCAATCCTGTAAAAGAATCTATAATACAAACTTTTACTTGTTTTTCATTTCCAAAATCATCGATTTTATTTTCAGTTGTTTTTGTATACTGAAAATCACCCGAGGTTACAGCCATTACGAACAAACTTGAATAGAATAAAATTACAATTATTATTATCAATTGTTTCATACATACCACTTTAACAAATTTCCCATCTTGATGTTGAACCTCTCATTATAATACAGGTTGAATTTGAACTAATATTTAATTGTCCTGTTGAATTAAAATTTATTTTTGAAACGTTTATTTCTGTAGTATTAATTTTTATGAAATAATTATTTATTCCTGTGAAAACATTTTGAGCATCTTTTAAAACTACATTTGTAGATAATCTAGCGTCATCTATAGAACCTGAAGTTATTTGACTCCCAGCTATTGCGATAGAAATACAAGTTACAACATCATTTATTGTTCCTACAGTCTGCGAAGCAGTACAAGCCGAAGGATAATCTGAAAGATTCCCCCAACCTATATTTCCCGTATTTATTCTGACAAAAGATAAATTTGTAGTATTTAATTCCGTTAATACTTTCACTACTGAAACATTAATCCAATCTGCCGTTAGATTTTTAAATATATTTGTTTGTCCAGTAAAAAGCTGATTATTTCTATCCAATAAACAAACATTAGAAGATAATCTTGTATCCGTTAATGTTCCCTGAGAAATCAATGAAGCATCGATTGTAGAATTTAAAAAAGGTGTATATAAAATTCCCGTTTGATCTATTCTTATAATTGTTGCATTTGTTGAGTTAGTAAAATTAAATATGTCTCCACCACCATATTGTTGTCCCCAAAAAATAGGATTTATTGAACTTCCATTTGATTTTGTATTTGTAATATAATGTTGTGGAGTAACTTGACAATCTCCTCCACTTCCTGAGCAAGATGAACCATAAGTTCCAGCAATTCCTGCAACTGAACAAGTTCCGCCAACTTGAATTTCACAAGCTCCATCTGAACCTGTTCCATCCCCATTGCAATCTAAATATCCTGATTCACAAGAATAAATATTACACGTCGTTGTTTGAACTCTATTTGTTGCAACAACTAAATTATTTTGCCATTCGCATCCATTTCCAGTTCCTTTTCCTCCAGCATCGCAATCTTGATATCCTGAATCACATTGACAAACACAAGATGAATCAAGATTATTATTATTTCCTGCTGAACAACTTGTAACTCCAGTTTGAACTTCACACCCATCATTATCGTTTATGTCACCATCGCATTGTTGCCATCCTGAATCGCATTGACAAGTTCCTGTCCCTGTCGCATTTAACACTATATTGCAACTAGCATATTTATTTCTACAATTTCCTCCTCCACATTCTGAACAATCTGAAGTTGAAGTTGATTCACAAAAATCATTTCCATAACAATTAAAATATCCGCTTAAGCATAAACCGCATGTTGAAACTCCAAATCCTCCGTTTGGATTATCAGTTCCTAAGCAGATTGTTTGTCTTATTTTTGTTGATTGACAGGTAGAATTTCTATCACACCAATAATTTCCAAGATTATCGCAAAATGGAGAACTTGTGTCAGATGTTGCATAACAATTTACTAAATAACCTCCGTTTATAGAACCTCCGTCTTGATCAGTTGTTGAAGTTGTATTTGATGAAGGTGCTATTAAAGTTCCTGTTGCGTAACATTGAGCAATTCCCGAACTATCACCACAAATTTTATCTGGCGAACAATCTTGTCCAGGAAAATTTGTTCCATCGATAGCTGGACAAACAGAAGGATTATTTACCCAATTATTTGCTGCAAAAGTAATTGAAACTAGAACTAAAAAAAACATTGTCGTTAAAATCGGAAATTTAATTTTCATAAATATCACTTGCAACAAGTAAGATTTTTTAACTGTCCGCAATTTGTTAGTTTTCCTTGTCCTGCGTCGCCATCTGAATCCCAATTCCAAAACGCTCCTAAACTCGTAGTTGAATTTGTAGTAAATCCTGAACAATCATTAGCTTCTGCGGTATATCCAGGAGCTCCTTTTATCATCCAATAAGTTCCTGTATAAGTTCTGTTTAATCTTATTGTATTTAATATTTCTACTTCATAACAAAAATGACTTCCTGGAATATCATTGTTACATATTTGATTAGCTGCAGTATAACCATAAGCTGAACCGTTTGTTATATTTCCTCTATATTGAGTTTGTGTAAATCCTGCTATTGTTCCTATTGTTCCATTACCAATGAAAAAATCTGCTGTAACATTTCCTCTAACATTTATTGTTGTAGCATTTATAGTTGTAATGTTTATAAACAAATCAGTTATTCTGGTTCCTTGCCCAATAACTACTGCAGATACAAATAATATTAAAATTCCTAATACAAGTTTTCTACTTATTTCCATTTCTACCACTGCTCAAATGAATATATTTTAAAAAAAATAAAAAAACCTTAAGCTGTTCCATTGACGAATGCTATTGCATAACTTATTGTTAATTGATCTGAAGTTCCCAAATTTACTTCTGAAGTTAACAAAGCAACTGCCATAAGATCAGTACTTGCTGTAGCTGTATTATTAGTTACACATATTCTTCTTACAGTTTGTGTTGCCCCACCAGTTTTTGTCCAAGATGCATTCATTGAAAAGTTGCCTTCGTTTGTTCTGTATATAGTGGTTGCCTGCTTTATGTCCAATCCATTGCCTGTTAAAGCTCCTGTACATGATGCATTTCCAAATCCAACACTTGCATCTCCAGATAATTCAAGAACAGTCCAATTTACATAACAGGACACATTTACTCCTGTGGAACATCCATGCAATCCTGAAATAACATCTCTTGACCAATTCACACCTTCTCTGGTAACTACGTTATGCGTTGTTTGTGTATCGCATTCACCAGTTTTTGCTGAACAATGAGTTACTGTTATTTCGTTAAGGAAACCATAGATTGTAGCTTTTGGCGATGTTGTGGTTGTGGTTGGCGATGTTGTGGTTGTGGTTGGCGTTGCTGGTGGTGTCACTAATTGGATAGAGAATGCACCTAGAAATGCTATAGAAAGAATTGCTATAAGAAAGTTCTTTGCCAAATTCCTTTTATTTTTCATTTCTTTTTCACCTTTTCTTCAATAGAAAATACTACCTAATCGTTATATTTTCTCCTTTTACTTCTTTTGTATGTCTCCTACTATATAAATAGATTCCTATGATGGCGAGAATAATTATCATTATAACAAACCACTCTAATAATGTGAACTGGGAGAACCAATCAGTTATTTGTATATCTAAAGGTCTGTTATTTCCTTTAGTAATTACTGCTTCTACCGAATCTAATGTCCCGCCTCTTTCAGTTATTTGTATATCTAAAGGTCTGTTATTTCCTTTAGTAATTACTGCTTCTACCGAATCTAATGTCCCGCCTCTTTCATGAACCATTTTCTTTTCCTCAAATTAATAAAAATATTGCGACCAAAACTGTTGCTATTATTGGGAGGTCGAATTTCTCCCTTTTTTGCTGGTAGCTTATGAAGGCTGTGCCTACAAATGTGAGAATTATGATTAATATTTTGGGTATTTCATAACCACTTAGGTTGAGCTTTTCGCCTACGATCCTTTGGATTATACTGGGTTCTTCTCCTGGAGCCTTGACAAATGCGGAAATGCTTATGCTATCTGCGTATGGATCACAACCTATTATTACTTTTCCTGTGTATATCCCACTGCCATTCTGCGGGGCCGAGATGACCAGGTCAAAGTTTTCTGTCTGTCCTGGCGTTAATATTGACCATAGTTTTGTTATCTTTATCTGGTCTGCTGTAATTGGTATTGTTGGCTGGCCGAACTGATCGAATTGGCTACCGATTATCTGGAATATTGGGGTTAAATCCGCACTGCCTAGATTTTCGATGCCGAATTTGAATGTTTTTACTTCTCCTTGTTCAAGATTTGTTTGGAGATCTAGGGGCAAAGTGGTATTGCCTGGCCTGAATCTCCCTGGTATGAAGACATCAAAATTAGGGCAAGTCCTGTTTTGTAATGGCGGGGAAATCTGTGCTACTACGCCACCTCCCCCACCACCGCCTCCTGCGGAACCTACTTGTTGGGTGGTTATTGTATAACGTATTTTTGCTGTTGTAGAGTTAGTGTGAAGGGAAGATGATCCAAAAGATGTAGTTACTACTATGGTATGAAAGCCTGAATATAAAGATGTGTTAATATATGCACGTGAAGAATCGCTGATGGCTACGTTATCTATATGCGTGGTCAATGATCCGCCTATAGAAGTACATAAGCTGGAATTAAGTCTTAGATGCATTTCCCTGTTATTTGTATCGTTATTCAGAATTGTATAGCTTATCTGACAATCATAAGTAACGCTGTTTGGCTGGCTATCTACTACGATCACTGTTTCGACTGATGTTGTTGATATTGATGTGCCTGTCATATTTAATTGTATTTGCGTAGTAGTGCTGGAATTGGTTGAAGCTGTGACATTTGTCGTGGTGGAGTTTGTCCAGCTTTGCAAATATAGGGATAAGTTAAACAATACGTTGGTAAAATTGTATGTGGATGTGACATTGAGAAATAGGGTTGCATTATGTACGGTATTTCTTATGATAGATGTTTCTGATGCGTTGCCTTTATCCCTGATTTCTGTTATCCAATCGCCTGTCCAGTTTGAGAACGGTGATGCTGTAGAATTGCCTGTTATTGTTCCTGAAATGCTTATACCTTGTGATAGAGTTCCGTTTTCTGGGGTGAAATAAGTTACATTATAGGACATGGATGAATGATTTATTTGTATAGTGGAATTGAGTTGTATTAATTGGTTCGTATAATTGTGGGAAAATCCTGACTGTTCTGTTATATTTCCCAGAGTTATTGTGAAATTAATAGTGAAAGATGCGTTGTTGTCTAATGTATCGTTAACCCAGATTGTTGTGGCATTTGTGAGGCCTTCTCCTATATCTAAAATTACGAAATCCGATGTAGAAAGTGGGGTGCTATTTCTTGCCCCGCCATTCCCTGCCCAGATTTCATCTCTATCGACTAGGCCGTCTGGATCAGTTATATTCAATCTTATCTGGATGTTCCTTGAAGAGTTTCCTAAGTTGGTTATGAGCAACTCGGCTGAATTGATTCTGGGAGTGGCGTTGATTATGAATGAGGTTGAAGATGAATTGATTGAATCTGTTGTTTCTGTTGTATTTGCGTAAACTCTAATTGACCAGTTTCCATTTGTATTATTTGTTGTGTAACCGAAATAATAAATATCCGGTGTTTGTAATGTCATACTTTGATTTGAGACGTTGATTATTCCACTAGGATTTATTATGTCTAAATGAACTGAAACGAAAGATGAATTTGTAACGTTTGCTGTAATGTTTAGATTTTGATTGGGACGTAAGACTGTTTGATTTAGAGTTATTGAATTTAGGTTTGGAACTGGCTGATTGTAATTATATTCTAACGAAGCAAAATCAGTTCTAAATGTAACTG
>Ga0209342_10001027_pt1 | contig 31555 bp, 26 predicted proteins | sample RifCSP16_2_FD_184023 | JGI IMG/M metagenome (GOLD analysis project Ga0209342, IMG submission 184023) | Soil microbial communities from Rifle, Colorado - Rifle CSP2_sed 16_2 (SPAdes) (version 2) | ecosystem: Environmental > Terrestrial > Deep subsurface > Rock core/Sediment | place: Rifle...
CGGGGCACGGTCGATCCACTTGAGGTTGCCCGTGCCCTCCACCTTGAAGCGCAGGGTCGCCGCATCGCCGAGGGCGACCGCGTCCCGGTCGAGCGTGGCGGAGGTGCGGTAGCTCCCCACCGCGCCCGAGAAGCCCGGCTGGTCCGGCAGCGGCTCGACCTTCACCTCGACCGGCTTCGTCGAGCGCCGGACGACGCCTCCGCTGTCGAAGAAGCCCAGGCGCGGGATGCCGATCTTCATCGTGGCGGCCGGGATCGTGAGCGTGCCGGCGCGGGTCGGGAAGAGGAGCTTCTGCAGGATGGCGAGGCGGCGGTAGGGCTCCCCCTCGACCGTGGCCGGCTGGCCGGAGGGGGAGTCGGCCGGTCGCTGGAGGTCCTCGACCCAGAAGCCGGGATACTGGGGCGCGTCGACGAACTGCAGGTCCGTGACCGAAACCTGGGTGTAGAGGTTGTAGGTGAGGACGAGCGGCTCCCCGACCCTCAGCCGGGTCCGCGAGGGCGCCGCCTCGATGAGCAGCTTCCCCTCCGGCGCCCGGCCGCGCCTGCGGCCGAGGAACTCCTCGAAGGGATCGGTCGCGAAGGGATCCCGGAAAGGGTCCGGGGCGCGGCGCGGCTCGCGGGGGCGCACGCTCCCCGCGACCACCTCGATCGCGATGGCGGGGGCGGTCTCGCCTCCCGCGCTCACCGCCCCCACCTCCGCCTTCCCGGCCCCGCGCGGCTGGAGGACGTAGGTCCACGTCCGCGACTGCGTCATGCTCCCCCCGATGATCGACACCTGGGTCGACTGGAATGGGCCCGAAACGACCTCCAGATTGGTGAGCGCGGGGAGAGCGATCTCGTCGGGCGCGCCCGACCCCTCGACCGTGATCGTGAGCTGGACCTGGTCCTCGACCCCGATCCTCGGCGCGTCCACCTCCGAGCGCAGTGTGAAGGGGGCGGCGACGGCGAAGCCACAGAGCAGCAGGAAGAGGGCCGCCCTCGCGAGCGGAGTCGTCGGCCTCACCAGTCCTTCCCCGCCTTCTTCTTCGCGCGCTGGGCCGCGAGCAGGCGTCTCTGCTCCGCCTTCTCGTTCTGCTGCAGGGCCTCGAGGAGCTGCATCGCCCGCTCCTTCGGCATACCCGTCTCCTCGCGGAAGCGTCGGTCCTCCCGCTCCTGTGGCGTCGGCGGTGGTTGCGGCTGGGGTTGGCCCTTCTGGTCCTGTCCGCTCTTCGACTGCTCCTGGTCCTCCGTGTCCTTCCGATCCTTCTGGTCTTGCTGGTCTTTCTGCTCCTGCCTCTGCTGCTCGCGCTTCTGCCGCTCCTGCTGCTCCTTGAGGGCCTCGAGGGCCAGCTCCAGGTTTCGGCGCGTCGCCTCGTCCCCCGGCGTGAGGCGCAGGGCGTCGCGATAGGCCTGGATCGCCCCGCGGTAGTCCTGTTTCTGGAACAGGCTGTTGCCGAGGTTGAAGCGCGAGGGGGCGGCGAGCGGCGAGGCCGGGTCCCCGCCGAGGCTGCGGAACAGCGTTGCCGCCTCGTCGTATCGTCCGTTCTTGTAGAGCCCGTCCGCGACGTTGAAGCGCACCGCCGGGTCCTGCGGCCGTGCCGCCGCCGCGCGCTCGAAGGCCGCGAGCGCTTGCGGGTGGCTGCCACGAGCGTATTCGCTCCGTCCCTGCTCAGTCAGACGGCGCGGCCGGAGCAGGATCTCGTCGAGGACGCGTCCCGACCGTTCGGCCGTCGGCGAGGACGCGACCGGCATCGGGGACGAGGCCGGCGGAGGGGGGACGGAAGCCTGTGCGAGGGCGGCGGGTGGAGCGGCAAGGCCGGTCGGGAGCGCGAGCAGGGCGGCGGTGGCGGCCGCGCGACGGGCCGCGACGACCGCCGGATTCCCGCGCCGGAGGCGCGGGAGGGGCACCAGGAGGCCCAGGGCCAAGCCGACGAGCCCGACGGCGAGCGGCACCTGGTAGCGCTCCTTTCGCCGGTAGGAGTACTCGCGGGCGAGTGTCTTCTGCTCGAGTCCCTCGATCGCGGAGGCGAGGGCGGAGAGGCTGGTGTCGGCGGGGGTGATGCGGAAGACCTGGCCCCCCGTCCCGCGGGCGATCTGCTCAAGCGTCGTGATGTCGAGCCGGGAGACGACAGCGGCGCCACTCTCGTCACGCTTGTAGCCGAGGAGGCGGCCTTCCGCGTCCACGTCCGGGACGGGCTGCCCGGCCTCGGTGCCGACGCCCACCGCGTGCACGACGACGCCCACCTCCTTCGCCTGGCGTACCGCCTCCTCGACGTCACCCTCGAGGTCCTCCCCGTCGGAGACGAGGACCATGACCTTGTTCTGCCGCTCCTTGTCCACGAAGGCCTCGAGGCCCTTCGAAAGACCGACCCCGAGGGACGTCCCGGGGGCGGGGACGATGCCAGGCTCGACGGTGTCGAGAAAGAGACCGAGGGCGTCCGCATCCAGCGTGAGCGGGACGAGCGGATAGGCCTCGCCCTCGAAGGCGACGAGCGCGAAGCGATCGCCCTCGAGGCGGGCGATGAGCTGTAGCAGCGCCTGGCGGGCGAGGAAGAAGCGGCTCGGCGCCACGTCCGCGGTGGCCATCGAGCCCGAGGTGTCGAGGACGAGGACGACGTCGACGCCCTCGCGCTCGACCTTCTCCCGCACGATCCCCCACTGCGGCCGGGCGAGGGCGAGGATGAGGCCGGTGGCCCCCAGCGCGAGCAGCCCCAGACGGAGGAAGCGCCAGCGCTCGTCCGGCCGTCGCACGACCCGCGGCCAGAGCGGCCGGGCCACCAGCCGGCCGAGCCGGTCCCGGTCCCGGTGGGTCAGGGCGAGCTCGAGCCCAACGAGGACGGGCAGGGCGAGGAGCCCGAGCAGCCAGAGCGGGGACGCGAAGATCACGCTCGCCTCCTCATCATGCCGGCCCCACCCGCAGCCCGGTCGCCCAGAGAATGCCGGCCCCGGCGAGGAGCGCCGCCGCCGAAGCAAGGATCGGCGGGTGGAGCTCGCGGTAGCGCCGGTAGGCCGTCGTGCGGATCTCCGACTTCTCGAGGCGGTCGATCCTCTCGAAGATCCCGCGCAGCGTGGCGGGGTCGGTGGCGCGGAAGAACTCGCCGCCCGTGCCCTTCGCGATCCGCTCGAGCAGCGCCTCGTCGATCTGGACCTCGGTCATGACCGTCTGCCGGATCGCCTGCCCCGTGAAGGGATCCTGCACCCGCACCGGCATCGGCACCTGCCCTCCCCGGCCCACCCCGATGGTGTAGACGCGGACCTCCATCGCCCGGGCCATGTCGGTCGCGGTAGCGGGGTCGATCTCGCCCGCGTTGTTCGCCCCGTCGGTGACGAGGACGATCACCCGGCTCTTCGCCTCCGAGCGGCGCAGGCGGGTGAGGGCGGTGGCGAGCCCGGACCCGATCGCGGTCCCGTCGGGGAGCATCTCCAGCCGCACGTCCTCGAGCTGCCGCAGCAGGACCGCGGCGTCGGTGGTCGGCGGCGACTTGGTCAGGCTCCGCCCGGCGAAGACGACGAGGCCCAGGCGGTCGTCCGTCCGACGTCGCACGAACTCCGCCACCACCTCCTTCGCCACCTCGAGGCGGTTTCGCGGCTGGAAGTCCTCCGCCGCCATCGAGCCCGAGACGTCGAGGGCCACCACGATGTCGACACCTCTCTTCGCGATGTCCTCCCGCAGGGTGCCGTGCTGCGGCCGGGCCAGGGCGACGGCGCCCGCGGCGAGGCCCAGGCCCGCGAGGATCACCGGGAGAAGCCGCAGGCGCGCCCGCCACCCGGGGCGCACGCGCGCGAGGCGCGAGGCGCCCGGGAATGCGACCGCGCGCCCTCCCCGCTCGCGCCGCCAGGCGGCGAGGACGACGAGCGGCCCCGCGAGCGCGAAGAGAAGCCAGGCCGGGTCCTGGAAGCGCAGGCCGGTGAGGTCCGTCACGCCGCTCTCCCCTCGGCCGTCGGTGGCGGCTGAAGTCGCGCCTCGAGCGCGGGCACGAGGGCCCGCACCGCCGAGAGGTGGCGCTCGGCCTCCTCTCGCCCTCCCGCCCCGCGTGCGAACTTGATCCGGTCCGCGGCCTCCGAAAGATCGCGGAGCACCGGAACGAGCTCCGAGCCGTGCCGGTGGCGGCGCAGAAACGCCAGCGTCTCTGCCGTCGTCATCTCGAGCACGGGGGCGCTCAGTCTTCGCTCAAGGTAGCGCTTCGCGGTCGCGGCGAGGGCGATGTAGAACCGCCGGTACTCAGCACGGGCGAGAAGGCCGGAGGCGGCCAGCGCGTCGAGGGCGCGCAGCGTCTCCACATCGGGCGGCAGCTCGGGGACGGGGGGTGCGGTCTCCGGCCTCTTACGACGCCTTCGGCGGCGAAGGAGCCACACGGCAAGACCGACGACCGCCGCGAGCGCGAGCGCGGCCGCGAGGTAGAAGGCACGCCCGATGGAGACGGGGACGGGCGCGCGGAGGTCGGCCAGCTTGCGCGCGTCGGGGTCCTTCGGTAGGAGCGAAACGACCTTGAGCGGGATGGGCTCCGTGGCCGTCTCGCCCTCGGTGCCGTCACTCCGTCGGTAGCGGACCCGGATGGGGGGGATCTCGACCTCCCCCAGCGTGAAGACCGTCGCCTCGTAGCGGTGCGTCCCGGGGACGGGCGCTGCCCCCGGGGGGGCCGCCGTCCGCAGCTCGAACGTCTCTGCCTCCGCTCCCGGCGGGAACGTGAAGGCGGTTCCCTCGGGTCCGGTCGCGGTCACATCGATGGCGAAGGCCTCCCCCACCGTCACCTCGGTCTTGGCGGCGGTGGCGACCGCCCTGGGCTCCTCGGCCCCCGCGGCGACCGCGAGCGACACCGCGAGGAAGGCCGGCAGGACCCGCCCGAGCCGGATCGGCACTAGCGCCTCCGCCCCCGCGCCTCGAAAAAGCCCTGAAGCGGCCGCTCGTAGGACTCGGCGGTGCTGAGCCGCAGGGCATCGACGCGCGTCTTCTTGAATGTCTGGCGCGCGGCGGCGAGGCCGGAGACGGCGAGCGCCCGCCGCACGTCGGCGCGGCCGGTGTCGGCCACGAACCGCTCGCCCGTCTCCGGGTCGGCGAAAGCCATGAGACCGGCCGCCTCCAGCTCCTCCTCGCGCGGGTCCACGAGGTGCAACGCCACCACGTCGTGCCGCCGCCGGAGGACGCCGAGGGCGCGCTCGTAGCCCGTGGCCTGGAAGTCGGAGAGCAGGGCGACGATGCTCCTCCTCTTGAGCACGCGCTGGGCGAAGCGCAGCGCCTCCGCGAGGTCCGTCCCCCGCCCCGCGGGTTGGATCGCGAGCACGTCGCGCACGATTCTCAGCGCGTGATCCCGGCCCCGCGCGGGCGGGATCCAGCGCTCGACCCGGTCCGAGAAGAGCACCGCCCCCACCCGGTCGTGGTTGGCGACGGCGGAGAAGGCGAGCACCGCCGAGAGCTCCGCCGCGTAGTCCCGCTTGAGCAGATACCTCGACCCGAACTCCTGCGAGCCCGAGACGTCGACGAGCAGGAGCAGCGTGAGGTCGCGCTCCTCGACGAACTTCTTGACGAAGGGCGCGCCCATGCGCGCGGTGACGTTCCAGTCGATCGTTCGCACCTCGTCGCCGGGCGTGTACTCGCGCACCTCGGCGAACTCCATCCCGCGGCCCTTGAAGACGGCGTGATAGGCGCCGCCGATCCCGGACTCGAGGATGACCTTGGTCCGGATCTGGATGCGCCGGATTTTCCTAAGCGTCTCCCGATCAAGCATTGGCCGTTAGTGGCGGCGCTTGGGGGTCACGCGGAGCGCGGCGTCGAGCTGCCCCCTCACGGCACCTCCACGCGCTCGAGGATGCGGTCGACGACGGTGTCGGAGGTGACGTTCTCTGCTTCCGCCTCGTAGGTGAGGAGGATGCGGTGGCGCAGCACGTCCTTCGCGATCTCCTTCACGTCCTCCGGGACCACGTAGCCGCGCCCGCGGAGGAAGGCCATCGCCCGCGAGGCTTCGGAGAAGGCGAGCGTCGCGCGGGGCGAGGCGCCGTAGGCGATGAGGGGCTGGAGGTCGACGAGCCCGACCTCGCGGGGGGTGCGGGTCGCGGAGACGAGAGCCACCATGTAGTCGCGCAGCCGCTCGTCCATGTAGATCTCCCGCACGCGCCGCGACAGGCGCAGCGCCGCCTCCTGCGAGAGGACGCGCGAGACCGGCGGCGCCTCGCCCGACACCATCCGGTCGAGGATCTGCCGCTCCTCCGCCCGCGACGGGTAGTCCACCTTCGCCTTGAGCAGGAAGCGGTCGACCTGCGCCTCGGGAAGGGGGTAGGTGCCCTCCTGCTCGATCGGGTTCTGGGTTGCGAACACGAGGAATGGCTCGGGAAGGCGGTGCGAGGTCTCGCCGAGGGTCACCTGGCGCTCCTGCATCGCCTCGAGCAGCGCCGACTGCACCTTGGCCGGGGCGCGGTTGATCTCGTCGGCGAGAAGCAGGTTGGTGAACACGGGACCCTTGCGGGCGACGAACTCCCCCGTCTTCTGCTGGAAGATCATCGTGCCGATGAGGTCGGCGGGCAGGAGGTCGGGGGTGAACTGGATCCGCGCGAAGCGCAGGTCGAGCACCTGCCCGAGGGTCCTCACGGCGAGGGTCTTGGCGAGGCCGGGGACGCCCTCGACGAGCAGGTGGCCGCGGCACAGCAGCGCCACCATCATCCGCTCGACCAGGGCCCGCTGCCCGACGATGACCTTGCGCACCTCGTCGACCGCGCTCTGGACCGCGAGTACCTCCTCCCGAACGGCCTCGTTCAGCTTTGCGACGTCGACATCGGCTCGAGCCATGGATCCCCTTCCGGACCGACCCCCGGTCTTATTGAGACGCGCAGGCAAGGGCGAAGGACTCACCCCGCCCGGCCGGCCACCGGTTACCGCAGGTGGCCGATCTTGCTCTGCAGGAAGGCCCTCCCGCGCCGGAACTCCGCCACGTCCCCCTGCCGGAGCGCTTCGATCGCCTGCGCCGCCGCCCCCGCCAGCCCCGGCTCGCCGAGCGACTCCAGGTCTCGCTGCACCTCGTCCATCTTCTTCGCGATGGCCTCGAGGCTGCCCACGTCGACCGCGTTGAGCGTCGCGAGCAGTCCCTCGATGCGGGACGTGTCGGTCATTCCGCAGATTATACTGAGCCCGTCGGCAACATCGGAGAGAGAGCATGCCCACCAAGCGCCACTACAAGGTCGTGATACTCGGCTCGGGGCCGGCGGGCCTCACCGCCGCCCTCTACGCCTCGAGGGCGGAGCTCGCCCCGCTCGTCGTCGAGGGAGGAGGAGGAGACGATCCCACCGACGTCCCCGGCGGCCAGCTCATGCTGACGACCGACGTCGACAACTACCCCGGCTTCCCGCAGGGGGTCCTCGGCCCCGAGCTGATGGACCGGATGCGGAAGCAGGCGGAGCGGTTCGCCACCGAGTTCGCGACCGGAGAGGTCAAGGCGGTGGACCTGCGCGCGCGGCCCTTCCGCCTCACGCTGGGCGACGGCGCCGTGACCGCCGACGCGTTGATCGTGGCGAGCGGCGCCCGCGCCAAGTGGCTGGGGCTGGCGGAGGAGCTGGAGTTCCGCACGAAGATCGGCGGGGTGTCCGCCTGTGCCACCTGCGACGCCTTCTTCTACAAGGGCAAGGAGGTCCTGGTCGTGGGCGGCGGCGACACCGCGATGGAGGAAGCGACCTTCCTCGCCAAGTTCGCGACCAAGGTGACGGTCGTGCACCGCCGCGGCCAGCTCCGCGCGAGCAAGGCCATGCAGGCGAAGGCGAAGGCCAACCCGAAGATCGCCTGGATGTTCGACACCGTGGTCGAGAAGATCCTCGGCCGCCCGGGCCAAGGCGTCACCGGCGCCGTCGTCCGCAACGTGAAGACGGGCGAGACGAGGGAGGTCGCGTGCGGGGGCGTCTTCATGGCCATCGGCCACACGCCCAACACCGCGATCTTCAAGGGCCAGCTCGAGATGGACGAGCAGGGCTACCTGCTGGTGCACGACGGCACCACCGCCACCAGCGTGCCCGGCGTCTTCGCGGCCGGCGACGTCGCCGATCACCGCTACCGCCAGGCGGTGACCGCCGCCGGCACCGGGTGCATGGCCGCCATGGACGCCGAGCGCTTTCTGAGTCATTGAGGATCCTCTTCCTCGCGCCGCAACCGTTCTTCGAGGTGCGGGGGACGCCGCTCGCGGTGCTGCACCTCGTCCGTACCCTGGCCGGCCTCGGCCACGAGGTGGACCTCCTGACCTTCGCGCAGGGCGAGCCGGCGTCGGTCCCGGGGGTCCGACATCTGCGCAGCCTGCGCCTCCCCGTCGGCCGTGTGAAGGCCGGCCCCTCCCTCGCCAAGATGGTGCTCGACGTGCCGTTTGTGGCCGAGGCCGTGTGGCGCCTGGCCTTTGGCCGCTACGACGTCGTCCACGCGGTCGAGGAGGCGGCGCACCTCATCGCACCCTTTGCCCGCGCTCTCGGCATCCCGATGGTGATGGACGTCGATTCCTCCATCCCGGACCAGCTCCGCTACTCGGGCTTCGCGCGTCGTGGGCCCGTGCTGTGGCTCGCGGAGACGCTCGAGCGACACGCGCTTGGGCACGCGGCGGCGGTCGTCACCGTGTGCACGAGCCTGACCGAGGGGGTGAAGGCGCAGGTCCCGAGCGCGCCGGTGTTCCAGATCGAGGACCCGCCCCTCGCCGACCGCTGTCGGCCGCCCTCTCCGGAAGACGTCGCCGCCTGCCGGCGGCAGCTGGGCCTCGGACCGCCGCCCGTCGTCCTCTACTCCGGCAACTTCGAGCCCTACCAGGGCGTCGAGATGCTGGTCGAGGCCGCGGGGCGCGTTCCCGAGGCACAGTTCCTCTTCATGGGCGGTGAGCAGGGGGAGATCGACGCCCTGCGGGCGCAGGCCGCGGCTCTCGGCGCCGGCGAGCGATGCCGCTTCTCCGGCAAGCGCCCGCCCGAGGAGCTGCCCGTCTTCCTCGCCCTCGCCGACGTCCTCGCCTCGCCCCGCCGCCAGGGGACGAACACGCCGTTCAAGATCTTCACCTACCTCGCTTCTGGCAAGCCGCTCGTCGCGACCCGCATCCCGACCCACACGCAGCTTCTCGACGACTCGGTGGCCTTCCTCGTCGACCCAACGCCGGAGGGCCTTGCGAGCGGGATCCACGACGTGCTCGCGCGACCGGAAGAGGCCCCCGCGCGCGCCGAGCGCGGCTACGCGCTCATCGAGCGCGAGTACAGCCCCGAGCGCTACCGTGAGAAGGTCGCCCGCGCCTACGCCGGGATCGCCGCCGCCCTCCGGGAACCTCCGCGCGGCTGAGCCTTCTGGCGGCAGCCGGGGTTAGCATGGCCCCGTGTCGAGCGGCTCGGGAGAGGGCGCGCACGCCGGCCACGGGAACGTGGACGCACGCGTGTGCGAGCTCGAGCACGCCATCCGCAGGGGCTGTGAGCGGGGGGAGGGCGAGTCGCACGACCGGGCCAACGAGCGCCTGGTCGAGGAGTGCATCGCCTCCCTGAAGGTCGAGTTCCCCGGTCGGTGCTTCGAGGTGACCCGGGGGTCGGCGCCCGCCCCCTTCGGCCCGGAGGACGAGCGGCGCTGGCAGCAGGCGCGGCAGAGCGATCGGCCGTGCGTCGTCGTCGAGCGCCAGCGCCTCTCCCGCTGGGCCCTGCGCACGACGCGCTTCAACTACGTCTTCACCGTACCCGGCGAGGGCGCCGAGCGCGTCATCCTCGTGGCGCACTACGACACCTGGCGCGGCCCGGGCGCCGACGACAACACGACGGGCGAGGAGATCCTCAAGCAATACCTTCTCTCGGACCTCCGGGCCGAGAGGCGGCCCATGCTGACTCGGACGTACTTCCTGGCCGGCTCCGAGGAGTGCGGGCTCGTGGGGATGATGTCGCAGGTGCTGCTCGCCCTCGGCCTCGTGGCCGCCAACCTGGCCCTCGCCCAACGGGACTGGGTCTACGCGGCGGTGGCCCTCGCCCTCTGCCCACTCGCGAGCTACCGCTTCGGCGTCTCGGGCTCGCGCGAGTACGTGCGGACGCTGTCGGGGGCGGATCTCGCGGGCATACGCGCCGTCGTCGCCGTGGACTCGGTAGGCGAGGGCCGGATGTACATCACCCGCAGCACACTCGGGGCCGACTTCATCCGCGCGCTGATCCCTTTCGGCGACCACGACTCGCTCAACGACCTCCTCGAGGAGGCGGCGCACGTCAGCGGCATCAAGTACAACAACTACCTCGCCGGAGGCACGACGGACCACGTCTCGTTCCTCGAGGTCAACAACGGCCTTCTCGAGCGCGCGCGCGAGGCCCTCACGCGGGTCCTCGCCCGCCTCCGCGGACGGCGCCACGCCCCCCCGCTGCGTGTGCCCGCCTCCGCCCTCGTCGCGATGGGACCGGGAAAGGCCTCGCCCCTCGTCTTCGGAGGGAAGCTGCACACGCCGCGGGACGTGCCCGAGCGTGTCCAGCCCGGTCCCCTCCGCGAGGCGCTTCTCATCCTCGACTACGTGCTCGCGCGTCTCGAAGGAGCGGCTCGACCGCTCGAGCCCCGACACCTCGACGAGTACCACTACGCGCGGCTCTACCGCGGCGGCGGGAGCGACTACCTCGTCCTCAAGGACGCGATCGAGCCAAACCGTCGGAACCTGAACGGGGTCTACCGGGCGACGGCCGCCGTCGACGGCCGGCGCGCGACGCTGCGCCTCCACGAGAGCGTCGGCTGGGGTGTCGAGACGCGCCTTCGCGACCAGGCGGCCGCCACCGCCGGGAGGGGTGAGCGATGGCGGCGCGTTCCCGTCGAGGAGCTGGAGGTGACGGGGACGGATCCGCCCCTGCGCTTCGCGCGGCGCCGCACCGTCCACCACTTCCTCGAGCGGCTCGGCCGGCGGGCCGTGGCCGCCCTCGAGCGCGCGATGGGTCGCTACAGCTTCCTCGCCTTCTTCGCCTTCGCCTGGGCGATTGCGGAGCTCGTGGGCCGGGGCCTCGCCGCCCTCTTCGCCGCCGCGCCCGCCTTCGGGACCTGGTTCTTCGCCTACGCCGTCCTCACCGTGCCGCTTGTCCTGGCCGCGCAGGTCGGGGCGGTCCTCTACCTCATCACGCGGCGCATCCCGACCTGGATCGACAACGCCTACCGGCACGAGAACCGAGCCGACAACCTGGGCAGCCTGCGGCGGGTCGCCTCCTCGCCGACTCAGAGCCTGTCTGGCTAACGCCTCTCTCCAGGCGAGAGGGGTCGCGCGGGAGCGCGCTCGTCGTTAATGAATGTCGAATCCGTCCGCGTCGGTCAGGCCCGAGCGCGCGAGCGCGACCCCCGAGCTATCGCTCGGACGCGGGCGGCGCCGGGGGACCGAAGAGAGCCGCCAGCTCCGGCGCCGAGGCCTCGTCCACGAGCGCCAGCACGTCGTCCCCGGCCTCCAGGCGCACGTCGCCGCGCGGGATCACGACGTCGTTGCGGCGCAGGATCGCGCAGATGACCGAGCTCCGCGGGAGCGGGAGGTCCTTGATCGTGAGCCCGACTGCCCGCGCGCCCTGCAGCAGCGTCTCGCTCACCAGCGAGTAGCTGCCCCTCCGCAGCTTAAGGAGCGTCATCATGTCGCCGAGCGACATCTCCTGCTCGATCAGGCTGGCGAGGATGTCGGCCTGGTTGAGGGCCACGTCCACGTGGAACTTACGGTCGAAGAGCCAAGCGTTGCGCGGGTCGTTGATGGTGGCGATCGTGCGCGGCACCCGGAAGCGCTCCCGGGCGATGAAGCACAGCGACAGGTTCTCCGCGTCGTTGGCCATGGAGGCCACGAGGACCTTGGCCCGCGCAACTCCCGCGAGCTCGAGCGTCCGGGGGTCGGTGGCGTTGCCCTCGTAGATGACCTCGGTCGGGAGGTCGCGGTGGATATGAGCCAGCACCTCCGACCGGTGCTCGAGCAGCCGCACCTCGTGCTTCTGGTCGTGGAGGGTGAGGGCGAGCGTGGAGCCCGTCCGGCCGCCGCCGGCGATCAGGACGTACATGCTCAGGCGTCCTTCCCGTAGAGCCGGCGCCGCAGGACGGTCGCTCCCTCGAGGCTCGCCCCGACGTGCAGGAGGTCTCCCGCGCGCAGCGTCGTCGCCGCGCCCGGCATCGTCGCCCGACCCCCGCGGGTGACGCTCACGATCGAGCACTCGACCCCGCGCACGAGCTCGGCGAGCGGCTTCCGGTCCCACGAAGCGGGGACGTCGAGCTCGTAGAGCTCGACCTCGCCGTTCCCCGCGGAGAAGACCGGGCGCATGCGCCGGCTCTCGAGCAGCTCCTCGACGCGCTGCGCGCCCCAGGCGGTGGAGCTCACCGTCCGAAGGCCCATCGCTTCGTGCAGCGGCCGCCAGCGCGGGTCGTAGTTGCGCGACACGACGCTCTGCACCTTGTAGACCGTGCGCGCCACGTGGGCCACCACCGCGTTTACCGCGTCCGAGTTCGTCACCGACGCGAGCGCGTCCGCCTGCTCGACGCCCGCCCGCTTGAGGACGCCCTCCGCCATCGCCTCCGCCTCGATCGTGCGGCCACGCCACGCCGGGTCGAGGTGCGAGAACGACGAGCCCACATGGTCGATCACGGTCACGTCGTGCCCGCGCTTGCTGAGCGACATCGCCAGCTCGGAGCCCACGCGCCCGCAACCCACGACGATCACGTACATCGGCTAGTCCCCTTCCGCTCCGACCTGGTACGGCACGCTGGTGATCACGATTCCCGGCTCGAACAGCAGCGCCAGGCGGAGCATCATGGCGGTCTGCGCGTGCAGCAGGTTGTGCCAGCGACGTCGCGGCACGAACTGCGGCACAACGATCGTGATCACCTCGTTCGGCTGCCGCCGCTCCGACACCTGCCGGATGTACTCGAGCAGCGGCTCGACGAGCAGCCGGTAAGGCGAGTGGACGATAACCAGGCGCACGCCGGCGCCCCACAGCCCCCACTTCCTCTGGAGCGCCGCCGCCGCCTCCGGTTCGGTCGAGACGTAGACCGCGGTCACGTCCTCGGAGAGGGCGCGGGCGTAGTGCAGAGCGGCCACCGTTCCGCGGTGCACCCCGCTCAGGGCCACGATCACGCGGTGGCGGTCGACGCGCGCGGGAGGGCCGAAGTCCTCGAGCGACAGCTGGCGGGCGAGCGCAATATAGTGCCGGTGGACGGCGTAGAAGACCGCCACCAGCAGGGGGATCACGATCACCACCACCCACGCCCCGTCGTGGAACTTCGTCGCCGCGAAGATCACGGTGACGACCGCCGTGATCGCGGCCCCAAAGCCGTTCGCAACCATCTTCAGCGGCCAGCGCGGGTCCCGCCGGATGACCGAGCCCTTTTCCTGCCGCTCCTGCCCCGGCGCCAGCCGTCCCGACTTCCACCACCGGCGGGCCATGCCGGCCTGAGACAGCGTGAACGAGAGAAAGACACCGATCGCGTAGAGCGGGATGAGCGCGTTCACGCTTGCGTCGAAGACGTAGATCAGCGCCGAGGCCACCACCGCGAGCAGCGCGATGCCGCGCGAGAAGACGAGCCGGCTGCCGCGGTAGGTGAGCTGGCGCGGCAGGTAGCCATCCGCGGCCTGGAGCGCCGCGAGGCGCGGGAAGCCGGCAAAACCGGTGTTGGCGGCCATCACGAGGATCAGCGTGGTCGCGGCGATCGCCGCGAGGTAGAGCGGCCCCCGGCCCTCGAACACCGTGCGGGCGAGCTGCGAGATCACGGTCTCGTGCTCGGAGGGCACGGCGCCGATCGGTCCCGCGAGGTAGCTGATGCCGAGGAACAGCGAGCCGAGGATCGACGCCATCCAGATCAGGGTGACCCCGGCGTTGCGGCTTCGGGGCTCCTTGAAGGCCTGGACCCCGTTCGAGATCGCCTCCACGCCCGTGACCGCCGTCGTCCCGCTCGAGAACGCGTGGAGCACGAGGAAGAGGCCGATCGTGCGCGTCGGCTCGATGTCGAGGGAGGGCGGGTCGGGCACCCGCCCGAGGGTCCCGAGGAGGAGGCGAAGCAGGCCGCTGCCCACGGTCAGGAACATCATCGTGATGAAGAAGTACGTCGGGGCGGCGAAGACCGCGCCCGACTCCCTCACCCCGCGCAGGTTCACGACCATCACGAAGGCCACGAAGGCGACGGCTATCTCCACGCGCAGAGGGAATAGCGTTGGAAACGCCGACGTGATCTGCGCGACGCCCGAGGAGATGGAGACAGCGACCGTGAGGACGTAGTCGATCAGCAGCGCGGCGCCCGCGAGCTGCGAGGCGAGCTCGCCCAGGTTGTCCCGGGCCACGATGTATGCCCCGCCCCCGCTGGGGTAGGCATGTATCGTCTGCTCGTAGGAGAGGGTCACGATCGCCAGAAGCGCGACGATGGCGATCGAGACCGGCATCACGAAGGAGAGGGCGGCCGCCCCTCCCATCGCAAGGATGATGAGAATCTCCTGCGTCGCGTAGGCGGTCGAGGACAGCGCGTCGGAGGAGAAGACGGCGAGGCCGACGGCCTTGCCGATCGCCTGGTGCGGCGCGTCGGCCGTGGGCAGGGGGCGCCCGAGGAGCCACGTGCGCCACGAAGACGTGCGGCGGGCCGCCGACGCGCGCTGCGACTGCGCGGCGGAGGCGCCGGGCCGGATGAACGAGGAGTCCTTCACGGTCGCGACACGGGACTCTAACACGCCCGCGCCGTACGACGGCGGCCGCGTCCCGTACGAGGCGGGGGCCGGGCTGCAGGACCGGGCGTGGACGTCGGCTGCCGGATCTACCGGGCGGCCTATGGTTCGGGAACCGGGGACCCACCCGGGCGTCCCCGGTTCCCACCGACCACCGGCTGTTCGGCAGCCTTCCGCTACCTCTTCTTTGCGCTCTTGCCCTTCGGGCCTTTCGGGCCTCCAGCCTTCTTCTTCTTTGCCATCGGCTCCTCCTTGTGTGTTCTATCCGGGCCTGAAGCGTACGAACAGCTCACCGATCTCGCGGAAAGAGAATTGGGACGCGGTCAAGGCACGCCCGGTGCGGCGGCGTGCTCTCCGGCGCGGCTGCCTCCGTCGCGGGGTGCAACGCGCCCGGCTTTCGTGACCGGCGGTGCCGATCGGGAGCACGACGCCGCCGCGCACGGGCCGGCCGAGGCTAAGGGCGATCTCGCGGAAGCGCTCCACGACCGCAGGGTGCGGCGTGTAGTCGCCCAGGGGCACCGCGAGTGCGAGATAGCGCGCGCCGTCCTTGACGAGCAGGCCACGGTCCCGTAACGGTTGGAGTCGCTCCTCGATCTCTTCCGGCGCGGAGGGGACCACGTCGCTCCCCGCCGTCCGCGTGAGCTGTCGGAGGTCGGGCGCGACTTGGCAGGCCTGGTAGAGCGTCCGGTCGATGCCGCGGAGCACGGTCAGCGGCTCACGGCCGGCAGGTCTCAGGTCCCACACGAGCAGGCTCCCGTCCACTTCGACCGAGAAGAGATCGCTCCGTTCTCCCGTTCTCTTCCAGGTCTCGAGCGCCTTCACCAAGGGCCGGACATAGTCCGCGACGTCGCGCGGCTGGCGGTAACCGAATCCGAAGTAGTAGGCCAGGTTCCGAAGCGCCTCGTCCGGCAGGCGGTAGATGTGACGGTAGGGGGCGAGGGGGGCGATGTCCGTGAAGCCGAGTCTCTCCGCGTCGAAGAAGTTGGGGCTGAAGCGATCGAGCCGGATGCCGCCGAACGCCTGGGGGGGCGTCAGGTGCGTCAGCAGCGGGACGAGCCTCGCCATCCGTGCATACTCCTCCGGCGGTTCGCCCGGGAAGCCCCACAGGAGATTCCAGTAGGGCTCGATGCCCAGCTCCTTGCACCACTTCAGAAGCTGGATGTTCTGGAGACCCGTCACGCCCTTGCGCATGAGCCTGAGCACGGCGTCGCTGAAGCTCTCGATGCCGGGCTGGAGGATGCGGATCCCGGCGTCCCGCAGGATCCGCACCTGCTCTTTCCGCAGGTTGGCCTTCGTCTCGTAATAAAGGCTGACACCGAGCCGCCGCTGCGCCAGCTCGGGGAGGAAGTCCTTGAAGTAGCCCAGGTCGAGGATGTTGTCGGTCACCTCGACGTCGCACTCGGGATGCAGCTCCGTAAGGTGGACCAGCTCGTCCATCGCGCGCCGCGCCGATTTGCTGCGGTAGGCCATGGTCTGCCCGTTGAGCCCGCAGAACGTGCACTGCATCCTCTCGCCCCACCAGCATCCCCGCGACGTCTCCAGGAAGACGCTCGGCTGCCACTCCCGGCCATAGCGGCTGGCCGCGAACTGTTGGAAGTAGTCGCTGTAGTCGGGGTAGGGCAGCTCGTCGAGGTTCCGCACCATCGGGGCGCTCGTGGGCTCGCCGTGCGCGAGCGCGGCCTCGACGCCGTCCCGGGTAAGAACACCGGGCAAGGAGGAGAGCGAGCGCCGATCGAGCGCGCGGCGCACCAGCTCCGGGAACACGACGTCCGCCTCCCCGGAGACCACGGCGTCCACGAACGGGAACTGGCGCACCGTCTCCGCGCCCATTGGGCCCTCGCAGTTCGCGCCCCCGAACACGATCCGGACCTCGGGGCGTGACCGTTTGATGCGCTTCGCCAGTGCCAGCGAGGCCAGGTGTTGCTGAAACACGCTGGTGAAGCCCACCAGGCGCGGGCCCCCGCGCAGCACCTCGTCGACGCACGACTCCAGGAACTCCTCGACCTGGCAACGGGCCTCGAGGATACGCGCGACGAGGGCCTCCGAGGCCGGCGCGTCGAACGCCTCGGTCGAGGCACCCCGCTTGCGCAGGATCTCCTCCACGTAGGCCTGCGCGTTCTCCTCCGTCGACCCGAAAAGCCCGCACGAGAAGATCCATTCGCCGGCAAGGTCATGAGTCGGGGGTTTGTCGTCGGATGCGATCCCGCTGTAGAAGGCCTGGCCGACGCGCTCGGCGAAGTCGATGGAGAAGTAGCGGACCCGTGCGGGGATGCCGTGCCGGGCGAGGCCGGCCTTGAGCAGGCTGATGCCGATCGACGGGCGGAACACGGGGCCGAACGGCATGCACACGAGGAGGACGTCGGACATCGTTCTGGTCTCGTGCGGAGCGGCCGTATTGTGGTTTACGCGGCGAGGGCGAGTCAACGACTGGCTCGAGCGCGCGCGGATGCCGCCTTGCGCGCCACCAGGCCGAAGCCCTTCGCGCGCGCCTCCTGCTCGAGGGTGGCGAGACGGGCACGCCCGCTTTCGGCTCTTCCGGCGCCGAGCTCGATCTCGCCCTGCGCGAGCCGCGCCTCGAGCTGAGCTCCGACGAGGCCAAGCTCCGCGGCTTCGGCGAGCGCCGAGACGAGGCCACTCAGGGCTTCGACGGCGCTGCCGTTCGCCGCGCGGACCCGAGCCTGCATCACGGCTGCCGACAGGCGGAGATGCGCGTTCTGGCCCTTCGTCCAGAGCGTCCTCGCGCGCCCGGCGACCTCGACGGACTCCGCTGTCCTGCCCTGAGCCAGGAGCGCCCCCGCCAGGAATGAGTACGCGGCACCCTCCTTCTCGGTGGCCTGCTCGGTCCGAAACACCTCCGCCGCGGCGCGCAGCGGGGCGACCGCCTCCCGGGGTCGACCCTGCTCGATCGACAGGCCCGCGAGGGCCACGTCGCTTTCGGCGGCGCCGATCTTGTCGCCGAGAGCGGTGCGGATCGCCAGGGCCTGATCGTGCTTTTGGCGTGCGCCCACGAGGTCGCCCTCGGCGGCCAGGACCTGGCCGAGGCCGGAGTGCGCGATGGCGGCATATGTCCGGTTGCCGGTTTCGGTGAGGAGGGGCAGGGCTTCCTCGTACTTCGCCCGCGCCCCCGCCAAGTCACCCGCGGCGGCGAGAGCGTGCCCCAACGTCGCCAGAACGGCCGCGGCCGTGCTCCTGTCGCCGACCTCTCGGCACAGGGCGAGCGCCTCGTCGCACGTCCTCCTCGCACCCGCGAGGTCCCCCTTCTCGTAGAGAACGACCGCGATGTTGTCGAGGTCGGAAGCGGCCCCGATCCCGAGCTCGCGAGTGATCGCCTCCGCCTGCCGGTACGTTGTCAGGGCACCGGCGAGGTCCCCCTGTCGCCACAGCACGAGGCCGAGGTTGCCGAGCGTTGCCGCCATCCCCTGGCGGTAGCCGATCTGCCGTCGGATCCCCAGGGACTCCTCGTATGTCTTGCGGGCGGCGACCAGCTCGCCCCGCTCCCACAGGAGCGCGCCCATGCGGTGCAGCGCCCCGGCCACTCCACCGCGATCGCCGGCTTCCTGGTAAACCTTCCGGGCATCCTGGACGGCGGTCGTGGCCTTCGCCAACTCCCCGAGGCGCTCGAGGGCGTACGATTCGAGAAGCCGGGCGCGGGCGAGGAGCAGCCGGGCTCCTTGAGCGGTCCCCTTCGCTGCCGCCCGGCCGGCAGCGAACTGCTGCCGCTTGAAGTCGCCGAGGGACTGGGCGACGGAGGCCTCCGTCAGGTCGATGCGTGCATCCTCCGAGCTCGGACCGGGGAGGTTGCGGAGGGCCTCCAGCGTGTCCAGGGCCTCCCGGCCGTTTCCCGCCGAGGCTTGGGCGGCCGCAAGGCGAAGCCCGTACTCCAGGTTGTCCGGGAAGAAGGCAAAAAGCGCACGGTAGATCTCGACGGCCTTGCTCCACTCTCCCGCCGTCTCTCGGTGGCGCGCCTCGACCGACAGCCGCTCCTCCCGGGACAGGTCGTTCGAGAGCTCGAACGCCCTGCGGGCCGCATCCCTCGCCTTGTTGTCGTAGCCGAGAGCCGACCAGGCCTCGGCCAGGGCCGAGTGGATCAGGGGCGCGTTCGGATCGGCGGTGACGGCCCTCAGCAGCGCGTCCTTGGCGGCCAGGGAGTCCAACACGCGCAGCTTCGCGACCCCTTCGGCGTAGAGCCGCTGGCCCTCCAGATTGGCAGGGACTCCGGCCCTGAGGCCTGCGACCTCTGCCGCCGGGGGCTCGCCGACGCCGATCGACTGCCGCAGGCGCGAGCCGGCCTGCGTGACGAGGTCCACGAGACCCAGCTCGGTGCCGCTCTGGGCGAGCGACGCCACGGTCTCGCCCGCCGCCACGTCCTGCACGCGCAGGTCGAGACGGACCTGGCCGTTCGGCAGCAGCAGGTACGAGCCGAGCACGACCATATCCGTTCCGAGGTTACTTCCCACACGGGAGAGCGTGTCTGCGGCGAGGCTCTCGGCGTCGGACAGCGACAGCTCCAGCTTCATGCGGCCCACGTTCTCGCCGGGGATCGTGCGCAGACTGCCGCCTGCGGCCAGCTCGGTCGTCAGCATCTGCGAGAACGCCGTCGAGAGCCAAGCGGCCTCGGGCCGGTCCGAGAGGTTCTTGAAGCCGAGGACGGCCACCGAAGGCCGGGCCTTGACCACGGCGGGCGCGGGCGGGGCGGCCGCGGGCGGGAGCCGGTCCCGCACGAGCAGCGCGGCGCCCGCACCCAATAGGGTGACGGCGACGAGCGTCCCGACGATGGGCCGGCGTGAGCGAAACGGCACGACGGTCCGGTCGGTGGACGATACCTCCGAGAGGTGGCTCAGGACGTCCTCGAGAGCGCGGGCCAGATCGCGGGTCGAGCGGAAGCGGTTCGGGGCCTCCTTCGCGAGGCAGCGCTCGACGATCCAGCGGAACGGCGGCGGACAGATCGGATTGAGGCTGCCGATCGGCTCCGGCTGCTGCTCGATGATGGCCGCGAGCGTCTGAACGCGGCTCTCGCGCTCGAAGGCGCGCCTGCCGGTTGCCATCTCGTAGAGAATCGCGCCGCAGGCGAACTGGTCCGACCGGAAGTCCACGGCCCGGCCCAGGGCCTGCTCGGGTGACATGTATCCCGCGGTCCCGAGCACGACCCCCGGGGTCGTGTCTCCCCGGGTGGGGGCATCAGAGTCGACCTCCACGGTCGGCGTCACGAGCTTGGCGAGGCCGAAGTCGAGGATCTTCACTCGCCCGTCGTTCGTCACCATGACGTTCTCGGGTTTCAGGTCCCGGTGGACGATGCCCGCCTCGTGCGCCGTGGCCAGCCCGTCTGCCGCCTGCGCGGCGAGCTGCAGCGCGCGCTTGGTCAGGAGCGGACGGCCCGGCTCGAGGATGTCCCGCAGCCTCCGGCCCGCGACCAGCTCCATGACGATGTACGGCATACCCTGCCCCCACCCGATCTCGTGGATCGTCACGATGTTGGGATGGTTGAGGGCACTCAAGGCGCGGGCCTCCTGCTCGAAGCGCCTCATCCGTTCGGGTTTCACGGCGATCTCGCGCGGGAGAACCTTGATCGCGACATCGCGCCCGAGGTTCAGGTCCCGCGCGCAATACACCTCGCCCATTCCGCCCGCGCCGAGCATCTGCCCGATCTCGTAATGCCCGATCGTCTTGCCGATCATCTGCCGGTCGCGGCGGACGTGGTGACCACGAGTCGTCTTGTCCGAGAACGCGCGAAGGATAGCACGCCCCTCGACCCGCGGTTCGGTCAGGTCCCGGGTATCGTGGTCCACCTCGGTGGGGCCGGTGTTATCTTGCCGCCCGAACGAAAGGAGACCCTCATGGACCGACGAGACGCTCTCAGGAGCCTCGGGCTCGGCGCTTCAGCCGCAGCGACGGGGATGCACGGATTCGCCACCGAGGCCGACGCCGAGGAAGTGCGCGGACGGGTCAGCACGCGGTCCGAGCCCTCCCAACTCAAGATCACCGACCTGCGGGTGGTGAGCGTGCACCGCCGGTGGATCGTCCGCGTCGACACCAACCAGGGGCTCCACGGCTACGGAGAGGGCGCGACGGCGGGAGCCCCACCTACGCCCTCATGCTCAAGAGCCGCATCCTCGGCGAGAACCCCTGCCGCGCAGCCCTCAGGCGCCGATGGGCGGAGTTGATCCGCCGGGTCTACGAAGTCGACCCCCTCGTGTGTCCTCGCTGCGGGGGCGAAATGCGCGTGATCGGCTTCATCACACAACCCGCCCTGATCGACCGCATCCTCGATCATCTCCGAAAGCGCGACAAGGTCTCTCGCCCGCCTCGCCCGCCTCCGCACTCGCCGCAGCCTGTGGTCAGCCCCGCTTGAGATCCGCCCCTCCGGAGTACGGAGGCGGTGAGAAAAGGGAGATGTGTCGGCCCGCGACGTGTGCCCAAGCCTTCACGAGGCTTTGGGCGCTCACCGCTCTGTGCGCCAGTTGGTCGTCCGGCCGCCGGGAGCCCGCGCTGGGGGCTCAGCTCGGCCGCTCCGCGGGTCGCAGCGGGCCGTGTCGCGGGCGCCCCGAAAAGGAAGTTCCTATCCCTCCGCCTCCACCACCGCAAAGGATTCGAACCGTCCTCCGAGTTGCCGCGGACGGCTTCGTTCGCCGAAAAAGCCAGAGGCTGAGGCCTCGAGACGGCCGGGGCACAGAGGCGGCGTGGGCAGACCCGGCCTTGGTCAGCGATCCGCCCACGCCAACGCCTCTACTTCATCTGTGCGCTGCCGTCCCAGGTGGCCATGACCTTGCCGTCCGGCCAGGTCAGCGCCAGTTGATAGGTGCCACCACCGGTCAGCCCTTCGAACTTGCCGGTGCCACCGATGTAGTACCACTTGCCGCCCTTCTCGGTCGCGTGCCCGTAGGCCCAATAGACGTCCCCGTCGGCATCCAGGCCGTCACAATAACCGCCCGAGCTGAAGCTCTTTCCATCCGCCGAGGTCACGGTGGTGAACATGCAGTCCTGGCTGACCTTCGACAGCGGCGTGTTCGGGTCGTCGGCGATCGCGGTGCCCTGCAGCCCCTGGCGCGTCACGGTCCGGCCGTCCGCCAGCTTGACGCTGGACCCTGACACGGGGGCCCAAACCGAGCGGCCCTTGAGCGTGATGGTGCCTGCGGCCGAGGCTCCCGCCAGTCCCAGCAGACCCGAGACCGACAACGCGACGATACGGTTGGTTTTCATTACACAACCTCCTCAATCTCAGGTTGGATCTTCGCAGGCTACCAACCTGCGACCTGTTTGGAAGTGTGAACTGTAGCACGGTACGGACCGATAGGTGTTTTGTTTCGCGACCCGCCGGATCGGGAGCTTGTGGGACGCACGGAGGCCGGCAGGGGCATCGGCGCGGGGAGGAGCGAAGCCGTGGAAACGTAGCGCAGGGCCGGCGGGGCTGGTCTCTCAGACGCCTCGCGATCGGCTCTCCCGCGGGGCGCCTTTGTGCGGGCAAGCTCCGCCCCGAGCTTGGGTCTGTGTGCCTGAGGAGCGTGGCGCTCACTCCCAGTTTGCCGGCACACCCCAACCCTCGCCGTGCTCGGCGACCCGGAGGATCTCCTGGGGGGCGGGCGGGGGCTTGTCCTGCGGCGGCGTGCTCAGGCCGAGGTGGTCGAGGGTTCTCCGGATCGAGAGCTGATCGGTCAGGAAGGCGATCATCTTCATCTTCTGGCCGCAGCGGGAGCAGACGAGGGGGCTCGGCCGGCAACTCAGGGAGACCGCTTTCGACCCGCTGACGCGCGCCACGGGTGCGATTGGCGTACTCGGCGTAGAAGAGTGTGCGGTGCTGTCCCGGATCCGGGATGTGGTCGCTCATGCGGGCCAGCCACTCGCGCGACACGGGCCCCGAGCGCGCGCGGTCGATGGCCCGGGCCCTCGCCCCCCGCTTCGGCCTCGGCGAGGACGACGCCGCCCGCGCGGCGGATGCGGCGGCGCGGGCCCTCAGCCTGCCCGTGATGGAGCGCGCGCGCCGGTCCCGACACCTCTGGCGGGAGCTGCCGGTCTGGTTCCCCGAGGAGGGCGACCTGGTCGAAGGCGTCGTGGACCTCGTCTTCGAGGAGGAGGGTGGTCTGGTCGTCGTGGACTACAAGACCGACCGCATCGCCCCCGAGCAAGCCCTCGCTCAGGCCGCCCACCACGCGCCCCCGCTCCAGCTCTACGGGCGCGGCCTCGCCCAGGCAACGGGCCTGCGCGTCAAGGAGCGGCTCGTGCTGTTTACGGCCCTGGGCCAGGTGGTCGCCGTGTGATCCACCCTCAACCCTCCGGGCCGAGCGTATGCAGGCACATGCCGAGACCGAGGAGGGCGGCCGTCTTTCCACCGAAGGCGAGGGGGAGCGGGACCGCCGTGGGCCAGGCGACGAGCCTGGTGGCAACGAGGGCGCCGTCCATCCAGACGATCGGACGGGTGGCGCGCGCGGCCGATGCCTTCTCTGCCTCGAGCCTCTGGATCAGACGGGGGCTCTAGCGACGGGATTCCCATCGCGCATCCTCGCTGCGCTGGGCCTCGGTCCGCCCGAGCAGGACAGGGCCCCGCCGGTTCGGGAGGTGGTCCGGGTGCCGATGGAGGAGGAGGGGCGCGAGATCGGGGCGGGTTGAGAACAGGCTCTCCCGCCTTGACGCTCCCACCCCGCTCGCGGTAGCGTGTCCCTCGACATCGACAACTGGGATCGGAGCAAGCACCGCTCGGGTACTCTCGGGCTTCTGAGCGGTCACACCCGAGATCTCGCAGGGGTGGGGGAGAGTTGCGGAAGGGTCCGACGTTCCCAGGCCCCGCCTCGACCGCGCCTCGCCGCCCGTCACCGCGGATCAAAAGGCCTACCGCTTCGTCACGCTGGAGATGGAGACGAGCGACTACCGGGCGTGGCCTTGAAGGGGGCCTTGCGTTTCCGGCACGGTGACACCAGAATCACCGCGGTTCGAACAGTTGACCGACGACGATAACTTGAAAGAGGTGCGTGATGCGTAAGAGTCTCCTCGTGGGTGCCCTCGTGGTCTGCGCCGTGATGGTTTTCTCGAGCTCCATAGTCCTCGCGGCCGACAACTGGATCGGCACATGGAAGCTCAACGTCGAAAAGTCGAAGTACAGCCCGGGGCCCGCGCCGAAGAGCCTGACACTGAAGTACGAGGCTTCGCAGGGTGGAATTAGGCACACTTCGGATGGGGTCAACGCCGAAGGCAAGGCGACCCACACTACGTATTCCTCGAAGTTCGACGGCAAGGACGTCCCCTTCGAGGGGAATCCGGATGCCGACACGCATGCACCGAAGAAGATCGACGACAACAGCTTTGAAAATGTCTGGAAGAAGGGCGGGAAGGCCACCGTCACCGTAAGGGCGGTCGTGTCCAAGGACGGCAAGACTTTCACGGTCTCCCTGACCGGCAAGAACGCGAAGGGCGAGACAGTGAACAACACTGCCGTGTTCGAGAAGGAGTAGAAAGCTCAGAGCCCGGTCACACCCTCGGGGTTCCGCCTCAGCAATACCGTTGCGCCCAGCAGGACCAGCAGCAGCCCGTTTCCCGCCAGCACCCACGGCACCGGCATCAGCGTGGCGAGGAAGCCCGCGAAGAGGACGTTGGATGGCTCTTGGGGGCTCCGGAGTCGCGGCACCGCGCTTTTGCATGCTCGCGGCGGGGTTGAGTGGGGTTGGAAGCTCCTCTCTCCACCTCGGCGGCCCCTCCGTAGCCTTCGCCGCGAATAAAACCGCCCTATAAGCTGGGCGGGTTGAACGCCGCGGGCGGGAACAGCCACGGCGCTCCAGAACCGACAGAGTGGAGGATCCCCATGAATCCGAGTCCATGGACGCTGGCGACTCTCGTGTCGACCAGCGTAGTCGCGTTCGGCGCCCCTGGCTTGGCCGAGGACTTGACGGTGTTCGTGACCGCTGGCGCCGCAGCGTCCCGCACGGAGGCGGCCAAGAAAGCGGATGCCCGGCTCGAGGCCCTCGCTCAGGAGAGAAAGGACCTCGAGGACTCCCTCAAAAAGCAGTACGGCAAGAAACGCGAGCAGTGGCCGGCGGACAAGAAGGCCGAATTCGACAAGATGGCGGCCCTGGTCCGCCGCCTGTCGTTCGAGCACAACTTCCGCAATTACGCCGGGGCGACGGCCAAGGACATCGAGGAGTCCGTGGCCGGCATCCGACGCAACCTCGACCAGAAGAAGGGCGTGCGCGTCGTCGCCACCGGCGACCAAGCGGACCTACGCGTGGAGGTCGTGGGCCGCTTCGTGGGCCCGGACGAGCTGGGCCAGAACGCCGCCAAGATCGGTCTCCGCATCTCGGCCGGGGGACGTCTGGACCCGGCCCTGCTGGCCAGGAATCCCATTTCGTGGCCCGAGCACGCCGCCCGCATGGCGGGCGCCTGGGCGGTGCCCTGGCACCAGTACACGGCGGAGGAGCCCTTCTGGCTCGTCCAGGTCGAGCGTCCCTCCGGCCTCTTGAGGGGAATGATCTACGGGAAGGTCGAGGCCCACGCCGCCGGCAACATCGAGAAACTCGCGAAGGAGAGCGGTGCGTTCATCGCCGCCGCCCGGCGCTCGTCCTCGCCGCGATCGCCGCCGTAGGTACAACCCGCGGTGCGGAGGTCGACGTCCAGGCCGCTGCCGGCTGCCTCTCCACGTTCCGGCCGAGGATGAGCCGCCTCTGTAGGTCGCTCTCCCGGCAGCGGTCGCAGAACGCGCGGGCGAGGCCGCACTTGAGGAACTCCCTTAACACCCGCTCGACGACCGGTTGCAGGGGCCCGTGGGTGCGTGCGAGGCGCCGAGGCCACAGACGCAGCAGCTCCTCAAGGTGCTGCTCGACGAGGCGAAACAGGGGCGACTCGCGCGGCCGCCTTGGTCTGTAGACCCGGCAAGTGATCTCCACGCCCAGCCCGAAGCCGGGGGGAGGGGCACCGGCCAGAAGGGAGGCAGACCCTGCGGTCGGACCTCCACGAGTCCAGGTGGAGACTGCCCCGAGGGGGGCCGTGATGGGTCCGGGTGGTCTTGTCCCGACCTGGATCGACAACGCCTACCGGCAGGAGAACCGCACCGACAACCCGGGCATCCTGCGGCGGGTCGCCTCCCCCGTCCGCGCTTGACGCTGCGCCGGGCGCTTCCTAGCATTCCCCCCGATGCGCCCCTTCTGGATGGCGGGAATCGTCGCGCTCACGCTCGCCGTCCCGCTCCGGGGAGAGGACCAGCACCCGCCCGCGGACGTGGGGGACGCGGGGGACACGTCCAAGATCCGCCTTGGGATCGAGACGAAGGCCCACTACCGATGGTCGCAGGAGGACCGCTTCCCGCTCGCCTTCCCGTTCCCGCCCGAGTTCGTGCCCGCGGGAGAGCCGAACGTCGCCCTCGAGACGGTGGACCCGGGCTCCTCGATCGAGGCGAGCAAGGTCACGCTCTTTCTGGACCTCGAGCTCAAGCACTCGATCGCCGCCCACGTCCGGCTCGACTTCATCGATCTCTACGACCGCAACCCGACGAGCACCGACAAGACGGTGGACGTGGACGAGGTGTGGGTGAGCTTCGGGACGAAGCGCGGCTCGCTCGAGCCCCTGCCCGGCTCCTCGCTCTATGCGCTCTTCGGCAAGGCGCCCAAGTTCGAGCGCCAGCCCTTCCGGCGGCTGGAGAGCTACGGGCTCGTCTCAACCGCCTTCAACCGCTTCCCGGACCTGCAGCTCCAGGTCGGGGGCTCGCTCGGCACCCACGTCTACTTCTTCGGGCAGGTCTCGGACGGGAACCCGACGTTCTTCCGCGACCCCAACGCGCTCGCGGGCGACAATGGGACAGCGATGCCGCCCTTCCCGGAGCCGACCCTCCACTCGGGTTTCCCGATCTTCTACCACGCCGAGGTCGAGGACCTGGAGATCGGCGACGATCCCGAGTGGGGCGGTGGCGCTGGCCTGCGCTTCGTCTCCCCCGACCAGCGCAAGGGGGTCGACGTTCTGGGGTTCTACTACGAGACGCGGCTCTCCGCGGGCGCCAAGCTCCGCGGCACCTTCTACGAGGGCGACCTCGACATCCTCGACGGGACGGGCGGGATCTCCCTACCCCTCGAGGGGGACGAGCGTCGGGAGTACGGAGGCAACCTCGACCTCCGGATCGGAGACTTCACCGCCTTCGTCCAGGTCGTGCGCGAGGAGGCGGCGGGCTTGCCGCGCACGGGCATCGAGGTCGAGGCGGGATGGAGGCTCGTTCTCGGCGACCTGGCCGATGCGGGGGACCTCCTTCCCGCCCTCCAGCCGGCGGTGCGCTACAGCCGGCTCGACAACGACTTCACCGCCCCCAAGGGCTTCGTGGCCCCGAGCACGGCGTGGGACTGGGAGAAGTGGGACCTGGGCCTGCGGGTCACGATCATCCGCAGCCTCGACCTGACGCTCGAGTACGCCCACTACGACATCGCAGCCTCGCGGCCGATCCACCACGACGAGTTCCTCTCTACGCTCCGCCTGCGGTTCTGACATGGCCATCCGTCTGTTCATCACGGGAGGGACCTTCGACAAGGACTACGACGAGATCGAGGGGCAGCTCCACTTCCGCGACACCCACGCCCACGAGATGCTCCGCCTCGGCCGCTGCCGTCTCGAGATCGCGGTCCGCACCTTGATGATGATCGACAGCCTCGACATGACCGACGACGACCGGCGCCGCATCCTCGAGAGCTGCCGTCAGGCGGCGGAGGAGCGGATCGTGGTCACCCACGGCACGGACACGATGGTCGAGACCGCCCACGTGTTGGGAGAGGCGCGCCTGCCGAAGACGGTCGTGCTCACGGGGGCGATGGTGCCCTACGCGTTCGGCAGCTCCGACGGGCTGTTCAACCTCGGCAGCGCGCTCTCCTTCGTGCAGGCCCTGCCCCACGGCGTCTACATCGCCATGAACGGCCACTGCTTCGCCTGGGACAACGTCGTCAAGAACAAGGCGCTCGGGATGTTCGAGAGCCTGCGGTGAGGCGGGTGGCGGAGGGCTCGGGCTTCGAGTAGCCTCTCCCCCTACCCTGTGCCGACAGGAGGTCGCGATGATGCCCTCCGCCCTTCTGACCGTGGTCCTCGCCGCCGCGCCCCCGGAGGTCGAAGCCCGCGTCGAGCGGGTGGTGAGCGGCCTCTTGCCCGAGACCGCATTTCGCAACCGCTGGGGCGCCCCGGCGCGCCTCGCGGACCGGATGGCCCACTACCACACCGCCGGCCTCAGCATCGCGGTCGTCAACGAGGGCCGTATCGAGTGGGCGCGAGGCTTTGGGGTTGCCGAGGCCGGCACGCCCGTCACCGAGCGGACCCTCTTCCAGGCGGGCTCGATCAGCAAGCCGGTCTTCGCCCTGGCGGTGGTGCGCCTCGCCCAACAAGGACGGCTGAGCCTCGACGAGGACGTCGGTCGCTACCTCAAGTCCTGGACCGTGCCCGCGAGCGGGGGTTTCCAGCCGCGGATCACCCTGCGCCAGCTCCTCACGCACTCGGCCGGCCTCACCGTCCACGGTTTCCCCGGCTACGCGACCACGGAGACGCTCCCCACCGTCGTGCAGGTCCTCGACGGGTCACCTCCCGCCAACACCATGCCGGTGCGCGTCAACATGCTTCCCGGCGTCCAGTTCCGCTACTCGGGTGGCGGCACGACCGTGGCCCAGCTCGCGGTGACCGACCTCCTGGGAAAGCCGTTCCCCCAGATCATGTGGGAGCTCCTCCTCGACCCCATCGGCATGTCCGACAGCACGTACGAGCAGCCTCTGCCCGCGGCGCGCGCCGCGCAGGCCGCCACCGCGCATCCCTGGAAGGGCCGCCCGCTCCCGGGACGCTTCTACGTCTACCCCGAGATGGCGGCGGCGGGGCTGTGGACGACGCCTTCGGACCTGGCCCGGGCCGGCATCGAACTGCAGAAGGCGCTGCGGGGCGAAAGCGCGGTCCTCTCGAAAGAGCGGGCGGCGGAGATGCTTACGCCCCGGATCCAGGACGACATGGGCGTCGGCTTCTTCCTGGAAGGCAAGGGCGAGACGGTGCGCTTCGGCCACGGGGGCTGGGACGAGGGCTTCGTGGCGAAGGCGACGTTCTACAAAGACCGTGGCTTAGGCGCGGTCGTGATGATCAACTCCAACGAGGGCGCCGCCGTCCTCGACGAGGTCCTGCGCGCGGTCGCTACGGAGTACGCCTGGCCGGGGTTCTTCGAGGAGGATAAGAAGCCGGCGACGGTGGCGCCGGCGGTCCTCGAGGCGTACACCGGGGAGTACGCCGGCAAGTTCGGCCTGCGCGTCCGCGTGGCGGGGCAGGGAGACGGCCTGGCCCTGAGCGTAGGCGACCAGCCGGCCCTCGCCCTCCGGGCCGAGTCCGAGGCGCGCTTCTTCGCCGCCGACCTCGACACCGCGGTGAGCTTCCAGAAGAGCGAGACGGGTGTCGTCACCGGTCTCACCCTCGACCAGGGCGGGCGACAGATCTCGGCGTCGCGGGCGTCGGCTGCGCCGGAGGAGAACCTCCCTCCCGACGCCGAGGGCGCCAAGGCCGCCCTCGAGCGCTCGCCGCGCCACGGCGAGTGGGTCGACGTCAAGGCGCCCGACGGCACCTCGCTGAAGACCTGGGTCGTCTACCCCGAGCGGAAGGACAAGGCCGGGGTCGTGATCGTCATCCACGAGATCTACGGCCTCACCGACTGGATCCGCGCGGTGGCGGACCGGCTCGCCGCCGACGGCTTCATCGCCGTGGCCCCCGACTTCCTCTCCGGCAAGGGCCCGGGGGGAGGCGGTACCGATTCCGTCCCCAGCCGCGACGACGTGGTCACGCTCGTGCGGACCCTCACTCCCGAGGAGATGACGGCGCGCCTCAACGCCGTCCGTGACCACGCCGCCAAGCTCCCCGCCGCCAACGGAAAGAGCGCGACCGTCGGCTTCTGCTGGGGCGGGGCGCGCAGCTTCGCCTATGCCGCCGAGCAGCCCGGCCTCCGCGCCGCCGTCGTCTACTACGGCTCCTCGCCCTCGGAGGCGGCGGCCTTCGCCCGCATCCAGGCTCCCGTCCTCGGCCTCTACGGCGGCGACGACGCCCGCGTCAACGCCACGATCCCTCCCGCGGAGGCGGAGATGAAGCGGCTCGGCAAGACCTACGAGCCGAACGTGTACGAGGGGGCGGGTCACGGCTTCCTGCGCCAGCAGAGCGGCCGGGAGGGGGCCAACCTCAAGGCGACGCGGCAGGCCTGGCCGAGGACGATCGCGTTCCTGCGCGAGACGCTGAAGTGACTCCGGCGCGCCGGTGGCTCCTCGCCGCGGGAGCGGCGGCCCTCCCGGGCCCGTTCGAGCGGAGGTACGACCCGCACTGCGGCGCCCTCCCGTACTTCGGCGTGGCCTGGTACCGGAAGCACTTCCGTCTGCCCGCCGAGGTGCCGTACACGTGGCGCCATGGGGCACCTTCGTCACGACGCCGCGCGTCGCCGACGACGGCGCGACGCTCAGCGTGCGCACCGAGGTCCGGAACGGCTCGTGGTCGAGGTCAGGGTTGGCGAAACGGAGAGCCAGGCCAAGTGTTCCCATCGTTACGCGAGCGTGTCTAGAGTCTCCGCCAACTCCCTCTGTAATGGAACAGCGTTCAAAGGAGGACTGAGATGCACCGTCTCTGTACGGTCGTAGTCGTTGGTTTGGTCATGTCGGCGGTTCCGGCGGTTGCCCAGACGGCGAGCTCGCAGGTGGCCGAGGAGCTCATCGGGGTCGTCAAGGCGGAATGGGCCGCCGGCCGACAGAAGAACGTTGCCGAGGGGATGAAGAACATCGCGAATGACTGCACCCAGTTCAACGGCGACGCGGCCACGAGGCTCGAAGGCAAGGCTCTCCTGACCCGGCTCAGCGAGGCGGGGAACAAGGATTCTGGTACGGCACTGTCTGACGAGATGCTCAACCCGAAGGTGCAGCTGTACGGCGACGTAGCGATCGTCAGCTACAACTACTTCGGCCAAGCGCAAGACAAGGACGGAAAGGTCACGGCGAACAGGGCCAAGTCCACCCGGGTTTACGTCAAGCAGGAGGGCAAGTGGATGTTGGTCCACGCCAACTTCGCCCCTGATCCGCTGCCCCGCTAGAAGAGCTGCCGCCGAACAACCGGTTGGAGCGGACGAGGCACGGCAAGGACGGAGCCTCGCCGCTCAACCGGGTGTTGGACCGACGTTGAGAAGGTGAAAGGAGAGCAAGATGCGCAGAGCTAACCACGGGCGCCGTTGGGCTGTGAGTATCTTCGTTTTGTGTGCGGCGGTCAGCCTGACGTCACGCCCGCTTCGTGCACAGGCCACGCCTGACTGGGCGCAGGAAGTGAACAAGAAGTGGTACGCCGCCTTCAACGCAGGAGACGCCGCCGGGCTGATGAAACTGTACGCTGCTGACGCCGTCCTTCTGCTGCCAGACCAAACCCTCCGTGGACGTGGAGCCATTGAAGGTTTTCAAAGCAGCAACTTCCAGAAGACTCGGTACTCGTGCCAATGGTCTATCGACGGGGTGCAGGCGGTGGGCAAGCAGGCCGCGGTATTGGGCCACGACACTTGCCTGGAATCACCGAAGTCGGGCGGAGCGGGAAAGACAGTCAAGAACCGATGGCTCACCGTCTATGAGCGCCAAGCAGATGGCTCTTGGTTGATCGCACGCGACACCAGCGAGGAGATGAAACCGTAGCAAACGACGGCAAGGGAGTGCGGGGCGCGGTCCAACAATGAAGCAGACTGACTCACCCGCGGCCGTCGTGTTCCAGGACCGAGCTGAGTGTAGGCGATCCCCGACGCGCTCGACACGCAGGCCGGATCGGGGCACCCCACAAGAGCGCGCGGGGTAGCCCCGATCGCGGGAACGACTGCCGCCTTACCGCGCCGTGACGGGGCGCCGGATCGGCCGGCCCGCCTGGGCGTCGCGGACGAGCGCCCCGTCGCGGATGACGGGCGTCCCATTGACGATCACGTAGCGCATCCCCGTAGCGGTCTGGTTCGGCTGCGTGTACGTCCCGCGATCCGACACACTCGCGAGGTCGAAC
>Ga0209342_10001028_pt1 | contig 31530 bp, 31 predicted proteins | sample RifCSP16_2_FD_184023 | JGI IMG/M metagenome (GOLD analysis project Ga0209342, IMG submission 184023) | Soil microbial communities from Rifle, Colorado - Rifle CSP2_sed 16_2 (SPAdes) (version 2) | ecosystem: Environmental > Terrestrial > Deep subsurface > Rock core/Sediment | place: Rifle...
CTCCCGACGCCACGCCGGCGAAGGGGCCTTTCGACGCCTGGCACGGCATCTTCCGCCGTGTCCGAACCTTGTCCACTCGGCTGCCGAGGCCCAATACTATGGTCATGCCGACCACGACCCGCCGTTACGCCGTGGAAGAAGTTCTGGCCTTCCCGGCCGACGGGAACCGCTACGAGCTGGTGCACGGGGAGTTGCTGGTGACCCCCGCACCGGGGGCTATCCACCAAATCCTGGTCGGTGAGCTGTTCCGGCGGCTCAGCGAATACCTCGATTCCTACACGAGCGTCGCCCGGGTCCTGTTGTCCCCGGCCGACATCACGTGGGGCCTGGATGTACGCCGCGGAGCTGACGATCCAGCTGGGCGAGCTGTTTGCGAGGTTACCGGGCGAGGTGGAGGGACGGTAAACCTCTCACTCGTACTTCGGCGGCAAGGCCTTATACCTCCGCAGTAACTCGCGTTGCCTGCTGGTGAGCGGCACTTCCATCCCGCGAATGAACACCTTCTCCGCTGCGGACGAGAACTCGAAGGGATCGCCACTCCACACCACGACATCCGCCATCTTTCCAGCCTCGAGTGATCCGTAGCGATCGCCGATCCCCAGCGCCACCGCCGGCGTGAGCGTCACGGCCCTGAGCGCCGCGTCCCAGTCCATCCCATACGCCACCGCATTCCCGGCCAGCTGCTTGATGTTGCGCGAGTTGTGGGAATCGAAGCTCGCGATGATGACCTGCACGCCCGCTCTGGAGAGCAAGGCGGCGTTCTCGAGCTTGGGACTGAGACCGTCATACGAAGGAATGTCCGTCAACGGGTTGATGATCACGGGCACCCTGGCGGTGGCCAGCTGCTCGGCCACTTGCCAGCCTTCTACCGCTCCGTCAATCACCAGCTTCAGGTGGTACTCCCGTGCCAGCCGCAGGGCGTTCTCGATGTCGCTCCGCCGGTTGGCGGCCAGCACGATGGGCAGCTCGCCCCGGAGCACCGGCAGCAGGGCTTCCAAATCGGCCACCGGCGCCGACAGGTCAGGCATCTGGCGCCGCTGATAGTCGGCGCGGCGCCGATCGTACTCCCGGGCGTCGTTGAACAGCCGGCGCAGCCGCGCCATGACGCCGGCGCGTGAGCCTCCGCCGGCGCCCTTGGCGGTCTCGTTGATCTGCCCCACGATGGCCACCGGCGACCGGATCAACAGGTCCTCGATACGATCGCCCCAGAGGTCGAGGGCCACTGCCTGACCGGAGATGAGCCCACCGCCGGGACTGGACATGACCGTGGTGATGCCCTCGATCCGCGCCACCGGAATGAGCTGCGACGCCGGGTTGATGCCCTCCAACACGTTGAAGGCCGCCGCTACCTCGTCGCCGCGGAAGGTGCCCTCATTGGTGCCTTCGACTGCGCTGATCTCCGTGAGCCCGATCTGGGTCGCCACGTCGATCAACCCGGGCGTCACCCACTTGCCCCGGGCATCTACCTGCTGCGCGCCGGCCGGCACCTGGACGTTGGTCCCCACCGCGGCGATGCGGCCATCCCGGATCAGCACCGTGGCGTTCTCGATTCTCGCACCGGAAACCGGGTACACGGTGCCGCCGGTGATCGCGATGGTCTGGGCGCCTGCTGAAGTGCCCCATGCCAGCAGCATCGCTCCCGCGAGGGGATGGAAGGGGATGCAGGACGATGGAGGATGATGCCCGCCGCGCCCTCGATCCCTACTATCCCTACTATCCCTACTATGAGCTCTCATTTCTTCACCTGCCCCAATCCGAAGTCCGTCACCGCCTGCCTGGCCGGATCGTTGCCATCGTAGATCAAGTACCCGTCGTTGTAGACCTGCATGGCCCGGCTGTAGACCGAGAACGGGTCCCCGCTCCACAACACCACGTCCGCCATCTTCCCGGCCTCCAGAGTCCCCACGATGGAGTCGATACCGAGCACCCAGGCCGCGTTGGAGGTGAACCACTTCACCGCGTCCGCGCGCGAGATGGTGATCCCCGCGCGCCGGCCTGCGTACATCGCCTTGGCCGCCTCCTGGTTCAGCCGCTGAATCCCGTCCGGGCTGTCGGAGTGAATCACCGGCCGCGCCCCGGCCTGGAACATCAGCGCGGCGTTCTCGGGAATCCCGTCCATCGCCTCTTCCTTGAAGCCCCACCAGTCCGCCCAGATGGACGCCGCGGTACCCGCCTCTGCCAGCTTGTCGGCGATCTTGTACGCCTCCACGCCGTGATGGAACGACCGGATCTTGAACCCGAACTCGCGCGCCAGATCCAGCATCTGCACCATCTCGTCGGCACGGTAGCAGTGGTTCTGCACCAGGATGTTCCCGCGCAGCACTTCCGCCAGCGTTTCATCTCGCAGATTGCGTTCGGGCGCGTCGCCTTTCTTCTCCGTGAGCCACTTGTCCCACTTGCGCCGGTAACTCTCTCCCGCGATGAACGCGCTGCGGTAGCCCGCCATGTTGCCCATCCGGGTCGCCGGCCCGCCGCGCTCGCCGTAGACCCGCTTGGGATTCTCGCCGCAGGCCATCTTGAGACCGTAGGGCGCGCCCGGGAACTTCACTTCCTGCACCGTGCGCCCCGGGATGACCTTGACCGTGACCCCTCGACCACCGATCAGGTTCCCCGAGCCCGGGAGCACCTGCATCGTGGTGACCCCACCGGCGATGGCCAACGGGATCTGCGGGTCCTGCGGCCAGATGGCGTGTTCCGCCCACACCTGCGCGGTGTTGGGGTTGACGGGCAGCTCGTTCCCGTCCGACTCCGCGAACGTCCCCGGCGCCGCGTACACGCCGATGTGGCTGTGGGTGTCGATCACGCCCGGGGTCACGAACTTGCCGGTGCCGTCCACCACTTGGGCGTCCGCCGGAGCCTGCAGGTTCTGACTCACGGCCACGATCCGCCCGTCCCGGAACACGATCGAGCCACCGGCGATCTCCTGGCCCGTGCCCGTGAGGATCGTGGCGTTGCGAATCAGGACCGCCGGATACGGGGTGCGCTGGTAGGTCGAAGGGTACTGCGGGCGGTCAACGCTGGTGGTCTCGGGCGGGGCAGCGGCCGCTTGGGGACTTGCCTGCTGCGTGGTTTGTGAAGCAGCGCCAGCGCAGGCAGTGAGCAAGAGGGTCAGGCCTATAGCATGGAGTCTCATCCCACCTCCGTGGCTGGAAAGGCGTTGTCCGTTGTCCGTTTTCCGTTGTCCGTTAGGACGGAGGGATTGGGCGGACGGATAACGGACAACGGATAACGGATAACACCTATTTGACTAGCTCAAACGCCAACGGCTGGCCGACAATCTCGATCTTGAGCAACCGCCGGGGCGTATCGCGGCCGACGTAGAACACGAACGGTTGAGCCCCGCCCGCTGTCTCCACGCGGAACGCCGAGAAGGTGCCGGCCGGCACGGTGACGTCCTGAGGAGCGCTCACTTTCGCGGTGAGGGTCCGCGTGACGTTCTCCGACGCCTCGAAGGCCGCGACCGCAATAGACGCACCCTCCGCCAGCGGCAGTGCGGCGACCAGCGGCTGAAAGGCGTTGATGTCTATCGTGCCCTGGGCCAACGCGGTGTCTACATCCGTCACCTTGGGTCCCGCGGCTCCCGGGACGGGGGTCTGCGCGCGCCCATTCACCCGTCCATTCCGATAAACCAGGTGAATCTCGAGTGCTTGACCCGCCCCGCTTCCCGTTTGATCCACGGTGCGCGTGGCGAAGGTCCCGGGATCCAGGCGAACCACGGTCCGTTGGCGGAAGCCGGCCGCCGCGATGACCGTCTCTTCGGTATAGACCGCCGAATCCGCCGAGACTGCCAGGTCCGCCGTCATGTGGCCGAAGACATTCCCCTGGACGCTCACCTGGAACGAATCCCGCCGGGAGACCAGTTGAGCCCGATCGAACGCCACGGGGCCGGTCGCTTTGGGAGCGAGGTCCTCCGGCGCCAGTGGTTTGCCGTCGGTGTCCACCATTCGAACCGGCGCGATCTGGGTGAGCTTGTCGTAGACGCCCAAGCCGTCGCCCACCAGCACGATCACCGCCGAATCCGGCCGGATCACCCGCCGCGCCGCGGCCATCACGTCGGCGGCCGTCACCGCGGCCAAGCGGTTGCGGTAGGTGCGCAGGTAGTCGTCGGGGAGACCCAGGAGCTTCACGGTGGAGACCTGGCCGGCCACCTGTTGCGGCGTCTCGATGGACAACGGGAACGACCCTACCAGGTAGCCCTTTGCCGCGACCAGCTCGCTGTCCGCTACCGGCTCGGTGCGCATGCGCCGCAGTTGAACCAGCAGCTCGGTGAGCGCGCTGTCGGTAACCGCGGTCCGAACCTCGGTGCCCGCGGAGAAATGGCCGGTGTCGCGCCTGCGGGACAAGCCAGAGCTGGCACCGTAGGTCCAGCTCTTCTGCTCGCGGAGGATGGCGAACAGCCGCGAATCGGCACCCCCGCCCAGGATCTTGTTTCCCACGGTCGCCGGATAGTGCAGGGGATCTCCGGCTGCCAGCGCCAGGTTGCCGACCACGATGTTGGATTGCGCCGACCCGGGGCGGTGCACCAGCAGGATGCGGGTCGCGCCGGCCGCGGGGGGCGATGCGACCGCTCCCGCCACGGGGCTGGCACCGGTCCATCCGCCCAGATATCGCTCGATGTGGCGGCGTGCGTCGCTGAGGCTCAAGTCCCCCGCGATCACCAGCAGGGCGCCCCTGGGCTTGAGCCAGGTCGCGGCAAACTGCTGGATTTCCGCGCGAGTCAGCGCGCGGATCGAGCTGTCGCTGGCGCTCCGGCCGTAGGGATGGTCCCCGTACAGCGCCTGCGCGAAGAACTTGCCCGCCAGCGCGTTCGGATCTGACTTCTCCAGCTGAAGCGTAGACAAGACGCGCTTCCTGGCCAGCTCCACCTCGTCCTCGGGGAAGGTGGCGTTGAGCAAGACGTCGCTCATCAACCCCAAGCCCAGGTCCAGGTGGTCCGTGAGCACGGTGACGGACAGGCTGAAGAAGTCGTCGCCTGCGCCGGCGCTCAACGACCCGCCAACGCCCTCGATCTCCGCCGCGATCTGATCCGCCGTCCGCGTCCTGGTGCCCTTGGTCAGCAGCTCGGCAACCAACCCCGCCAGCCCCTCGCGCCCGGCCGGCTCGTGGCGCGCCCCGGCAGGCATGGCCAGCGCCACGCTCACGATGGGGAGCTCGTGATTCTCCACCAGGACCATCTCCAGCCCGTTGGCAAACCGCGCTTCGCGGAACGGGGGGAACTGCAGCGGGCGGAGCGGGCCTGGGGGAGGAGGCGATGTCGGATACTGTGCGCCGGCCGGCGCCGCGCAGAGGACCACGAGGGCGGCGAGGGACGGTAATAGACAGTTCACCGCCCCTCCTTTGGCACCACGACGATCGTGAACGAGTTGTCGGGCACCAGGTACTTGCCGGCTACCCGCCGGATGCCCTCCGCCGTCACCGCCAGGTAGCGATCGAGATCGGTCCGCATATCCTCCAGCGAGTCGTGCAGGTGGGCATAGTGTTGGAGCCGTTCGGCCACTTGCATTGTCGTCTGCCGGCCAAAGATGTTCGCCGCGCGGAAATCGTTGCGCGCCTTGCTCAGCTCCTCCGCCGACACCCCCTCCTCGATGATCCCCTTCACCTCGGCCGAGAGCTGCCGCTCCAGGGTGTCCGGTCCGGTCCCCTGGTTGGCGACCGCGAAGACCGCGAAGAACCCCGGCCCGAGACGGGAGGCGCTCTGGCTCCCGGCGGCGAGCGCGGTCCGCGCCTGCCGCACCAGCCCTCGGTTGAGCCGGGAGCTTTCCCCGCCACCCAGGATGGTCCCTAAGAGCGCCAGCGCCGGCGTGTCTGGATCTTCGTGCGCCGGTGTCCGATAGGCGATGATCACCGCCGGCAGGTTGGCGTGCTCATCCTCCCAGACGCGCCGCCGGGCGCCCACCGCAAAGTCGTAGCCGCACGAGACCGGCGCCGGCTCCCGCCCGCGAGGCAGGTCCCCGAAATACTGCCGGATCAGCTGCTTCGCTTCGGCCGGATCGAAATCACCCACCACCGCAAGCGTCGCATTGTTGGGCGCGTAGTAGAGGTCGAAGAACGCCTGGACGTCGCTCACCTTGGCGGAGTCGAGGTCGGCCATCGAACCGATCACGCTGTGGGCGTACCCGAAGCAGGTCGTCGAATCGTAGAGCAGCGTGATCCCTTCGGTCAGGGCGGGGGCGTACGGCTGATTGTCCACCCGCAGCCGCCGCTCCTCCTTCACCGCCTGGCGCTGGTTCTCGAAGTTCTCCACGGTGATGGCCAGCGAGCGCAGGCGGTCCGCTTCCAGCCAGAGCCCTAAGTTCAGCCGGTTCGCGGGCAGCTCCTGATAGTACGCGGTGTGGTCCTCGTTGGTCGTGCCGTTGAGGTCCCCGCCGGCCCGCTCCACCAGCTGGAAGTGCTGCCCTTTTCCGACGTGCCGAGATCCTTGAAACATCATGTGCTCGAACAGGTGGGCGAACCCCGAACGACCCGCCTGCTCGTTCCGGCTCCCCACGTGGTACCACACGTCCACGCTGACGACCGGCGTGGAGTGATCTTCGGACAGGATCACCCGGAGGCCGTTGGGCAGGGAGTCAACCTGGTATTGGACCCCGGTCTGTGCCGCGATTGGCCCCGAGAGCAGCGCCGAGACCACCGCGAGGGAGCGCATGATCACGGGGAAAGCTGTCCTTTCACCCGGGCCTCCCGCAACCGCTTGAGTTCCACCTTGGCCTCCTTGGCCTTCCGATTGAAATAGACGAACGGGAACAGCGCCAGGCCGCCCGTGGCGATCGCGAGGACGGGCGCCAGCACCGGGAACGACGTGGTGCCCGCGGACATCCAGATAACGGCCAGCTCAGCCGCGATCACCACGCCGCCAAACCCATCCCGAAGACGAACCATGTCGCTCCGATAGCCCCGCAGCCGCAGCTCGTCGGCGGTCTCGGCGGCCCCGGCCGCCAGCAGCTCGCCCTCCCATGTATGAATCGCCCCACACGCCGGACACAAGCGCAACGGCCTGGCCAGCAGGCTCCGAACCCCGTGTAACCAGTATCGCGTGCCCCATAGCCGGCGGACCGGGTGGCGCAGAATCTCGAGCGGCCGGTTACAGCGTACGCAGTGGGTCATCAGGTCCCCGTCTCCCACTACGGCCGGCGACTCGCGTCGGTTTACCCCGCCTTGGGGATCCGAGCCCGGAACAGTTCCTGGAGCCTGCGGGTCACGGAGCCCGGCTTGCCGTCGCCTAGGCCCAAGCCGTCGACGCGCACGATGGGCATCACTTCGACCGTCGTGCCGGCAAGAAACGCCTCCGTGGCGCGGGGGAGCTCGTGGGTAAACACCGGGGCTTCGCGCGCCGCAATCCCGGAAGTTCGGCACAACTCCAGGACGATGTCCCGCGTGATGCTCGGCAGAATGTAGTTGCTCTTGGGCGCGGTGCGCACTTCCTCACCGAACACGAAGAACAGGCTGGAATGGCTGCCTTCCAGCACTACCCCGTCACGCACGAACAGCGCTTCCTGCGCCCCGGACGCTCGCGCCCGCTGATTGGCCAGGCAGTTGGGCAAGAGCTGCACCGTCTTGATGTCGCAGCGGGCCCAGCGGATGTCCGGGACCGTGATGGTCACGATCCCCTTGACGGGGTCGCCCTTGGGGGTGAAGCGGCCGGCTTGGGCGTAGACCGTGGGCGGCACCGGAGGATCCGGGAAGAAGTGCGCCCGCGGCGCGGTGCCACGAGTGATCTGGAGGTAAACGGTGGCGTCCCCCGAGGTGAGGTTGTTCCGCCGGACCAGCTCGGCCGACACCTCGCCCAGCGCATCCACGTCCGCGCCGTTGATGGCCAGCTCACACACCCCGGAGCGCATGCGCGCGAGGTGGGCGTCGAGCGCGAACAGCGTGCCCTGGTAGGATCGGATGACTTCGTAGACGCCGTCGCCGAACACGAAGCCGCGATCTTCGGGAGAGACGCGCACCTCATCCTTGGGAAGGTACTTGCCGTTGAAGTAGACGGTGGTGGTCATGGGAGCCTTTCCAGGCTGTGCAATGGCGGGAGGGAATATACGTGAGAAGTGAGACGTGAGGAGTGAGACGCGCTTCTCACGTCTCACATCGTACGTCTTACGTCACGCTCTCGTGACGATCCCCCACGCCAGACACACCCAGCCGACAAGAAAAGCCAGGCCGCCGAGCGGCGTGACGGCGCCCCACCAGCGCGCCCCGGTGAGCGTGAGCAGATAGAGCGAGCCGGAGAACAGCGCGATTCCGGCGACGAACAACCAGCCCGCCCATGCCATCTGCGGGGATGGCCAACGGTCCGTGGCCCACGCGCAGGCGAACAGCGCTAGGGCATGGTACATGTGGTAGCGCACGCCGGTCTCGAACGTCGCCAACAGGTCCGGAGAAAGCCGGCTTCGCAACGCGTGCGCGCCGAACGCGCCCAGCGCCACGGCGACCAAGGCGAGCACGGCGCCCGCCAGGGCGAACGTCCGGGCGGAGGTCACGGTCGCCAGCGCGGCGGGAACAGCTTCACCGGCGTCGAGCGCGTCACCATCAGCTTGATCTCTTGCGTCAATGGCAGTGCCAGGAATTGGTCCAGGTTGTCCCGCATGCTCTTGATTCCCGGACTGGGCCAGTCGGTACCCCACACCACCCGACCGCCGATCTGGTCCAGGCGGGGGAAATACTCGAGCAGCCGCTTGGGTGGAATCCCCGACAGCTCCAGGTGCACATTCGGGTGACGCCGCAGGATGAAGAACGCCTCGCTCATCCAGAGCGGCCGGCCGCCATGGGCCATGAGGATGGTGAGATCGGGGAAGTCGATCGCCACGTCGTCCAGCTCCATGGGGTTGCCGTACTTGCTGCGCGCCCCGGGAAAAACGCTGGTCCCGGTGTGGATCATCACCGGGAGCCCGCGCTCCTCGCAGCGCCGGTAGATCCGCCCCAGGGCGTCGAGACCCATGGTGTAGGCGTTGGCCGGATAGGCCTGGTGAGGTGGGTGAATCTTGAGGCAGCGGATGCCCAGGTGGAGCAGGTGCTCCACCTGTCCTTCGGGATCGCGGGTGAAGCGTGGGTGCACGCCGCCAAAGGGAATCAGCCGCTCCGGCGCGGCGGAGGCGTACTTCGCCGCGAACTCGTTGGTGTCGTCCGTGAAGCCCATGATGTCGGGGCTCGGGTAGTTGATGAGCCCCGCGCGCCAGATGCCCTCCGCGTCCATCACCTCGAGCAGGGCCTTGGGATCGTCCATCAACGCCTGGAGCCGCGCCCAATGCTGCTCCTTGCCTCGGCGAAAGACCTCGGCGACGGCGGGCTTGAGCTGACGCCAGGGTTGGATGTGGATGTGGATGTCGGTGACGCCCGGCGGCGCGTCGCCGGTCATCGGCCGGTAAATTCCGGCGTCCGCTTCCCGAGGAAGGCGGCCACACCCTCCCGCTTGTCTTCCGAGGAGAACGCCAGGCCGAAGAGCGTGATCTCCTGTCGCAATCCTTCGTCCAGGGGCGCGCGCACGCTGGCGCGCACGGCTTCCTTCATGAGCGAGAGCGCCACGGGGCTCTTGGTGGCGATCTTCTCAGCCAGCGCTCGAGCGCGGGGCATCAGCTCCGCCGCGGGTACGACTTCATCCACCAGCCCGATCCGCAACGCCTCGGCCGCGTCAATCAGGTCCCCGGTGTAGAGCAGCTTGAAAGCATTCCCCAGACCCACCAGACGCGGGAGCCGTTGCGTGCCGCCGCCGCCGGGAATGATGCCCAAGTTGATCTCCGGTTGGCCCAGTTTGGCGGTGTCGGCGGCGATCCGAATGTCGCATGCCATGGCGAACTCGCACCCGCCTCCCAAACAGAATCCGTTGATCGCCGCGATGATGGGCTTGGGAAAGCGGTCCGCCGCTTGATACACCGACCACTCGCTCATCGCCCGGAACTGGTCCACCGGCGCGCGACCCTCGAACTCCGCGATGTCGGCGCCCGCGATGAACGCCTTGTCGCCCGCGCCGGTCACGATGACGGCGCGGACGGCCGGATCACGCTCCAGCTGGTCCAGCGCCGCGGTGATCGCGGAGCGGGTGGCGGCATCGAGCGCGTTCCGCTTCTCCGGACGGTTGATGGTCAGCGTGGCCACTCGGCCCGCGACCTGTTTCAGGACGGTTCCCTCGGCCATTGGTAGAATCCCTTTCCGGTCTTCTTGCCCAGCTCGCCCGCGCGGACCTTGTCTCGCAAGATGGCGGGCGGTTCGTAGTGCGGCTGCCGCAACTCGCGGAACAAATACTCGGCGATGGCCAGCCGGACGTCGAGCCCCACCAGGTCGCTCACCCGGAGCGGACCCATGGGGTGCCCGTACCCCAGCTCCATCGCCTTATCAATGTCCTCCGGGCTTGCCACCCGCTGTTCGACCATCCGCATCGCTTCGAGACCCAACACCACGCCCAGGCGGGACGAGGCGAAGCCCGGCGCATCGCGCACCACGATGGGGTCCTTGCCCATCCGTCGCGCCACCTCGCTCACCAATCCCACCGTCTCCTGAGCGGCGCGCTCGTGGGTCACGATCTCGACCAGCTTCATGATGTGCACCGGATTGAAGAAGTGCATCCCCACCACCCGCTCGGCGCGTCCAGTGGCCTCGGCGATCCGGCTCACGGAGAGAGAAGAGGTATTAGTCGCCAGGACGGTGCCCGGTGGGAGCAGGCCATCGAGGCGGCGAAACAGGTGCTGCTTGGCGTCCAGCTGTTCGACGATGGCCTCGATGACGAGATCCGCACCCTCGACCGCGGTCCCGAGGTCATCCAGCCACGCGAGACGGTGCAGGGCGGCGTCCGCGTCCTCCCGGGACAGCTTGGAGCGCTTGACCGCGCCGTCCAGGTTGTCCCGCACCCGCGCCAGCGCGGCGTCCTTCGCGGAGAGGTTGGCATCGGTCAACCGGGTCTGGTAACCCGCCACGGCGGCCACCTGCGCAATGCCGTGTCCCATAGTGCCCGCTCCCACCACGGCGATCCGCATCAGGCCAGCGCCTCACGAATCACGTCCGGCCGGTTGGTGCACACGCCGTCGACACCCATCGCGGCCAACTCCCGGGCCCGCGCCGGGGCGTCCACGGTCCAGGCGTACACCCGGAAGCCGCGCTCATGGGCGCCGGCCACCAGCGCGCGGTCGATCAACGGCGTCTCCTGCCACAGCTCCTGCGCCCCCACATCGGACACCTGACGCCACGGGTCCAGGGGATAGGACCTTGATAGCACACCACCCACCAGGCCCGGCCGTTGCGCGGTGAGCCGCCGAACGATGCGGTGATCGAAGCCGTGCACGTGGTAGTTGGATGGGGCCGGCCCGCTGTCCAGCACCCCGAACAGCGCGCCGTCGTGTTCGGGGGCCAGCGTCTTGACCTCGACAAACACCCGGCAGTTGGGCCCGATGGTCGCGAGCGCCTCAGGCAGCGTGGGCACCACTTCTCCGTTGGGCAACCGGTGGCGGCTCACCACCGCCACGGAGAGCTGCCGGATGGGCCGTCCGTCGAGCGAGGGATCGTGGTGCACGACGATCGCGCCGTCGGCCGTGTCATGGATGTCCAATTCGATGCCGTCGGCGCCCAACCGCACCGCCGCGCGAAACGCGGCCAGCGAGTTCTCGTGCTCGTGGGCCGACGCGCCTCGGTGGGCGATTACCAGGACAGGGCTAGCGTGGGGAGTCAGACGTTCGCTCGACCATGACACGCGTTGGGGGGCCAGAGGGCGCGTGGGTGCAGCGTGGTCACGGCGCGCTGGGCGCTATTGCAGATCTCTGGCGAAGTGAACCCCGGTGGGTCCCTCCGGTCGCTAGTAGTACCGGCGGTCCGGCGCCACCGAAGGTCACCTTCCCGTACCACTGCGCTCCGTGGCGCCGAGACCGCCGGTACTAACGCTCCCTCTGGGACCCACCGGGGTTCACTTCGCCGTGCCCCATTGCGCCCGAGCGTCGAGTCCACGCCGCACCACAGCGCCCGGCGGCCCTCCCAACGCGTGTCATGGGCAATGCACTCTCGACTCACCACGCTAGTTGTCCTGAACTGCGCGCTCTTCGATCCACTCCCCACCGGCGACGATGTCGTGCAGCTGCCGGTAATCCTCCTCCTGCGGCTGCACCGACTTGAGATACGCCGGATACCGCTCCTCGCTGACCGGCTCGCCGTCCACCGTGTAGCACTGGTTGGCGTACATCCCGATCCGCCGGTTGAACTTGATGTCCGGTATCCTGAGCCAGCGATCCCGATCCGGGATGTACTGGTTGAGCCGGTCCACCAACCGGACGCACTCGTCCCGATACAGGAGCCGGTTGTAGTCGTTCAACGCAGCCTTGTCGGCCGGGGTGGGGTTGTCGCGCTCGTCGAACCGCCCTTTGAGCCCCCACACGTAGGCCCAGTGCGCGGTGCTCGAGTGGTCCGTCCCGAACAGGTCGAACGCCGTCGACACCCACTTGTTGAAGAACTTCTGCATGAGCTCCGGCTGGACCTTGCCGGCCTTCACGATCCGCAGCAGGCCGTTGTTGCCGGTGCCGAGGTGGTAGCTCTCTTCCTTCAGCATGGGGCCCATGGAGCGGGACAGGGGCTCGAACCCCGAGACGGACAGCATCTTGAGCTGGAACTTGCCGTCGCGGTCGATGAACTGGGTGTAGGTGAAGAAGTCGAGCCAGTTGTCCACGATCTCGTTGAACGAACCCAGCAGCCGTTCACCTTCCTCGGCGCGCCGCTCGAGCAGCTTCTGCGCCTCCCGCTTCCCCTCGTCGCCGAAGTGCTCGCACAAGAGGTACGACATCTGCCAGCCGTGCCGCATTTCCTCGCACATGACCCGCATGATGGCCAACAGGTCGTAGCTGCTGGGCGGGTTGTTGAGGAGGTTGCGCTGCTGCTCCACCGAGGCGAACTCCGTGTCGCCCTGGTAGACCACCAGGTTGAGCAAGGTGTCGCGGATCCGCTGGTCCGGGATGTGGAGGACCGTCTTCCACTTCCGCTGGCCCTTGTAGTGCCCGAACTCGATCCCTTCCACCTCCGGCGGGCCGAACTTCACGTCGAACGTGAAGTCGCGGACCTCCTTGCGGTCGAGCCCGATTGAGTCCTGCCAATAGCGGAAGTAGTCGATCCATTCGTCCCAGTTATGCACCTTGCGCATGTTGTGCCTCTCACGTGCCCTGGAAGGAGGGTTGTCGTTTTTCCAGAAAGGCCGCGAAGCCCTCGCGGGCGTCGCGGCTGGCGAAGCACCGGAGCTGATGCTCCAGTTCCATATCCAGCATCTGGCTCAGGGAATGCGATTCGCTGGCGTACACCGCCTTCTTGGCAAGCGCCAACGCCAACGGTGGCTTGGCGGCCAGGGCCAGCGCGAGCGCCTTGGTCTCGGCGGCGAGCCGATCGTGGGGCACCACCCGGTTGAACAGCCCCAGCCGCAGCGCGTCTTCCGCTCCCACCATCTCGCCGCTCGCGAACAGCTCGAAAGCGCGGGACGGACCTACCAGCCGCGGCAGCAAGTAGGTCGCACCCCAATCCGGGTGGAGCCCGATCCGAGTGAATGTCTGCCCAATGGAAGCCTGGTCCGAGGCAATCCGGATGTCGCAGGCGAGCGCCAGATTGGCGCCGCCGCCCGCCGCCGGGCCGTTCACGCTGGCGACGACCGGCTTGGGCGTTTCCCGGAGGGTCGTGACCACTGCGCGGCCGGCCTCCACGAGGATCGTGAAGTTCTCCGTGTCGCCGCGCTCCAGCAGGTCCTTCATGTAGTCGATATCGGCGCCAGCGCAGAACGCGCGCCCGGCCCCGGTGATCACGAGCACCCGCACCGCGGGATCGGCGGCCAGCTCGCGCGCCGCCGCCGCCACGTCCTGCCGCATCCGGCCTGCGAAGGCATTGAGCTTCTCCGGCCGGTTGATCGTGACCGTGCCGATCCCGCCCTCGCGGGAAACCAGGATGTGCTGGTACTGGCTCACCTCGGACCGAATCGGTCCGGGGCTCATGCCCGCTCCACGATCATGGCAATCCCTTGCCCCACGCCGATGCACATGGTCGCCAGCCCGTAGCGCCCGCCGGTCCGCTTGAGGGCATGCACCAGCGTGGCCAGCACCTTGGCCCCGGTGCAGCCCAGCGGGTGCCCCAGCGCGATGGCGCCGCCGTAGATGTTGACCTTGGCCGGATCCAACTCGAGGTCCTTGATGCACGCGAGGGCCTGGGCGGCGAACGCTTCGTTGAGCTCGATGAGATCCAGATCTGGCACCTTGAGTCCCGCGCGCTGGAGCACCTTGCGCGTGGCAGGGATCGGACCGAGCCCCATGCGGCTGGGATCCACGCCGGCCACGGCCGTAGCCACGATCCGGGCCAGGGGAGGGCGGTCGGGCGGACGGGCAGTTGGGCGGTCGGAAAGGACCAGCAGCGCCGCCGCACCGTCGTTGATGCCACTGGCCGTGCCCGCGGTCACGGTGCCGTCCTTCGCGAAAGCGGGCTTGAGCTTCGCGAGCGACTCCAGGGTTACGTCCGAGCGGGGATGCTCGTCGCGATCCACCACCGTCCGCCCCACGTCAACCGGGACCATCTCGTCTTTGAAGACGCATTGTTCCAGTGCTCTCTGCGTGCGCCGCTGGCTTTCCAACGCAAGCGCGTCCTGCTGGTCCCGGGTGATGCCGTATTGCTGGGCCACCACCTCCGCGGTCTCGCCCAGCGAAATGGTCCACTCCTTGGGCATCTTGGGATTGGTGAAGCGCCAGCCCACCGTCGAGTCCGCCATCTCCGGCGGCTTCCGGTCCCAGGGCGTCGCGCGCTTCAGCATGATGTAGGGCGCCCGGGTCATGCTCTCGACGCCACCGGCGACGAAGGCGTCGCCCTCGTTCGCCTTGATGGCCTGCGCGGCGCTGGCCACCGCCTGGAGGCCCGAGCCGCACAGGCGGTTGATGGTCTGCCCCGGAACTTCCACCGGATATCCCGCCAAAAGCGCCGCCATGCGCGCCACGTTCCGGTTGTCCTCACCGGCTCCATTGGCGCATCCCAGGATCACGTCGTCGAGCCGGGCCGGGTCGTAGCCCACCCGCCCCACCACCGCCTTGAGCGCGATCGCGGCAAGGTCGTCGGGCCGCACCTCGGCGAGCGCGCCTCCATGACGGCCCACGGGGGTCCGCACCGCCGAGTAGATCAGCGCTTCACTCACCGTCTCTCACCTCTCTCACCGTCTCCCTCACAACCCCACCCAAACCGTCTTGACCTCCGTATAGCCGTCCAGCGCCTCTTGCCCAAGGTCCCGTCCAAAGCCACTAGCCTTGTAGCCCCCGAACGGCGCCGACGAGTCGTAGGAGTTGTAGCAGTTGATCCAGACCGTGCCGGCGCGAATGGCCTGGGCGACGCGATGCGCCTTCTGGATGTCCTTGGTCCAGATGCCCGCGGCCAGGCCGTACATCGTCTGGTTGGCCAGCCGGATGCCTTCGTCCACCCCGTCGAACGTCAGCACCGCCAACACCGGCCCGAAGATCTCCTCGTCCACGATCTTCATGCCCGGCTTGGCCTGGTCGAAGACGGTAGCCTCCACGAAATAGCCCTTGCCGTTCACCTTGGCCGGGTTCCCGCCCGCCACCAGCTTGGCTTCCTTCTTGCCGGCTTCGATGTACGAAAGCACCGTCTGCTGTTGCTTCTTGGAGACCACCGCGCCGAGCCGCGTGTTCTTATCGAACGGATCTCCCGGAGTGAGCTTCCTGGTGCGGGCGGCCAGCTCTTCGACCACCTGGTCGTGCACCGAGCGCTCCACCAGCAACCGCGAGCCCGCGGCACACACCTCTCCCTTGCCGTAGAAGATCCCGTTCTGCGCGCCACGAACGGCGGCTTTGAGATCGGCGTCCGCAAAAATGACATTGGGACTCTTGCCGCCCAGCTCCAGGGTCACCCGTTTGAGCGTCGCGGCGGCGTCCCGCATGATCTGCTTGCCGACCTCGGTGGAGCCGGTGAACGCGATCTTGTCCACGCCGGGGTGCTTCACCAGGGCCGCGCCCACGGTGGAGCCCCCGCCGGTGAGCACGTTGAACGCGCCGGGGGGGAAGCCCGCTTGTTGCATGATGTCCGCCATGGCGAGCGCCGTAAGCGGCGTCTCGCTGGCCGGCTTCAGGATCACGGTGCAGCCCACCGCCAGCGCGGGAGCGAACTTCCAGGACGCGAGGTTGAGCGGGAAATTCCACGGCACGATGGCCGCCACCACGCCGGTGGGTTCCCGCAGGGTGTAGGCGAAGAACGGCCCATCCACCGGCAGCGTGTGGCCGCCCAGCTTATCGGCCCACCCCGCGTAGTAGCGGAGCGTCTCCACCGTCATCGCCACGTCGATCTTGGACTCGAATAGCGGCTTCCCGTTGTGAAGCGTTTCGAGCCGCGCCATCTCTTCCGAGCGTTGCTCGAGCAGATCGGCCGCCCGGTAGAGCAGGGCCCCGCGTTTCCGGGCGGAAAGCGAGCGCCAGGCGTCGCCCTCGAAGCAGGCGCGGGCACCAGCCACGGCGTCGTCAATGTCCTGGGGACCCGCCGCCGCTACTTCCGCGATGACTTCTTCCGTGGCGGGGTTCGTGACCTCGAACCGCTCGCCCGACCCCGCCGGACGCCACGCGTTGTTGATGAACAGATCAGTCCGAAGGTCGGTCCCGGCCGCCGTGGCCATGGTCAACGTCCCTTGAACTCGGCCACTCGCTTCTCGACGTACGCCGCGAGGCCTTCTTTGGCGTCCTCGCTCTGGAACAGGAGCTGTTGCAGCTCGCGTTCGATCGCCAGCCCGCTCTCGAACGGCACCTCGAGGCCGGAGCAGACGGCCCGCTTGATGTGACCCACTGCTTTGGCGGCCTTGTTCGGCGGGCAGAACTGCTTGGCGTACATCAGGACCTGGTCCCAGAACCCGTCCTTGGGGAGCACCTCGTTCACCAGCCCCAGCTCCGCCGCCTTCTCGAACGAGAAGGTCTCGCCCTTCACCATCATCTCGATGGAGCGGGACTTGCCCACGATGCGGGACAGTCGCTGGGTCCCGCCGGTCCCCGGGAGCACGCCCAGGTTGACCTCCGGCAACCCGATCTTGCCCGCGTCCTGGCAGGCCAGGCGAAGGTCACAGGCCATGGCGATCTCGAGACCGCCGCCCACCGTGTGGCCGTTGAGCGCCGCGATGGTGAGCTTGGGCGTGTGCTCGAGACGGTTCAGGGTCTCGTTGGCATGCAGGCAGAAGAAGTACTTGAACCGGGGCGTGACCTCGGTGAGCATTTTGATGTTGGCGCCCGCCGAGAAGAACTTGTTCCCCGTGCCGCGCAGGACGATCACCCACACGTCGTCGTTCATGCGGGCGTCGAGGATGGCCTGGTCCAGCTGCCGCATCATCTCGTAGGTGTAGGTGTTGGCCGGCGGATCGTTGAGCTCGAGGATCGCGAGCCCGTCCTCCACCCGGTACTCTACCAGCCGGTGGGCCCCGGACGCGGCTTCGGTGGTCTTCTTGGGAGCAGCAGTCGTGGCCATGATCACAAACCTCCTGGCGCCAGGCCTGAGGGGATGCCTGCCGCGCCGGTGAGAAAGAGTCGAGCGAAGTGATCGGCCAGGGTCTCGGGGGACACCGGCCCGTTCGGGTCGTACCAGGTGTAGATCCAGTTCATCATGCCGAACAGCCCGTAGGCCGCGATGCGAGGATCCGGCTGCCCGTCACCGTCCACATCCAGATCCGCGATCAGTCCCGCGAGCAGGTCTACGTACCGGCGCTTGAGCCGGTTGATCTTGTCCAGGCGGGGGCCGGAGAGGCTCTTCGCCTCGTGCGAGAGCAGCTTCATCTCGCTCATGTGGCTGGCGAAGAACCCCAGGTGATGCTGGATGAACCGGGTCACGCGTTCCGCCGGACCGGGGCCCTCCGCCACCGCGGCATTCGCGCCAGCGAGCACCTGCTGGAAGCAGCGCTCTTGAATGAGGAACAGCAGCTCGTCCTTGCCCTGGACGTAGTAGTACATCCCCGCGAGGCTCATCCCGGTGGCCCGGGCGAGGTCCCGCATGGTGGTGGCGTGGTAGCCCTTGTCCGCGAAGACCCGAGCCGCCGTCGCGAGGAGGTGCTCGAGCCGCTCGTCGTAGGGAATGGTGGCCATTCGAACGCTCGTTCGAAAAACTACGTCCTCCCCCTAACCCCCGCAACCCCAACGCTTCTCCCTCCTCTGCCGCCGCCTTAACATCCCCCGGCGATGCGCGTCTCCCGGGTGTGACCGCCCCGATGCCGGACACTTCTCCATCGGACGCGGAGCTGATCGAGGCCTGGCGCCGGGGCGACGAAGCGGCGGCTGCGGAGCTGGTCCGCCGTCACGCCAGGGCGGTGGCGCGATACTTAAGCGCCTCAGGCGCCGGGGACGACGTGGAGGACCTGGTGCAGGAGACCTTCTACCGCGCCTTCCGCAAGATCGACAGCTTCCGTGGGGGAGCCAGCTTTCGCACCTGGGTGATGAGCATCGGGTCGAACGCGCTCAAGGACCTGCGCCGGCGTTACCGCCGCCAGCCGGCGGTGGCGTTGGAGGACCGGGAGATTCCGGACTCCGCCGATCCCCACGCCGAGGCGGTCAGCCGCGAGCTGGCCCAGCGGCTCCAGGCGGAGATCGCCGAGCTGCCGCGGATGCAGCGGGACGTGTTCCTCTTGCGGGCGCAACAGGGCCTGGAGTACCAGGAGATCGCGGCCACGCTGGGCACCACGGTAGGAGCGGCGCGGGTTCACTATCATTACGCCGTGCAGAGATTGAAACGGATAGCGGACAACGGATAACCGACAACCGAAAACCGACAACGCCTCTCATGGACGAGCACCAGATTGAGCGACTCGCGAAGGACCTAGGCGCAGGGGCTGCGGACCGGCTCGATGTGGAGCATGTCGCCGCGGGCGTGCTGGCTCGCCTCCGTGCCGATCGCGCCACGGCTGGGCGGCCGGCGCGCGTCTGGTGGAGCCCGCCCATGATGCTCCGGCTGGCTGCGGCCCTCGCGGTGCTGGTGACCGGTGGCGTCCTGGTGCGGGGAGCGCTGGAGAACGGTTCGGAGCCGGCGGCCCTGATTGCGCCTATCCTCGGCGATCTCTCGGCCGACGAGCTCACGGAGATGTTCGATTCCTTGGGCGTAGAGGTCCCGGTGCACGACGGCGTGGCGATCGGTCTGGAAAGTCTGAACGAGGCGCAGCTCAGCGAGTTGTTGCGCCTGATGGAGGGCTGATGCACAAGCTCTGGACCCTCGGTCTCGTATTGCTGGCGTCGCCGCTGTGGGCGCAACAGAGGCCGCCCGCGCCCGGCGCGGAAGCCCTGCGCCAGCAGGTCATGCAACGGTTTCTGGAAACCTACCGGAACCAGGCGGGGCTCACGCCGGACCAAGACCGTCGATTCCGCGAGGTCTTCCGCCGGTCGCTCGATCAGCGGCGAGATCTCCAGCGGCGGGAGCAGGAAATGTGGCGGGCGCTGGAGGGTCAGATGCGGCCCGGCCTGGCGGCCAACCCGGACAGCGTGACCAAACTGCTGGACGCCGTGATGGCACAGCGGGCGGCCCTGGTCGAGCAGGCCCGCAGCGAGCAGCGGGAGTACGCCCAGTTCCTGACGCCGGTGCAGCGGGGCCAGCTGGTGCTCATGGTGGAGCGATTCCAGCAGCAGGTGGAGGGAATCGTCCGGCGACGGATGGAGATGCAGGGGCGCCCGGGGCGGATGCTGCCGGATACCATGCCGTTCCCCAACATGGACACGATTCCGTTCTAGCCCCGCGCCACGAGGCTCGGGCGGCTATATTGCCTCCCCACGCCCGAGTGGTGGAATGGCAGACACGCGGGACTCAAAATCCCGTGGGGGCAACCCCGTGAGAGTTCGACTCTCTCCTCGGGCATCTCCCTTGAACGGAGCGACCTGCGACCGCGCCAGGACCCTTGGTTTTGAATACCTGGCCTTTACTGGGTGGCTCGCATTGGGAAGGGGGACAACCCTCGGCGTGGCGTCAACTGGTGGATTTCTGATTAAGCAGCCCTTCGAGTTCTTTGGTCGCCGCCTTGAGCTCATCAATGAGGGTAGTTGACGAACTGCTCGCAGTCAGTGAACTCTGCACATAGAGCGCGAATTCCAGATCGCTGGCCGCCTTCCTCGCCTGTTCCTCGCTCACCTCGTACCGCCGCTGAATCTCCGTGGACAGTGACGAAGGGAGACGAAACGCCGAACTGCTTTCAGTCATTTTGTCCTTCCCTCTAGCTCCAGGACTCGTACGAACAATTTACCTATCATCCGATCCATCCGCTCTAGTCGCTCGTGATGCTGCTCCAGCGTTGCCGTTGCTTTCTGCGCCACCCTTGCTTCGGCATGGGTGACTTGCAGAGCGCCGACTTTCCACGAAATGACTTCCGGTATCGGGCGACTGGTATCCCAATGACGGGCAACCCGGAGAATGGACTGTAGACAATACAGCGCGACCAGAAAGGCGGCCAAGAACGCGGCCACCAATCCTGCGGAGAGCGCGGCTGTCTTGAGCACCTCCATCGAACCGAGAAGTTACACGACCGCAGGTAGTCTGCCAGCTTGGTTCAACGGCTGATGCAGGCGCATCGTCTTGCCCTATCTTCTAGTAGTGACATCGCCAGTAGTAGTGACATCGCCAGCCTTCTGCGGGACGGCCTCGTAAGACGTCCCGTTGGTGCAGGGTACGCCGGAGGTCTCAACGGGGCGTCAACAGGCGGGAGCGCCTGTCTGCAAGGACCTGACGGTGGTGCAGGGAGCATGACGTGCCGTCTGACCCCTCGCCGCCCGCACGCCAAAGCGTTTTGGGCGGCTTCACGTCCCTTTAAACCGGGCTTATGTGGTCCCCGGTTACTCTTCCACCTGGTTGGTGGGGCACATCGCGGGCGGTCCGAGCGTTGCACGCCCCGGCGACGTGCAGTGGTAGACCGCGCCACTGATTCCTGCGGGGCGCGCTGAGGCCGCACTCCCGCCGACCGACGAGGCGGCGCTCACTGCCGGCATCCGTGCTTTTCCGCGAGGCTGCCCGGGGCCGGAGCGCGAGTCAGGAGGTCCGCACATGAACTTCGGTGTCCCCCGCGAAACCGGCAGGCAAGAACGGCGAGTCGGGCTTACGCCCTGGGCCGTCCAGCAGTTGGTGCTGGATGGCCACGGAGTGGTCGTGGAACGGGACGCCGGAAAGGCGGCCCGGTTCAGCGACCACGAGTACCAACAAGCCGGCGCCACCGTGGTGTACAACCGCGAAGAGGCGTTCAAGCGAGCGGACCTCGTCTGCGGCGTGGGACTGGTCCCACCCGCGGAGCTGGACCTGCTCCGCCCGGGGTCGGTCCTGTGCGGATTCCAGCACCTCGTGGTAGCACCGAAGGCCACGGTCGAGCGCCTGCAAGAGCTGGAGATGACGGTGATCGGCTACGAGCTGGTCCAGGACGCTCGCGGCCGCCGCATCATCCTCACGGCCTTCGGCGAGATGGCGGGAGACATGGCCGTCTTCACCGCCGCCCATTACCTGCAGAACGAAGAGCGAGGGCGCGGCATTCTCCTGTCCCATGTGCCTGGCATCGCGCCCCCCACAGTGCTGATCCTGGGCGCCGGCACGGTGGGCCGCAGCGCCGCTCGCCGCGCGCTTGCGCTGGGGGCGCACGTGGTGATGCTGGATCAGGACCTCCGCAAGCTGCGCTCCGTGAACGAGGAACTGGGCCCCCAGATCGAGACCCAGCTGGCCACCAGCGACCGCCTGGCGCGCTTTACCGCCATCGCGGACGTGGTGATCGGCGCCATCCTGATTCCCGGGGCCCGCTCGCCGCTCCTCATCACGGAGGAGATGGTCCGCGCCATGCGCGCGGGCAGCGTGATCGTCGACGTCTCCATTGACCAGGGCGGGTGCGTCGAGACCAGCCGGCCCACCACGCTCCAGGACCCCGTCTTTGTGGTCCACGACGTGGTGCACTACTGCGTCCCCAACATGACCGCCAATGTCGCCCGCACCGCATCCCGGGCCCTGGCAGACGTGGTGGTGAGCCTGTTGCGCTCGCTGGCGGCGAACGGGGTGGAGCGGGCGCTGCGGGACGATCCCGGCCTGGCCGCCGGCGTGTACCTCTACCGCGGCAAGCTGGTGAACGAGAAGCTGGCGCGGGCGCTCGGCGCCCAACCGGCGTCCCTGGTGGGGTTGCTGTGGGGCGGGGGGACACGCCCATGAACTGGATGGACGACTACCAATCGAAATGCGTGAGCGCCGGCGACGCGGTCGCCCGAATTAAGAGCGGCGACTGCGTGTACTACGCGGGGAACGCGGCCACGCCCAGGGCGCTGGTCCGCGCCCTGGCGGAACGGCGGGACGAGCTGCACGACGTCCAGCTCAATCACGTGCTGCTGTTGGGCGACGACCCGCTGTGCGCACCCGACATGGAGGGGAGTTTCCGCCACAATTCGTTGTTCGTCGGGCCGGCGGACCGCAAAGCGGTGAACGACGGCCGCGCCGACTACGTGCCCGTTTTCCTGCACATGATCCCGCGGCTGTTCCGGGAGCGCGTCATACCGCTGGACCTGGTCATGCTCCACGTATCGCCGCCCGACGAGCACGGCTTCATGAGCCTCGGCGTGGAGACCCTGGCCGCCCTCGCCGCCGCTCAGGCCGCCAAGACCGTGATCGTCCAGGTCAACGAGCGGATGCCCCGGGTGCTCGGCGATTGCTTCCTCCACGTCAGCCGGGTGGCCGCCATCGTGGAGCACACCGAGCCCTTGCCGGAGCGGCCCGCCGATCCCGCCACGGAGGTCGAGAAGGCCATCGCGCGCTACACGCTGAGCCTCATTCAGCCCGGCTCCACGTTGCAGATGGGGATCGGGGGCATCCCCGACTCGGTCTATGAGTGCCTGGAGGGAAATCTCGAGCTGGGTATCCACACCGAGATGTTCTCCGACGGAGCCATGGGCGCCATCGAACGCGGCGTGGTGACCGGAACCCGGAAAAGCCTCCATCCCGGGAAGGTCGTCATCACGTTCGCGTGGGGCACCACCCAGCTGTACGACTTCCTGGACAACAACCCCTTGATCGAGGCCCACCCGGTCAGCTACGTCAACGATCCGGCGATCGTGGCCCAGAACGACAACATGGTGGCCGTGAACTCGGCCATCGAGGTGGACCTGACCGGGCAAGTCTGCTCGGACTCGATCGGCTCGTACATCTACTCGGGCTTCGGCGGGCAGGTGGACTTCATCCGGGGCGCCGCTCGCTCCAAGGGGGGCCGGCCCATCATCGCGCTGCCCAGCACCGCCAAGGGCGGGCTCATGTCCCGCATCGTGCCGTACCTCAAGGAGGGGGCCGGAGTGGTGACCAGCCGCGCCGACGTGCACTTCGTGGTGACCGAGCATGGGATGGCCAATCTGTTCGGGAAGAACCTGCGGGAGCGGGCGGAGGCGCTGATCGCCATTGCAGACCCGCGCTTCCGGGACGACCTGGAGCGCGCCGCCCGGGATCGCAAACTGCTGCCCTGACGGGGCCGACTCTGGCATCCGAGCGAGGGCGGGCGTACTGTAAGCGGGACTCGTCTGTGCTCGTCCTAGCTCGTCCCCTCACCACGGAGACGACGTATGCGCACCAAGGCCTGGTTGCTTTCCGCAGTGCTCCTCGTCACCGGTAGCGTTCCCGCCTTGGGGCAGGGCCGGCACGAGGGTTTCTGGATCGGGTTCGGGCTGGGCGGCGGGGTTGCCAACGACGAGGGTGGCGGCGCCGCCTACCTCCGGATGGGCGGCACGCCGACGGACATGCTCCTGGTGGGCGGGGAAGCCATCGCGTGGGCCAAGTCCGAGAACGACGTTACCGTCAGCCAGTCCAATTTCACGGGGAATATCCTCTTCTATCCGAGCCTGAAGGGCGGCTTCTTCCTCAAGACCGGCCTGGGCTTTGCCAGTGTCACCGCCTCCGCCACCACCGGGAACGTCACGATCACCGCGACGGACAATGGCTTCGGCACCACGTTCGGCGCCGGTTACGACGTCAAGCTCGGCCGCAACATCTACCTCACGCCTAACGTGGACGCACTGATCCAGGTGATCAGCGGCAACACCGAGACGGTCTTCTTGTTCACCCTGGGCCTGACCTGGCACTAGGGGGAGAAGCGGCAGATGCGGCAGAAGATGTTCGCCGACTCATTCCTCTGCCGCTGCCGCCGCGGCTCCGCTTGCCCCCACCCCAACCGCCCGGCTAACGTTGGGCGGTCATGACGGCCGCTAGTATCCCTCACCCTCCGGCCCGCCATCACGCGGACGCGCCAGCTGTGCAAGTCACAGCGGCACAACGGTTTAAATCGTCATAGGCGGAGGGACTGAGGGTATGGCCGGCACCCGAATCGAATGGAAAGACGGCGCCTTCACGGTGCCTGATGATCCGATCATCCCTTTCATCGAGGGGGACGGTACCGGTCCCGACATCTGGCGCGCCGCTCGGCGCGTGTTCGATGCCGCAGTCCGGCAGATCTCTGGTGGAAAGCGGCAGGTGGCGTGGCTGGAAGTCTTGGCCGGCGAGAATGCGCACCGGGCCAGGGGAGAGTGGCTTCCAGAGGCGACGCTCGAGGCCGTTCGCACCCACCGCATCGCCATCAAGGGACCCCTCACCACACCCGTGGGCGGCGGCATCCGCTCACTCAATGTCGCGCTGCGGCAGCTCCTGGAGCTCTACGCCTGCGTGCGGCCGGTGCGGTACTTCCGCGGGGTCCCATCTCCCATGAAGGAGCCCGAGAAGCTGGACGTGGTGATCTTCCGGGAGAACCTCGAAGACGTGTATGCTGGCATCGAGTACCAGGCTGGGAGCCCGGAGGCGGAGAAGCTCCGTGATTTCCTGGTCACGTCGTTCCAGGCCAAGATCGCTCCGGGCAGCGGGCTCGGCATCAAACCCATGAGCGCGGCCAACTCCAAGCGTCTGGTGGCCCGTGCCATTCGCTACGCCATCGCGCGCGGCCGGCCCTCGGTAACCCTGGTCCACAAGGGCAACATCATGAAGTTCACCGAGGGCGCCTTCCGCGACTGGGGCTACGAGGTCGCCAGGGAGCAGTTCGGCGACCGAACGGTCCCGGAGTCCGAACTCGGAAAACGGAAAACGGAAAACGGACAACGGGTGTTGATCAAGGACCGCATCGCCGACTCGATGTTCCAACAGGTCCTCTTGCGACCCAACGAGTACTCCGTGCTCGCCACCCCCAACCTGAACGGGGATTACCTATCTGATGCGTGCGCGGCGCAGGTAGGCGGCCTGGGGATGGCGCCCGGCGCCAACATGGGCGACGGGTACGCGGTGTTCGAGGCGACCCACGGCACCGCGCCCAAGTACGCGGGGCAGGACAAGGTGAACCCCGGGAGCCTGATCCTCTCCGGGGTGATGATGTTCGAGGAGCTTGGCTGGCACGACGTGGCCCGGGCGATCATCCGCGGCATCGAGCGGGCGATCGCGGCGGGTACGGTCACCTATGATTTGGCCCGGCAAATGCCCAACGCCCGCGAGGTCCCGACCTCCGGGTTCGCCGAAGAGATCATCAAACATCTCTCACTGGACGAGGTCGCGTGAATTCCTCCGTCAAGGTCGCCCCGGTCGAACGGCTCCCGACGCCGCTCCTCGCCGTAGCCGTCGGGACGCTCAACGGCAAAGTGCCCACCAGCCTCCTCGGGCTCGACGAGGCGCTCGACGGCGCACTGGGGCGTGCGATCGCCCAGGGTGACTTGACTGGCGAACGGGACAGCGTCCAAACGTTCTACGGCGTCCGAGGACCCAAGCGGGTACTGGTGATCGGCATGGGCAAGCTCGGGGAAATCACCCGCGGCGCGGCCCGCCGCGCCGCCGCCGTGGCGGCCAAGCGGGCCGGCGCATTGGGCGTCGAGAGTCTCACGTTTCACGTCCCGCACGAGTTCCGCGGCGGTGTGACACCGTCCGCGTTGGGCCAGGTGACGCTCGAGGGCGTGATGCAGGGGGCCTGGCAGTTCCGCGACCTCAAGGCGGCCAGCGAGAAGAAGCCCCCACTCAAGCACGTAGACCTGGTGGCCACGCGCGAAGAACGCGCCGACATGGAGCGCGGCCGGCTGATCGGCCGGGCCGTGGCGGAGGGCCACCGGCTGGCGCGGAACCTGCAGGCCCTGCCGGGCAACGTATGCACCCCCGAGTACCTGGCGATGGTGGCGCGGATGCTGGGGAAGGGGTACGGCCACCGCGTGACGGTGTTGAACCGCGCCCAGATGGAGAAGGAGGGCATGGGAGCGCTGCTGGCGGTCGCGCGCGGCACCTTGGAGGAGCCCCGCTTCATTACGCTGGAGTACAAAGGCGGCGGCCGGACCCCGCCCGTCGCACTGGTGGGGAAGGGCATCACGTTCGACTCGGGCGGGATCTCCATCAAGCCGGCAGACAAGATGGAGGAGATGAAGTACGACATGTCGGGGGCGGCGGCCGTGCTGGGGACGTTCGAGATGCTGGGCCAGCTCAAGCCCCCGATCAACGTGGTCGGGATCATCCCCTCCACCGAGAACCTCCCCAGCGGCACCGCCATCAAGCCGGGCGACGTGGTGCGGAGTCACTTCGGCAAGACCATCGAGATCGTGAACACGGACGCGGAGGGCCGGCTCATCCTGGCGGACGCGCTCTCATACGCCCGCCGCTTCAAGCCCGCCTGTGTGATCGATGCCGCGACCCTGACCGGTGCCGTGGTGGTGGGGCTGGGGCACCACGCCATCGGCCTGATGGGCAACGACGATCATTTGATGGACGAGGTCCGCCGCGCCGGCGATCTGGCGGGAGAGCGCTGCTGGCCGCTGCCCTTGTGGGACGAGTATCGCGAGCAGAACAAGTCCGACGTCGCCGACGTGAAGAACAGCGCCGGCCGGCCTGCAGGCACTATCACCGCGGCGTGGTTCCTCCGGGAGTTCGTGGACGGGTTCCCCTGGGCGCATCTGGACATCGCGGGCACGGCCTACACCGACGGCGAACGGCCGTACCTCGCGAAAGGCCCCACGGGGACCGGCGTCCGGCTGTTTACCGAATTCATCCTCGGACGCGTGCGCGGGTGAGTCGTACGCGGCGCTGCTGGTCGGCCGCTCTCCTGTTCAGCCTCAGCTGTCCCCTCGCCGCCGGCGCCCAAGTGATCCCCGCTCGCCCCGACACCGCGCCGCCGGACACCTTGCTCCGGGACACGATTCCTCTCCCGATACGCCGCGACAGCCTGCCCGGGTGGCCGTACCTCGCACGTGGGGTCGTGCCCACCGCCCCCGAAGCGGTTCCACCGGCCCCTCTCGCTCCCGGATCTCGCCACACCTTCACCCGCGACTCCATCCCTTGGTCCACGGCCCAGACGTTGGCGGACCTGCTGGGAGCCATCCCCGGGGTCTACCTCGCCCGCGCCGGATTCCTGGGACTGCCTGAGTACGTGGTCTACGGAGGACGCGGCGCCGCCGCCCTCCGGGTGTACTGGGATGGGCTTCCGCTGGAGCCGCTGGGTGGAGACTCCGTCTACCTGGATCCGTCGCGGATCCCGCTCACCTACCTGCGGCGGGTGGACGTGGAAGTGTTGCCCGCCCAGCTCCGGGTATACCTGGTGTCCGAGCGGCACGAGACGTTGGCGCCGCGCACCGTGGTGCGGGTGATGAGCGGCGATTTCCGTACGGCCTCGTATACGGGACTGTTCCAGAAACGCTGGTCGTCAGGGTTGGGCCTCGACCTGGCCGGGAACTTCCTGGGGAGCGAGGGCACGAGCAACTCCAGCCGCCATGCCCAAGCCTTCGACGTCTGGGCCAAGGGAGAGTGGCTGCCCACGGCCACGACCGGCGTGGCCTATCAACTCCGGCGCCAGCAATACGACCGCGATGCCGTGCAGAAGGGCGAAGGTGGTGTGCCCGTCGCCGAGCGCGTGCCGACCCGCCACGGCGCCCGCACCGATGCGCTGTTCACACTGTTCGCCGGACGTCGCCCGCATGACTTGGGATTCCGCGGCAGCGCCGGGCTGGGCACCAGCCGCTGGTCCAACGATTCCATGCTGGGAGACCGCCAGGTGCGACAGGCGTTCGGTACGCTGGGGTACCGGGGCGCTCGCCTCGCCGCCGAAGCCACCGGCCGGCTGGCGGACGCGCGGACCGCCTCTGGCCTGGAGGCGCGAGTGGGGTGGTCTCCGCTCCCCGGGATCGCGCTGGCCGGCGACGCGGCGCTGTGGCGTCACCAGGGACGCCGGCAGTCGCGTTCGGCGCACCTGTCGGCCGCGTGGTTTCGAGGGCCGGTATCGGTCGTGGGCCAGTGGGCGGTGCAGGACGGGGTCCAGGCGCCCGCGCTCCTCGCGGATACCGCGCAGGAGACCACCGACCGCGCGCTCCGGATCGGCTTCGATACTCGACCCCTCGCGGGCCACGTGGCCCTGGTGCGACGAGACGCCTACCAGCCGCTGCCGCTCGCCGAGCTCCCGGTGATTCCAGCGCTGGCGGCCACGCGAGCGGCGACCTATCTGGTGGCCGACGCGCGGCTCCAACCCATCAAGGCCCTGACCCTCGACGGGTGGCACGCCACGCCGCGCGATGCCGGGCCCACGGGAGCGGCCGACTTCCAGCCGCCTACCCACAGCCGCGCGCAGCTCACCTTCCGCTCCAAGTTCTGGCGCACCTTCCGGAGCGGCGCCTTCGACCTCAAGGTCCAGGTCGCCGTGGAATCCTGGAGCGACGGCACCGCCGGCCTGGGCCCGGGCGGCGCGCCCATCGAACTCCCCGGCGTCACCCTCTGGGAGACTTTTCTCGCCTTCCAGATCGTGGGGTTCACCGCGTTCTGGGACCTGCGCGACGCCGTCACCACGCAGAAGGAGAAGCAGTACGTGCCGGGGCTCAACTATCCGCACAACGCCCAGGTGTTCGGCGTGCGATGGGAGTTCAGGAACTGAGCGACAGAAGCGCAGGGACGGAGCGAGGTGCGTCCCCAGAGCGCGCGTTAGTGCCCAGCGCTCTGCGAGTGGGAGTGCGCCCCGCCTCAGGCACTACAGCGCGCGACGGGGACGCACCTCGCTCCGCCCCTGCCGCTTCCACGACTTTGGGAATACGTTGTCTCGCGCCGTAGCACCGGGGGAGGGCCGGTAGTGCCCAGATCCATGACCGGCTTTGGAACCGCCGAGGGCTCCGTCTCGGGCGGGCGGTTGCAGATCGAGCTTCGCTCCGTCAATCACCGGCATTTCAACCTCCAGCTCAAGGTGCCGGCCGAGCTGATGCCGCTGGAGGCCGAAGTGCGGGAGCGGCTGCGCGCCCGCATCGCGCGCGGCCACGTGACCGTCACGGCCCGGTGGACCGAAGCACCGGTGCGGGCGGGAGCGTTGCGGCTCAACCTGGTGCGAGCTCGCGAGCTGGTGGACGCGGTGCGCCAGCTCCAGCGCGCACTGGACCTTCCGGGCGACCTCGACATCGGCTGGCTGGTCCGGCAGCCGGACGTGTTGGGCGCCGAGCCGGTGGCGGAGCAGCCGCTCGACGCCGTGGAACCCCTGGGCATCCTCGAGCGCGCGGCTGACGCCCTGCAGGCGATGCGCGACACCGAGGGGGTGGCGCTGGTCCGCGAGCTGAGCAATCACCTCGCGGCCATCGAGGTCGAGTTGGGCTGGGTGGAGGGTCGGGCTCCGGACCGCCTGGTGGCCGAGCGCGACCGCCTGCGCAACGCGGTAGCGACGCTGCTCGATGGTGGCAGGCTGGATGAAAGCCGATTGGCCCAGGAGATCGCGCTCCTGGCGGAGCGTCTGGACATCGCCGAGGAGATCGCCCGCCTCAAGACTCATCTGACGGCGACCCGGGCGGCGCTGGCCCAGCAGAACGCCGTGGGCCGCCAGCTCGGTTTTCTGGGTCAGGAGATGCTGCGCGAAATCAACACCATAGGCTCCAAGGCGAACGACTTGAGTATCACCCAGGCCGTGATCCGCATGAAGGGTGAGCTGGAGAAGTTCCGCGAGCAGGTGGAGAACCTGGAGTGACGCCGTTCCTGTTGATCCTGTCGTCTCCCTCGGGGACGGGGAAGACCACGATCACCAAGGCGTTGCTCGCGGCGCGGGACGATCTGGGCTTCAGCGTTTCCGCCACGACCCGATCGCCGCGCCCCGGAGAGGCGGACGGCGTAGACTATCATTTTCTGACGCCCGGCGAGTTCGAGCGGCGGCGCGCCGCGGGGGCACTCCTGGAGTGGGCGGAGTACGGCGGCCAGCGATACGGCACCCTGGCGTCGGAAGTGGAGCGAGTCCTGACCCAGGGTCGTCACGTGATCCTCGACATCGAGGTCCAGGGCGCGCGGCAGGTGCGGGAGCGGCGGCCGGACGTTGTGAGTATCTTTGTCCTCCCGCCGTCGGTGGAGGAGCTGGTGGCGCGGCTGGGCGGGCGGGGCGCCGGCCAGCCGGCCGACTTGGAGCAACGGCTCCGACGCGCGGTGGACGAGCTGGGCGAAGCCCATCACTACGATTATCTCGTCGTCAACGACGACCGCACCCAAGCGGTCGCCGAAGTGGCGGCGATCATTGATGCGGAAAGCCGGCGAACCCGCCGGCAACAGGCGTCGTTGGACCAAATCCAGGAGCTGCGTCGCGGGTTGACCGAGCTGGTCGCCAACCTGTCGCGGCCGGCCAAACAGCAAGGAAAGGGCTGATGCGGATCTTTACCCCCACCGAGCTTGCCCGGCGCGCGGGCAACAAGTACTTGGGCGTCCTCGTTTCCGCAAAGTTTGCGCGGTTCGTGAACGATTTCCCCCGCGACCGCACCGTCGAATTCGAGAAGAAGCTCACCACCCGGGCACTCGAGGAGCTGACGTCCGGACGACTCACCTACCGACTGGTACGGCGGCGCCGACACGAAGCGTGAGGCTTGCGGGCCGGCGCGTCGTGCTGGGCGTGTCCGGGGGGATCGCGAGCTACAAGGCGTGCGTGCTGGCGCGCCGCCTCGCGGAAGCGGGCGCCCTGGTGGACGTGGTGTTGACGCAGGGCGGCGCCCAGTTCGTCGGGCCGGTCACCTTCGAAGGGCTGACCGGCCGTCCCGTCCTCACCTCGCTCTGGGATCCCGGCCACGCGCTGGCCCACCTCCGGTTGGGGCAGGACGCGGAGCTGATCGTCATCGCGCCCGCGACGGCCAACCTGATCGCCCGCGCGGCGCAGGGGATGGCCGATGACCTGCTTACGGCCATCCTGCTCGCCCGCACCGTGCCGGTGCTGGTGGCGCCCGCCATGAACGATCGGATGTACGCCCACCCTGCCACCCAACAGAACCTCGCCACGCTTCGGCAACGAGGCTGGACCATCGTGGGCCCCGCGGTCGGCCAGCTGGCCGAGGGCCCCAGCGAGCTGCCGGGCCGCATGAGCGAGCCCGAGGAGATTCTGGCGTACGTCGAACGGTTGCTGCGCGGGCCCCAAAGCCGGCTGTGCGGGAAGCGGGTCGTCGTGACGGCGGGTCCCACGCGGGAGGCGCTGGACCCGGTGCGCGTCATCACCAATCGATCCAGCGGGCGCATGGGATACGCCCTCGCCGAGGCGGCCTTCGCACGCGGCGCGGAGGTGCTGCTGATCTCCGGGCCCACGACGCTGGCTGCGCCACCCGGAATCGAGATCCAACGGGTCGAAAGCACGGAGCAGCTCCGGCAGGGCGTGGCCCGCGC
>Ga0209342_10001031_pt1 | contig 31499 bp, 40 predicted proteins | sample RifCSP16_2_FD_184023 | JGI IMG/M metagenome (GOLD analysis project Ga0209342, IMG submission 184023) | Soil microbial communities from Rifle, Colorado - Rifle CSP2_sed 16_2 (SPAdes) (version 2) | ecosystem: Environmental > Terrestrial > Deep subsurface > Rock core/Sediment | place: Rifle...
TGTTTGGCATGGCCCCGGTGTCGGCCGCTGCCGTGATCGTCACAACCGCGCCCGCGCCTACCGCCGTGTAGCCGTGCGTGCCAGTGAGCGTGTTGATGGCGGCCGCGAGATTAGTGGCCGTCTGCGTGCGCGACGTGATCCAGTCGACCGCAGCGGAAATCAGATTGACGCCGTTGACAGTGATCTGGCTGATCTTGTTGACGCCGGCCGATTCTGTGCCGCGCAGAATTGTCACGCTGCCGGTAGCGAGCACTTCGGCGACCACAGGCGACGTAAGCCGTTGGTACAGCACGCCGGACGGCATTGACGCCGACAAATCGGCAGAGCCGAACGCGTAAAGCTGCCCGAGCAATTGGGCCATGCCAAACGTGCCGGCCGGCAGTGTGTAAGTGCTGACGAGCTTCTTGGCGCGCTCGATGTCGCCGCCGCGCGTCAGGTGCGCGTTCTGAATGTCCCAAAGTGTACCTGGCACGCCGGCAATGCGCGCACGGCGCCGATCAAGTCCATATTTGAAGTCGTTGACTGCGAGATACGGCATTACCGCACCTGCACGACGATGCCGCCCGATGAACGATCTGCCCCGCCAGTACCGATGAAGCTGGCCTTCGAGGTGGCCTTGGCGTTGCCCTTCAACGTCGTCAAGCGTTGCTGTGCCATCTGCAGCTTCGCGCCGGCGTCCTTCATGCCCGCGCCGGCGCCGAGTTCGGCCGCGCAGAACAGTACAATCAGGTGATCGTCGAGGTCGGCCGGGTCTTCGTCGTTCACGAGTTGGCGAAGCTTGCGGATCGCCCGGTATTGCATCGTGCAATTGTTGCTGATCGGGATCGGCCACACCTCGATTTGCTCTTTGGCGCTATCCCAACGGATGTCCCACTTCTGCACCGGGTCCGAACGAACGTCGTTGTCGGGGTTATGAAGCGCGTAGTCCTCGAAGCCGATGCCGCGCGTGATGCGTTGTGGCTGGCCCGAGAAGAACGTCACCGCCTCTTCGATGCGATCGAAATTGAAGGCGGTCGGCACGTCGTAGTATCGCTGGCCCGCGCTCAAAGTGATCGGCGCGGAAACTTGGCGAAGGAACGGCCAGTCGTAGCCGTCATAGAGCACCGCCTGAGTGCGGACCAGCGTTTGTTTCAGGGTATACAAATCGTCGACGCCGACCGCGACGCTGTTCGAGCGCCGGAGCTCGGAGCGAAGCATCGAAATCAGCGTCGAGAATTGCGTTCCCCTTGCCATGTCAGGCCAGAATATCGGCGGGTGTGACGGCGTTCTTCGTGATCTGTCCCTTGGCGTTCCGCATCGGCTGCGGTTTCTCTGCCAGCGGCGCCGCAACGACGGTGCGCACAATAACTTCCTTGTCGTCGTCTTCGTCACCTTCGAGGATGGCGTCGGTGACGTCTTCCTCGACCACCGGCGTGTATTCCTGCGGCAGCGGCAAGGTGTCGACACCGAACAGCCGTTGAACGATCGCCGCGCCGGGGAGTTCGCCGAAGTGATAATTGGCGGCCAGCCGTTTACGTTCGGCACGATCCGACCGCTTCACGCTTCCGCACTCTTCACATTCAACGATGGCGTCGGCGCCCTTGTGCAGAAACGACAAAACCGCGATTTCCGCGGCCGTGACATCCTGCTTGCGAACCTCCGTGAACAATTCTCCGTTTACGCGCAGTTTGATGTTGTAGATTTTCATGTTGGGAGCTCCCTTTTGTGTGAGTCCTTGGCAGTAAATGCCGGATGGCCTTTAGGGCCATCCGGTATTATTCGTCAGCTAAGTCGATCAGCCCGCGTACTGCGCGACGCCGTCGTCGCTCGGATCGGGCAGGATCGCGGCCATCGCGTATCCGATCGTTCCGTCCGGAGCCGTGGCCGGGCTGTAGGTGCCGCGGGTATCGCCCGAGGTGCCGGTGGCCGCAGTGGTAACGCCACCAACGAACGTACCGTCAACGCCAGTCACCTTGTTCATCGCCGAAACAATCTCGATGACCTTTTGCGCCAGGTCGGAGTCGTTCTGGTTCTGCACGATGCTGTCGGTGCGGAGCAGATTGTGCTGCGCCGCGATGCCGGCCATTGCGTCGGCTTCGTCCATGTTCTGGATTTTCACGAGGAAGTAGCCGCTGCCGGCCGAGAACGCCGTGCCACTTGCGGCCGCTTCGATCGAGAACGTGTCCGAAGCGGAACCGGTGTTGGCGCCAGAAACGGCAGCGCCAGCGGTGAGTTCACCCTTGGCGCTCGTGCTGGCTTCCGTCAGTACGCAAGTCGACGGCGAGGTGCCAACGTCGGTCGTGCCGATTTCCATGTTGTAGGTGCGAGCAGCGCCCGCACCAACACCGGGAACATCGGTCACGAACGACCAATCCAGGATTTTGAACTTGTATCCCGGTGTGTACGCCGTAATGGCGTCAATCGCGTTCGCTGTAGCGTCCATTGTGTGCGGGAACGTCAGCGTTGTCACGCCAACCCCTGCGGCCCAAGTCGTGGCCGCCGAGCCAGTCGTGTTGTCGGTGATCGCCGCGCCGACGCTGGAACCGTCCGCGAGGGTATTGTCGTGCGTGCCGGAATCGCCGGTGCTGTCGGTCAATGTGACGACGGCTTCGACAATCTCGGTGCCGCTTTCCAACTCGGAAACAACGTACGCCGAATTCGGAACGAAGACAGGCAGACCGAGCACAACACCGGTGCCGAGCGTGGCACTGGTGACGGTGGCGTTGGTCGTAACGCTCGTGATCGACTTGAACGCCTTCTTGCCGGTGTGCGACGTGCCGCTGGCCGACGTCTCGACAACGACGTTACCGTCGACATCGAGGCCGGTGATCGTGATGATCGCCGTGTTCGTCCATGCGCCGACGACGTTACGAGGAACGTCGAAGGTGGCACCGACAGCGCCGTTCAGAAGGAACGCGGTGCCGGCACCGGTAACAGTCTGCGACGCGGAAAGACCGTCCGCATCGGCCAGGTCCGGCGAGCCGAGGTTAATGAGGTGCAGCGGCGCCTTGACGACGCCGTCAGCCAGGGTGTCGTTTTCGGGAGTACCGTCGTCGTCGCCTTGGCGATCCAGTTGCAGACGGACGAGAGTGCCGGCCGGCAGCGTGGTTGAGCCAAGGTAGGTGACAGTGAACGTGGTGGCGCCGAACGAGATTGAGAAGTCGACGGGCGAGGTCCGCACGGCGCCAAGCGCAAGCATCTTGTGGGCGTGCGCGTGGTCATATGAGCCTGCGCCGCGACCGGCCGGATAGCTGACGGCGAACGTGCCGTTGTCAGCAACCGCCGAAGCGAGGGTGTGAGAGATATTGTCGAACATGAGACAAGTTCCTTTCGTGAACGGGGGACCAGAAAGTGTGACCGTCGCTTTTCAGCAACGGTCACTCATTCCAACACATCAGGCGATCGAATAGACGCCTTGAACATTTCGGCGCCGGCAAATGAGGCCGCCCGCCCAGGTCACAGCGCGATAGTAGACGTACTTGTTCTCGGGACGCGCCGGGGTGTGCTTCTTCATGTTCTCGCCGTCGATGACCATCGGATAGATGTGACGGGTATCGAGGGCGAACAGATACTTCGCCAGGCCCATGTCGTCGAGCGTCGGGTCATACACGATGTCGACGCCTTTGAACGTCATGTCGGAAATCGACGGGTCGATCTTGCCGCTCTTCGCCCAACCTTCCTGCGTGAAGTTACCCTTCGACCGGAGCTCGGCTTCGAGCGCCGCGATGGCGTCGGAACCGGCGTAGATCTTGTTGGTCTTCCCGCCGTACCGGCGCAACTGCCGGAACTCGGTCTGCAGTTTGTTGGTCAAGAGCAGATCGCCGGGCGTCGAAGTGACGACGCCAAGTGACGCGCGGTTGCGCCACCAGGTCAACGCGTTCTGATCGAGGCCGGCCACGACGGTTGCCGAGGTCGGATCGTTCAGGACGAACGAGCGCAGGCCGGGAACTTCCTTGGAATCCTGCGAGCCGTCTTTCCAGAACATGAGGTTGAAACCGCGGTCGATGCCTTCCTGCATGTCTTCGAGCTTGTCTTGAAGCAGGTTGGCGAGCGCGGTCTTCTCGCGATCGGTGTGGTTGGTTTCACCGCTGCCGTCCGTGCTGTCGCTGACGGAGATACCGTCGTTGAGCAGTTCGTGCATCGTGATCTGGATGCCGGCGTGAATGAGCTTCCATGGATACGTCGCCGTCTTGATGTTCGCCGGGTTGGCGTACGTGACGGTGTCGTCGTTTTCGAAGCCTTGGATTTCCGTGGTGTATTCACCCTTCACGCGAACGGTGATGTTTCCCTTGCCACCGGGAAAGGTTTTGACGCGCTTCATCATGTCATCGAGAAACGGCTTGTCTTGAAGCGTCTGCGAGGTGACAGTGCCGCGCTCAAAATGATAGTCGATCGCCGCATTGGCGATGTTTTCGAGTTCCTGGGACATAAAGGGCATTGATGCGGTCCTTTGCAGTTACCGCTCGCCTTCCGTTACCCTGCCGCCAACGTATTGTTGATGACGTCCATGAGGTTTTTGGGTTTCGGTCGCGAGCTTTGCGAAGCCGATCCAGTCACAGGGTTGACCGCTCTGCGGGGCGATCCAAAACGCTTCAACTCTTCGTTGACGCGCTTGAGAGCCACCTCGGACATATCAACCGCCTCTTGCGGCGACTTCGGGAACCATCCCGGCGTCGTGCGTTGTCGGCGGGCCATGTCGAGTTCAACGAGTTCTGCGACTCGATCCTTCTTCAACGGCCAATCGGGGTCGATTTTTGCCTTGGTCTTTTCCCAATCCGTTGCGGACTTCGCGACCGTATCGACGTGCGACTGCAAGGCTTCCTGCTGTTGCTCCATCTGCGAGCGATTTCGCTCTTCCGTTGATCGCGTTTCGGTCAATTGACCTCTGGCGCGGAGGGTCGAAATTTCGCGAGCGCGCTCTTCGGTGATGAAACCTTCATCGACTTCCTTTTTCAGGTCGTCGGGAAGAACGACACCATTGAGCTTCTGCAACTCGACCACAATCGGGATAAGTTGCTCGTACGCTTTCACGGGGTCGTTTCGTACCAGCGCCATCAATTCGAGCCCGCGATCCAAGTCCTGCGGGGTTAGGTTCGACTTGTTGACGAAGTTCACCAGTCGATCGAAGCCTTCGGCTTTGGGCTGCACCTCGGAGAGTTGCTGCTTGAAGTCGCCAATCTGCGATCGAAAACGCTCGATGCTCTTTTGGGTCTTCCGCGGGAGAAGCTTTTCCTCTGCAGGTGTGAGCTCGACCGCGTCTTTGTCCGTCCCGGCAGCTTTGGGTTTACCCTCGGCGTCCGAACCCGACTCGGAGAGGGGCGATTTCTCCTGCTTGCCATCCAGCGCCGCGTTAACGGCGTCGAGCATGGACTTCGGCCCTTTTTCCGGCTCCGCAGCGGACGGATCCGCGGCATCTACGTCCTGGTCTTCAATTGTTGCCTCGGTTGACGCTTCCGTGGCCGATTTTACGTCTTCCAACGCCGACTGTTCGCCTTCGTTGTCAATTTCAGTTCCGGCGACGAGTCCGGGCATACAGTCACCTCCTGATATAGCTGTCGATTGCTCGACCAAGCAACATCAGTCGCATATTTCAACAAGCCACGCAACTTTATGTCGTGGATGCCGATTTCATCGCAATTAAATTAGTTTCCGACGCGCCGACCAGGCCAGAGCGAGCACCAGCGAAACCACAACGGCCGCGGCGCCCCACTCGTTCGAACCAAAGAGGTTCGAGGCGAATCCGGCGATAGACGCCACAAGCAGCAGCCACAGGATAACTTCGCCCGCTATTTGGCCCATGACGGACTGTACCACAGGCAATTATCCCGTGAAAGTGCCGACTTACGCCGACATTAGCCGACAGACATGGGCGCCGGGTTCATATTCTGCGGTTCTCCGAGCGGAATGCCGGGCCGTGGCATTGGGTTCGCACCTTGCGGACCCTGCGCCGCCGGGTCGGTTGGTCCGCCGGCGGGCGCCGCGTCCAAAACGCCGTCGGCCGCCTGTTCGAGCGTCGCGAATTTGGTGTTGGTCGCCTGAATGGACGGCAGGCCTTCCACGACCGCGCCCTCGGCGTCGATGTCGCTCAAATCCGTGAGCTTCTGCGCCCACGGCGTCGGATTGATGCCGGGCAACTGCAAGACGAACGGCATGACGCCCTTGAGGTTGGCGAGTTCGGCGGCGCGGTTCGGCCGGCCGGACGAGCCGGCGCGGATGTCGAGCAGGATGTCCTTCGAAATCTCGTCGCGCTTGATTTGCAACTCGGGCCACACAGCGCCCGGCCCAACAATCTCGACGACGGTTTCCTTGGAGAGCTCCTGCAGCATCATTTCACCGGTGGCTTGCGCCAGCGCCGAGAGAAGATCGTCAAGGTCGTCGACATTGTCCGCCGCGGACACGGAGCGGCCGCTGGCGGCGATGCTTTCGGCGGTCGCGGTGACGCCGCCGTCCGGCTGGCCTAGCTGCGACTCGGACGAGCCGAGAATGCGCAAGATATCCTCATATTCCGGAGCGACGTCGTAGAGCATTGGATCAAGCGGATGCTGCTTCATGGGCTGCAGCACCTTTTCGGCGTCCTGGCCGGGCAGAAGCCCTTGCAGTTCCAAGAACTCGCCGCTCTGCGCGTTTTGCAGCTTGACCTTGTCCTCGTCGAGCAACACGCCCTTCGGCCCGACGTATTTCGGCCGGTTCTGGAAGCGATGCTCCCTGCGAGCCTGGCGCGCGCGATTGAATTCGGCCGCCGGATGGCGAGCGAGCCACACGTCGGACAGCGGGAAAATCTTCTTCTTGGATTCGACCTCGTTGAAGACCAGCGGGAACAGATTCCAGAAGCGGTTGAGCCACACGTCGGGCGGCGCCGGCTCCTTGAAAAAGTCCTTGTAGCCGTCGCAGATCGTCATGACCTGCTGGTTCTTCTTGTCGTGAATTTCCCAAACCTTGTATGTTGACTTGTCCGGCTTGCCGCCCTCGCCGGACGAACGCGCGGGTTCCTGATAGCTCGCGCCGCAGTCCTTCATGTCGATCTTGTACGTCTCAAGGATGTCGTCGTCATCCATGTCGAACTCGTGGGCGTAGAATCGCGCGCCGACCAGCGTTTTGAGGTTACGGCACTTCTTGTCGACGATGATTTCATCGGACGCCGGGAAATCGAACACCGGCCCTTCACGCACGATCAAATCTTCCTGCGCCTGCAAGTCTTGCAGATTCAGACGCAATTCTTCGAGCTTTGCGGAGTCATCGTCAACGTCGCCGCCTTCCAATCGGGCCAGAGTGGCCTCGATCGCCGCGATCTTGCTGGTCACGTCGCTAATCTGCGCCGTAATTTCCGGCCGCTTTTCAAGCACGCGTTGAAAGCCGAGCTTCACGTAGCCGACGCTGCAGACCTTCGTGCGGCGCACCAGTGACTTGAAAAGCTGCTTGTAGCCGGCCTGCTGGTCCCGCATAAAATAGTCCCACAAGATTTCCATCGTCTTTGCGAGCCGGTCGATCATGACGTTGTAAGCGCGCACATTTTCGGCGTCGTCGAGAATGGCTTTGACGTTGGGATCAACCGGCGGCGGCATCGCGCCGGCCTGCTGCGCCATAACGGCCATCTGCTGATACTGCTGCGCGGCCTGGCGCGCTTGATCGAGCGACGACATCGTGCCGTCCCAAACCGTATTCATCAGCCGCTTGCGGCGCTTGGCCTGCGCCTGCGGATCCTTGGCGTAAAGCGTCGCGACCGACTGATTGATGTGACGCGTCAGAATCGGCGCGACGTAATTCTTGTCATCTTTCGTCCAGGCGTCATCGGCGCCCTGCTCCGCAAGCGTAATGCACTTCTGCATTCGCTTGAACACGTCATCCCAATGCGCTTTGCTCTTCTTGACCCGTTCGGTCCACTCCTTCACAAGCGCCTCACGTTTGGGATCGACGGTTTTATCGTTCTTGTCCGTAGATGGCACCGCGGCGCCCACGTCGGTGTCGGCCGTCGTCTCGTCGACGTGCGTTTCGGTTTCCAAGTCAGCCATCACGTCACCATCCCTTCTTTGCCTGTTCCGACTTATCGGTCGTTTTCTTGCTCAAAGCGTTCCGCATGATCCACTCGATCGAACCCGTCCGCAGTTCGGGAGTTTTCATAACAGACCGCCGCGCACCAACCTGTTTCGCCAGGCCCATGCCGATGTGCGCAATGAAATCGACGAAGTCGTCCTTCGACCCGTTCGGAAACCGAAGCATCTGCGCCTTGGCATTCTGCCACCACGGGGCGAATCTTGGAAATCGCACCTTCCGCATCTGGATTCGGCCCTGAATGGCCCGTGCGCGCGTGGGTTTATCCTTGCTTGGCGTCACCTCGTCGATGGGTATGTAAATTTGCTCTTCGCGCATCCTTTTGAACAAAAACGGGCCGAACGACTTTGAAATCAGTTCCGATTCCATCCACCAAAGCTGCGGATTGTGGATTTGCATTTTCATAAGGAGTTCTTCAACCGTGCGATCGGTCTTCATGCGCTCCCAAACAAGGTCCGGCAGGATCCAGATGTCATCGTTCTCGTCGACACCGGCGCAGCCGATCACGGTGAAATCGCGCTCGGCCTTTTCGCTCACGGCATGGTCGGAGGCGCCGTATTTGCGCAGATTGGTCGGCAGTTCGGCGCGTTCATATTCAACCAGGTCGGCGGCCTCGAAATAGTCGCCGTCGTCAGGTGACGGGCGGCCCATGTAGAGCGCGCCGAAGATGCGCGCGTCGCTCGCCTTTGCTTCGGCCATCAGGGGCAGAGACTTTCGACCCGGCCAGAGGGCCGATATGGGTTTCGAACCGAATTGCGCCACGATGTCCGGATCGGTCTGTACCGTAAGCGTCAAGCCGAGAGCTTTGGCCAGGTTGGGGTCTGTCACCACCGCAGGAAGATTTATGTACGTCCATCGCTTCTCCAATCCTTTGTAGAGGCCGTTGCGTTCGGGGTGCTCGGGGTCGCAAAGCCGGCCGATAAGGTCGTCCTCGCTCCACCTAGTATGGACTATGATGATGGCCGTCTCGTCGGTCGTGCGCGAGAACACCACGCCGTTGAACCAAGCCCACAGACCGTCGCGGAATGCCTGACTGCGCGCGTCGTCGGGACCGCGGATCGGGTCGTCGACGACGAAACGCTTGGCCGCCTTGCCGGTGCCAGAGCCGCCGACGCCGACAAACGAAAGTTTGCCGCCTTCGGTCGACACCAGCAAATCTTTCGCGGCGCCGCCCTTCATGAGCTCGTAATTGGGAAATATCTGCTTGAACGGCTTGCCTTCAATGCGCGTGCGCACCTCAAAACCGAACTCGTCGGCGAACTTCTGATTGTAGCTGCCGAGGATCATGTCAGACCGTGGATCGCGGCCGGCCATCCATGCCGGCGCGGCGCGGCTAATAATTTCGCTCTTGCCCATCTGCGGTCCGATAGACACCGCAACGCGCTTGAGCTCGCCGCACTCAACCTTTTCCATGACCTCGCAAAGCAAGCGCGCCTGCGGCGTGACGATGTAGCGCGAGCGTGCCGCGTCATCGAGGTCTTCGGCGTCCGGCATCGTCATCTGAATGAACTTGAGCAAGCTGTTGCGGGCGTCTTGCGCAGCAAGAAGCCGCTTGGCCGCTTTTAGCCGTTGCTCAAGTTCGCCGCTCACGCCGCGACCTTGCCGGGATCGAACACCGAAACCCAATCCGGCGTCCCCTTGGTGATTGCCGGCTCAAGCTTCACTTCCCACCGCGACGTGATGCCGTAGCGAGGATGATTGAACCAGAGCGGTTGTGACGGCGGCGTCGGCGGCGCACTCAACGCAGACTTGGCGAAGTTGCAGTAGCCCTTGAGCGTGTTCGCCACGATGGCGCGCGGAAGCCACAGCGACTGGTGCCAGTGACCCATGACGATGATGTCGTAGGCCATGCCTGACGACGCCGAACGTCCGCGCGTCTTCACTTCGCCGCGCATGATCGGACCGATGGCGCCGATGATGCCGTCGCCGCCTTTTACGCCGAGCATGTCTCCGTGACAGGCCAGGTAAGCGGTGTCCCAAACGCGATAAAAGACTTCGTTGGCTGGTCGCACGTCGATCTGAATGCGGTCGTCCTTGCGGTCGGCCAGCGCACGGATGACCATTTGATAAATCAGCCAGTCCCAATTCGTGTAGGGGTAGCCCTTGAACTCCGGCTTCGCGGTCGTGCGGCCGTGGTTGCCACAAACCGCCGGCGCATAGACGCGGCCGAACTCGTCGGCGAACGCCTGCAGTCCCCACACAAGCAAATCGCGCACGCGCAGCGCGCATTGCATTGGCGTCTCTTCGTCGGTCTTGCGGAGCTCTTCATGCAGCCAGCCGGACACCATGTCGCCGATCAGATTGACGACGATGCCTGGATAATTCCCAGGACCGTGCTCGCGCGACAAGCGGATGGTGCGCTCGACGTAGCGCCGAAAGCGCGCTTCCATGATCGCAAGATTGAATTCGTTGACGCCGTTGAGCTCGTCGCGGCGCACCACTTCGCCGGCGTGCAGGTCGGCGATCGAAGTGATAGGAACTTCCAGCGTTGACTGACCTTTCTTGACGCGCACCTGAACGGTCCAGTCGGGGGGCTCGCACGGCGCCAGCGACAGCGTGCCGAGGATGTTGCGCACTTCGTCTTCGGCGATCGTAGCGCGATGTTGCGTCTTGAGTTCGTTCTTGAGCCGATTTATTTCGTCGGCCTGCGCCAAGATGCGCCGATCCTTCGGGTCGCCGCCGAGTCGATAAGTGTTGACTGCTTTAGGACCACTGTTTTCAACACCGTCGGCAACGGCAAGGCGTTCGCGCACCTGATTGCGCGTCAGCTTCAAGATGCGCGCCGTGCCGTTTTGTGACGTGCCTTCCTGACGAAGGCGCGCGCATTCGTCAACTTCGCTCTGCGGAATTTTCATGTGTTTGGTTCCTCCGTTTTCTTGCCTTACAAGCGTAATGACGGCGATTCACCCCTGCACGTCGATCTGTGCAACGCCACTAAAGCTGGTACCGGGGGACCATGTTGGGGCAGGGGCCGCTTCATTGTAAGAATTGACGGCGGCCTTATAGTACCTGCCTACCTGTGGTGCGCCGGGTGCGGTATTCCGGCGTAAGTTTGCGTTAGCCGATGCAAGGTCCATAACCACGACCACGACAGTGTCGCCGGTTCCAAGCATCAGATCAGCCCAGTCGCTAGTAATTGATTGCCCGGCGGAAATAGCAAATCCGCTAACCCCGCTGAATAACAATTCAATGGGTGTTGATACCGTTGCCTCCGCCCCGCCCGTTTGAATACCGACAGACGCAAAATCAAGGGTCAGCGCCGATCCAGAGGCCGCAGCAAACGTGACCCGGATTTTTTCAGCGGCGGACCCGGTGATAGTGATGGGCTGCCTAAAGCTATAGTTGTTGTTTCCCGCATCGTCGGCGTTGAAGCCCGGTGTATTAAAGACGGTCGTGGTGACAAGCTCTCGACCGGCCGCAAAGCCGACCAACTGAGTTGTGCCAAACATCAGATTTCGGCCTTCACTTCGCCGACAAGCTGCGTCAGCGTCATGCCGTTTTTCTTTGCCAGCCACTTGAGCAGCGCCCGCTCGAATGGGCCGACCGATGACATGCGTGATGTTTTTTCGTCAGCCAATTCCTGCCGCGTCTTCGCGCGCACGGTCCAGGTTCGCGTAACTTCTGACGCGCCGACAACATCAACCGGACCCTCCTTGACCTGCGTATCATCCGCCGGCAAATCGTTGCCGATCAAGCGCACCGGAAGCCAAACAAACGGCAGCTTTGTGCCAACTTCCGGATCAATGTTCAACGCAAAGCGGTCGATGGCCAGAGTTTGCGTGTTGACCAATGCGTGCATTACGAACCTCCAAAAATGCCACGAAGCCACGAGAAGAAACCGCCGGACGGTTGACCTTCCAAAACAACCAACCGCGCTTCCAGCCGCTCGAACAACCAAAGCGACTCGGCGCCGACCGCCGCGATCTTCTTATCGACCGCACTATCGAGTTCGCCAGCGGTTTTTGCGCGCGCGCCGTACGTGCCGACGACTTCACCGTCGACTACGGCATAAACCGGACCTTCGAGAACTTCGACGGCGGTGTCGTAGTTCGGCACAACAGGCTCGACCGCCGGCAACCACTTGAACGGCGGCTTGGTCTGCGCGCTCGGATCAATGTTTGACGCGAACTGAACGATCGCGAGGGTTTCGAGATTGACTAGGGCGTATCTCATGTGTCGTCCGCCGCGTTCACGGTGTAAAACAAACGAATGCCGTGCAGCCGCGCGTCAACCGCCAGCGTATCGCCGGCGTCGGCCACGGTGCGATTGATTTGGAATTGAACCGTGCAGCCGGCGGCCAGCGTGCCGGCGATTGTGATGGCGGCCGACTCAGGGCCGACATAAATGTCGTCGGTCGTGCCGCCGGTATCGACCGATGTAACCGCGGTGCCGAACGCCACGTCACCCGCGTCGTCGTCGCGCCGTCCGACGCCGGCCAATCCAAACGCGACACCGAAATTCGTGGTCGTCGCGGGGTGCGACCAAATTGGAACAAACGTTACCGTGCCGAGATTCCAATTCTTCGGCATCGGCACTTCGAACTGAACGAACTCTTGTGTGGTCGTATCGAAGTCAAACGTCTTGAACATATTCTTGTTGGTGGCCTTCTCGATCGAACCGGTGGCCGCGCCGTTCGTCGTGCGCGTGTACATGGCTATGGCAGGCATACCGATCGTCAGCTTGCCCTGCTTGAGCGCGTCGGTGACGCCGTAACCGGCGAGCGTGGTGGCCGGCGCCTGAACGTCGGTCCCGATCGCAAGGCCGAGCGTCGTGCGCTGATCAGAGGCGGCTGCGTCGTCGAGCAGTGCGCGGCCAGCGGCGGTCAAATCAAACTCAGCGGCGACGTTGGCGGCCGTGAAATAAATTCCCTTGTCGCCGGCAGTGCCAAGCGCGGCGATTGACGTCAGCGCGGCGTCGTACGCCTGTACGTTCGTGCCGATCACAAGGCCGGTGATGACGTGGCCGTTCAGCGCGAGGTCGCCGCCGAGCGACGGCGCGGTGTCGTCAACCAAATTGGTCATGCCACTCGACGGCGAGTACGACTGCCACGCGGCGCCGTCGTAGACCTTCAAGACGTTGCTGGCGGAATTCCAATAAAGCTGGCCTTCGACAAGCGCGGCGCCGTCATTGTCGAGCGTCGGATCGGACGCCTGCGGGCCAAGATAGATGTCGTCAAGGGCGTCCTCCGAAGCTGCGGCTGCGGCGGCCGAATTGGCGGCGGCCGTGCGATCAAGACCGGTCTGCACGCGATCGGCGGCCGTGGCGATGGCGTCAAGTGCCGTGAGAACTGCTTTCGCTGTGGCGATAACCGCCTGCGCCGTCGAGATGTCGGCTTGCGTGGTCGCGGTGCTGGCTTGCGTGGTCGCGGTCGTCGCGCTTGCCTCGGCTTCGCTGGCGGCGGTTTGCGCATCGGTGGTCGCTTGCGAGAAGTCGGCGATCAAAACCCACTTGGTGGCGGCCAGATCGGTCGCGAAGGTGCCGGAAACGTGAGAAATCGCGCAAGTGTAGAACCCGGTCCCTTCAAACACGGTGCTGTAGTTGGCGGTGTAGCTCGTGACGGTCGCCCACAACGACGGAGCGCCGAAACCGAGGCTGATGTCGGCCGCAAGCTGGTCACGACCAACGGAGAGATTGGCCAGGCGGCCGTCGTCGCGCTGAATGAGGACGAGATTCGCGAGGATCTGGTCGAGCGTGACCTTGATTAGGTTATATTCGCCGTCGACCTTGTCGGCGGGCAACACAGTTGTCGGATTCGCCGCCTGAAAAGACGTGAAGGAATACAGCCGGGAATATGCGTCGGGTTGAGCCATCGAACTGTTCGCTCCTATGTCCGGTGGCGAAACGGAATTAGCGCCCGCGTTGGCTGGTGTGTAGCAACAATGGTCACTAATTTCAACAGAGAAAAACTATGCCCGATGTTCGTGCTCGTTGCCGCAGGGAGGAACCGCGACCGGCACGCACCTCGGAGCCGGGCGCATAACTTCTCGGCGAACAGACGCAACGCGCGCCGAGATTTTACTGACCCATCGCTGATACTTGGGATTTTTGGAAATCGCAAATTTCACAATTTCGTACGTGTGGGCGGACCATGATTTCTACAGCGAGTTCGGGGTCATGGCCGGGGGTGCCGGCGACCTCGATCGCCGCGCGCCATCACCATGCCGCCCTGTAAGGGCGACGACTAATCAAACATATCAATGCCTTGCGCTGGTGCCTGCTCGATAGTGGTGCCAATGACCGGCTTTGCGCGCTCAGCGAGCTCGCCTTCCAGGCGCGCAATGTATCGCCTCAGATCCTCTCCGGACATCTCGTGCAGAGCCTTGTCGCCCGGCGCTTCCTGCTTAGCCGGCGACGCTGCAGGGAAGCCGGCACGGTCTAAGAACGTCTTAACCAGGCCTTCGCGCACACGTTCAGCCGTAGTTTCACTGCCAAGCAATTCCATGCCGACTTTTAGGGCCAGGGGCGCCGACTCGGTTTGCAGCATCCGGCCGAGCTCTATCGCTATTGCAGCCTGTACGTTGCCTTGTGCAATTAGCTGGTTTCCGATGGTTTCAGCATATTCCGGTGCGTAGCCGGAAACGGTTGCGGCCGCAACTGTTTTCATTCCCTTGCTTTTGTTTATGGCGAATAAACGTTCTTTATCGCTCAGTCTCAAAGCGGCCGGAAACCTTGCAGGCGCTGCCATTCTCTCCCTTTCGATCACGGAAACGTGAACACCAATACCCGACAAATAGCGACATTGCGCTAGACTTTATATGTTGATAGGTGTTGATTATCACAACGGCCAGCAATACGCACGGCCGGCAAGTGAGGACAAGATGCAGACATATAAAACCACGGCCGCCTATATCTCTGGCGGCATTTGCGGTCCGATCTGGTGGCCTGTTGGCGCCTTGTGCGGCCGGCCATTAAAACAAAATGCGCGCGGTCATTGGGGATTCATGGACAAGGGCGACTCGTTCCGCGATGCGCTGCTTTCTCTTTTGATGAAAGAGGGCGGCGACTTTCAATATGCTCAATTCACTGCCGACACTTGCATCTGCATTAAACGGCGCGGGCTTAATGACTCCGGCAAATACACGATGCACACAAAAACAATTGAGCTCGCCAACCTCGCCTCGTGCGCCGACCTAGTGAACGCGGAAGCATTCACCAGCGACTTTATGGACGGAGACTAACAACGCTTCCCGGTTGGCGGCGCCATGTGCGCCGCTTTCCAGGGCGCGCCAGTGCTGCCCGCAACGGAGTCGACCATGACCCAAGACACCGAACCAACAAAAACTATTTTTAGATGCTGGCCCGACGGAAACGTACTCGCATTATTTCCACGCCAAGCTGGCACAAATGACGCGAGCACATGTGGCAGCTATGAGCACGTCGGCCAGCACGGCGCCGCCGATGCCTTCCACGTCATGCAAACGACTCGACCGGCCGCGCCAACGGAATATGCCGATCTATTAGCCGAGCTTGAAAGCATTGGATACCGCGTAAAAGTGGCAGCACGCTGTCACTCGTCTGATCGACGAGAACGCCAAAAACAAGTCGGAGCTTAACCGCCAATTCTTGCCCGCAATGTTGAAATTTGCGGGCAATGGTGGGCGATTATGCCCTTCAACGGAGTCGAAAATGCCACACTTTGCAAAACGTCATTACGAAGCGATTGCGACCGTCATGCAAGACTGCAAGCGCGACCTCGCTATGGACACCAATAACACGACCGCGCACGCCCTCGACTGCGTGGTGTTCGCGCTCGCTGATATGCTGGCGCGTGACAACGGCCTATTTAAGCGCGACCGATTTGAACGCGCTTGCACACCTGGCGCCAACGTCCGCGCTCGCACATGACCGTCAAACCCCACACCCACGACGAAGCGGCCGGTGATATGCCGCAATTCCTTTGCCGGCTTTGCCATCCCGAGCTCTGCATTCCGCCAGCCAAGCGAACACCCGAACCGCAAGACGACGAAAAAGCATTAAACGAAATGTTGAAATAAGTGAACAACGGAACCACGACATGCGCCCACAATCCCGCGACGACTTGCCGGCCGTCGAACCTATGCGCCGGCACATCAATCGAATCGACGCGACCGAATACGAGAAAGATTCGCGCCGCTCGAAGCCCCGCAACAAGCGCGCCTGGCGCGGCCGCCGACACGTCAAGCGTTCACAAATTCAATAACCGAAACCCAACCAGAGGACTCCGCAATGAAATTCGAAATTAAAAACCGCTTCACTGGCGCCGTTCAATTCGCCGCCGAAATTAAATGCGATGGTGACGCCTCGACTTCAATCAAACTAGGTCTTGCCGTTCGCTCGGCAATTCTCCACGGGGCCGACCTCGGCGGGGCCGACCTCTACGGGGCCTACCTCGGCGGAGTCGACCTCCGCAAGACCAACCTCTGCGGGACCGACCTCGGCAAGGCCTACCTCGGCGGGGCCAACCTCTGCGGAGCCAAGAGCGACGTAAAAACAGTATGGCCGCCACTTTCAATATTGGCCGAAGGAACCTTGAACGTCTGGAAAAAACTGAAAAACAACGCGATTGCCAACCTTGAGATTCCAGCGAAAGCTAAACGTATAAACAGCACCGGCCGAAAATGTCGCGCTGAATTCGCCAAGGTGCTGTCAATCGTCAGCCGCGGCGGAAAGAAAATCAATATAGGTCACGCCTCGCACGACGGCACCGAATACAAAGTCGGCAAAATCGTAAAGCCCGACAAATACGATCACGACTTCCGCGTCGAATGCTCACACGGAATCCACTTCTTTATCACACGCGAAGAAGCGGAGAATTACGAATGAACACATTGGAGGAACTTCTATCACCCCTGCTCGCGACCGCGCTTTCACTCACCATTGCCGGCGCCTGGCTCGCGATCGCCCTCTGCTAAATCCAAACGGATGGCGCCTAAAAGCGCCATCCGTTTTGCTTCACCCGCCGCCGTCAGCCTCCACAAGAATTCCGGCTCCACCACGCGCCGCTCGTCACTGCGCGTCGCCCACCGCCCATCCCATGCCGGATTACGACCGCGCACAACCCATCCCCTCCCCACCATGTCCTGATAAATCTTCGCGCAAACCGATTTGCGCGGAATGCCTGTTGTGTTGACCAGGTCGCGCACCCCGTACCAGGCGCCCGGCTCCATTGCCGCCAGTATCCGCTCCACATGCTTTATCCGCCCCGGCCTTGCCGCCCACGGCTGGCGCCTCGCCTCGACACGCCGATCGAGCGCGGCCAACGTGCGCGCCCACCTAGCCCGATGCCATGCCCTGCGGGCGACCGCCATGCGCGCCCGGCTCTCGACCGTGTGCCGATCGCCTTTGCGCATGGGACCGCGCCCCGCGGTGGCAATGCGCAAAAGCGCGTCCCATGACTCGGTTCCGAAATAGGCCAGTGGGTGTCGGGGTTTTACCATGCGTCCGTTACTTGAACGGAACTTTATGAACAACTTGAACACCTATATAGTGGGTGTTCAAGTGTTCAACGGAGTTCCATTGTCCGATGTTCATATTTGTTCAAGTTGTTCAAACAGGACAACCCATTGACCGCGCTTTACTTTTCGTAATGTTCGTTTTTGTTCAAGCGTGTTCAACATGCGCCCGACAGTCATGCGCTCGCTGTCCGAAATCGGAGTTTGAACGAAGGCCGACATTCGCGACATTCCCCGACTTTGCGCCCCGTTATCGGTCGGATACATTATTGCGTGAATGAACGCCGCTTTGAAATTATATTGCGCGGCCAGCGCCCGGTCGCCGTCGCATTTATCGAGCACGGCGGCCTCTATGAGTTCCAACAAATCGCTTTCCTCGCGGGTCAAGTCGACGGCACCAAAGTCGCCACTGTCCCGCAGTTCCACGATGCAGCTAGTCACCTTGTCGCCGTCCGCGTCCCGGCCAATCTCGACCGTTTTCAGGTTGAAGCGAATCGGCTCGCCGGCATCGAGCTCGCGTTGCTTCGTCGCCGTGATGACGTGATTGTCGACTTCGAGCTCGGTGTCGGTGGCCGCCCGCAACAGCGAATGCCCGCGAGCGCCCCGCGCCTTATCCTTGCCGGAGTGGTGCACGACCATGAGGTGCGCGCCGGTGGCGGTCCGGATGCGATCGAAATTGCGCACAATAGCGCCCATGTCGGTCGGCGCGTTCTCGTCACCGCCAGCGATTGCTCGAGACAGCGTGTCTATTACGACCAGCGCGACCGGCTGCGCGTGCTTCGCCTCGATCGACCGGACCAAGGCAATCAGTGCTTCGGTGTCGCCTGCCTTGCCGGCGCGCAGCAGGTCGACCGGACAGGGGATAATCTCAAAGGGGAGCGCGCCTGTTGCTTCTACACTGTAATGGCGGCCGAGAGCTTCCAGGCGCTTGAAAATGCCGCCACCGCCTTCCGCTGCGACGTAGACCACCAATCCCTGCGTTGTCTTGCAGCCGTTCCATGCTGCACCCGCGGCGACGTGGTAGCTGAAATCGAGCGCCAGGAATGACTTGCCGCTATTGCTCTCACCGTAAAGGACGCTCATGGCCGCGGTGTCGAGCAATCCCTTGATTAGCGGCTTCATGCCCGCGGTCAGCGCGCGTTGTCGGCCCTCGTTGAATGGCACGGCATAGAGCCCTCTTCGCGGCTCTTGCTGCGTCGGCGCTTCGCGCCGCCTGTCTGTGATCTGCACCTCGCCATCGCTGCTGAATTCCGCTTCGGCGGATAATGAGCCTGGCGGGCGCGAGCCGTAGCCGTAAGCATTGTTAACCTTTTGAGCGAGCTCGGCCGGATCCCACGTCGGGAACGCCTTTTGTTCGTTCCAATGCTGGCACATCAAATCCCAACAGGTCGGCTCGCTCACGCCGAAGTCTTTCACCCTGGCTGCCACCTTGTAGGTCGTTGCGTCACCGCCGGCGCCTTCGACGGCTTCCGGCGCGTTGTCCTGCAGGTAGCGCGTGGCGTTGATTATGGCGGCGTCGCTGTCGAGCTCGATCGCCGGCGCGCTCGTGTCTGTTCGCTCGCGCGCTGTGCCGCATAGGTCGATCAGCCATTGCGGGGCTTCTGTGAGCGCGCCGCCGAGGTCTTCGTACGGTTTGCCGTCGATCACCGAGCCGGCCGCCACCACGTAACCGCGCCGGCCACGCACGTCGACGTTCGGTGCGATCTTGCTGACTGAGTTCGGCACCTCAATGCCGGCCGGAAGCGTGTAAATCATGTGCAATCCGCCGCTTGGCGTGCGCACCGACCACGTTGCCGGCAAGCCCATCATTTCGAGCATGGCAAGCGATTCGGCGCCCCTCTGGCCGGGCTTGCAATCAAAGTCGAGCGCGAGGTCGGGGACCAGGCCGATGTTCGCGTTGTCCGGCCGATCAAACCAATCTTGATCGATTTGCGCCAGGTCGCAGGTCGCGCGCTCGGGCCAGTTATCCCACTCGCTTGCTGGCTTCTTGCTGTTAGCGCGCAGCGGGAAGACGCGGTGTCCGGCGGCGGCCAAGCGTTGTGCGGATTCGAATATGGTCATGAAAACATTTCCGCGTCGTTCATTGCATCATCTGCCGCAGCAATGAACTCGACTGCCGGGCGCGAGTCGATGGCGTTGCCGATGGCGCGCAGTTTAGCCACTCGGGCGGGTATCCCATAAGACGGCCGCAGAACATCGGAGACATCGATAGTAGCGCCGTTTCCTGTTCGGAGAGGCCGCGCAAAAGCGCGAACATCCTCGCTTGGTCTTCCAGATTCCGCGCGTCTCCGTCCCGCCATCGTCTGCCGCCCGCATCGCCCCTCGCCCTGGGTGTCTGCCACAAAGAAAAATCTTTCGCGTGGATGGAACGCACCCGCGCTCGCGGCCTGAATAGGCATTGTCCCCACGGCGTATTCCAAGGTTTCCAGATCACTTCGCACAAGTCGGAGCCATTGAGACGCGGACGCAACCTGCTCTCCAAAAACGATTGCAGGACGTCGCTCGCGGATGAGGTTGCAGAAGAACGGCCAGAGGTGTCGTTCGTCGGCGAAGCCTTTTCGCTTTCCGGCTGCGCTGAACGGTTGACACGGGCATGAGCCGGTCCAGACCGGCCGGTCGTCGGGCCATCCGGCGAGACGGAGTGCGTAAGCCCATCCCCCCAAGCCGGCGAAGAAGTGACAGGTTGTGAAGCCGAGCAAATCGGCGGGGTCGACATCTGCGATCGAGCGTTCATCAACATCTCCCTCTGGAATCAACTTTTCGCGCATGAGATTGCGCAACCACTCGGCGCAGTACGAATCAATTTCATTGTAGTAGACGCTCAAGCGGCCAGCCTCGCCGGTTCGACCGATCCGCCAAGCGGCGCCGGGTCTGCTTCCGGCGGCACGTTTGCGAGAACGCGTGCCGCTTTCGACCACGCCGCGTTAAGCACGCGCATGTGATCTTCGGTTGGGTCGACGCCAAGATCTGTGATCGCCGTTTCAAGCGTGTTGACTACTGCGCGTAAAGTCGATTGGTAGTCGACGTTCGAACACTGCATCGCGGCGTCGCGAAGTTGTTTGAGAAAAGTCATTCCGGCGGTGCCGCGGCCTTGATTCGCTTCTCGCAGGTCTTGCACTTCTGCACGACTCCGTTCGGCCACGTCAGCACGGCAGTCGTCGTTGGCAGGTCGCGCTTACATTCGGGGCATTTGTCGGCCATTGGTTTTCTCCTGGTTAGAAGGTGACGCTTGCGGTGAGGACCGCTGCGGCCGCCCAATAAATGGGAATTATATACATGACTCCCTTTTCCACAGCTAAGCCTCATTTTCTTTCCTCGCCTTGGCCGCGCGCCGCTTACGCTTCTTCGCGGGCTTCGATTTGGGCTTGGGGCGATAGGCGAGAACCACGTCAGTTATCGCGTCGAGGGCTTTGGGCGGCTTGGGACGTTTCATGGCTTTGCTGCCGCGTGCTTTTCCCACGCACGATCAAGCAGGGCTTTGTCTTCTGGCGTTAAAGGCTCATCGCGTTCGGCCAAGTCCGAATCTTGTGCACGTATTTCGGACAACTCGGCCCGAAGCCGCTGATTGTCCTCACGCACGGCCTCCAAGAGATTGCGAAGCTGGATGGTATCCTCAGCACGGCGCGCGTAAATCAGTACCTGGTTAGCTAGGGCGCTGTTTGCCGATTCCAGCTTTTGAACCCTGGCGAGAGCTTTTTCGAGCGCATCGCGGGTGCCTTCCAGCATCTCAGCAAGGCTGTCATTGTTCGGGATAATCATAGGACACCTTTCATGATCGCAGGCAAATCCAAGCACCTGCATGTTTGTCGCACCGCAGTCTGAGCAATAGCGTCTCATCATTGGATCAGTGCCTTGTAGGTCAGGCGCTTGCCCTTCGTGCCGCTCACAAAGCTTTCCAGCCGCTCCATGGTGTGACGCTTCACGTTGCCGTCATTCAGACGGAAGGCAAATTCGTCAACGTAGCGGCCAAGGTGCTTTTTGCTGGCGTGGTGATAGACGCCAATCAGGCCGCGCTTCATGACCGCGAACACGCTTTCAACGCCGTTGGTGGTCACGCTATCGCGGACGTATTCGCCTTCGCTGTGGTTGACAGTTTCGTGGTTGAAGAACAGCCCGCCAAGGCCACGGTACACGCCAGCCTCATCGGTGTGCAGCGTGGAACCGGCGGCGACGTGCTGATGGATTTTGGTGTGCAGGGTCGCCATGTCGGCGTCCTCAACCGCCATCGCCTTCATTCGGCCCTTGCGCTCGCGCATGGCGACAACGGCGGTCTTGCCGACCGTGCCGCGTCCCGCCTTGAGCTTTCTGGACTCGTGCTTGTTCTTCTCGATTCCGCCGACGTAGGTTTCGTCGATTTCCACGATGCCTTGCAACTTGGTCAGATCGTCGCCGCAGGCTTCGCGAAGGCGATGCAGAACGAACCAAGCCGACTTTTGCGTGATCCCGATTTCCTTCGCCAGTTGCAGGCTGGAAATGCCCTTGCGGGCCGTGACCAGCAGATACATGGCGTAAATCCACTTGTGCAGCGGGACGTGGCTGCGCTCGAAAATGGTGCCCGTCCGCACGGTAAAATCCTCTTTGCATTGGTTGCAGCGAAAGTAGCCGCCCGCCCGCGCCGTGATCCGCTCGCCAAGGCCACAGACCGGGCACTTGGGGCCTTCCGGCCACAGACGCCCCTCCAAATAGACCCGCGCCGTCTCTTGATCCGGGAACATCGCGAACAACTCAAAGGTGGAAATCGTGGACTTACTCATGACCCATATCCCTCGTTTCTATGGGCAAAATCTAGTCAAAAACAGCGAGGGAGTCAAGTATATAATTCCCCAATAAATGCAGTGGCGCCAGTCGAAAGCGAAGCCGTATCCGATGGCCGCGCCGATTGACAATGTGATTATTACGAAAGCCAAAGCGCGGCCGACGTTCATGCGGCAACCCCGATGGCGCGGAGTTGATGCTGGTCGATCGCGTCTTGTAGGCAATTAAGCCATACGTTGTGCGCGATCGCGGCCGGCCACGGCTCGACGTCGCCGGGCAGCGTTGGGCTGCTTTCGTAAACACCCCACGATTTCGCGGACGGCCCGAGCAGCGAACGCTTCTCGGTCATAAGCATGATGATGTCGGCCTGCTTGATCGCCGCAACGTCGTCCGGCGGCAACGGCCACGGCAGGTCGAAGCGTTCATGAATGGCGGCGTCGATGTTGTGCTTCATTGATTCGAGCGCGAGCTTGAACGCCGACTTTGTGCCAGGCGACAAGGCGGAAGCCGAATCGAGCGCCCATTGGATCGGCGTCGCAATATCCCCGACATATGCCTCGTGCGCGTCGTGCAGCAGGCCGTAGGCTCTAAGTCGCGGCGGCAGCAATTGGGCAACCCGCACGCAATGCTCGGCCACGGAATAGAAGGTTTTTACGTGGCCGGTAAAGCGACAGATCAGGCTTAGGGCGTGTGCAATATCCGCTACTTCAACGTCTTTCGCTTCGGGTTGAAGTAGCGGGAACGCAACGCCTGTCCGCGTTTGTATCCAGGTCATGCAATTCCCTCCGTGTCGATTTCGTTGAAAATAGTGATTGACAACGATCACCGTTTTCTGACATTAACCATCGTTGAAAGCAAGTGGTTTTTAACGGGAGGGATAAAATCACATGAATGATTTCGTAACACAGGCGACGTCGCTGCCGACCAACGCAAAGGCGCGCAAGGCCGTCCCTCTTGCGACCGGCTGTTTTGATTACTTCCCCGATGCTCTGGCGGACGTGGCCGCGCTCTCGCGCATCGGCAACGAGCAGCACAACCCCGGCAAGCCGCTTCATTGGGATCGCGCGAAGTCGACCGACGAGGCCGACTGCCTCGCGCGTCATTTCATCCAGCGCGGCACTAACGACACCGACGGCGTTCGTCACAGCACGAAGGTCGCGTGGCGAGCTCTCGCGCTGCTGCAGAAGGAAATTGAGACTGCGCGCGTGAAACCCGTCGCCAGGCCCGCGCCGATCGTTATGTCTGCCGTGGCGCCGCTCACGCCGTATGGCGAGCGGTTGACCGTCGCCGTGCGCGAGTGGGGCGAGGCTGCCAACAAGGAGTTGGTGAACGCCGCCAAGCACGAGCCGCAGGTCGGCGACTACGTCCAGGTTTCCGAGTTTGGCGGCAAGGACGTGTGCGCTGTCTTGGGACCGTGCGAGCTCGGCCAGATTTGGCACGGTAAGAAAAATGCGGCGTGTTTCGTTGCAAATTTCGGCGACTACTATCGGCACGTCCAGGCGCACGAATGCACCGTCATCAAACGCAAGGCCGACATCATGTTCGGCGAACTTCTGACAGTCGGTCATACGAAGGTCGGCATCATTTCGTGAAACAACTTCTCGCCCTTGATCTTGGAACGACGACTGGTTGGGCCATCGGCCATCCCGGCGAGCGGATCACGTCGGGGACGTGGAATTTGAAGCCCGGCAAGTACGAGGGTGGCGGGATGCGCTACCTCAAGTTCGAAGCGGCACTCAATCGTGCTCTGGCCGAGGCTGGCGGATTTGTTTCGGTCGCCTTCGAGGCCGTGCGGCGGCACATCGGCACCGATGCCGCCCACGTTTACGGCGGCTTAATGGCCACGCTCACAAAATGGTGCGAGGTGAATAAAATCCCGTACGAAGGTGTCCCCGTCGGGACAATCAAGAAGTTCGCGACGGGCAAAGGCAACGCGGATAAATCCGCGATGATGGCCGCCGCATGGAAAGCCGGTTACGACCCCATTGACGACAACGAAGCCGACGCGATCGCGATTGCGCGCCTCAAGCTTGAGGCCGTCGCATGAACAAACCCGCCGGAATGCAAAAGATACAGACCGACATCAAAGCCGAAGAGATGTCGGAGCACATCGACAAGGTTGTCGGCCAGCGCAACGTCGACGAAGTTACGGGCGGTCCGGTGCGCGCGCTCGAAGCGGCCATCAAGGAAGTTCACGGCAACGTCGCTTTCATATACGGCCGTTTCGGCGACATGGTCGCTTGCCGTGTGCTGCAGCAGATCATTGACAGCATTACGTCCGACACGATGACGACCGCGCCGGAGAAAAAGCATTGAATGCGCCGACGCAAAGAAAAACCGATAATCGTGCCGGTCACGCTCGACGACATCTGGCTCGAATATCTACGCGAGGAATGCGCGCTCGCCGTCATCGCTTGGCTTAAAGGTTCGATCAATCTCGATCGGCCAGTGCGTAGCCTACGGCTATCCGAGTTTCGGGGAATGGCCGAAGCGGCGACGTCTCGATGGATCGTGCTGGTGTCGCAGCGGATGAAAGAGAAGCCGGTGCCGGAAGAGGCGAAGTCACAGATCGCGTTGCTATATTGAACTTAACCACGGAAGGAGAGATTTTTATGCCAACCACCGAAGAGACTTCTACGGCCGCGCCGCAGATCAATGTTCTCGACATGATAACGATGTCGCAATTCAATCAACTCGCCAAGCGATTCGGCTACGTGCCGCGCATCGACGTGGATGCCGCCTGGTCGAAAGCGGCGGTCGAGCTCGTCGCCACCGCTGCGCCAAAAGCCGCGACGGTTGGTTCTGCGCCGCCGGTGCTGGTTGCCCCGCGCAAACCAGGCCGACCGAAAACAGTCGACGCCGAAGTGCTTCCGCCGGAAAAGCCGGTTGCTGCAAAGCCTGCCGCTCCAATTCCGGCCGGCGGCGATCCGCTACCAGCGAACCTCAACGGCGGCGGCCACACCACGACCGACGCGCGCACGGCGCTGACGTCGCTGGTCGCCGCGAAGGGCATGGGCGTCGGCATGAAGCTGCTGCAGATATTCGAGGTCAAGAAGGTTAGCGATGTGCCGGCCGACCGGATCGCGGACTTCATTGCTCGTGCCGGCGAGCAAGCCGCACAGGAGGGCGAGTGAGCCGAGCTCACGCCAAGCTCTCGCCTTCCGGTAGCGACCGGTGGGTGAACTGTAGCGGCTCCCCGCGCATGGAAGCGGGGATGCCGGACAGTTCGTCGCCGTTCGCTCGTGAAGGCATGGCTGCGCACTTCTTGGCCGAACGCTGTCTCAACAAGGAAGTCGACGCCAGCGAATACGCCGGCCGCGTCGCGCGTGTCGAGGACGGCGATCACCCTGATTTTGCCGTCATCGGCACCGAGGCCGACGGCAACACGCTGTTCGAAGTCGACGACGAAATGGTCGACGGCGTGCAGCTTTACCTCGACACCGTGCGCGAGATTGGCGAGAACGCCGACGAGTTCGAGGTCGAGCAACACTTGGTCATTTCCGACGACATCTTCGGCACCGGGGACGTGGTCGCCTACAATTCCAAATACCTGCATCTGTCGATCTGCGACTTCAAGTATGGCCGCGGCGTCCTGGTGACACCGGACAAGAACACACAACTGCTGCTGTACGCCATCGGCGCTTTGAAGCGGCATCACAACCGCGGGGTCAAGCAGATCGAGCTCATAGTCGTGCAGCCGCGCGCCGGCGGCGTCTCGCGCTGGATGACCGATGCCGTGACACTTATGGACCAAGAGGCCGACCTGCTGGCCGCCGCCGAGCGCACGAAGGCGCCCGACGCGCCGCTGGTCGCCGGCGATTGGTGCAAGTTCTGCAAGGCCAAGGCGGTCTGTCCGGCCCTGCGCACGAAGGCTAGGGAAATTGCCGAGGCGGAATTTTCCGACGGGGCGTTGGTCGCATCGGACGTCAAGACGCTCACGCCCGACGAACAGGCCGTTGCCCTGGCCGATGTTGACGTGCTCGAAACGTGGTGCCGCGGCTTGCGCGAGTACGCGCACGGCGAGGCCATGCACGGGCGCGGGCCAACGGGTTGGAAACTCGTTGCCAAGCGCGCTAACCGGCATTGGAAGAACGAAGGCACGGCGGCCGAGACGCTTGTTGCTCTCGGTATTCCGCAGGTCAAGATTTACACCGAGCCGAAGCTGCTCTCGCCCGTAAAGGTCGAGCCGCTGATGCCTGGCAAGAACAAAAACGCACGCAGCGAGGCGTTGGCTGCACTGGTCGAGAAGACGTCGACCGGCCTCGTGCTGGCGCCCGAAGCGGATCCGCGGCCGTTGGTCGTGCCGAACGCGGAACTCGAATTTGCCGACTGAAACATGACAAACAAGGAGAACATGCAACCATGAGCGACATTCTGAAAAAGATCACGAAGACCGAATCCGGCAACTTTCGAGTGCCGGGCCGGATCAGCTACCCGACCGTGTTCACGCCGAAGGCACAGAGCGATCAGCCGGGCGCGAAGCTCAAGTATAGCTGCGCCCTGCTTATTCCGCCGGGCGTCGACCTGACGGAGCTCAAAGCGGCCGCCACCGCCAAGGCCAAGGAAACGCTTGGCGCCAAGGCGGCCGGCTGCAAGTCGCCCTTCCTCAACCCGCTTGAAAAGGGCTACGACGAGGAATTCAAGGGCTGGACGCTCCTGCGCATGTCGTCCGACATGAAGCCGGACATCGTCGGGCCGAACCCGAAGGACCACATCGAAGAGCCGCGGGAAGTCTACCCCGGCCGTTGGGCGCGCATCTCGACCAATCCGTACGCGTACAACAAGAACGGCAACAAGGGCGTCACGTTCGGGTTGAACAACATTCAGTTGCTCGATCATGACGAGCCGATCGCTGGCGGCCGCACGCGGGCCGAAGACGACTTCGAAGCCGTTGAAGTGGCTTCTGGCGGCGCCAAGACCGGCGCGGCCGACGACGTGTTCGCGTAATGGCGACACCGGGGCCGGGCCACAACAGCGGCGCCGACGTCAAGGCCAAGCTCAAGTCGCTCGTTGAGCGGCTTGAGAACCTTGAGCAAGAAAAGAAGTCGTTCGCCGACGACATCAAGGACGTCTACGTCGAGGCCAAAAGCCAGGGCTTCGACGTGAAGGCACTGCGCTCGATCATTCGCCGGCGCAAGCAAGACGCCGACAAGTTGAAAGAGCACGAGGCCATCGTCGACACGTACCTGATGGCGCTCGGAATGATCTGACTGATACAGCACGGCGGTCAAACCGCGGCCACCGTGTTGAAATTTGTGCAATCAGGAGAATCAACATGAAGAAGCTCGCCATACTTACTCTCTCGGTGTTCGCATTTTCGCTCGCCCTGATCGTGTCGATCGAATTTGCGTTCGCCGGCGACCTTGTCGCGACGGCGCGCAGTTACGTTGGCACCAATCCGACCGGCCGCTCGCGGCTGTGGTGCGGCGCCTTCATGGACCTGGCGCTACGTCAGAGCGGACACAGTGGCGGCGGCAATCTCGCGCTCGGTTACAAGCGATACGGCACGCGCGTCGGTGGCCCGCAGGTTGGCGCGCTCGCTGTCATAGGGCGTAAGGGCGGCGGCCACGTGGGCGTCGTCAGCGGCGTCGACGCCAACGGTAACCCGATCATCATTTCCGGCAATAATGCGGGCCGCGCCGGTCACCGCGTTGTCGGCGAGAGTGTCTATCCGAAGGGCCGCGTCCAAGCCTATGTGATGCCGTGACGCACGACGAATTCAAAAAATGGCTGAACAAGTCGCGCCGCGGCTCGCGCGCCGTTTATCACGTCGGCCATTTGGTAAGTGACCGTGGGCCGGACGAGCACGCTTTCAAGACCGAGAAACACAAGGAAGTTCACCGGATCGCTAACGATGCCTGGTCGGCGTATCGCGCCGGGCGCATCGCGTTGTCGCAAGTGCGCAATCCGTCGGTGCGCGAGGGCGTGCCTGACGATTTCAATTATTTGGCGGAAAAGCTGTGACAGTCAAAGGGATGTTGAAGGCCGCAATTTCCGCCGAGGGTCGCGAAGAGAACGATTTCTATCCGACGCCGCCGGAAGCAACGCAAGCGTTGCTGCCGCACATAGCGGACTTTCCTTCGACGATTTGGGAACCGGCGTGCGGCAACGGCGCAATTGCGCGCGAGCTCGAAGCGGACGGCTTCAAAGTAATCGGCACGGATTTGATTGACAGAGGATACGGAAATGGGGGGGTTGATTTTTTAGCGACGACCGAACGCTTGGCCGACGCGATTGTGACCAATCCGCCGTTCGGCGCATGGGCATCAAAATTCGTCGAGCACGCCTTTGCGCTCGAAATCCCCTACATGGCCATCTTGTTCAACGTCAATTTTTGGCACGCCAAGGCGCGAACGCCGATGTTCGAACGCCGCCGGCCGGACGCTATTTTGCCGTTGACGTGGCGGCCCGATTTCACCGGATCTATGCGCCCGTATTTTAATTGCATCTGGACAGTGTGGCGTCCGAAAGCGGCGACGCATCCGCGTTATGTCCGACTAGAACGGCCGGCGGACATATTCGCATGACTGAGATTTGGAAACCAACCGTCGGGCATGAAGGTAACTACGAAGTGTCGAATCTCGGTCGTGTACGAACATTTCGACGTCGTGCCAACGGCCGATTGCTGCGACCCGGTGTGGCGTCGAATGGATATTTCACGGTCGCACTTGGGCGGGGCAACAGCCGAACGGTTCATTCATTGGTGGCCGCAGCATTTCTCGGCCCCTGCCCGCCCAATCAAGAAGTCCGTCATAAAGACGGCACACGAAAAAATAACGTGGCCAACAATCTTGAGTACGGCACGCGAACCCAAAACATTCTCGACGCAGTCGCACACGGAAGTTGGATGTCGCCAGCGCGCGAAGCACATTGCGCGAATCTTCGGTCATACCGAACATGACCAAGCCGACTCTTCATATCGACTTGGAAACTCGCAGCACGATCGACCTGCGGAAAACCGGCGTCTACGTCTACGCCGAGCATCTGTCGACCGACGTGTGGTGCGCCGCCTATGCGATCGACGACGGGCCGATCGAGTTATGGACGCCAGAATGGGGGCATCCCGAGCCGGTGCGCCTCGCGGTTCAACATGGTTGGCCAATCGTCGCCCACAACGCGGCGTTCGAACGCATCATCTGGAAACACATTCTGACGCCGCGCTACGGCTGGCCGGAACCGAAGCTCGAACAATGGCGCTGCACGATGGTCATGGCCTATGAGATGGGTCTGCCCGGTTCGCTTGAGAACGCCGCGGCTGCGGTTGGGCTTACCGCCGGCAAGGACATGGAAGGCCGGCGGCTCATGCTGCAGATGTCGAAGCCGCGCCTGGCCACGAAGAAGAACCCCGAGCTCCGCTGGTGGGACGACCAGGAAAAGCTCGATCGGCTGTACGCCTACTGCAAACAGGACGTCGAAGTCGAACGCCAGCTTGAAAAGCGGTTGCTGCCGCTGCGGCCGCTCGAACAGACGCTTTGGCAGCTTGACCAGAAAATCAACGATCGCGGCGTGCTCGTCGACAGGCCGCTCTGCGACGCCGCCCTGGCCGTTGTCGCCACCACGACCGCCCGGCTCGACAAGGAAATCTTCAAAGTCACCGACGGCGGTGTGCGCGCCTGCAGCAACGTGCAGGAACTCAAGACGTGGATCGCCGACTATGGCTTGCCGCAGGACGGCTTGGCCAAGGACGATCTGGCCGAACTGTTGAAACTCGATCTGCAGCCCGAGGTGCGCCGCGCGCTCGAAATACGTCAAGAGGCCAGCAAGGCTTCTGTGAGCAAGATCGCGGCGCTGCTGCGGGGCCGGTCGGACGACGGCCGCGCGCGCGGGCTGTTGCAGTTCTACGCCGCCTCGCCCGGCCGTTGGGGTGGCCGCCGCTTCCAGCCGCATAACCTCAAGCGGCCCGAGCTCATTCAGGACGACGAGGACCTAAAGGCCGAGCAGATGCGCGCCGGCGCCATCGAGGCGGTCATGACCGGCGACGCCGATGTCGTCGAAATGACGTGGGGACCGCCGCTCACGGTCGTCGGCGATTTGCTGCGCAGCATGGTTGTCGCGGCGCCGGGCCGGACGATCATGGCGGCTGACTACTCGAACGTGGAGGGCTGCGGCTCGGCTTGGCTCGCCGGCGAAGAGAAAAAGCTGCAAGCGTACCGCGCCTATCAGGCCGGCACCGGTCCTGATCTTTACAAGGTCGCCGCCGCCGACATCTACGGCATTTCGATCGGCGAGGTCGACAAGCCGAAGCGCCAAATCGGAAAAGTGTCCGAGCTCGCTTGCGGGTATCAGGGCGCGGTCGGGGCCTTTCAGAAAATGGCTTACACGTACGGCGTCAAGGTGCCGGACGAGCAGGCGGCGTCGATCGTCAAAGCGTGGCGGCTCAACAATCCGAACATTGTGCAATTTTGGTGGGACCTGGACGACGCGGCGCGTTTCGCGGTTGAGAAGCCCGGCCAGGTCGGTGACGTCGGCAAGATCAAATTTAAGACCAGCGGCTCGTTCCTGTTCATGCAACTGCCGAACCGCCGGTGTCTCGTTTATCCGTACCCGCGCGTCGTCGAGAAGCTGATGCCGTGGGGTGATTACAAGGACGTCGTCACCTACAAGGGCATAGACAGCTACACGCGCAAATGGGGCGATTGCTACGGTTATGGCGGCTTGTGGCTGCAGAACGCCACCGAGGCGATCTGCCGCGACCTCTTGGCCGAGGCCATGCTTCGCTTCGAGGCGAAAGGCTTTCCAGTGATTCTCACGGTTCACGACGAAGTTGTGTGCGAGCCGCCCTTGGGATTCGGAACAGTTGAAAATTTCGAGAGCGAGATGTGCGTTCTGCCGGGGTGGGCCGAGGGGTTTCCGGTTGCGGCGAGCGGGTTTGAAGGCGCGAGGTATCACAAGTGACCGTCATCGCTTATCGCGCCGGCATCATGGCCTGCGACAGTTGTTGGGCCAGTTGCGGCACGCAAACCGTCTCGGCCATAAAGATCGTGCGGCTGTCGTCGGGCGCGCTGCTCGGCTCGGCCGGCGACAACGACAGCCGCGCCATGTACGCGTTGCTCGGCAAGATTAAATCGCCCGGCAAGCTGCCGTCGCGCGCCGAGCTCGCCACCACCAAGCTTGACTACGAGGGATTGATCGCGTTTCCGAAGGGCGGCGTCTATATGATTTCGACCGGCCGTCACGACGAGACAGGCTACCCGCTCGGCGACGATGGCTCCGCGGCCAGCGACGCCGACTATGGTGTGTGGCCGGCGACTACGATGGGCGGTTACGCGGCCGCAGCTTGCCGGG
>Ga0209342_10001032_pt1 | contig 31492 bp, 30 predicted proteins | sample RifCSP16_2_FD_184023 | JGI IMG/M metagenome (GOLD analysis project Ga0209342, IMG submission 184023) | Soil microbial communities from Rifle, Colorado - Rifle CSP2_sed 16_2 (SPAdes) (version 2) | ecosystem: Environmental > Terrestrial > Deep subsurface > Rock core/Sediment | place: Rifle...
TCGCACATGAGGAGTCGGGGCACTTGGTACCGCACGAGGCGTTTCTCCAAGGAAGTCATTCCGGGATACGACACCCGAATCGGGCGAAGTGAAAGCTTTTTATCCGTCGTCCCGTACGTTCGGGGGATGGCGCAGGAGCCCGCGTTCCCGCGGAAGGCCGTCTCGTGGTTCTACTTCTTCCTGATCCTTTTGGGCATCCTGTACTACCTGAGCTGGTCCATCCTCTTCAACACGTGGGACCTAACGAGGGCGGAGAACACGGGCGTGTACGCCCTGACGATCGTCCTGATCGGGTTCGGGGTCACGGGCTACCTGCTGTATCGCACGCCGCCGAAGAAGGCGAAAGCACCAGAGAGCCGTCAGTAGGTGCGCGCGAGGTAGGCGGGTGCGTCCGCGGGCTTCCCGCAGACGGCGCACGTGCCCCCGTACGGTTCCCGCGGGAACGGCGTGCCGAGGATCGACATCCCCGTGTCCGCCTCGAGTTGGCGGCCGCAGTCCTCGCTCCCGCACCACCCGATGCGGTTGATCGCCTGCCGGGCCTCCCCCGGCGCCGCGATGTCGACGGTCGCCGCGCGCAGCGAGGCCTCGGCCCGCGCGTACATGTCGTGCTGGATCTGCCGCAGGAGGTCGCGCGCGGTCGTGACGATGTCCGTCCTCGGGACGGTCGTCCGGCCCTCCGCATCGCGCCGGGCGACGGTCACCACGCCGTTCGCGAGGTCGCGGGGGCCGAGCTCCAGGCGGAGGGGGACGCCCTTCGCCTCCCACTCGAAGAACTTCGCGCCGGGGCGCAGGTCCCGCTCGTCGAACTCCGTGCGGACGTGCTCCGCGAGCTCCGCCGCCAAGCGGCGCGACTCCTGGAGGATCTCGTCCTGGCGGCCCTTCTCCGGGATGGGCACGACGACGACCTGGACGGGCGCCACCGCCGGCGGGAGGATCACGCCCCTGTCGTCCCCGTGGATCGCGACGATCGCGCCCAGCAGACGTTCGCTCATCCCATACGTCGTCTGGTGGACGAACTTCCGCGTGCCGTCCTCCGCTTCGTACCCCACGTCGTACGCCTTCGCGAAGTTGTCCCGGTAGTGGTGGATCGTCGCCACCTGGAGCGTGCGGCCGCCCGGGGTCCATGCGTCCGCCGCCAGGGAGTAGTGCGCGCCGGGGAACTTGTCCCAGTCCGTCCGGCGGTTCAGCAAGTACGGGACGCACAGCTCGCGGCCCAGGAGGTCCATGATCTCCACGTCCTGGCGGACCTGCCGCTCCGCGTCCTCCTCGTCCACGTGGCACGTGTGGGCCTCGAAGAAGTGGATCTCCCGCACGCGGAGGAACGCGCGCGTCTGCTTCGTGTCGTACCGGAACGTGGACACGATCTGGAACACCTTGAGCGGGAGGTCCGCGTGGCTGCGGATCCACAGCGAGAAGATCGGGTACATGGCGGTCTCGCTCGTCGGGCGGAGGCACATGGGGACGTCGAGCTCGTTCTTCCCCGCGCGCGTGACCCAGTACACCTCCTCGCCGAAGCCGCGGATGTGGTCCGCCTCCTTTTTGAACTCCGACTCCGGGACGAGGAGGGGGAAGGAGACCTCCTGGTGGCCCGTGCGCGCCATCTCGCGGCGCATGAGGCCGTCGATGCGGGTCATCGCGGACCACCCGTACGGGGTCCACACGTTCATCCCCTTGATCGGGTACCGTTTGTCCGTCAGGCCGGCCTTGTCGACGACCTCGTTGTACCACTCGTTGAAGTCCTCGGCCTTCGTCGCCATGGAGGGCCGTGCGATGGACGCCACCGCCAAATAGCTTTCTCTCTTCTCCTGCCCTTCAAGGACAGGTTCGTGGCGAGTGCCCGCACGACCCTGTCCGTGCCGTCGGAGGAATACCGGCCAGGGTCGAGAAGGCATGAATGTTGCCCAGGACGATGAGTTCGAGCGCGAGCGTTCGGAACGCCGCCGCGAACTCGACGCGGCCGTCGCCTCGTTGCCGCCCGACCTCGCGGACGGAGTGTCGACGACCGAGTACCTGGCCGGCATCGGGGAGAGGGACGCCGAGCGCCGGCGGCGCGGCCGGAGACGCGTGGGCCAATAGGAAGCCGCTTCGTCCGGATTCCCGTCCGGATGGCCCCGAGGTTGCCTCCTCACTTCCCGACGTGCGAAGTGGGTGTCATACATGTACTCCTTGCGCCAAGACGGGCCGATGTGTCCCTCAGGTCGAAGACCACTGGGCTTCTGAGGCCGGACCGGACGGGAAAGTTGCGTTCGATGACTTCCGAACTCAGGTGTCCACCTTCACCCTCTGACGGCTCCTTTGCGTCATCTGGTCAATGTGCCGGAGTGTCCCGCAAGACCCTGAGTGTCCGCAAAGACTATATCGGTTCCCGGCGCTGGGGGAGGGCTGGGGGGGACCACGAGCACTCGCGCGATCGCGGCGTTCGCAGTGGCGGCGTTCGTGGTCGGACTCCCGCTCGTGCAGACCTCGCCGCCTTCCCACGTCACGGCCTCGGACCGGCCCCTTCGGGCCCTCTCCTTGGCGAGCGGCTACTTCCTCGAGAACCGGGGACAGATCGCTCGCTCCGACATCGTCCTCTACTCCATCGGGAGCCCGCGCGTCGCCTTCGAAGCCGGAGCCGTGTCGATCGTCTTCGAGGAGAGACCTCCCCTCGAGCCGTTCCCCACGCGCGGCGTGGACCTCCGGATCCGATTCGAGGGCGCGGATGCCTCCATTCCTGTGGGCCGGGAGCCGCTCGGCTTCGGGACGAACTTCTTCCTCGGCAGCGACCCCGCGCGGTGGCGGACGAACGTGCCCGCGTACCGGGAGGTCGTGTACGCCGACCTCTACGCGGGGATCGACGCGGTCGCCCGCACGGGTCCGGCGGGCCTGAAGCTCGATTTCGACCTGCGGCCGGGCGCGAATCCGTCGGACATCGCGATCACGTACGAGGGCATGGACCGCCTCCGCATCGAGCGGGACGGCGTCGTTCTGGAGACCGCCCTCGGCGCCGTCCGAGATGCGAACCCCATGGCGGACCAGGGTGGGCAGGACGTGCCCTGCTCGTACGACCTCCGTGGGCCCGCGACCGTCGGCTTCGCGTGCCACGGCTGGGTGTCCGATGCGCCCTGGCGCATCGACCCCCTGGTCTACGCCACATTCCTCGGCGGTTCGGAGAATGATTTCGGCGAGGGCATCGCCGTCGACAGCGGCGGAAACGCGTGCGTCGCCGGCTCCACCTACTCCGGGGACTTCCCGACGACCCCGGGGGCGTACAATCGCACGCGGACCGGCCCCGTGGAAACGGCGTACGTTGCGAAGCTGAACCCGCAGGGGAGCGCCCTGGTCTACTCCACGTTCCTCGGCGGTACGAACGAGAGCTCCGGACACGCCACCGCCGTGGACGGTCGGGGCCAGTGCTCGGTCCTCGGGGTGACGAGCTCCCCGGACTTCCCCATCGTGTCGGGCTTCGATGCCACGCTGAACGGCACGCAGAACGCGTTCGTGGCGACGCTGTCCGTTCGCGGAGATCGGCTGTTGTTCTCGACGTATCTCGGGGGGAACGGCGGACCCGCCGGAGTCGGGATCGAAGAACCGGGCGGGATCGCGATCGGACCCGGCGACATCGTCTGTGCCTCCGGGGACACGGGCTCGACGGACTTCCCGATCACCGCCGGGGCCGTGCGCAGCGTGTTGGGCGGCAACTCCGACGCGTTCGCGACGTGCATGAATCCCGCGAACGGGACGCTCCTGTACTCCACGTACGTCGGCGGCACGGGGGTCGAATATGGCCGCGGTCTGGCCCTCGACCCCTCCGGCCACGTGTGGGTCACAGGGACGACGAGTTCCGCCGACCTCCCCACCACCGCCAACGGGGCGGATCGGACGCTGGCCTCCGACGACGCGTTCGCGATCGGGATCGACATGACGGCGGGGGTCATCACGTACGGCACGTTCCTCGGCGGAAGCGGGCCGGAGCAAGGGTTCGCGATCGCAATCGGACCGAGCGGCGAGGTGCTCGCGACGGGTCTCACGCAGTCCGCAGACTTCCCGGGATCGCTCGGAGCCTACGGCGGGAACGGGGACGCCTTCCTCGCGAGGCTGGATCCGCCGGGATCGACCCTCAACGCGCAGTACCTCGGCGGCATCGGGCTCGACTGGGGCTTCGGCGTCGCCGCCGATCCCTCCGGTCTCGCCTGGGTGGTCGGCAACACCCGCTCCGCGGACTTCCCCACAACGGCGGACGCGTTCGCGAAGACCTTGAACGGCACGAGGGACGGATTCGTGACGGAAATGGCGACGACCGCATTCCCCCCGTTTATCTCGTTCTCGACCTTCCTCGGGGGCGCGGACCGCGACTCGGTCCTTGCGGTCGACCTCGACGTGGCGGGCGGCGTGTACGTGGCCGGGAACACCCTCTCCGCCGACTTCCCCGTCACGCCAGGCGCCTTCGACACGACGGCGCCTGCGAGCAACAACGCATTCGTCGCGAAGCTCGGCCCCTACGCGCCCAGCCTCCCGGACTTCGTCGTCGGGGAACCCGACCTCTTCCTGGACCCGCCCGGCCCCTCGATCCCCGCCGGCGCGTCCGTCACGATCTCCGCGACGGTTCACAATGCCGGGACGCAAGAGGCATCCCAGGTGCCCGTGCGGTTCTCCGACGGGATTCCGCCGACCGGAGCCCCGATCGACGGCGACCAGGTCCTCTCGTCCCTCCCCGTCGGGGGCGCAGGGACCGTCTCCGTCCCGTGGACCGCGGGTCCCCCCGGCTCCCATTCGCTCTGCGTCCTCGCGGACCCGGACAGCCTGATCCTCGAGTCGACCGAGACGAACAACCAGGCGTGCGTCGCGATCTCCGTCGAAGCGCCTCTCGGTCCCGACCTGACCGTCCTCCCCGCGGACGTCGTCGTCTGGCCTTCCCCGCCGTACCGATCGGGTCAGCTCCTCCAGATCGATGCCACGATCCGGAACGCGGGTACGAACGACGCCGATCCGACCGTCGCGCGGTTCCACGACGGCCTGCCGCCCGCGCCGCAGATCGGCGGTGACCAGCCGATGCCTTCGCTGATTCCCGGCGGCAGTGCGATCGTGTGGGTGATGTGGACCGCTCCGACGCCGGGGTCGTATGAGGTGTGCGTGGTCGCGGATCCCGACGACCTCGTCACGGAGACCGACGAGACGGACAACGCGGCCTGCGTTAACGTGATCGTCTCGGAGACGAGGCCGGACTACGCCCCCGTCCTTCCGGAGCCCGCGTCGCCCGTCGTGGCGGGGGTGTCCTCCGCGGTCCTCGTGTCCGTGGTCGTGCGGAACCTCGGCAATGCGACCCCAGCCGGGACCGCGGTGATCGCGTTCTTCAACGCCTCGTCCCCCTCTTCGCCGTTCCGGTCGGCGCTCATCGCTCCCGTGGCGCCCTGGGAAGATTCGGGACGGTTCGTGGCGACTTGGATCGCGCCGGCGGTCCCCGGCTCCTATCGCGTCGGGGTGACCGTGGACTACGGCGACACTCTCCTGGAGTGGAATGAGGCCGACAACTCCCACGAGTGGACGATGGACGTCGTCTCCGGGCCGATCACGACCCTGATCGTCGGTTCGCCGAACTACACGGCCTCGGTCCGCTACGTCACCTCCGCGACGTCCTTGTCGTTCTCGATCCTGGATCAAAGCGGCAGGGGCATCCGCCAGACCCGATACCGGGTAGACAACGGGACGTGGATCGACTACGCGACGACCGGCCTCTTCAACCTGCCCGCCCAGGGAGAACACTTCGTGGAGTGGTGGAGCGAGGACGAGGCAGGCGCGGTGGAACCGACGCGGTCGGCGGTGCTGCGCACCGACGACGCGCCCCCGACGACAACCGTTACAGTGGGGGATCCGAAGCACGTCGCGGGCGACACATTCGTGACCTGGTCGACCCCGCTAACCCTGGAGGCGACGGATGGCGGTGTCACCCCGGTCGGCATCGCCAGGACGGAGTACCGGATGGACGGCGGATCGTGGATCCCATACACGGCGCCCTTCGCACTCGCGGGCGAAGGGACGCACCTCGTGGAATACCGTTCCGTGGACCTCCTCGGGAACGTAGAGGCGCTTGTCTCGGCGACCTTCATCGTTGACGACACGCCCCCGTCGCAGCGGTTGGATGTCGGCACGCCCCGTTACGACGGCGCGGACATGTACGTCACCTCCGCGACGCCCCTCACGCTCACCGCCACCGACGGCGGACCCGTTCCCGTGGGCGTCGCGTCCATCGAGTACCGTCTGGCCGGGTCCTGGACTCCGTACGCGGGTGGGTTCACCGTGATTGGACCGGACGGGCCGAGGACGGTTGGGTACCGTGCGAGGGACCTCCTTGGAAACGTTCTCGCATACGAGTTCGACGTGGTGCTCGACAATACGCCGCCCACGACGACGCCCTCCCGCGCGGATGGGACGTACCCCGCGGGCACGACGTTCGGATTCACCGCCACGGATGGCGGCAGCGCTGTCGCCCGCACGGAGGTCCGCGTGGACGGCGGCGGGTGGACGACGTACTCTGCGCCCCTCGTCCTCTCCAAAGGCGATCACGCGATCGGATTCCGCTCCGTCGACAACGTGAACAACGCGGAGGCGGAGCGGACCCTGTTCGTGCGAATCGAGGGCGTTTCCCTGCCCCCACCGGAGACGAACTGGAAACCGCTCGTGGCGGCGGCGTTCGCATCCATCCTCGCGCTCGCCGGCGCCTGGTCCGCCCGGCGCGCTCCCATGGCGGCGACCTCCCGCCCGGGGTTGCAGGCCTTCGCATCCAGGTCCCTGCCGTTCGTCATCCTCGAAGCTGGGACGGGTGTCGTTTCGCACGTCACGGGGCTCCTCGCGATCCCGCCCTTCCTCGGTGCCGGGACTGTCGTGGATGTTGGCATCCTGTTGGCGGGAATCACGATCTCGGCGTACCGTGCCCGAAGGCGAACACCGGCGGAGTGACCTCCTCTGCTCCGGTCCGCGCCATCTCGCGGCGCATCAGGTCGTCGATCCGGGTCCTCGCGATCAGCCATACGGGGTCCGTACGTTCATCTCCTGATCGGGTACCGCTTGTCCTCGAGGCCGGAGCGGTCGCCGACCTTGTTGTACCACTCGCAGAGGTCCTCGGCGTTCATGATCATGGACCGTCCGATGGAGGGCCCCGCCCAATCCAACAGAGCCCACTCGTGGACGCCCCCTGAGTGAGGAGTGATGACCATCGGTGTCGAGCGTCGTCTCGGACTCAAATCGGGAACATGTTCCCGCCGCATTCCTATGGACGAACGGTGTTGGCGGGGGTCGGATACCGAGCAATCCCACCCCAGGTTGGGCGGCGTCAACCGGAGCCGGTCGTTGGCGGCGTCGACCCACCGCATGCGGGCCTGCGCCTGCGGACCACCGACCACCGCCAAGGGTTAAGCCACGACGGACCCATCGATTCCCTTGATGGCCGACGCGGCATCCGACGACCTCGCGGACGTTCGCGCCGTGATCCAGGCGCTCCGGGACCACGCGGAAGAATTGCGTCGGAAGGGCCTCCCCGTCGACGACATGATCCGGGACCTCGAGAGGAAGATCGAAGCCTATCGCATCGCACGGCAGAAGGCGAGCGACCTTCAGGCTCAGGACGAGGAGTTCGAGCGCGAGCGTTCGGAACGGCGCCGCGAACTCGACGCGGCCGTCGCTTCGTTGCCCCAGACCTCGCGGACGGAGTGTCGACGACCGAGTACTTGGCCGGGATCTCGGAGAGAGAAGCCGGGCGACGGCGGCGCGGCAGGAAGGGCGTGGGCGAGTAGGGAGCGGCCCGGTGCGCGTGTTCGCCACCACGGGCGCGAACAGGCAGCGGAAGCGCGCATTCCTGGTCGCCAAGAAGGACATCCCGCGGCCTTGTGATTCTCATCGCCACACCATGCGTAAACCGCATGCTTGTTCTCACGAGAGAAGGCCTGATGCCAAGGCGAGTTCGGCGGTGAGAATCGAGCCCCCGGCCGCCCCGCGAACCGTGTTGCTCCCAGCCACGACGAACTTCCATCCGAGGATGGGGTCCGGACGAAGTCGCCCCACGGCGACCGTCATCCCGCCGCCCTCGGGGCCGTCCCGACGCGGCTGAGGCCGGTCCGCCTCGTCCCGGTACACGAGGGGAGCGCGCGGGGCGCTCGGCAATCCCAACGCCTGGGGCCGACCGCGGAAGGCCCGGAGCGTCTCACGGATCTCGTCCGCGCTCGCCTCTTCCTCCAGTCGGACCGTGACCGCCTCCGTGTGGCCCTCGAGGACGGGCACGCGCATGCACGTGGCGCTCAGTGGGAAGGAGGCCCGCACGATGCGGCCCTCCTGCGCGGTCCCCAGGATCTTCTGCGGCTCCGACTCCACCTTCCCTTCCTCCTGCGGGATGTACGGGAGCACGTTGCCGAGGGCGTCGAGTCCCGGCACGCCCGGATAGCCGGCCCCGCTCAACGCCTGAAGGGTGACGACGTGGCACGCGCGGAGGCCGAACCGATCGCGGAGCGGCTTGAGCGCGAGGGAGAGGAGGATCGCCGTGCAGTTCCCGTTCGCGACGACGAATCCGCCGCCGGCGTTCCGGACGCGCTGGTCCTCGGCGAGGGACAGGTGCTCGGGATTCACCTCCGGGACGACGATCGGCACGTCCTCCTCCATGCGGAGGTCCGCGGCGTTCGTGAACACCGCGAACCCGCGTGCGGCGAGCGATCGCTCCAAGGGTCCGGCCGTCCCCGACGGCAACGCGGAGAAGACGAGATCCGCGTCGAGGTCGTCGTCCGGGCCCTTCAGCTCCAGGTCGCGGACGGCATCCTGCGGATCGCCTCGGTCGAGCCATTGGACCGCCTCGCCGTACGGCTTCCCGCGTCTCGTGTCGGAGGCCACGACCTCCGCGACGCGAAACCACGGATGTCCGTCCAGGAGCCGGAGGAATCGCTGTCCCACGACGCCCGTAGCGCCGAGGACGGCCACCTTCCGCGCATTCATCGATTCCTCAACTCCACGCGGCGCGCGTTTTCCCGCAGGAATTCCAGGCCGCTAGGTTGCAGTTCAACAGCCGTTGGCGGCCGCGTGAGAACTCGCGTGGAGAGCGCTGGATGCGCGGGGCTCTCGAGCACGAGCTCGATCCCCCACCGGAGGGCGAGGCGCACCGCGGCGGGATGGAGAGGGCGGACCGTCTCCCCGAGTCGGTCCACCAGGTCGTGGCCATGAATCTCTCGAACGACGGAGGCTCCATCGGAAGCGTGGATTCCGCCGCCATTTTTCCAAAGACGAACCTCGGACCGCCCGAGCCGTCGTGCGAGGAGCACGGCGCTGATGTCGCTGCCGCCCCGCGGGAGGAGGTGAATACGGCCTCCGGCGTCGCGCACGTAGAAGCCGGGAACGATCGCCGCGGCGTGATCGGTCATCGCGCCCGTGGACGGCAATTCGACCATTGGAACTAGGGTGTGGATTCGTTGGAGTCGCGCCTGCAGGGCCGCCGCACTCGCGCGTTCTCCCCAAGAGACGATCGTCGTCCGATCCCCGTGATCGTGGACCGCGTTCGTGAGTTCCCCCTCGAGTCCGAAGGGAAGGGATTCGCCCGCCAGTCGGGTGTGGCGGCCGAGGATCTCTAAGAGCGCATCGTCCTCGCGGTGGTGCGCGAGACGGTCGAGGTCATCGGTGACCCCGGCCGACGCGGAGACGACGACCCACGCCCCGCGGTCGAGCCACGGCACCAACCGGTTCGCAATCTCCGCATAGTCCGATCCCTCCCGGAGAAGGGAACCCCCGACCTTGATCACCGCCCGGGACTGCGCCGTGTCGATGCCCCCCTCAATCCGCGAGCCGTTCCAGGGCGAGGCGGATCCTGTCCTCGGGCTGGGTCACCGCCCATCGGACGTATGCCCCGCCGCTGCGCCCGAACGCGTCCCCCGGAGTGACCATCACGCCCTTGCCGATCAGCTGCTCCGCGAACGCGAGGCCGTCGCCCGGGACCCGGTGCCAGAGGTAGAACGTCGCCCGCGGCGCGCGGACCGGCAAGCCGTGCTCGGCCAGACCTCGGACGAGGAGGTCCATCCGACGTCGGTAGGTCTCCGCCGCGTCCCGGACCTCTCGGGGCGGGTTCGCGCCCTCGTAGAGCCGGAGCGCCTCCGCGCCCGCCCACTGGAGGAACTTCGGCGGGCCGGAGTCGAGCTGCGCCTTCACGCGCGCGAGGGCGGCAATCGCGTCCGCATTGCCGACCGCCATCCCGAGGCGATACCCCGTCATCGAGAACGTCTTCGAGAGGGAATGGAACTCGACCGCGCAGTCCTTCGCCCCGTCGACCTGGAGGAGGCTTGGCGCGTCCGCCGGGTCGAATGCGAGTTCGGAATACGCGAGGTCGTGGGCGAGGAGGATGCCGCGATCCCGCGCTGCCGCCACGTATGCGGCGAACTCCTTCCGGGACGCGGTCGCACCCGTCGGATTGTTCGGGTAGTTCAGGTACGCGAGGCGGAGCCCCGGCGCGTCGAGCGCGTCGGGGTCGAGCAGGAAATCCGGAGGGAGGAGGGGCGCGACGATCGGGGTGCCATCGCTCAGCAGGGTCGCCCCGTTCGCATACACGGGATACGCGGGGTCGGGGCACAGGACCCTCGCGCCCGGGTCGACGAACGCCCGCGCGAGGCCCGCAATCCCCTCTTTGGAGCCGATCAGCGCGCATACCTCTCGTTCCGGGTCCAGGTCCACGCCGAAGCGACGCGCGTACCAGTCCGCGACCGCCTCGCGGAAGGACCGCTCGCCGGTGCTCGCGCTGTAGCCCTGCAGGTCCGGACGACCCACCGCCTCCCGCACCGCCTCGACGACCGCCTGCGGCGGGGGAAGGTCCGGGTCCCCGATGCCCAGGTTCACGACGTCCACGCCGCGCGTGCGTGCGGCCGCGGCGAGTCCTTCGAGCTTCGCGAACGGGTAGGCGGGAAGGCTCCGGATGCGCGCGGCCACGCGGATCATCGGAGCAGTCTCCCGGGGACCCTCTGGCGGTGCCCCAGGTCCGCGACGACCTCCCGCTCCCGCACGATCTCGTGCGCGCCGCCGGAAATGAGGACCTCCGCAGGCCGCGGGCGGTTGTTGTACTGGCTGCTCATCGAGAAGCCGTAGGCGCCCGCGTTCAAGATCGCGACCACGTCCCCCTCCCGGAGCTCGGGGAGGGTCCGGTCGCGGGCGAGCACGTCGGTGTTCTCGCACACCGGGCCGACGATCGTGACGGGATCGCCGTCCGGCTCCTGAAGGCGGTTCGCCGCCAGGACGGGATGATAGGCGTCGTACAGCGCGGGGCGCAGGAGCGTCTGCATCCCCGCGTCGACGCCGACGAAGGTCGCGGCCCCCCGCTTCACGCTGTGCACGCGCGTCAGGAGGACGCCCGCGTCGCACACGAGGTACCGCCCCGGCTCGAGGACAAGGCGAGGCCGACCAAGGGAGAACGCTTCGCATCCCTCCTCGAAGGCGGTCACGACGTCCTCCGCGACCCGGTCGATCGGCAGCGGTTGCTCGCTCGGCTCGTAGGGCACGCCGAGTCCCCCGCCGATGTCCACGAACTCGAACGTGATCCCGACCTGCGCGGCGACCTTGCCCGCGATCTCGAGCAGACGGGAGGTTATCTCGGCGAAGTAGGACGGGTCGAGCACGCACGACCCCGTCATCATGTGGATCCCGAACCGTTCGAACCCGAGCGCGCGCGCTTCGCGGAACGCCTCGAGGATCCGCGGGAGAGGCAGCCCGAACTTCGCGTCGGGACCCGCGAACACGAGGCCGTGCTTTCCCCGGCCGGGGCCGGGGTTCACGCGGAACGACAGGACGGGCTTCGCGCGCCCGTTCGCCACGTCCTCCAAGCGGTCGTCCGAGTCGAGGTTGATCATCACCCCCGCGTCCCGCGCGAACGCGATCTCCTCGCGCGAGGGGAACGCGCCCGTGTAGAGGATGTCCGAGGCGAGGAATCCCGCCCGGCGGGCGAGGTCGATCTCCGCCGGACACGAGCAGTCCGCACCCGCGCCCTCCTGACGAAGGATCGAGAGAACCGCAAGGTTCGTGTTCGCCTTGAGGGCGTAGTGGACCCGCGTGTCCGGATAGCGCTCGCGGAACGCGCGGACCAGGCGCCGGTAGTTCGCGCGGATCCGGTCCTCGACGATCGCGTAGAGGGGCGTGCCGTATCGGTCCGCGAGCTCGACCGCGCTGACTCCGCCCACGTGCAGCATGCCGTCCCGGTTCTCCAACGGGTCCACGATCAGATCCCTCAAGCACTCAGCTCCGCCGCGCGTTCCCCTGCGTCCGCGAGGACGTCGAGAAACGAGTAGAGGCCGGGAGGCCGGCCGGACGCCGCCCATCGGGCCGCGATCAGGGCGCCCTCCGCAAAGGCGGTCCGAGAAAGGACGCGATGTTCGAGTCGTAGGACCTCGTGCGGACCCGCGAGGATCACCGCATGGTCTCCGGGCACCGCCCCGGCCCGGATCGAGGCAATCGGGATCGGGTGCCCGTTCTCCGGGGACGCATCGCCGCGACCGCGGCCGAGCGCCCGCGCGAGGACCTCCGCGAGCGCAAGCGCGGTCCCGGAGGGAGCGTCCCGCTTCTTCACGTGATGGGTCTCCACGATGGCGGGGTCGAACCCGACGCGAAGCGGGGCGACTCCCGGAAGCAGGCTCTGCAGCACGGCGATTCCGACGGCGAAGTTCGGCGAGAGAACGAGGGGGACGCGTTCCGCGGCGGCGGCGAGCCGATCCCGCTGGTGGGCATCGTGTCCGGTCGTGCCCACCACGAGCGGGATTCCGAGATCCGCCGCCAGGGCGGCGAACTCGACATCCGCGGCCGGGATCGCGAACGACAGGAGCACATCGCACGCCGTCAAGGCCGACGGCGCATCCTCAGGACCGCCGAGACGCACGTCGCTCGCCCCGAGACCCGCCTCTCGCACGGTCCGCCCCCGTCGGGTGTTTTCGGTGCGCACGAACGCGGCCCCGAGAGAGAACGGTTCGCGGATGCATTCCAGGACCGCGCGTCCCATCCGACCATCCGCGCCGACAAGTCCGAGTCTAATCGTACGAAAGCCCCTCCCAACTCCGCGGATCTCGCAACCTCTCGGACACCGTCACGTCGAACGCAGACTCGACCTCCGCGAAGAGTTCCGGACACTCCTCGTGGGCGCGCCGGAGGGCACCGAGCACCACGTCCAGGGCGGAGGGCGTGAGGCGCCCCACGGGCGGACGGCAACGCCCCGCGGGGATGCCCAGGATGTTCATGATCGCCTTCACGGGGACGGGATTCCGCGCGCGGACCCGGACCTCGCCCTTCGTGGTCCGCTCCTGGGTCTCCACGGTCACGAGCGAGAGGAGCGGTGTGAGGGCACGCAGGCGGCGCGCGAGAGCCTCCGGGAGCGTGTCGCCAGCCCGCAACTCGCGCACGTACGCGGCGAGGGTCCGAGGGAACACGTTCGAGACGACGGAGATGAGCCCCTGCGCGCGGACCGCTGGGTCCTGGATCAAGCCCGCAGCGCGACCGTCGTCCCCCGAGAGAATCGAGAATGCGGGACCGAGGAGGCCACGCACCTCGCGGCCGTAGTCCACGGACCCCGTCGCGTCCTTGACGCCGACGACGTTCGGGCACTCCTCGGCGAGCAGCGCGAGGTCCGGAGGTTCCAGTCGCGTCCCCGTGCGGGACGGGATGACGTACGGGATGATCCCGACGTCCGGGAAGGCACGCGCGATCGGGTCGTAGTATTCCCTCCGGATCTCGATCGAACTCGGCGCGTTGTAGTAAGGGTCCACGACCAGGACGCGCTCCACCCCGGAGTCCGAGACCCCGCGCGTCGCACGGATCGCCTCCTCCGTGGAGTTTGTCCCCGTACCCGCGACCACATCGACCGCGTCGTCGAGCCACTCCCGGCATCGCTGGACGACCGCGAGGCGCTCCCCGGGACCCAGTGTCGGGCTCTCCCCCGTGGTCCCGACCGCGACAATGCCGTCCACGCCCGACGACTTCTGGAAGTCGACGAGATGCCGAAGTCCCTCCTTGTCGATCGCTCCGTCCCCGATCATCGGCGTGACGATCGCGGTGTAGCACCCCGTCGGTCGCGCTGACCATCGCTTGGCGCAGCCGAAGATGCGTATATATAGATTCCGAAATACGAATTTAGATACGAAAATCGTAAATCCTCCGGCGGCTATCCCGGGGCATGGACGGCTTGGACGCGAGGATCCTGGAGATCCTGCGGCACGACGCGCGGACCGCGAACGTCACGATTGCGAAGGTGCTCGGCGTTACGGAAGGCACGGTCCGTCATCGCATTCGTCGGATGGTCGCGAACCACACGATCCGGAGATTCACCGTGGACGCGGAGGAGATCGCGACCCGCGGGGTCGTCCTCATCCGGACGGAGCCGAACCGAACGCCGTCCGTCGTCCGCGCATTGCGGGGACTCGCCGACGGGACGTTCGAGACCTCCGGTCCCTACGACATCGCCGCCCTCCTGCGATGCGAGGACATCGAGCACCTCAACACGACCGTGGACCAGATCCGCGCGATCCGAGGCGTTGTGGAGACCCAGACCCTGGTCGCATTGCTCTCCGATGCACCGAATCTCCCGCAAGTCGTTCGCGGGCGTGTCCGGTCGCCGGGCAGATGAGGGAATGCCAAAGCCCTTGGAGCTTCCACAGTCGGAACCGTCAGCGAACCGTACGATCGAGCCCTTAGAGACCGATGACATGGTCAGCAATCGGCCGCGGTTGGATAAATGTGTACCTCCTCCTGTCCGTGCGAGCCATGCATGGGACGCGGAATGGCGTCGGGGGGGTAGGAAGGGCGGAGTCTAACGCCGCGTTCATCCCCTTGATCGGGTACCGCATGTCCGTGAGGCCGGCCTTGTCGACGACCTCGTTGTACCACTCGTTGAAGTCCTCGGCCTTCGTCACCATGGAGGTCCGTCCGATGGGCGCCACCGCCAAATAGCTTTCTCTTGCGGCGGGCTTCATATCTGCCGGATGTGACGACCTCGGATGATACCGTCGGCGCCGATCCTCCGTCCGTTCAGCTGGCCGAGTTCCCAACCCCCCTCGACGTAACCGTTGCGGACCGCCTGTACCGCCTTGCGCCGAGGTGTTCGTTTGCCGCAACCGCGCCGGCTCCAACGCGCTCCCAAGCACGCGTCAGGTCCCGGTGATTGACGAACGCACCTTCCAGGGCACGCGCGGGGGACGTCGTCGAGAGGCGCGAACGGTGGGGCCGGTCGCAGAGGCTTCGTCTTTGGCTTCGGAAGGTTTTTTCCCCCGGCGCTCTCTCTCCCGCGCGTGGCCCGAACCGCCATCTCGGTCGGCGGCGCGACCATCCGCCTGACGGAGGAGCGGTGGTTTCACATCGCGGAGCATCACGACGAGGTCGCGGGGCATGCCGCAACCGTCCTGAACGCAATCGAAGCTCCTGACTTCGTCGCGGAGGGTTGGGAGGGCGAGCTTCTCGCGGTGAAGCGCGTGAAGCGGAAGCACCTCGTCGTCGTGTACCGGGAGGTCAGCCGGACGGACGGCTTCGTCATCACAGCCTTCTTTACCCGGAACGTGCATGGGTGGACGCAGAGGGATCGCGTATGGCCGCCGTGACCGCGACGACGAAGAGCATCCTAGAGGCGGTGCCCGCCCTCCTGAAGTTGCCGGTGCGTGAGTACCACGTGGACTACGATCGGGAGGCCGACGTGCTCTACATCAGCTTCGAGCGCCCCCAGAAGGCCACCGACACCCGGGAGGAGGGCGACGGGATTCTCGTCCGCTACCGCGGCCGGGACATCGTCGGGGTCACCGTGCTCAACGCGAGCCGGCGCGCCCGGAAGCGATCGTAGGATGGCACCCGTCCGCCGTGACACCGTGGCGGTGGAACCCTCATGAACCGGCCACCTCGGCTGGCGCGTGAATTCCGCGGTCGACGGACCCCCCCCGACGAAAGGCGGATGCGCGGGCGGGGTGCGGCCTCGCCGAATCCTGGATTCAACAAGGTGTCTGTGCCGTTTCCTTCTGGAACACCTTGAGCGGGAGGTCCGCGTGGCTGCGGATCCACAGGGAGAACATCGGGTACATGGCGGTCTCGCTCGTCGGGCGGAGTACCGAAAGGTTCAATCAACCGTAGGGCCCTCCCCGAAGGGGCGCAATGAGGAGCGGCAACTCGACGGCCATCGCGTTGGCTGTGGTCAGCGTCGCACTCGCCTCGATGGCTCATGCGCCCCCCGCTTTACGACCTCCACCAAGCCCGGTCCCGATGGGGACCGTCGTTAGCGGAGACATTGTAAGCAACACATCGTGGACCCTCGGCGGCAGCCCGTACTGGATTGTCGCGGATACGTACGTGTTCCCGGGGGTGTCGCTTCGAATCGAGGCCGGCGTAGAGATCCGCTTCGAGCTTGCCAACCTCACCGTCTTTGGAGGACAACTCGAGGCGTTGGGAACAAGCTCCGAACACGTTGTGCTCGCGTCAAACCGGACTCCGGCCCCATCCGGCTGGGGTCTCATAAACGCCATCTTCGGCGGTTCGCTCATCATGCGGAACACAACAGTAGAGTATGGGAGCTTGGGAAGCCAGAACCCGGGCCCCTTCCTCCTTGATCGGATTGCGTTCAACTATTTGCCCGGCATCATCGTATATGACGGAGGGTCTTCCTTCGTGCTCGAAAACAGCACGATCAACGCGCCGGGAGGTGTGGAGATTCGGAACGCCGGCAGGGCATCCGTGATCAAGAACGTAATCGCAGTCCCTGGGTCCGGCACCACGGGGGTGGACGTCTTCAGCTCGCCCGGGGTCGTCATCCAGGGGAATCGCATCCGTGGCTACTCCTCGTGCGTCCAAACAATTGGAACGGCTCCGACGATCCTGCAGAATGAGGTCTCCAACTGCGTCACCGGTCTACTGATTCAGTCATCGGACGCTCTCGTGGCTGACAACCGCATCTACGATTCCCAGGTCGGAGTCAGATTGAGCGACGCGACACGGGCCGTCCTGAGGAACAACCTGGTGACCAACAACACCTTATGGGGCTTGGCGGGAAGCAGAGTTCAGAACGCAGACATCTTCGAGAACGCGATCATTGGGAACGGCGTCGGCGCTGGGGGAGGATGGGGCGGCATCTACATGTGGGGGTCCACATCCGTGCTCGTTCACCACAACACGATCCAAGAGAACGACCGAGCGATCTTTCTCGACGGGGGCCAGTGGCATCGGATCCACAACAACTGGATCATCGACAACGACGTGCAAGGGTACGACGTCTCGAGCAGCTCGCTATGGGACAATGGCTACCCCTCGGGTGGCAATCACTGGTCCGACTACACGGGGGACGATCTGTACCGGGGCTCGAATCAGAACCTCCCGGGGCCCGACGGGATTGGGGACAGTCCGAGGCCTGTGCCCCCGAACCTCGCGGTGGACCGGTATCCGTACTATTCCGTCCCGGCCCCCGGGATACCCATGGAGCTGACCGCGCGCACAAGCGGGGACGACATCCAGCTGAGGTGGAAGGAAGCGCCGATGGCCGACGAGTACTTCCTGTACATGTCCGACGCATCGACCACCTTTGACTTCGCGTCGCCGGTCGCACTGGGCAACGTGACGTCGTGGACGGACGTCGGAGCCGCCGGCGTCACCGGCGAGCGATACTACGTCCTTCGCGCGCACAACACGACGGTCAACCGGACCGGTCCCACGGGGAGCACGGCGGCCAAATGGACGCATGCCTTTCCAGCGGGAGGGTCCACGCTCTCTCTGCCCCTCTGCCCGTATCCGTGGGTGGATTACACGCAGCCCGGCTGGATGGACACGGCGAGTGAGTTCCTCGCGGCATTGGGCGGGACAACCTTCGCATACATGGAAGCGGGCCAGTGGATGTCCGTCCCCGGCGCAGGCGATCCGGATCGCCCGTTGCGTGTCGGGGAGGGATACTTCGCGACGGTGCCCCCGGACGCGCGGATCGTCTTCACCGGAGTCCCCGGCGCAATGATCGATCATGCGGGATGGCCCCCGTATCCCATGACGGGATTCGACCCGGACACGAGCGCCCGGGAGATCACCGCCACAGCGATCGGAAATGACGTGCGTTTGGAATGGACCCAGCTCCCTGGGCTCGGTCCGAACGGGACGTACGAGGTGCATGCGTCGACGACCCCAGCCGGGCTCCGCGGATACCCGGGATTCGACTACCGCGTCCTTGGAAGGGTTCCGGCCAACGCCTCGGCAGTAGGTTCCTTCGTGCATGACTACGCGTTGCTCGAAAGCCCGGAGTGGTACTATCTCGTCGTCCCGATTCAGGATGTCTATTGGCGCGGATCGAGCACATACAGCGTGGGGGTCTTCGCCGTGGACTTGGGTCCCGGATTCGCGGCGCTCGCCATGCCGCTGCGACCGTACGCCAACGGGTCGTACGTGCCTGTCTCAGTTTCAACCCTTCTCTCGGACCCTGCCTTGCGCGGAGCCGTGTGGTATGATACGTCCCGCGGCGACTGGGTCGCCCACGCGATGTGGATGCCCGTCGGCATGTACGACGCCGCCTTCGAGATGATCATGGCGGTGCAGGTCGCCGCCGCGGTCCCCACCCGAGTCGTGTTCGCCGGGGTGTGAGGTGTGCGGCCCTTTGCGGCGGCCGCCGCCACCCTCCTGATCGGGGCCGCTGCTCTGTCTCTCTTGGGATCGCCCGTGCGCGGGGCGACGGACGACCAGAACCTCACCGGCCTCGTCTACCTCGCGGACGGGACCCCGCTCTCTACGACCCCGTGGGCCGACAACACCTCCTTCGCCGTCTGGGTGAATCACTCCGGAAATTGGTCCACCGCCTGGCGGTATCCGGCCGCGCCGTTGTGGTACCTCACGTCGGGAGGTGCGCACAGCGTCGTACTCCCCGCCGCCGAGAAGGATGTCTCTTGGACGGAAGGAGATCCCTACCGGCTAGAGTTCGATGTGTCCGTGATCACGGGGATTCCGGGAGGCACTGAGAACGCGACAAGTCACGGGACCGGTGACCCGGGGGAATTCCCTCCGTACGGGATGACGGACAACGCGATCGTGTGGACGCCGACGGACAACTGGCAGCGATGGGACGTCGTCCTCCTCGCGCTCCCGGACCTCGCGGTCCTGCCAGGCGACGTCACCGCCACGCCGGGGACCGTGCAACCGGGGGAGCCCGTCTCATTCTCCGCGACCGTTCGGAACCTCGGGACCCGATTCGCGGACGCCGCCGTCGCCATGTTCGACGACGCAGACGCCGACCGATTCCCGGATCCGGCAGAGATTTTCGATCAGCCGCCAGTTTCGCTCGCCCCACGAGATGCCACGAGTTTCGCGCGCGTATGGATCGCAGCCGGGATGGGGACCCACGACCTGTGTGCCTTCGCGGATTCGGTCGGAGCCCTCCCGGAGTCGGACGAGGGGAACAACGTGGACTGCGCGTCCGTGGGCGTGCAACCGCCGCAAGAGACGCGGGCGGATTATGCGCCCATCATGCCGCAGCCCCCGCCACCCATCCGTTCCGGCCTGTCTGCGTCCGCCTCGTTCTCCCTCGAGATCCGAAATGATGGGAACGCGTCGGGCGCAGGCACGGCAACGCTCGCGTTCTTCAATGAAACCGATCCGGTGGCGCCCTTCGCAGCCTTTCCCGTGCCGCCCCTGGCACCCTCCGACACCTCCGCGCGGTTCGCCGCCCCATGGACGTCTCCCGCCACGCCCGGCACCGTCCGCGTCGTCGCGGACGTGGACTACGCCGGCGACCTATTGGAATGGGACGAGGGGAACAACCGCTTCACGTGGACGGTCGACGTCATCGCGGGCCCCGTGACGAACCTGGTGGTCGGGACGCCGAACGTGACCGCCGCGCAGACGTTCGTGACGTCCTCCACGGTCCTCTCCTTCACGGTCCTCGACCAGAGCGGGGTCGGCATCCGGAACACGACGTACCGCGTGGACGGGCCCCCGTGGCTCAACTACACCAGCACGGGGCCGTTCATGCTCGCCGGTGAGGGCGCGCACACTGTGGAGTGGTTCAGCGAGGATTACTCGGGGAACGCGGAGGCTACCATGATCGCGACCTTGTGGGTCGACAACACGCCACCGGCAACGGCCCCCGTCGTCGGGAATCCAAAGCACGTGTCCGCGCAGACATTCATCACGTCGTCGACGCCCATCTCCTTGGCGGCATCGGACGGGGGGGCAACCCCGGTCGGTGTCGCCGTCACACAGTACCGGAGCGACGGGGGACCTTGGGTCGACCACACGACCCCCTTCGGACTTGCGGGCGAAGGAACGCGCCTCGTGGAGTACCGCTCGGTGGATCTCCTCGGGACCGAAGAGACGATCCTGCTGTTGACCCTCATCGTCGACGACACACCCCCCTCGCCAGAGTTAAACATTGGAACACCACGGTACGGGGGTGCCGACGAGTACGTGACCTCCGCGACGCCCCTCACTCTCACCGCCACCGACGGCGGACCCGTCCCCGTGGGCATCGCATCCATTGAGTACCGCCTCACCGCCTCATGGACGCCGTATGCGGGTGCGTTCTCCCTCGCGGGACCTGACGGGCCGAGGACGGTCGAGTACCGAGCGACGGACCTCCTTGGAAACGCGTTTGCGAGCGACCGGGAGCTCGTGCTCGACAACACGCCGCCTGCGACGAGTCCTTCCCGCGGGGACGGCGAATACCCCGCGGGCACGACGTTTGCGTTCACCGCCACGGACGGGGGCAGCGGCGTCTCCCGCACGGAGATCCTCGTGGACGGCGGTGCGTGGATGACGTACGACGCACCGCTCACCCTCGCGCCCGGTGTCCACACGATCGGCTTCCGTTCCGTGGACAACCTGAACAACACCGAGGCGGAGCGCACGTTGTTCGTGACGATTGGGGAGGCGCCGCAGCCCTCGCCGGAGACGAACTGGAAGCCGCTCGTGGCGGCGGTGTTCGCTTCCATCCTCGCGCTCGCCGGGGCGTGGTCCGCCCGGCGCGCTTCCATGGCGGCGGGCTCCCGGCCAGGGTTGCGGGCCTTTGCATCGACGTCCCTCCCGTTCGTCACCCTCGAAGGTGGGACGGGTGTCATCTCGTACCTCACGGGGCTCCTCGCGATCCCGCCCGTCTTCGGCGCCGGGACGGTCGTGGATGTTGGCATCCTGTTGGCGGGCATCACGGTCTCGGCGTACCGCGTCCGAAGGCGAACGCCGCCGGCGTGACCTCCAACCTCGCCCTAGGACTCGTTGAAATCCTCGGCCTTCGTGACCATGGAGGGCGGTCCGATGGGCGCCGCCGCCAAATAGGTTTCTCTCCTCCGGTAGTGTAACCCAAGCGGGATACAACTTCACCGCCATCCCGGAGAAGTCCCGAGGAAGTTACACTACCCCCACGGGCCTAGATTGATTCGCGGGACGAGGTTCATGCTCGTGTTGTATCCGCTTCTTGCGGGGTGTATCCTCGCGCTCCTTGAGCCGCTCCACGTGAATCGGTTCCTTGGCCACATGGCTTCGGCGGGCCTCGGGTTCGCTTCTTGCCTCTTCGCATGGAGCCGATGGAAGCCTATCGGCGGTGTTGCGCTCGGGCTCGTTATCGGAGCTCTGGTCCATTCGTTCTTGAACACGGCGTACTACTGGCCACTCTCTTCCAAGGGGCCATACCAATTCTACGCCGCGCTAGGACTGCTCACCCTAGGGATCTGGATCCTGTGGCGCGCGGCTCGGAAAGAGCCGGCTTCGGAGATCGCATCAGAATTATTCCCTTCGGCGATGCAGGAACGTTCCGTGAGCGGGAGGGGATCCTAGGCCGCCGCGACCAAAGTATCTCAAGTCGACCTCCCGCGAGTTGAGGTCTCTCTTTCAGACCAGAATCCTTGTCCGGCATGTCACGTCATTCGAACTCGAGACCTGCGAGCCCTCTGAAAGCGCGACTGTAGTCAGAAGCCGGATGGGGGCACGTGATTTCGACTGGCTCCCCGTCAAGGACCTGGGGCGAATCGTCGGATATGTCGACAAGGCGGACCTGAGGTTTGGGAAGTGCCAGCGCCATAGGAGATTATTTCAGGATTTGGATCTTCTCCCGCACTCAGCCGGACTGCTGGACCTCTTGCGTCGTCTTAGAGAGGTGCCCAGGATTTTCGTGACGGAAGGTGGTGACGTCGTGGGAATCGCCACGAGGGGGGATCTGCAGCGTGCGCCCGTTCGGATGCTCATGTTCGGTCTCATTACGCTGCTAGAGATGCAGATCATCCGACTGGTCAGGGCATACTATCCGGGTGACTCTTGGATTTCCTTCCTTCGGGTGAGGAGCGTAAACAATGCAAGGGACCTGCAAGCAGAGCGGAAACAGCGGAACGAGGCCATCGACCTGGCGGACTGTCTCCAGTTCGCAGACAAGGGACAGCTGATTCTTAGGAGTCCCCAGATTCGTCAATTCTTGGGAGTCATCACCGAAGGCGACCCTAAGGTGTTCCTCTCAAAGGCTGTGCAATTGAGGAATAAGCTGGCCCACGGTCAGGACCTAGCCTCCGGTTCGTCTTGGGTCGAAGTCATCGCGACTTTTGAAGGCATATTGAGTCTCCTCGAGAAATGTGAAGCTGCGTTGACGGTCAGAGCAAATGACCATAGGGCGGACAGGCGGTAAGCTGCCCGTCACCGTCTCGCACGCCCCTCAGGGGGCCCCACGGCGATCCAATCCTTCGCGGTGGGGGACGGGGAAAGTCCGCCAGGCTTCTATCGGTCCGTGACCGCCGCCAAAGGTTATGCACCGGGCGACCCATCCGTCGACGATCGCCGACGCGGAGCACGACGACGACCTTGAGGACGCGCGGGCCGTGATCGCCCTCCTCAAGGAGCACGCCGAGGAGCTGCGCCGGAAGGGCGTCCCCGTCGAGGCGATGACCCGGGACATCGAGCAGCAGATCGAGGCCGCCCTGGCCGCCAGGCAGAAGGCCCGGGACGCCCTAGGTGCAGGAGAAGAAGAAGTTCGAGCGGTCCGCGTGGACCACCGTCGGGAACTCGACGCGCTCGTCGCGTTGCTGCCGCCAAACCTCGCGGACGGGATGTCCACGTCCGAGTATCTGGCCGGCATCACGGAGAGGGAAGCCGAGCAACGGCGGCGGGGCAGGAAAGGCGTGGGCGAGTGAGGAACGCTCGATTCCGATGGCAGAAGCGCGGGTCTGACCCTCGGTATCTTCACGGACTGATGGCTGGAGCTGGACGGCTACTTCTTGGGGAGGAGATCATCGACGCTCTGGAGGTCGAGAAACATCGTCCGGTTGATCTTCCCACGCTCTCGCCCCGTTTCATACGTCAGCTCGAAGCCGCATCTCTCATAGAAACCAACGGAGTTCGGCTTGGCCTCCAAGATTAGGAGTCGGACGCCAGATCTGGTTCCTGTCTCCAAGGCCATCTTGGCGATGTACCCTATGACGTACCGCCCGATGCCCTTGTTCTGCCAGTCGGTCGCCGTGGCGAGCCGTCCAATCTTCACGGCGGGGTAAGCGTCCACGATTTTCTTCGACGGTATTGAGAAAGACTTGCGCTTCTTGAGGTAGTCGATCCGCAGACTGTCGTTGCTGATGGTGAAATAGCCGACCAGCCCCCCATCGTAGTACACCAAGTACGTCCTGCCAAGGCCTTGGCTTTCGTAGTTCGTAACTTCCGCCGTGGTCAGAAATTGATCAAGGTCCCTTTCGCCGCATCTGAAGGACTTGACTTCTCGGGTCTCTTTGAACCTCTCCACTTTCAGCTTCCCCGGGTCGATTACGACCGGGTGCTTGAACGCTGAGGAAGGCATGAACGTGAGGGCAACGCCCTACTCGCGGGCCTTCCCTTCTCGCCCGAAGACTCGAAAGGCATCGCGGAACAATTCACGTTGGGATCCGCTCAGACGGAATGCCTTCAGCCGCGCGAGGAATTCCTTTGCGTGCCTCTCCGCAATCTCTGGAATCGGTTCCGGATAAGCCATTGCTCTCGCCGCGCTAGGACGGTCTCCTTTCTCGATGCGGGGTATGGTGGGGGTATGGGATAACGGTTACGGCGTGCCCACGCTACTTAAGCGTTACGAACCGGTTCTCTCTCTCGGCGACTGGTCAGGATCTGGCCCGGAGCTGCGGAGGTCGCGCGGGCCGCCAAGCAGAAGGCCCGGGACGCCCAGATGGCGGAGAAGGAGTTCGAGCGGGTCCGCGCGGACCACCGTCGGGAACTCGACGCGCTCGTCGCGTTGCTGCCGCCAAACCTCGCGGACGGGATGTCCACGTCCGAATACCTGGCCGGCATCGCGGAGAGGGACATCGAGCGACGGCGGCGCGGCCGGAAGGGCGTCGGGGAGTAGGGAGGGCGGAACCTGACGCCGCGTCAATCTCCCGCTCATCCCCGGGGGGGCCCCGATCAGCCTTGGCGCCGAGCGACCCAACCGTTCGACGCCTCGGATCACGTCACATCACGGAAGCGTCCGACCGGCTAAGCCCTCGCAATGACGTCTAGCGCCGAACGAGGTCTCCGCCGATGACGTACCAGAGGTTCATTCGACCAGCGCGAGCGTCTACCCATAACAGCGGAACATCCGGGTCTCCGCTCACGTCGAGAAACGCTTCGCCACTTCCTGGGTTCGGATAACCCCCCTCGTTCAGGGGTAGGCCGAAGACCGTGAGCACCTGACCATCGCTTACCCGGTAGGTCACAATCGTTCTCCGGTCGGGGCCGGGATCTGTCCTCTCGACATCACCCGATGAGAGGGCAACAACCGCCAGCGCGCCCAGAACCGCAATTGCCGACGCCCCCATCACCAATAGTCGCCTGTTGAAGATTTTCGGTCTCATGGTCTTCCCTCACTCATATGCACTTTGAACGAACACGAGGAAGCATTGAGCGTTCGGGTCGTTGTTGTAAATGAACCAGGTCATGGTCACGCCGCCACCGATATGACCCGACAGAGTATTCGCGTACACATACTGGCCCGTCTGAACCCAGTCGAAATCAGCCTCTCTCCAGTTGGAGATCTCGGCGAAAATGGCCGCGTCGATGAGAGAGACATCCCACCTCACCAGCTGTATGTTGTCGCCATTTTCCAGGCCGATCCTTGCCCTGATGTTCCAAGTCTTGTCGAACGGACCAGCGTTGTTGTAGACGGTCCAAGTAGTTGTGGAAAACCCCCCAAGGCAGATCGTACCGAAAATTTGGCTCCCGAATGTCATGCTGTGCGCGAGCGCGGGCTCCGCGATGGCGGGAACAGCAATCATCAAGAAGGCCACCGTGGTCATCCTCAAGCACCTTCTCATTTCCTCCCATTCGGGTCACCGTGGATTGGAATGTCATGCCCGAAGATATGGTTTCCGGCGAAGGTTTAACCATATAAGTCAGAAATTGAGGAACATGTTCTAGGAAGTCTTATTGGAGACACTTCCACTCTAGGGGCGCGTGGCTGGGGCCGACTTGGTCGGGATCCGTTCCATCATGAGGGTGTTGACGTTACTTGGCCAGGATCACAGCGTGGTCACGGTTGCCCAGGTTTGCCGCCGGTCCGATGTCTCCCGGAGCACGGTGGAACGGGCCCTCGCGCTGCTACGCAGGAACGGGCTCTTACAGATAGAACCCCGAGCGTTCGGGAGACCTGGGGAGCTGGGTCTGACGAAGCAAGGGACTCAGGCTGCAAGGCATGCGGAGGGACTCCTCCTGCTGCTCTCGCATGGGGCGAGTGGTCAGCGGCCACGAAGGGCCGAGGGATCCGCGAGTCGCCGAGAAGATGAGCGGGAGCAGATACAACATCGCTATGACTGAGGCAAACTCGTGATAAACGCCAGCTGGATCGTCGCCGTCGTCCGCCACTCCTACGGCTAGGTCGGCGATTTCACTATTGAACTGTCGCATGCGCGAGGACATGACCATGGCACGGCGATCCGACCGGCCACTGGGCTTGAACTGATCGCAAGGCGCGGCCTTCGCCTCGTTGCCGCCCGACCTCGCGGACGGAATGTCGACGACCGAGTACTTGGCCGGCATCTCGAAGCGGGACGCCGAACGACGGCGGCGCGGCAGGAAGGGCGTGGGCGAGTAGGGAGGGCGGAGCCTGACGCCGCGTCAACTCCCGCTCATTCCCGAGGCGGCTCCGATCTCCCAGCCGATCCGCCGGGCCCAGCTCCGGATCTGGTCGAGACTCTCATCGGCCATGCCAGAACTGCCGGTCCGACTCAGCCGAGGACGTAGAGCATACCGTTCATCGTCGGCTGGTGCGTGCCGCACGCTATCCGGAACGTTCCCGCGATGCTCGCGGTGAACTGCACCTCGGTCGTATGCCCGCGGTAGACGAGGAACGTCCCCGTGCCGCTCTCGACCTGCGTCCCGTTGACGTCCTTCACGGTGTAGGTGAGCGAGGAGTATCCCTCGATCGTCGAAGGGTGAGAGCCACCGTTCACGCCATAGATCTTCAGGATCACATGGTCCCCCTTGTTCACGATGATCGTCGAGGGGTCCCAGGAGTAGGCGTTCACCTTCGTACCCTCGGGGACCCTCTCGCCGGGGCCTGCGGTCCCCTTGTACTCCACGGCGAGCACGTTGATCGTGCGGTCCCCGGAGGCTGGGGCGGACAGCGCCGGCCGGAAGGCCAGCCCCGCCGCCACGAGGGCGAGCACGAGGGCAAGGACGCTCAGCACTACAGGCACACGACTCGGTGAGGACGGTTGGGCCATGGGTTCACCGGGGCTCCGACTCCCCCCGAATCCTAAAAAGGCGGAGGACGATTCCCAACCCTGGTTGCCAGACCCGGAAACGAGACTCCATGCTTATCAAGAACCCGGCTCTACAGCGCGCGCTCTTGGGGGCCCTCGCGGACGAACACAGCGCGCGCATCCTCGCCGCGACGGCCTACCGCCCGCGCTCGGTCCTCGACCTCATCCGCGAGGAGAACATCCCCCCCACCACGGCCTATCGCCGCGTGCACGAGCTCGAGGAGGACCGCCTCCTCGTCGTGTCCCGGACCGTGTTGAACCCGGACGGGAAGAGCTACAAGATGTACGGGGCGACGTTCCGCGAGGTGAACGTCCGCTTCGAGGCGGGGACGCTCGTGATCACCGCCACGCCGAACGTCGACGCCGTGCAGAAGGCCTTCCGCCTCTTCCACTCGTTCACGGAGGAGCTCTGAGATGGAGCACTTCGTCCTCGTGGCCGGGAAGATCGCGGTCCTCGTCCTCGGCTCCGCGATCACGGCCCTGGCGCTCCTGGCCTTCCGACGCACGGGGCAGCGCCTGATGCTGTACCTGGGCCTTGGCTTCGGCCTTGTGACCGTGGGCTCCACGGTCGAGGGTGTCCTCTTCGAGTCCCTGGGCTGGGACCTCGCCGCAGTCCACGTCCTGGAATCCCTCTTCGTACTCGGAGGGCTCGGGTGGATCGCGGCGCTCCTGCGCCCAAGGAGGTTCGCGCGATGAGCCTCTGGGACCTGTTCAGCTTCGTCGCCGTCGCCGTGGCTGCCGTCCCGCCGCTCTACTTCGCGGTCGTTCTGCGGACATCGAAGCCCGCGTTCGGCGGCCTTTCCGCCCTCCTCGCCGCCGCCCTCCTCCTCCACGGGTTGTACCACCTCGCCGAGGCCCTCGTCCTGCCCCACGACACCGTCCTTGGCTTCCAGGCAGCTTCGGCGGTCCTCATCCTCGCTTTTGCGCTCACCTACTGGCCGCTCCGCCGGAGGCGGGATCCATGACCCTCGAGCTGGCGCTCCGGGTCCTCACCCTCGCGTGTCTCGCGGGAGCCCTCGTGGCCTTCGTCGCCTGGCTCCCCCGGCGGCCGCGGGCGGGCCGTCCCGGTGTGGACTTCGGTCTGGTCTTCTCCGCCTTCGTCGCCGCGTGGATCCTTTCGGAGATGGCGAACGCCCTCTTCCGCGATCTCAGCTCCGACGTGCACGGGCTCTTCCACTTCGCGTTCCTGGCCGCCTTTGCCATGTGGATCGTCTTCCGCTGGCGATGGGCGCTGCGGAGCGTGTGGGAGGGAGGCTGATGGATCACGCGGTTCTCGTGGCCATCCGGGTCGGCGTCGTCGCGGCAGGCGGGCTTGCGGGCCTCTGGTGCCTCCGGCTCGGCCTCCGGTTGGGCGAGGACCGGCGCACGTACCTCACGTTGGCCGCGGGCTTCGCCCTCCTCGCCTTCGGCGCGGTCCTGGAGGGGGTCCTCTTCGAGTTCGCGGGATGGAGCCTGCTCAATGCGCACACCGCGCAGACCCTAACGAGCGCCGCAGGGCTTGCCGCCGTTCTCCTCGCCGTTCTTCGGAGCGGCGTGTAGATGTAGAGGGACTCGCGGGCGGCGTCCGCGTGGCGGACGTGGGTGTACCATCGGCTCGCCGCTCGTCCACGAAAAACGCCGTGACTCCTTCACTTCGGCGGCGTCCACTTTCGTACGCGGTATACGGATAGCATGACGCCCCCCACCAGGATGCCGAGGTCCACGGCGGTTCCCGCCCCCACAATCGGCGGGATCGACAGGAGCCCCGTGAGCAAGGACACGACCCCCGTCGCGGCTTCCGCGACCACGAAGGGGAGCGCCGTGGCGGCGAACGCGGCGAGCGTCGCCCTCCGGCCCGGCGCGCCCTTCCACGGACGCTTCCTCGAGGCCCACGCGCCCGCGAACGCGATGACGGCGGCGAACGCCGCCGCCACGAGCGGCTTCCAGTTCGCGGCCGCGGGCGGCGGTCCTCCGATCATGACCGCGATCGCGCGGTCCGCCTCGCGGTTGTCCACGCGGTCCGTCGAGCGGTACGCGATCACATGGTCCCCTGCGGGGACGGTGAAGGGCCCCGCGTACGGGATCCACGCGCCGCCGTCGACCGCGTACTCCGTGCGGGCGACGCCGCTCCCGGCGTCCGTCGCCGCCAAGAGGAACGTCGTGCCCGCCACGTGCGTCCCCGCCCCGGGCGCGATCGTCGTCGCCGGCGGCGTGCCGTCGAGGACGACCGCCAGGCTGCCGTTCGCGGCGTTCCCCAGGAGGTCCGCGGCGCGGAAATCGATCGTCACGGGTCCGTCCTCGCCGGAGAGCGTGAGGGGGGATGCGACGGGGGTCCAAGGGCCGCCGCCAACCCGGTGCTCGAGGGAGCCGAGGCCCACGGGGATCGTGCCCCCGTCCGTCGCGCTCAGGGCGATCGGAGAGGCGGGAGACACGTACAACGCCGAGCTCTGATATCTCGGGGCCCCGACGTCCCTCGTGATCGAGGGCGGCGTATCGTCCACGACGACGGCGAACGTGTGCGAGCCCTCCACGTTCCCCAGTCGGTCCGTCGAGCGGTAGTCCACGAGGTGCCTCCCCTCGGCGGCGAGGGTGAAGGCGTTCGCGTACCGCGTCCACGTGCCGCCGTCGACCGCGTACTCCGCAGAGGCGACGCCGACGGGCGTGGCGCCCCCGTCCGTCGCCGTGAGCGTGATCGCCGACGCGGAGGTGACGAACGCCTCGGAACCCGCGTACGTGGGCGGTCCAATCGTTGCGGTCGTCAGGGGCGGCGTGTTGTCCACGAGCAGGGTCGCGTTCGCGACTGCTTCTACGTTGCCGACGAGGTCCTCGCTCGACCACTCGACGAGGTGCGCGCCCTCCCCCGCCAGCGCGAACGGCCCCGTGGCGGTGTAGTTGACCCACGGCTCGCCGTCGATCCGGTACGTCGTATTCCGGATCCCCGTGCCGCTCGGGTCCTGGATCGTGAATGAGAGGGGCGTCGCGGACGTCACGTACGTGGCCGCGGCCGTCACGTTCGGTTGCCCGACGACGAGGTTCGTCACCGGGCCAGCGAGGACGTCGATCATCCACGTGTACCGGTCGTTCGTCTCGTTCCACTCGAGGAGGTCGTTCCCGTAGTCCACGTCGGCGGTCACGGCGTGCGTGCCGGGGGTGGCGGGGGACATCCACGTGGCGGTGAACCGCGCCGAGGTCTCCGAGGGCGCGAGGGGCGGGACCGGGGACGTGGCGAAGGGGATTGAGGGCGTCGACGCGTTGAAGAACGCGAGCGTGGCGGTCGCGCCCGCGGTCGCGTTCCCCTGGTTGAAGACCTCCACCGAAAGGGCGATGGGTAGGGAGAGGCCCGCGCGCGTCGTCGCCGCAGGCAGCGGGGAGACGGGGACGTAGTCGGGCCGCGTCTCCGGCGGGAGCACGGAGGCAGTCACGCACGCCGTGTTGTTCGTCTCGTTCGACTCCGGGACTACATTGTCCGGGTCGACGACGACGCACACGTCGTGGGACCCGGGCGGTGTGGCGGTCCAGACGATGGAGACGGTGGCGGTGCCGCCCGGCGCGAGCGGGGGCAGGGGCTGATCCGCCCCGACCTGCGGCGCGGGCGGCATCCCGTCGTAGAACCGGACGGCGGTCGCCGGGGAGCTCGCGTCCCCCACGTTGTGAACGATCGCATTCACGAGGACGGCGGTGCCGTTCGCGACGGGCGGGGCAGGCGCGAGCTGGACGTCCCCCGTGGTGACCGCGAGGTCCGGCGACGGTGCGGGCGTGACTTGAATCGCGCGACAGGCCACATTGTTCGTTTCGTCGCTTTCGGGGATCCTGTTGTCCGGGTCTGCGAAAACACAGATGCTGTGAGGTCCAAGCGGTGCGGCGGGCCACGCGACGGACACGAACCCTGTGCCGCCGCCACGCACGATGTAGGGTATTCTCTGGTCCGATCCGATTTGGCTGGAACTCGGAGGCGGGCCATCGTAGAATCGAACCACGACCTGCGAGGCGTTGGCATTGCCGGTGTTGTGGATCGTCGCGTTGACGGTGACAGTCGTGTTGGCCGGCACTGGCCCCGGCGGGTCGAACGACAAGTCTCCGGAAGTGACCGCGAGGTCCGGCCGTTCGAACGAGGCGACCGGGGCCAGTCTTGTCACGAACGCATCCCAGTCCCCATTGCCGACGACGTCGTAGGCGCCGGGGGTAACGGGGAAATCGAGCGATAAGGTATCACCAGCGATGTAGAGGCCCCCGACAGAATCATTTGCGATGGAGTTTCCGATGTCATAGCTGCTGCCGCCAAGAAAGGTGGAGTAGACGAGCGTCGCTCCTCTCGCATCCAGCTTGGTCACGACGGCGTCTGTGCCGCCGTTGAAGGTTGTGTCGACGGCTCCCGCCGTGACAGGGAAGTCCGCCGACCATGTGCTGCCAACGATGTAAGCGTCGCCGAACGAATCCACCACGACCGAGTCTCCTGCGTCGACGTCGCCACCCCCGAGAAATGTGGAGTACGTGAGGCTGCTCCCGAGGAAATCCAGCTTGGTAACGAAGGCGTCTCGGATGCCGGCACCGCCGTTGTGGGTTGGGTCGTACGCTCCCGGCGTGCTCGGGAAGTTAATCGACTCCGTCCACCCCGTCACGTAGGCGGAGCCGAGCGAGTCGACCGCGATTGAGTGACCGTCGTCGGCTGAACTGCCCCCCAGATACGTGGCATAGACGAGAGCGCTTCCGGCCGGGTTCAACGCGGCCACGAACGCGTCCCTAAGCCCACTGAGAACCCTGCCGAAGGCGCGGGCGGTGACGGGGAAATCCGTCGAATCGGTACCGCCCGTCACGTAGGCGTCGCCCATTGAATCCGCCCAGACTGAGAGGAC
>Ga0209342_10001034_pt1 | contig 31488 bp, 29 predicted proteins | sample RifCSP16_2_FD_184023 | JGI IMG/M metagenome (GOLD analysis project Ga0209342, IMG submission 184023) | Soil microbial communities from Rifle, Colorado - Rifle CSP2_sed 16_2 (SPAdes) (version 2) | ecosystem: Environmental > Terrestrial > Deep subsurface > Rock core/Sediment | place: Rifle...
AACAGCTGCTCGACGTGTGGGAGGGAGTGAGGTCCCAGAGACATGTGGGCCTCGCGGTCATCGCCGGCGATCCCGGCCTCGGCAAGACCCGACTCCTGGACGAAGTCTTGAGCCGGGCGAGGCTGGATGGGGCCGCGGTCGCGGCGGTCGCGGCGGTCGCAGCGGACCTCGAGCAGCCCAACAGCGGTGTCCTAGGTCTGGCCCGCGGCGGGCTGCTCGAGGCGCCGGCGGTCACCGGCGCCCAGCCGGCAGCGCTGGCCACGTTCGCGGCCGAGCTGCCGGAGTGGGCTGACCGGTTTGCGGCCCAGGTGCGGGGCGTCCAACCCCAGCCGTTGGGTCGGGCGCTGAGCGAGGTGGTCCGGGCCGTGGCCGAGGAGCGGCCCGTCGTCCTGGCGGCGGACGCCGCAGATGAGCTCGACGCCGAGTCGCTGGAAGCACTGGCCGGTGTCGCGCGTGACCTGGCCGGCCATCCCGTCTTCCTGGTGCTCACGGCCCAACCGCACGGAACCCGGCCCGAGCTGGATACCCTCTGGTCGCGTATCGGCCGGGATGTTGAAGGCACGACCGTGTCGCTCTCGCCGCTCGAAGCCTCCGAGGTGCGCGAGCTGGCCCGGTGGGCGCTACCCGCGTACGCCGATCCGGAGCTGGATCGGGTGGCGCGGCGCGTGGCGGCCGACTCCGCCGGGCTGCCGCTGCTGGCGGTGGAACTGTTGCACGCCATCGCCGTGGGGCTGGACCTCGGCACGGTGAGCGGGGCCTGGCCGCGACCGTTCCACACCCTGTCCCAGACGCTTCCGGGCGAGCTGCCCGGCGCCGTGGTCGCCGCGCTTCGGGTGGGATTCCGTCGCTTGAGCGAGCCGGCGCAGCGGGCGCTGAGCGCGGCTGCGGTGCTGGGGGAGCGAGTGTCGGCCGACCAGATCGGCCGCGGGGTGGGGCTCACGGGGGAAGCGCTGCACCGCGCGCTGGACGAGCTCGAATGGCAGCGCTGGCTGGCCGCGGATCCGCGCGGCTACGCCTTTCTCGCGCGGATCGTGCGAGACGTCATTGCTCGAGACATGGTCTCGCCGGGGCAGCGGCAGCGAATCCTGGCTGGCGGCGGACATGCAGGGTAGTGCACCGGTGCCATACGACTCCTGCGGTTTTTGCATTCAACTGCCGCCACTCCTGCCATATTTCGGCATTTCTTCGGGTAACGGAAATCCCTAGGGCTGCACATCTGATGGATATCTCTTGACACCGAGAGTACCGGGGCTTACGCTACCCCGTGCTCACACTGAACGCGCACGTCTTTGGCGGGGCCGATTCACCGGACAGCGGTGAACCGGCCCTGTCGCCTTTGAGACCACGAGCCTCGGGAGGACCCTCAAGATGACCGCGACGATGCCCTCGTCAACCCTCAAGCCGGCCGCCAAGTCGGCCGTGTCCCCGGACGACGTCATTCGCAAAGCCCGTGACGCGGGCGTGCAGATGTTGGACGTGCGGTTTTGCGACCTCCCCGGCCAGTGGCAGCACTTCTCGATGCCCATCAAGGAGCTGCAGGCGGACATCTTCAGCGACGGATTGGGCTTCGACGGATCCAGCATACGCGGATTCCAGGCCATCAACGAGAGCGACATGCTCCTGATGCCGGACGCGGCGTCGGCGTTCGTGGATCCGTGCCTCAAGGTCCCCACCATGGCGCTGGTGTGCGACGTGGTGGACCCGGTCACCGGCCACCGCTACTCCCGCGACCCGCGCTACGTGGCGCACAAGGCGGAGGAGTACCTGGTGAAGAGCGGCATCGCGACGACGTCGTACTGGGGTCCCGAGGCGGAGTTCTACATCTTCAACTCGGTGCGGTTCGACCAGAACGCGCACGAGGGCTACTACCACATCGACTCGGAAGAGGGCATCTGGAACTCGGGGAGCAACGGCGGGCAGCCCAACATGGGGCACCGGCCGCGGCACAAAGAGGGCTACTTCCCGGTGCCGCCGGTGGACAAGCTGCAAGACCTGCGGTCCAAGATCACGCTGGCGCTGGAAGCCGCGGGCATCGACGTCGAGGTCCATCACCACGAGGTCGGCACGGCGGGCCAGACCGAGATCGACATGCGCTTCGGCACACTGGTGCGCATGGCCGACCAGACCATGATGTACAAGTACATCGTCAAGAACGTGTGCGACCAGCACGGCTACACCGCGACGTTCATGCCCAAGCCGCTGTTCGGCGACAACGGCTCCGGGATGCACGTGCACCAAAGCCTGTGGAAGGGCGATCAGAACCTGTTCTACTCGGCTGACGGCTATGGCCTGATTTCGGAAACCGCGCGGCACTATATCGGCGGGCTGATCCAGCACGCCCCCGCGTTGCTGGCGTTCGCGGCGCCCACCACCAACTCGTATCGCCGGCTGGTGCCCGGGTACGAAGCGCCGATCAACCTCATCTACTCGCAGCGCAACCGAAGCGCGATCTGCCGGATTCCGGTGTACTCGAAGTCGGCCAAGTCCAAGCGGATCGAATTCCGGGCCCCGGATCCGTCGTGCAACCCGTACCTCACATTCGCGGCCCTGCTCATGGCCGGCCTGGACGGCGTCAAGAACCGGATCGAGCCGCCCGCGCCGATTGACAAGGACCTCTATGAGTTGGACGCGGCGGAGCGGATCCTGGTGAAGAACACGCCGGGATCGCTGACCGAGGTGCTGGACGCGCTGGAGCACGACCACGGGTTCCTCCTCGAGGGCGGCGTGTTCAGCGAGGACCTCATCCGGACCTGGACCTGGTACAAGCGGAACAAAGAAGTGGAGCCGGTGCAGCTCCGGCCGCATCCGTACGAGTTCTTCTTGTACTACGACGTCTAAGCCCAACCCTCCGTCCCCTCCGCCGGCCGGAGAGGCCGCAGGGGCGGCAGAACGACAGAACGGCAGAGAGAACCCCGGGCGCGAGCCCGGGGTTTTCGTTTACCTTTTCGTGGCCATGCCCCTCCTTTTTACGCTGGCCCTGTTGCTCGTTGCCCCGGCCGTGCTTCGCGCGCAGGCCGACACCCTGAGTCTCGGCCCGCTCGTGACCGACCGCCCCGACAAGACGGAGTCCACCAGCATTGTGCCCCGTGGCTACGCCCAGCTCGAGGTGGGCTGGGCGCTGGAGACCATGGAGGCCGCGGGCACGTCGCTCCACACCCACACCGTACCTGGCCTGCTGGCCCGGGTAGGCGTCTTGGGCGCGCTCGAGGCGCGGGTGGGATTCGCGGGATTCCAGCTCACCAATCAGGGTGCCCTGGGAGGCGCAGAGGGGTTGGGGGACCTGGAGCTGGGCTTCAAGTACCGGCTGGCGGCGGCACGGGGCTGGCTACCGGACGTCGCGGTGATCGGGGCGGTGACGGTGCCCACAGGGGCCGATGGCGTGACCAGCGGTTGGGTGGATCCGTCCCTCCTGCTGACGGTGAGCCGCCCGCTCAGCGATCGCGTGTCGGTGGGGTCTAACCTGGGATCCTCGTGGACCACGACCGACGATGGGCGCGGCGGTCGCACTACGCTGGTGGATCTCACCTACACCCTGTCGTTCGGCGTGACCCTCTCGGACCGCGTGGGGACGTTCGGCGAGATGTTCGGCAGCCTGCCGGCCGACGACGGCGATGCCGCCCACCACATAGACGGCGGATTCACCGTTCTCGTCCGTGACAACCTGCAGCTGGACGTGAGCGTCGGGCGGGGGATCGCCGGCGCTGGCGCGAGCGATTGGTTCGGGGGGGCCGGGCTCTCAGTGCGGCTCCCGCGCTAGCCGGCTGAGCGATTGAACCCACCGTCCCACGAGCCACACGCCCGTGATCCAGGCGGCCAGCGAAGCGGCGGCCAGCGCCTGAGTGCCCGCGGCGCCCACAGGCCCCAGCACGCTCAGGTCAGCGCCGGGGCTAACACCGGGGTCGTCTGATCGTCTATTGGTATCGGATGGCTTGATGCGAAACGGTAACTGGTGGAGGGATTGATGACGAGGAAATGGACGATGTCCCTGGCCCTGGCGCTGCTGGCCGGGCCGGTGGTGGCGCAACAGCCGCAGCCGCCGGCACCGCCCCAGCCGGGCCCCATGGGGATGGGACCTCGCGCCCAGGGTTTGATGGGCCCGGGGCTGCCCGAGGGCGTGTACGCGCCGCAGCATCTGGTGGACCGCCGCGAGGCCTTGGGGCTTACGCCGGAACAGGTGTCACGCCTGGAGGCGCTGGCGCAGGAAGCTAAGCAGGCGAGCGACAAGGCGAGCACCGAGGCGAAGACCCACTGGGATCAGTTGGCGGAGCTGTGGAAGCAGGCCACGCCGGATGTGAACCAGGTCCGGACCCACGCGCAGGCCGCGATGCAAGCCATGCAGGGCGCGCGCGTCGCGCAGCTGGTCGCGGCGGCTCAGGCAAAGGCCGCGCTCACGGCGGAGCAGCGTGGGCGGGTGGCGGGCTGGGCGGACGCCGGCCGCATGCGGATGCAGCAGCGGATGGACCGGCCGGGACGGATGGGGCCAATGCCGATGCGCATGCGCCCCATGCGCATGCGGCGGCCGGGGCGCTGAAGCCGGCGAGAAGTCAGAAGTGAGATGTGAGAAGAAGCATCCTCTCACGTCTCACTTCTTACGTCTCACTTCTTCGGCGGGTGACTCAGGCTCCACACATACGCCGCGATCGCCTTGACCTGGGCGTCCGTGATGCTGGTCCCGCCTTTGGGCGGCATCACGACGCCGGTGGTGGACTTATCGGCGGCGACGCCGGTGGTGATCTGCCTGACGATCTCGTCGTAGCTGCCTTTGCTCTGGACCCATTGGGCGTCAGCCAGGTTGGTTCCCAGGTTGGGGATGCCCTTGCCGTCCTGGCCGTGGCAGGCCGAACACAGCCCCGCGCCCTTGAAGAGGGTCTCGCCCTCCCTGACCATTTGCGCCGTGACGCCCGGCGGCAGCGCCTCAGGTTTCACCTGCGCCCGCGCCGCCCCGGCGAGCGCCACCAACGCGACCACCGTTCCGCCCGCGACCCGACCGACCATGCGTGACCCCTTTCGTTAGAACGCCGTGGTGAACCCCACGGTCCACACCGTGGACTTGAGCTGCCGGTCCCACGTTCCCTCAGTAAAGATGCGGGAGTTGCGCCGAACAAGGTACCCCGGCCGGCCCCGGCCGCTGGGATGGCGCGCGCGTGGTGCGGACCGGGCTGATGCGGTGAGCAGCGCCGCGAGACGGGAAGGTCAGCTGCGCGGCGCCGGGACGTTCTGCCGGGAGGTGTCCACGTTCCGCCGGGAGGTGTCGATGTGGAGAATCCGCCACAGTGGACAGACGTGCGTGAGCGCGGTTCCCGCCAGGACGAGCGCCACGAGCGCCCCGAGCAGGGCGATGATGGGCGGCGCGTTGAACACGGTCGCCACGGCGAAGCAGACCAGGGCGAGTGCCCAGCGGATCCTGGCGTCCACGGCCCCGACGTTTGCGCTCATGAGGTGCCTCGCAGGCTGCACGTATCAGGCGCAAGATTGCCGCCGCCGGATGAAGGCGGGGCGAACGGGCCGTGAAGCTCCGCTCAGCCGGTGGTGCGGTCGGAGGGGAGAACCACCGTGACTTCGAGGCCGCCGGTCGGGAGATTGGCCGCGCGAATGGCGCCGTGGTGCGCCTGGGCGATGGCGGCGGCGACGGTGAGGCCGAGGCCCGGCCCCGCGGTGCGCGAGCGGGCCGGGTCGGCGCGGTAGAACCGCTCGAACAGGTGGGGCAGCACCTCTTCGGCAATCCCGGGGCCGTTGTCGCGCACGGCGACCGATACGTTGCCCCCGTTGGTCGTCACGATCGCTTCGACCCGGGTGTCCGGCGGGGTGTGACGTACGGCGTTGTCCAGGAGCTGATCCAGCAGCACGCCGATCATCCCCGGGTCGGCGAAGGCCGTGACACTGCCGCCCCCGGGGCGCTGGAACCTGAGCGCGCGGCCCCCGGCGCGGGGGTGAACCCGCTGCACCGCCGAGGCCGCCAGCGTGGCCAGGTCCACCGGCTCCGGGTGCGGCGCCAGCTCGCCGGCCTCGATGCGGGCCAACAGGATGAGCGCCTCATTGATGGCGCTCAGATGGTCCACTCCCTCGAGGACGCTCGCCAGCGTGGCGCGGTACTGCTCCGGCGTGCGCTGGCTGCGCAGCGAGATCTCGATTTCCCCTCGCACGGCCGTGATCGGCGTCCGGAGGTCGTGCGCCACGTCCGCGATGATCCGGCGCTGTGTCTGATAGGCTCCCTCCAGCCGCTCCAGCGTGGAGTTCAAGACCCTCACCAACCCCTGGAACTCGGCCACGTCGGCGTGCGCCGTGATCCGTTGCCCCCACACGCCGGGCTCGATCGCCTCCGCCTGCTCGGTGATCTCCGTGACCGGCTGCACCGCGGAGCCGGCCAGCCAGACGGCGCCGAACGCCGTCGCCACGGTGCCCAGGAGCACGGTCCCGAGGAGCAAGAACAGGACCTCGCGATTCTCCTGAGCCAGCGGGTGCAGCGAGGCAGCTACCTGCATCACGCGCATGCCGGATGGGCTGTTGGCGGGCGCCGGCGCATACACGCTGCGCACCCGCTCGTCCCCCCATGGTGTGGTGACCCACACGATGCCGCCGTCGCGGGCGACCGCGAAGCTCGCCGAGTCAATCGGGAGGTCGCCGGCCAGGGCGGTGTTCATGTCCAGGACGTTGCCCCGGGCGTCGCGCACCACCACGAACCGGTTCACGTTGTGCACGAAGTCGCCGAAATCGGTTGGGCCCGCGTGGGCGGCCACCGTGCCGCCGGACGCGAGGACGTCGCGCTCCAGATTGAGCGCGCTCATCAGTCCGTTGTCGAGCGCGGTTCGCAGCGTGCGCCGCGTGCCCAGGAAGGCCCAGAGCGCGATCAGCAGCAGCGCCGCGAAGATGGTCAGCGAGAACCGCACCGCGAGGGCGCGGCGCAACGAATGGCTCAAGCTTCTACGGCCTCAGCACTCTTGAGGCAGAACCCCACCCCCCGCACCGTTTGGATCAACCCGTCGCAGCCGGCTTCCCGCAGCTTCCGCCGCAGGTTGCCCACGTGGACGTCCACCACGTTGCTCTCCGGGTCGAAATGCATGTCCCACACCTTCTCCAGCAGCTCCGTGCGCCGGATCACCTCTTCCGGGTGCAGCATGAAGTGCTCCAGCAGCTGGAACTCCCGCGGCGTGAGGTCGAGCAGATTCCCAGCGGCGCGCGCCTTGTGCCGCAGGCGGTCCAGGTCCAGCGCTCCGTAGGTCAGCCGGTCCAGGCGCGCGGCCCCGCCGCGGCGCGTCAGGGCCCGGAGCCGGGCCAGCAGCTCGTCGAACTTGAAGGGCTTGCTGAGGTAATCGTCCGCTCCGGCGTCGAGCCCCCGGACCACGTCCTCGGTGGAATCGCGCGCGGTGAGCATGAGGATCGGCGTGCGGCGCCCTTCGCGCCGCAACTCCGCCGCGACTTGCAGGCCGTTCTTCTTGGGCAGCATGAGGTCGAGCAGGATGGCGTCGTAGTCGTTCACGTGCGCCAGGGTGGTGGCCTCGTCGCCGTCCTTGGCGACGTCCACCGCGTATCCCTCTTCCCGCAACCCTTGCTCGATGAAGCCGGCGACCTTCCGGTCGTCTTCGACCACCAGGATTTTCATTGGGCCAACCTTGCGTCAATCTTCATGGGCCGAACCCTACCGGCGCGGTTCTGATAGGGAGTGTAAGGGATCATGAAGGAAACTTTAGGTTAGCTCAAGAACCGGGCGATTTCCAGAATGAACCGGGCGCCGGCGCCGGCCTGGCTCTCGAGGCGCAGGTCGCCGCCAAGTAACCGGGCCAGCTGCCGCGAGAGGGTGAGCCCGAGACCGGTTCCGCGCTCATTCTCCGACCCCGCGCGCATGAAGGCGTCGAAAACGACCGCCTGCTGCTCGGCCGTCAGGCCTTCGCCGCGGTCGACCACGTCAATGCGGACGCGGCCTTCGGTGTCCCGGAGCTGGATGGTGACCGCCTCGCCCTGGGGGCTGTGGCGTACCGCGTTGGTGAGCAGGTTGATGATGATTTGCCGTACCCGCAGGGGATCGGTCCGGCACGCGATGCCGTCCCCCGGGGAGGTCTCGAAGCGGACGCTCCGGGCCTGCGCCGCGGGCAGCACGGTCTGGATTGCCTCGTTCACGATGCGGCGCATGTCGGTCTCTCGCACGATGGGCTGGAGGCGAGACGCGTCCAGGCGGCTCAAGTCGAGCAGGTCGTTGAGCAAGGTGAGGGTGCGCTCGGAAGACTCGTAGACCTCTAAGGCGGCGCGCGGCAGGCCTTCGGTGCCCCGGCGGATGAGCAAGTCCGCCCAGCCGTACACCGCGGTCAGCGCGTTCCGCAGCTCGTGGTTGATCATGGCGTAGAAGCGGTCCCGCGACTTCTGCATTGCCCGCACTTCTCCCAGCAATCGCTGCGCTTCCTCGTTGAGCCGCGCGTTCTCCACCGCGCCGGCCGCCTGCGCCGCCAGCATCACCGCGATCGCCTCGTCCTCGCCGGTGAACTCCGGGGCGCCGACCTTCTCGCCGAGATACAGGTTGCCGATCGGCCCCCGCCGGCCCCTGACCGGCACGCCCAGAAACGAGCGCATCGGCGGGTGGTTCGCCGGGAAGCCATAGGACTTGGGATGCTGCGTGACGTCGGGCAGGCGGAGCGGCTTGGGATCCCTGATCAAGAGCCCCAGGACCCCTTTGCCTTGGGGGAGGGGCCCAATCCGCGCTTGTTCCTCCGGGGTCAGGCCACTGGCCACGAAGGTGCTGAGGCCGGTGCCCTCGGCGTTGAGCACGCCCAGCGCGGCGTACCGGGCGCCGATGACTTCGCGCGCGGCGTCCGCCACTTCCTGCAGCACGCGCTGAAGCTCCCGCTCGGCGTTGATGCGGATGCCGGCACGGATCAGCTGCTCCAGGCGCGGTTGCAGGTGCTCGGGCCTCCTCCGTTGCTCGGCCATCGGCTCGGCGCACAGCGTCCTTTCTGGTCAAACGTAGCCGACATCCATAGTCTAAGCCAATCGTCAGGCGCTTCTCAGCGGCCGTTTGGGTCCCTTGCCGTAGCTTCGCCCGTGAAGGTGGACCGGAGGACGGATGGACACTCCCTGGAACCCCATCGTGGTGGGTCTGGACGCGACGCCGGGTTCGGCGGCCGCCGCTCGAATCGCGTGGGACATCGCCCGCATCGCCGAGACTACGTGCTATCCAGTCCATGCGATCCGCGACCAGGCCGCCGAGATCGCACCCTTCCAGTTACCGATGGACGTCGCTCCTATGAACCGGGTCCTGGCGGAGCTGGCGCAGGGTGAGCTGACCCACGCGTTGGGAGATGACGTCCCGCCGCGCCTGTTGGAGCGCCTGCAGATCCGGCCCGGCCGCCCGGCGGTGGTGCTCGCTGCGGTCGCGGCGGCCCGCGACGCCGAGCTGATCGTGCTGGGCGGCAAGCATCGGGGCGCTCTGGGCCGCTGGCTCGCGGGGAGCACGGCGCACGACTTACTGCGATTGGGGGGACACCCGGTGCTGGTCACCGGACCGGGCGCGCGGCTCCCGCGCCGGGTGCTGGCCGCGGTGGATCTGTCGGAGGTCGCCCAAGCGACCATCGGCGTGGCGCAGCGGTTTGCCGCGCTGTTCCAGGCGGAGTTGCTGGTGCTGCACGTGGTGGAGGTGGCGACGTTGGTTCCTGGGGCGGTGATCCTGCCCGGCGCGATGCTCGACGACGAGCTACTCCTGAAGCGCTCGGAGCAGTGGTTCGACACGACGGTCTGGCCACTGGTTCACTACCCGAAGGTTGACCGCCGGATCGTGCGGGGGCAGGTCACGGCGACGGTGCGGGCGCAAGCCGCCAAGTGGGGGGCCGACGTCGTGGCGCTGGGCTCGCACGGGAAGAACTGGGTGGATCGGTTGCTCCTGGGCAGTACCACGGAACGATTGATCGCGGACCTGCCGACATCACTGCTCGTGGCGACGGCCACCGGGGCCCCGGCGGGCTCTCGGCCCCAGCTCCTGGGTGCCGGAGGGCAATAGGCCTGATCGGGTAACGGTCCCCTGGCTCGAGCGATATACTGGCCGGAGCGACCGTGACCCTGCACCCGACCCTCGCCGTCCTCACGTACTCGGGGCTCGCGCTGCTCAGCGCGGGTTTCGGGGCGATTCCTGTGGCGTTCCGGCAGCGGCTGCCCCCCTCCTGGCTTGGGTGGGCCAACGCGGTGGCGGCGGGCCTGATGCTGGGGGTCGCCTACATTCTGATGGCGGCGGGTCTTCCCCGCACGCCCGCGGTCGGCGCCGCCGGGGCGGTGATGGGCATCGCGTTCCTCTATTGGACCCACGGAGTGGCCGGGACCCAGGAGCTGGAGCTGGATCGCCTGGGGGACACCGCGCCGGACTACGGTTATCAGCTATTGCTGGTCAACACAATGCACGCGGCGCCGGAAGGGATCGCCATCGGCGTCGCCATGACGCTGAGCCCGTCGCTGGGAGCCTTCATGGCACTGGCGATCGCGGTGCACAACGTACCGGAGGCGGCGGTGCTTGCCGCCGTGCTCAAGAGCCGGGGGCTCACGCTGTTCCAGGCCGCGGGCGCCGCCACGGCGACGCGGGTCAGCCAGGTGCTCTTCGCGGTCGCCACGTTCGCGGTAGTTGCCGCCGCGCCGGCCCTGGCGCCGTGGGCGTTGGGCGTGGCGGTCGGCGCGCTGCTGTATCTCGTGATGGCCGAGCTGTTGCCCCACTGCTACCGGCAGGCTGGGCACACCAGCATCGCGCTGGTGGCGATTCTGGCGATGGGCATGGTGGTGCTGCTCGCCGGGGGCGCGCCGTAAATGCCGGACACGGCCCGGGTCTTCACCTACGCCCTGCTCACCGCCTTCGCCACCGGGCTCGGCGCGTTGCCGTTCGCTTTCGTGCGGGGGATCTCGCCCGCCGTGGTGGCTTGGACCAACGCGATCGCGTCGGGGCTGATGCTGGGAGCGAGCTTTGGCCTGGTCGCCGAGGGGACGCAGTACGGCGCCTGGGAAACGGTGGCCGGCGCCACCGTGGGAGTGGGGTTCATCCTGTTTACCCAGCGCCTGCTGGCGCGCTCCGGTGTGCGGTTTGCGCACGCGCGCGGCCCGGGCGCCCAGCGCATGCTGCTGATGATCATCGTGATGACGGTGCATTCCTTCTCGGAGGGCGTGGCCGTCGGCGTCTCCTTCGGCGGCGGCATGGCGCTGGCCGTCGCGATCACCATCGCGATCGCCGTACACAACATCCCGGAGGGCCTCGCCATCAGCGCGGTGCTCCGGCCCCGCGGGGCGAGCCTGGCGGCGTGTGTGGGGTGGAGCGTGTTCTCGTCCTTGCCGCAACCCCTGATGGCCGTGCCGGCGTTCCTGTTGGTGGAGGCCGTGCGGCCCGCGCTGCCCTACGGCATCGGGTTCGCCGCGGGCGCGATGGTGTTCATGGTACTGGTGGAGCTGCTCCCCGAGGCCTTCGACCGGGCGCGCCGGGCGCCGGTGGCGCTGATCGTGTGCTTGACCCTGGTGGCGATGGTGGTGTTCCAGCAATACCTGTAAGGCGGGAAAAGAACTGCGTAAGGGGTGAAGGGGGGGGACCGCTCACCCCTTACGCCTCGTCCAGACCGCCTGTATCAGCCCCAGGAGGAGTCTCCTGGTTCGAATCGCCGAGGCGAGCCCGGAGTCGGCGATGTCTCGTGGAACCAGGCTCTGGTCAATCAGCAACTCCAGTAGCTCCACCGTCTCCACCGCGGAACCGTACGCGATTATCAAATGGTTTCGGAACCGCGCCGCCGTTCGTAGAGCGTGTCCTTCTGCAATGTTCAGCTGAACCGACAAGGCCGATCTCTGGAGCTGGGTGAAGACGGCCGCGGCATCTGGACGCCAGTATTCTCGGCAGCAACGCAGGACGACCACCACAACCGCGTGGGCCGGTTGCCACGCGACGAGACTCTTGTGATCGCGCACGGAGGGACGGTAAGGGGGTTGAGGCAGGGTGTATCACCGAATCTACGCGCCGAATGGCCGAAAAACGTGAGGGGTGAGGGGGGACCCCTTACCCCTCACCCCTTACGCAGTCCCAATCCCGCCTCTCAGAACGGCCGGAATCCCGGCGACCCGTAGGTCTGCATTCGCAGGTGGTCCGCCAGCGGGTAGGCATACGCGATCAGCACCAGCACGATCGCGGCCAGGACCCAGAGTCCCAGGCGGTCGAACAGGATTCGCTTGGTGGGCTGCCCTTCCAGTGGCTCGGCGAACGCCAGCGTGGTGTCCGTCGTGGGCCGGCCTGCCAGCACGGTGCCCACCATCACCAGCAGGAAGAACGCTGCGCTGGTGAACAGGAACACGCCGCCCAACGCGGAGACGCCGGTCAAGCTGGTCCACGTCTCGGCGACCGCGCTGCCCTGATAGCCTGCGTCGTAGATGCGCCGCGGCATCCCCATGAGCCCGGTGATGTGGTTGGAGATGGAGAACAGCAGCATGCCCATGAACCACAGGTACGGCTGGACCTTGGCGAGCAACGAGAGCTCCAGCTCCCGCCGCACCAGCTTGGGGACCAACCAGTAGGCCGTGCCCATGAACGTGAGGGCCACCGCGCTGCCGACGGTAAGGTGGAAGTGGCCCTGGATCCACGCGGTGTTGTGCACCATGGAGTTCATGCCATACGAGGCGTTGATGGCCCCGCCGAACCCGCCCACGGCGAACAGCAGCATGCTGAGCAACACGGACGCCACCAGCGGATCGCCCCAGCGGAGCTTCCCCAGCCAGTCGAACAGGCCGGTGGCGCCGCGGCTCCGTCCCGCGATCTCGAGCGAGGCGGTGATGGTGAAGGCGGTCACGAAGCTGGGGAACAGAATGCCCAGCGTGTTGAACGTGTGCACCAGCTTCCAGCCAGAGGAGATCCCGGGGTCCATGAACTGATGATGGAAGCCTACGGGCGTGGACAACAGGATGAACAGCGCGAACACCATGCGCCCCAGCGGGTCGCTGAACAGCTTCCCGCCGGAGACCTTGGGGAGCACCGTGTACCACACCACGTACGCCGGCAGCAGCCAGAAGTACACCAGCGGATGGCCGAAATACCAGAAGAGCATGCGGGCCAGCAACGGGTCCACCGTTTTGGTCCACCCCAGCGACCAGGGGATCAACTGGAGCAGCATTTCCGCGGCCACGCCGACCGTCGAGATGAGCCACACGATGATGGTGGCCAGCATCCCGAAGACGGCCAGCGGCGCGGGGGCCTCCCGGTGCTCGGCGCGCCAGGCCCGGTAGGTGGCGATGATCACCGCGCTCCAGATCCACGATCCCACCACCAGCAATGTGAGCCCAATGTAGAAGGCCGGGTGCGCCTGCATGGGCGGGTAGAAGGTGTACAAGACCGTGGCCTTGCCCCAGAAGATGGCCCACAGCGCCGCCAGGGTCCCGGCCAGTGCCACCCAGAACGAGGCCCAGGCGAGGCGCGGCCAGCGGAGCGGACGGTCCAGCGCGTGCGCCGTGAACGCCACCCCCAGGCCCATGATGAAGAACGTGGTGAAGACCAGCGCCATCAGCACGCCGTGCGCGGTGACCGAGAGGTAGTACATCTGGGGCGAGCGCCAGGGCAGCTCGAGGTTGGCGCGCGAGACCGCCTGCATCAGGGCCATGGCCGAGGCGACGCCGAACGCGGCGATCGCGAAGCCGATGTTCGCGGTGGCAAGTCGTCGGGCGCTGGTCACAGCGTCTCCTCGACGATGAGCTTGCCCATCATGGCGTGGTGCCCCAGCCCGCAGTACTCGTGGCACACGATGAGGTATTCGCCGGGCTTAGCGAACGTGGTGGTGAACTGGGCCACGTAGCCGGGGATCACCATGGTGTTGGCGTTAGTGCCCACGATCTCGAAGCCGTGCACCACGTCCGGGCTGGTGAGCCGGAATGTGACGGGCTTGCCGGCGGGCACCCGGATCTCGTTAGGCTGAAACGTGAACATCATGGCGACGGCGGTGACCGTCACGCCGCCGTCGGGGTTGGTGGTCACGCCCCGCTGGGCGAAGCGCGGGTCGCTCCAGACGGCCGTGGGGTCGATGGTCTCGACATGACTGGGCGGGCGGGTGCCCTCGCCCACCAGGCCGAACACGATGGTGCCGAAGAACGCGACACAGATCGCCCCGGCGCTCCACATCCAGAAGCGCTCGTAGAGGTCGATGTGCATGAGGCTCCTACGGGGTCACGGCCCCGCGCGGGAGATAGAGGAAGAAGAAAAAGGCGAGCCAGCCCAGGGCGAACAGCACGCCGTACAGGCCGACGATCGCCAGGGTGCCTCGGGGATGACGCCCAAGGTTGGGCGGCTGGTCGGTCATCAGATCCTCGCGAGTGCTACGGCCCTCACAATATCGCTTTGCGAAATCACCCCCACCAGCCGCCCGTCGTCCTCCACGAACAAGCGATGCACCTCGAGGTACAGCATTTGCTGGGCGGCTTCCTTGACGTCCGTGTCCGGCGAGATGGTGATCGGCCGCGGGGTCATGATCTCCTGCACGGTGGTCTGCTCGAACAGGCGTTCGCGCTCCTCGGCGCCGGCCGTTTCGGCGGTGGCGTTGAGCACGTCCGTGGTGGTGAGCACGCCGAGCACCCGTCCGCGCCCGTCCACCACGGGGACGCCGGTTACATGGGTGTCCGAGAGGAGCGCGATCGCGTCGGCGATCGAGGCATCCGGCCTCACGGTCTGCAGGTTGGTCTGCATCAGCTCCGCGACCCTCATTGCACGCCCTCCGGTCAGCTGGCCGAGGTGCTCCCCGCTACCCACGGCTTCGCCTCATTAGCACGCCGTTCGGCCCGCCCTGGGCGGCGTTTGCCCGGCGGCGCCGGCACCACCAGCAGCGACGCCGGCAGTTGATCGAGCAGCCGCTCGGTGGTACTCCCCAGCAGCAGGCGGTCCACCCAGCCCTTGCCGTGCGAGCCCACCACCACCAGGTCCGCGCCCCACGCCGCGACCTCGGCGGCGATGGCCTCCGCCGCATACCCGCGTCGCACCACCGACTCCGCCACGACCTCCTTCAGGAGCGGCTCGAGACAGCGCTCGAACTGCGCCTGGGAGTCCTGGTAGAACGCCTCCTCATTCCACAAAGCCGGCATTTCGGCGAACACCGGCAAGGGCTCGACCACATGGAGCGCCCGCAGCTCGGCGCCCAACAGACGCGCCATGCGCGCCGCCGCTTCGAACGTCGGCCGCACCGCGTCGGACAGATCGGCGGCTATTAGGATACGGCGCATATCACCCACCTTCTCCCCGGTCACCAGCGTCGGGATGTCGGTGACCCGGACCACGTGGTGCGCCGTACTGCCGCCCATCCAGCGCCCCAACGTGGAGTGGTGCTTGCCGCCGAGGACGATGAGGCCTGCGTTATGCTCTCGCGCCACCTCGGTGACCACGGTGGCGCCGCGGCCGGAGCGGACCTCCAACCGGTGCAGCGCGACCGCCGGGACCGCGCGCTCGATGGTCGCGGACACGCCCATCCAGGCGGCTTCCATCTGCTGCTCGATCAACACGTTCACATCTGGCACGAACTCGGCCGCCGACCGGAAGAGCGGCCGACTGCCGTGCACGAAGAAGCATTCGGTGTTCGCGGCCTGCGCGATCCGCCAGGCGAAGGCCGCAGCGGTCGCCGCCTGCGGGGAAGCGTCCACGCCGGCCACGATCGGCTTCCACGCCATGGGATGTTTACCTCCAAGCGGCCGTCCGGCCGCTCGGGGCTGATATTGTCCGTGGTGGGATAAAGGGCCGGTGAAGCGGAGGTGAACGCGGATTCAGCGCCACGTCGCCGACGGTTCATGCCTCGTTCAGGATCTGTTCAGGTGGCGCGACGTAAACTCATATCGGTCGCCATGCAGGTGGCGGCCTACTGCGGGCAGCGCCTCTTGGGGGAGGGGGTCGGCGTGTCCGACCGCCGCCGAAGCCGACCGGCTTCGGGCCGCGTCCAAGCCGCAGCGTTGTACGCACAAGAGGTCGGAATGACTTCCCCCCCGGCCCCCGGCACAGCCGCACCGTGCTGGGGGCCGCGTTGTTGTGGTCGGTGGACGCCACACTAGGCGTCCACCGACACCGTGGCGCGGTCCTCGGCGATGCCCACCGGCCACACCAGTCGCTCGCGGATCACCTGCGCCAGCGCCCCGGCATTCTCCTCTTCGCCGTGGACCAGCCATACCCGGTGCGGCGGCCGTTCTAGGTGCCCAAGCCAGTCCAGCAGATCCTGTTGGTCGGCGTGCGCCGAGAGGCCGTCCAACGACTCGATCCGGGCTCGCACCGGCACCTCGGCGCCGAGCACGCGCAGGGTCTTGGCGCCTTCCTGCAAGGCGCGACCACGGGTCCCGGCCGCCTGGAAGCCGACCAAGAGGACCGTGGTCCGCGCCTCGGGCAGCCGCAGCTTCAGGTGGTGCAGCACGCGCCCGCCGGTCGCCATGCCGCTGGCGGACACGATGATGAATGGCCCGGTGAGGTCGTTCAACGCGCGGGACTCGTCCCGGGTACGGGCGAGATGGTACTGGCGCGTCCGGAGCGGGTGGTGTCCGTGGTCGAGCAGCGTTTCCATGCCCAGATCGTGGTCTTCGGGATGACGCAAGTAGATCTCGGTGGCGTCGATCGCCAGCGGGCTGTCCACGTAGGTGGGCAGCGCCGGAATGCGGCCTTCCTCTTCGAGCTCCCGCAGCAACCAGACCACGGATTGGGTGCGGCCCACGGCGAACGCCGGGATCACCAGCACCCCGCCCCTTCGCGCGGTCTCGGTGACGATGTCGGCCAGCTGCTGTGCGGCGTCACCGGCGTGCCGGCGGTTGCCGTAGGTGGATTCGAGTAGCAGCACATCCGCCTGCGGAACCGGCTCGGGGCCACGGAGGATCGGCTGATGCGGGCGCCCCAGATCGCCGGAGAACACCAGTCGGGAAGGTTGCTTCCCGTCGAGCTCGAGGTCCACCGTGGCCGAGCCCAGGATATGGCCGGCGCGCCGGAAGTGCGCCGTCACGCCGTCCGCGACCGGGAAGTCCTGGCCGTAGGATCGGGGGACCAGGCGATCGAGGGCCTCCAGGGCGTCGCTGGCGGTGTAGAGCGGCAGGGCGGGCTTGTGCTTCGCGAACCCCATGAAGTTGGCGTGCTCCGCTTGCTCTTCCTGGAGGTGGGCCGCGTCGGGGAGCATGATGTTGAGCAGGTCCGCGGTTGCGGCCGTACAGTAGACCGGCCCTCGGAAGCCGGCGGCCGCCAATCGCGGCAGATAGCCCGTGTGATCCAGGTGGGCGTGGCTCAGCACCACCGCGTCCAGGGTCGCGCAGTCGGGCACGCGCTCCGACCAGTTCCGGAGTCGCAGGTCTTTAAGTCCCTGCAATAGACCGCAGTCCAGCAGCACCCGCTGCTGGCCGGTGTGCACCAGGTGCATGGATCCCGTGACGGTGCCGGCTCCACCCAGGAACTCCACGCTATGGTGCGCTTTCACGTTGCCTCCTTGAGGAGGGCAGACCGGGTAGATTCTACATGTGTCCGTTCCGCGCGACCACCCACGCTCGAGCACCGCATGAAGTGGTCCTGGAGACTCGGCTCCGTCGCCGGTATCGGGATCTTCGTCCACTGGACCTTCCTGCTGCTGATCGGCTGGATCGTCCTGCTGCACGTCCGGCGGGGCGCGGACGCCGGCGCGGCCATCGCCGGCGTGGTGCTGGTGCTGGCCGTATTCGGGTGCGTGGTGCTGCACGAGCTGGGGCACGCGCTCACCGCCAAGCGGTTCGGCATCCGCACCCGGGACATCACGCTGTTGCCGATCGGCGGCGTGGCCCGCCTGGAGCGCATGCCGGACGATCCGCGCCAGGAGCTGTGGGTCGCCTTGGCCGGGCCGGCCGTCAACGTGGTGATCGCGGCGGCGTTGTTCTTCTCGCTCCGCCTCACGGCCAGCCTCTGGTCGCTCTCCGACGCGGCCCGCGTGGGCGGCGGGTTGGTGAGCCAGCTCATGTGGGTCAACGTGGTGCTGGTCGCCTTCAACCTGCTGCCGGCGTTCCCCATGGACGGCGGCCGGGTGCTGCGGGCCTTGCTGGCGCGACGCCTGGCGTACGCCCGCGCGACCCAGATCGCCGCCACCGTCGGTCAAGGCATGGCGATCCTGTTCGGCGTGGTGGGGCTGTTCTCCAACCCCATGCTCATGTTCATCGCGTTGTTCGTGTACCTGGGCGCGCAGGAGGAGGCGCATCACGTCCAGCTGCGCTCGCTGCTCAGCGGGATCCCGGTCCGCGACGCGATGATGACCCGGTTCACGGTGCTGGGCGAAGACGACACCCTGGCCGCGGCGGTCCGGGAGCTGCTAGCGGGGTCGCAGCAGGACTTCCCCGTGGTCCGCGACGATCGGGTGGTCGGGGTGCTGCCGCGGCAGGACCTGGTTCGCTCGCTCGCGGAACAGGGGCAACAAGCCCGGGTGGGCGACGTGATGCGGAAGGACTGCGCCCCGGTGGAAGACACCGAGATGCTGGAGGGGGCGTTTCAGCGCATGCGCGCGGCCAACTGTCCTACCCTGCCGGTGGTGCACGCCGGACACCTGGTGGGCGTGGTGACCCTGGAGAACGTGGGCGAGCTGATGATGATCAACTCGGCGGTAGCGCATCCGCCGATCAGCACAAGCACTAGAGAAGCGTAAGGGGTGAGGGGTAAGGGGGACCCCTCACCCCTTACCCCTCACGCATCACGATGCCGGCGTTACCGCCCTCCGTTTTTTCAGCCACGCGTCCACGCTGAAGCTCCCGCTCCCGTGCCCCCAGAACAACAGCCAGATATAGCAATAGAGCAGCGGCAATTCTCCCCGATTGCCCCACCACCAGATCGAATTCTCTCCAAAGCCCCAGTGGCGCCAGAAGTAGGCCACCGCCATCTCGCCGGCGATGACGAACGCTACTTGCGGGGCGAACAGGCCGACCGCCATCATGATGCCGCCGAAGAACTCCAGGATGCCCGCCAGGCCGACGGGCCAGAAGTTGGCGAGGAACTCGCCGAACGGGAATAGCGGCACCGAGGCCGGGCGATCGCTGAACAGCCCGAACAGCTTCGATCCGCCATGGGTCATGAACGCTATTCCGGCGACGACGCGCAGGGCGTTGTACGAGATCGGCTGCAGACGTTGCATGAACGTGCTCGGCATAGCGTCCTCTCTGCTCGGAGGGTCTCTTAGGTTACGTCGCCCGGGCGGCGTGCGTTGAAGCTCGCTGGCTGACGTCTCGACGCGCGGCGCCACAGAAAGAACGCCGGAATCCCGCTGCCGATCAATACCACGCCCAGCGCCGCGTTCCTCGGGTTGGACCACACGGTGCTCAAAACCGCGAACATGGCGGCGAGCACGAAGAAGATCGGCACCGCGGGGTAGAGGGGCATGCGGAACCCAGCCTTGTCCCTACTATCCCTACTATCCCTACTATCCCTACTATCCTGACTATCCCTACTATCCTGACTATCCCCACTATCCCTACTATCCGCCCGGTAATAGAACAGCGTCGCGCCTACCAGCCCAAAGAAGATCCAGTCCCCGAAGACCACGTAGTCCAGCAGCTGGCCGTAGGTTCGCGTCGCCACCAGCAGGATGGCCCAGCCTGCCTGGATCACCAGCGCGGCGGCGGGCGCGCGGAAGCGCGGGTGCAACTCCGCCGCTCGGCCAAAGAACACGCCATCCGCGGCCATGGTCTGGTACACTCGCGGCGCGGCCAGGATGGCGAGGTTCAAGAACCCGAAGGTGGACGCCGCGATGCCCAGCGCGATGACAGTAGCGCCCGCGGGGCCCGAGGCGGCTCGCATCACGTCGGAGGCCGGCGCGGTGCTGGCCGCGAGCCCGCTCACGCCCAGGACCTTGAGGTACGCGATGTTGGCGAGCAGGTACACCAGCACGACGCCCACCACGCCCAGGATGATCGCGCGGGGCAGGTCGCGCCGCGCGTCCTTGAGCTCCCCCGCCACGAAGTTGGTGCTCTGCCAGCCGCCATAGGCGAACAAGACCGGAATCAGGGCGGCCCCAACCGCCGCGACGGATGACCAGATCCCGGACACCGGAGGGACGGCAGAGACGACAGGGACGGCAGGAGCGGCGGAAGCAGCGAAGAGCAGACCGGAGACGATGAGCGTTGCCAGCGCGAGAAGCTTCAGGATCGTGAGAATATTCTGCGCCACGCTCCCGGGCTTGATGCCGAGGTAGTTGATGGCGGAGAGCAAGGCGATGGCACCGATGGCGAGCGGCGCCGTGGCAGCAGGGGGGAGACCGGTGAGGCTGATCGTGTAGGTCGCGAACGTGACGGACACGGCGGCGATGCCGCCGCTGTTGATCACCAGCAGCTCGGTCCATCCGTACAGGAATGCCGGCAGCGGCCCAAAGGCGTCGCGCAGGTAGACATATCCGCCGCCCGCCAGCGGTTTTCGCGCGCCCAGCTCGGCGAAACACCAGGCGCCGGCCAAAGCGACGGCGCCGCCCAGCACCCACACGCCCAGCACCAGCGCGGGCGTCGAGACGCGCTGCGCCACCACGGCGGGATTGAGGAAGATGCCGGCGCCGATGATGCCGCCCATGACCAGCATGGTGGCGTCGAACACGGAGAGCCGTTGGGCGTAGGAAACGCGGCCGGACATGGGCGGCGAGTATAGCAGGGGGGCGAGGCCGCGCAACGGGTGGGGCACCCCCGATGCGCCACCCTACCGCCCAACCGCGCAACCGCCCTAGGTTACAGGCCCATGCCCCTCCCGAAAGTCGTCGTCATCGGCGCCGGGTTTGGCGGCCTGTCCTGTGCCAGGGCGCTGGCAGGGAAGCCGGTGGACGTGCTGCTGGTGGATCGCCACAACTACCATCTGTTCACGCCGCTGTTGTACCAGGTGGCGAGCTCCTTGCTCAATCCCAGCGACATCGCGTACCCCATTCGCGCGGTGTTTCGCAGGGCCCGCAACGTGCGGGTGCGCGTCGGTGAAGTGGTCGGCGCGGACTTCGACGGGCACTGGGTAGCGGTCAGGGACCGTGACGGGGGTGCGGTGCAGCGCCTGGCGTACGAGTACCTGGTGCTGGCGCCGGGGAGCAACTCCAACTTCTTTGGGAACGTCGGCATCGCGACTGCGTCCCACGGACTCAAGGACCTGCCCGAGGCGCTCGAGCTCCGCAACCACGTGCTTCGTTGCTTCGAGGCGGCCTCTCGCGAGCCGGACGAGGTAGCCCGCCGGCCCTGGCTCACCTTCGCGATCGTGGGCGGCGGCCCTACCGGCGTGGAGTACGCCGGCGCGCTGGTGGAGCTGATCCGGCTGGTCCTGGTCAAGGACTACCCCGAGCTCAATCTGCGCAAGGTGCATATCGTGCTGGTCGAGGCACGGGATCAGATCCTGCCGGCGTTTCCCAAGGCCCTGGGGGACGATGCCGAGCTCCGGCTCCGGCAGCGTGGCATCGACGTGCGGCTCAACACGCGCGTCGAAAGCGTGGCCGGCGACGCGATCACGCTCTCAGGCGGCCAGCGGCTCCGCTCCCAGACGCTGGTGTGGGCGGCCGGGGTCAAGCCCAGCGAGCTGGTCACGCATCTCCGGCTACCGATGACCAGGAGTGGGCGGGTGGAGGTGGACCCGCACCTCCGCGTCGCCGGATACGAGCGCGTGTTCGCCATCGGGGACATCGCGTCGGTACCGTACCGGGGCGGGGAGATGCCGCAACTGTCCGCGCCGGCCATGCAGGAGGGGCGCTGCGTGGCGCGGAACATCCTCCGGGCCAGTCGCGGCGCGCCGCTGGAGACGTTCCGGTATCTCGACAAGGGGATCATGGCCACGATCGGGCGCCACGATGCCGTGGCGCTGCTGGGTGGAGTCGGGCTCAAGGGGTTGATCGGGTGGCTGACCTGGCTGTTCGTGCACCTCTACTACATCATCGGGTTTCGCAATCGCATCGTGGTGTTGATCGAGTGGGCCTGGGATTACTTTCGCTATGACCGACCGATCCGGCTGATAGAGAGAGCCAAGGAGCACGCGTGGCCAACGTCATCCGCACCATCAGCCCCGTAGACGGCGAGACCATTGCCGAATACCGCGAGTGGGCCTGGAAGAAGGTGAACCGGGTACTGCTGGCGGCGGACGGGGCGCAGCAGGAGTGGCGCCGGACCGGCTTCGAGGAGCGGGCGCGCTGCCTCAAGAAGACGGGCGAGATCCTGCGGAAGAACGCCGAGCAGTACGCGGAGCTGATGGCGACGGAAATGGGCAAGCCGTTGGCGCAGGGGAAGGCGGAGGTCGAAAAATGCGCCTGGGCCTGCGAGTACTACGCGGAGAACGGGGCGGGTTTCTTACGCCCCGAGGTGGTAGCGACAGACGCCTCTCGGAGCTTCGTGGCGTTCGAGCCCCTGGGCACCGTACTCGCGATCATGCCGTGGAACTTCCCGTTCTGGCAAGTCTTCCGGTTCGCCGCGCCGGCGTTGATGGCGGGGAACGCGGGCGTCTTGAAGCACGCCTCGAACGTCTTCGGGTGTGCCCTCGCCATCGAGGAGATCTTCCGCGGCGCCGGCTTTCCCAAGGACCTGTTTCGCGCCGTGCTGGTGGGGTCCAAGCGGGTGAAGAAGGCGATCCAGCACCCCGCGGTGAAGGCGGTGACGCTGACCGGCAGCACGCCGGCCGGGAAGGCGGTGGCCGCGCAGGCGGGCGCGCTGCTCAAGAAGACGGTGCTGGAGCTGGGCGGCAGCGATCCCTACGTGGTGCTGGAGGACGCCGACCTCGCCCTCGCCGTCGAGACCTGCGTCAACGCGCGGCTCATCAATACCGGGCAGAGCTGCATCGCGGCCAAGCGGTTCATCGTGGTCCGGCGGGTGCTCCAGGAGTTCACCGACCGCTACGTGGCTCTCATGCGACAGAAGAAGTTCGGCCGGCCGCTGGAGCCGGGGATCGATCTGGGCCCTATGGCGCGGGTGGACCTGCGCGACCAGCTGCACGATCAGGTCCAGCGGTCGGTCGCGAAAGGCGCCAGGGTGCTGGTCGGTGGAACGGTGGCCGGAGGCGTCGGGGCCTTCTATCCGGCGACCGTGCTGGCGGACGTGAAGCCTGGCATGCCGGCATACGAAGAGGAGCTGTTCGGCCCGGTCGCGGCGATCATCGAGGCGGAGGACGAGCGGGATGCCGTCCGAATCGCTAATGACACCAGCTTTGGGCTGGGCGCCGCCGTGTTCACCCGCGACCTGGCGCGGGGTGAGCGGATCGCCAAAGACGAGCTCCAGGCCGGGGCCTGTTTCGTCAACGCGTTGGTCAAGTCGGATCCCCGGCTGCCGTTCGGCGGGATCAAGGAGTCCGGCTACGGGCGGGAGCTGTCGAGCTTCGGGATCCGGGAATTCGTCAACGTGAAGACGGTGTGGGTCAAGTGAGACGTGAGAAGTGAGACGGGGGAGGCAGGGGAGGGCGCTCTGGTGGCTCTGAGCCTCCGCGGGACCACGTGGCGTGACTGGTCGGTCGCTGTTGGCCTGGGCGCGGTCATTGGCACGGTGATCCTGGGTGTGGCTGGTCGAGTCGCGATGCGTGCGATCGCCGTCGCTCAGCGGGGAGTCCCCGAGGGCTTCACCATGGGCGGCACGATGACCGTGGTGCTGCTGGGGACCGCCAGCGGCGCCTTGGGCGGCATCCTGCTCGTGATCAGCCGGTGGCTCTTCCCCAGCCGCCGCTGGGCGCAGGTGTCGCTCTATTGGGCGGCTCTACTGCTCCTCGCTTTGCGGGGTCTCCACCCGCTCGACGCTCTGCGCGTCGCACTGTTCGTGCCGCTGGTCCTGCTATACGGGGCGGTACTGCAGGCGGTCTGGGACCGGGGCCGAGCGGCGCGCCACGGAGGACTGACGTGAACCTTCGCGACCTGCAGGTATTGTTGGCGTACCACTACTGGGCCCGCGACCGCCTGTTGGACGCGGTGGAAGCCCTGCCGCCCGAACAGTTCACCCGCGACCTGGCCAGCAGCTTCAAGTCGGTGCGGGATACGCTGGCGCACATCTACTTCGCCGAGTGGGCCTGGTACTCGCGATGGATGGGCAACTCCCCGACCGCCGCCTTGCCAGCCGAGATGTTCCCCGACGTCGGGACGCTGCGTCGAGCGTGGAACGAGCACGAGCACAAGGTGCGTGCCTTTGTGGACGGCCTGGGCGAGGACGGCTTGAACCGCGTCATCGAGTACCAACTGCTGAACGGCCGACCCGGCTCGTCGGTGGTCTGGCACATGGTGCAGCATGTGGTGAACCACGCCAGCTACCACCGCGGTCAGGTGACCACCATGCTCCGCCAGCTCGGCGCCGCGCCGGCCAAGAGCATGGACCTGATCGCGTTCTACCGGGAGCGGACCGGCTGACGCCTGCGCGCTCATGATCCGCCGCTGCGAGCCAGGGGACTTTGCCGCCGTCCTCGCCGTCATCAACGACGGCGCCGCGGCGTATCAGGGCAAGATCCCCGCCGACTGCTGGAACCTGCCGTACATGCCCGCCGCGGAGCTCGAAGCCGAGCTGGCGGCGGGTGTCGTGTTCTGGGCCTGCACCCAGGGCGAGGAGATCACGGCGGTGATGGGCCTGCAAGACGTCGCCGACGTGACCCTCATCCGTCACGCCTATACCCGGACCGCGCACCAGCATCGCGGTCTCGGTTCGGCGCTGCTGGAGCATCTTCGCGGCCGGACCCAGCGGCCCATTCTCATCGGCACCTGGAGAGCGGCGACCTGGGCGGTGCGGTTCTATGAGCGGCATGGCTTCCGCCTGGTGTCCGAGGCCGAGAAGCGCGTGCTGCTCCAGCGCTACTGGACGGTGCCGGAGCGCCAGATCCAGGAATCGGTGGTCCTGGCCGATGGCCGCTGGCGCGCCAGGGCCTGAGGCCCCTCACGGTCCCGGGCGATTCGCCGCGGCTGGCGGCCGCATCCGGTATTCCCGCGGCGGCTCGGCGCCCATGAGGTGCTTCACGAAGTAGTCCCAGCGCCGCCGCACCATGTACGGCTCGTTGCCGAAGCCGTGGCGGCGGTTGGGGAACAGGATGAAATCGAAGTCCCGGTTGTGCCGAATCAGCTCGTTCACCACGAGGAGTGTGTTGTAGTACGGCACGTTGTCGTCCAGGGTGCCGTGCGCGATGAGCAGCTTCCCCGTGAGGTTCTTGGCCAGCAGCTGGTTCGCCTGGTTGTCGTAGTTGGTGGCGCTATCGGACAGGCGCTCCAACAACCCCTGCCACTTCTCCGCCCAGTCGTCCTCGTAGTTCCGGTTGTCATGATTGCCGGCTTGTGAGACGGCGACCTTGAAGAAGTCCGGGTAGCGGAGGATCGCGTCCGCCGAGGAGAACCCGCCGCCGGAGTGGCCGTAGATCCCGGCGCGGTCCACGTCGATCCAGGAATAACGAGCAGCGAGCTGCTTCATCCCGGCGATCTGATCCGGTAATCCGTTGTCGCCCATGTTGCCGTAGTACGCCGCATGGAACGACTTGGAGCGCAGCGGGGTCCCCATCCCGTCTATCTGGACCACGACGAACCCCAGCTCGGCCAAGGCCCGGGTGTCACCCCGCGCCGCCGAGAAGCTCCGCGTCCCGATGCTCCCGGTCTGCGGCCCCGGATAGTGGTGGTTGATGATGGGGTACTTCGTGGTGGAATCGAAGGCGGTGGGCCGGAACATGAGCCCGTGGAGATCGGTCCTGCCGTCCCGCGCCTTGACGGTGAACGGCGTGGGCGGTGTCCAGCCGGTGGCGAGCAAGCGAGAGATATCGGCCCGCTCCAGCGTCAGCACCGTCCGGCCGTTGAGATCCCGCAGCACGGTGACGGGAGCGACGTCCGGCCGCGAGTAGCTGTCCACGAACGACTGACCGGAGGGGGAGAGCGTCACGTCGTGGTCGGCGTCCTCCGGCGTGAGCAGCGTCAACCGGCTGCCGTCCATCCGCACGCTGTAGAGCTTCCGGAAATACGGATCGCCCGGCTCGCGTCCAGCGCCGGTGAAGTAGACGGTGCGGGCGGTTTCATCGACGCGCAGCACCTGGAGCACGTTCCAGGCGCCGCGGGTGATCTGTTGCCTGAGCCGGCCGGTGGTGAGGTCGTAGAGGTAGAGATGGCCCCAGTCGTCGCGCTGGGAGAACCAGAGGACCTCATTGGACTTTGGAAACGCGTGCCAGTTCACCCGCCCAAAGCCGGACTCGAAGAAGGTCTCCACCGTCTCTTCCAGAATGTCCCGCACCGCGCCCGTGGCCGCGTCCGCCACGCGGAGCCGCTCCTGCTTGTGGTCGCGCGAGGTGGACAGGAAGTAAAGCTCAGACCCGTCCGGGCTCCACTCGACGTCCGCCCACCGGCCGCCGCAGACCACGTGATCGCACAGGCTGGAGCGGTGCTGGTCGGGAGGCATCTGAAGCCGGACCATGCTCCCGCGGTCGACATCGATGATGACGCGGTGGATGGTGAAGATCGCGCTGTCGCCGGGGAGCGGGTACTTCCATTGCTCCAGCACCGGGTGCCCCACTCTGGTGTCCACCAGATACATCTCGCCCACGGCGCGGCCGTCGTGCTGGAACGTGGCGATCTTCTTGGAGTCTGGTGCCCAGATCAGCACCGGGGTGTCGCTCTTCACCCAACCCGCGTTGTTGGTGGCATAGCCAAAGTCCTTGCTGCCGTCCGTGGTGAGTGGTTTCTCCGCGCCGGTGGTGAGATCGCGGACCCAGAGATTGTGGTCGCGAATGAACGCGGCGCGTTTGCCGTCCGGCGAAGCAATAGCGTTCCGGCGCGCGTCGTCGTCGCGCCGAGTCTCACCGGTGCACTGAGCGCCCTGGACGTCGCAGGTCCAGCGGCGGGAGCCAATGTCAAAGGAGATGGACCGGCCGTCGCTCGAGAAGTCGAGCTGCGTGAACGGCAGGCTGAAGGCGCCGTAGGTGGTGTCGGCCGCCCGGGAGAGTGCTGCGGCCACTCGCTCGTGGTCAAAGGCGCGCGAGCGGGTCCTTCTCGCCGGATCCACCAGGACGAACTCGGCGCCTTGCGGGATGGTGTTGTGGTACCAGAAGCGATCGCCGGGAAGCCACGAGGGCCGCACCGGGGCGCCCAACACGAGCGGCGTGGTGTGGTAGCCCATGAACTGCTCGGCCCGGGCGTAGTCTTGGGCGGTGAGGGCGCGCGGTGCCTGGGCGAGAGATGGTTGAGCGGCCAGAGTCGCCATCAGGAGCAGAGAGTTGCGCATTGCAACGTTCCGTCTTGGGGTATGCATGCGAATATGCAGGCTTGACGGTGCCGCTCAAGATGCTAAGAGTTTGGCATCCGTGACACGTTTTGGCCCTCTCGTGCGTCTAAGTAATGAGGCGCCCGAGCGGGATTCGGCTTGGCGGCCCCTTCCGCCGCCAAGAGCGACGCGTCTGTTTGCTGACCGGAGACTCTCCCATGGTGGTATCAACGGCCGCCGCGGCGCTCCTGCTCCTGGGGCTCCCGCAGCAGCAACAACAGCAGCAGCAACGACCCGAGGGCCGGCCGCCCTCAAGCGCCGCGGCGGACACCGGGGTTGCCCGCCACACCAGTGGACGGACCCCTCCGCTGGCATCCGCGGCGCGGGTGGCTCCGGGATCGGTCCGCCTGGACGGCCGACTGGATGACGCTGCCTGGGCCGGGGCCGAGCCCATCACCGAGTTCACTCAAACGGTTCCGCACGAGGGCAATCCGGCAACCGAGCGCTCCGAGGTGCGGATCGTCTACGATGACGACGCCGTCTACGTGGGTGCCAGGATGTTCGACTCGGACCCGCACGGCGTTCGGAGCCAGCTGGCGCGTCGCGACGCCTCCACCGAGGCCGACCAGTTCCAGGTGGCGTTCGATTCCTATCACGACCATGTGTCCAGTTTCGTGTTCGGCGTGAACCCGAGCGGGGTCAAGACGGATCGGCTGATCGGCCAGGACGGGTACTCGTTTGACAACGGATGGGACCCGGTCTGGGCCGCGGCTACCCGCCAGGACTCGCTGGGGTGGACGGCCGAGCTCAGGATTCCCTTCTCACAGCTCCGGTTCTCCAACGCGGAGCGGCAGATCTGGGGCGTGAACCTGTTTCGCCGGATTCAGCGCAAGGCGGAGGAGGTGCGCTTCGCCTGGTCGCCGCCGTCGGACCGGGGCTATGCGTCGTTCTTCGCGCACCTGCACGGGCTGGAGCGGCTGCCGCAGCCACGCCGGCTGGAGCTGCTGCCCTACGTCACGGCCCGAGAGGCGCGGATTGATCCCGGCGTCCTGGGCAACCCGTTCAACGATGGATCGCGGGAGCTGGGGGCCGCGGGCCTCGACCTCAAGTACGGCCTCACGTCGAGTCTCACCCTGGACGCCACGTTCAATCCCGATTTCGGCCAGGTGGAGGCGGACCCCGCATTCGTCAACCTTTCGGCGTTCGAGCAGTTCTTTGAGGAGCGGCGGCCGTTCTTCATCGAGGGCGCGGACATCTTCCGGTTCGGGGGGCAGCAGTTCTTCTACTCCCGCCGCATCGGCCGGTCGCCGCAAGGGTTCGCCGACTCGCGGGGCGGGTTCGTGAACCAGCCGGAGAACGCCACCATTCTGGGTGCCGGCAAGCTCTCCGGGCGGACCGGGGGCTGGTCCATCGGGCTCCTGGAAGCAGCCACGGCCGCCGAGCACGCGGTGGTGGATTCCGCGGGCGTACGGTTCCGGGACCAGGTGGAGCCGTTCACCAACTATTTCGTGACCCGCGGCAAGCGCGATTTCCGGGGCGGCTCGGATCAGCTGGGGTTCATGGCCACCGCCGTGAACCGCCGGCTGGACGACGCTCGGCTGGATTTTCTGCGCCGCGCGGCCTATGCGGCCGGGTTCGACTTCGGCCACCGGTTCGGGAAGAACGCCTACAACTTGAGCGGGTCGTTGGTCTTCTCGCGGATCGAAGGTGACACGCTCGCCATCCAGCGGGCGCAGCGCTCCTCGGCGCGCTACTACCAGCGGCCGGACGCCGGCTACGTGGAGTACGATCCTACCCGCACGGCGCTTTCGGGATGGGCCGCGTCGCTGAGCCTCGGCAAGGAGGCCGGCGCCTACCAGTTCGGCGTCTTCGGCAACGCCACTTCGCCGGGCTTCGAAGTCAACGACGCCGGGTTCCAGACCAGCGCCGATGACGTGGAGTTCTTCGCCTTCGTGAATCGCCGCTGGACCCGGCCGGGCAAGGTGTTCCGGTTCGCGTTCCTCGGGAACAATGCGGGAATGGAGTACAACTTTGGCGGCGAGCGGACCAGCCTCCGGTACAACTTCAACGCGTACGGCCAGTTCCTGAATTATTGGAGCGCCAACGCGAGCCTCAACCTCAACGCCCGCTCGTTGTCCGACGGTCTCACCCGGGGCGGGCCGCTGGCCCAGTCGCCCAGGAGCTCCGGCGTGAGCGGTGGGTTGTCGAGCGATTCGCGCAAGCCCATCAACCTGTTCGTAGGCGGCCACTACGGGTGGAACGAGCTGGGCGGGTGGGGCTATGGGCTGTTCAGCTCGCTCAATCTCCGGCCCACGCCCTGGATCAGCGTGTCGGTTGGCCCGGAGTTCTTTTCCTCGCGCTCCATGCTCCAGTACGTGCGCTCGCAGGATGACAGCACGGCGACCGCCACGTTCGGGCGGCAATACATCTTCGCCGAGGTGCTTCAGAAGACGCTGGACTTGACCACCCGGCTCAACCTCACGTTCACGCCGGCGCTCACGCTTCAGCTCTACGCGCAACCCTTCGTGGCCACGGGGGATTACGACCGGTTCAAGGAGCTGGCCCAAGCCCGCTCGCTGGATCACGTGGTGTACGGCGAGACCGCGGGTTCCACGCTCCGGTGCTTCTCTGGGAGCGACGCGGAGGTCCCCTGCGGCGGCGCTCAGGGGCCGGCCTACTACCTGGGAGACCCGGATGGCGCGGGCTCGCGCCCCGGTGTGCAGCTGTTCAATCCGGACTTCGGCGCGCGCTCGCTCCGGGGCAACGCGGTGCTCCGGTGGGAGTATCGGCCGGGCTCCACCTTGTTCCTGGTCTGGACCCGGAGTTGCTCGGCGTCGAGCGCGGTGCCGGAGTTCGGGGGCGTGAGCGACCTGGGCCGGCTGTGCGAGGGACCGTCGAACAACGTGTTCGCGGTGAAAGCCAACTACTGGCTGAGTTTCTAGGAACGCGGGCGCGGCAGGCTTCCGCAGGGTCTCCTTCGCGCGCTGCACGGACGCGCGCTCCAGAGACCCTCCGGGAAGCCCGCCTGCCCGCGTTACCAGAAGCTACAGATAACGTTCCCGCAGCACCTTCAGGTGGTGCCGTTCGTGCCCCGCGATGATCCAGGCCAGGGCACGCACGGTCACGCCGCAGTCGTTGGCGATGCCCCGGCGGGGCCAGGCCTCCGCCGGCAGCGAGCGGAACAACGCCAGCGTGGCGTCCCGCACCACCTGGTAATCCCGCACCAGATCCTTCAAGCTGCGGCCATCGAAGTTCGCGGTCTGGGCCCAGGCTTTCTCATCGAAGCCGGGGAGCGGCGCAGGGTCGCCGCGGCCAATGGAGAGCGCGCGATAGCTGAACACTCGCTCCGAGTCCACCACGTGGCCCACCAGCCCCTTGATGCTCCACTTGTCCGGGGCATAGCGGAACGCCGCCTTCTTCTCCGAAATCACGCTCAGAAACTTGACCGTATCCTTGGCCTGCCGCTTGAGCGAGGCGAGCACGTCGCCGTCCGGCACCAGCGCGATGTAGCTGGCGTAGAAGGACTCGTATTCGTCTGGTGTGGGACGGGTCAGCGTGTGGGCGGCCATGGGGTGGTGTGGGTCTATAGTTTCAGGATGGCGAGCGTGGTGCCTAGGATGATGAACGTCGCGGCGGTCCAGAAGCCGAACATCCACAGGATCAGGCTGGTCTTGAGCTCCGCCACGCGCCGCTCCCACTTGGTGTCGGATTCTGCCAGGCGCTGCTCCAGCTTGGCATCGAAGCGGGAGAATTGGACCTCGAAAAGATCCTTGAGTTCGGAGCGATACGTGGCGTCCACCTGGTTGAACCAGTTGACCAGCTCATCGGCGATCTTGTCGCCGAATTTCTCGTAGAATTCGCGGGACAGCTTCGCGGTGACAGGCATGGTGCTCCCCCGGCTTGGCCTGTCACGATCTTATCATACCCTCGGCTGGCGTCTCGCATCAATAGCTTGCGCCTTGGGGCCTTTCTACGCGCTACTGCGCGACGTCCCGCCAGTCGCTGCTCCCCTTGCCGCTTCCGGTCCCAGGTCGCATATCCCTCCCCCGCCCATTCCCAAGGGCGCCGCCACACAAGGAGCCGTTCCATGATCCGCAATGTCCCGTCCGTCCCAGCCATCTTGGTGGGGGCGCTGTTCGCCGCCATCGCCAACACCCAGCCGCTGTGGGCCCAGCGCCGCCCGCAGCCCCAACCCGCGGCCGCCGCCCGGCCCGCGCTCGCCCCGGACGCGTACAGCCAGCTCCGCTACCGGTACGTGGGTCCGGTGGGGAACCGGTTCACCTCGGCGGCCGGCATCCCGGGCGATCCCAACATCTACTACGTGGGCGCCGCCTCCGGCGGCATCTGGAAGACCACCGACGGCGGGGTCCACTGGTCGCCCGTGTTCGACAACTATGGGGTCCAGTCCATCGGCTC
>Ga0209342_10001035_pt1 | contig 31481 bp, 31 predicted proteins | sample RifCSP16_2_FD_184023 | JGI IMG/M metagenome (GOLD analysis project Ga0209342, IMG submission 184023) | Soil microbial communities from Rifle, Colorado - Rifle CSP2_sed 16_2 (SPAdes) (version 2) | ecosystem: Environmental > Terrestrial > Deep subsurface > Rock core/Sediment | place: Rifle...
GCCGCCGGAGCTCATCGCCCAGCACCCAGCGGGCAGCCGTACCGCAAGCCGCCTCCTCCACCTCGCGACCGGCGGCCGGGTTTCCGATCATCGCTTCACTGACCTGCCGCAGTTCCTCGCCGCCGGCGACGTGCTCGTCTTCAACGACACGCGGGTGATCAAGGCCCGGCTGCTCGGCGTCCGCGAGACCGGCGGGCGAGTCGAGGTCCTCGTCGAGCGCGTGGTAGCGGCGAACGAGCTCCTCGCGCAGATCCGCGCGAGCCATGCCCCGCGCCCCGGGACACGGTTGCGGCTTGCGGATGCGATCGAGGCCACCGTCCTCGGCCGCGACGATGACCTCTTTCGGCTGCGGTTCGAGGGGGAGGCGTCCGTACTCGAGGTGCTCGAACGCCACGGCAGCGTGCCGCTCCCGCCCTACATCACGCATCCCGCCGAAGCCGAGGACGAACTCCGGTACCAGACTGTCTACGCCCGGACGCCGGGCGCCGTCGCCGCGCCGACGGCCGGGTTGCACTTCGACGAGCCGCTGCTCGACGCGCTGCGCGCTCGGGGCGTGGCGCTCGCGTTCCTCACGCTCCACGTCGGTGCCGGAACCTTCCAGCCGGTGCGCACACGGAACATCGACGAGCACCGGATGCACAGCGAGTGGTACGAGATCCCGGCGGTAACCGTCGACGCGGTGCGAGCGGCCCGGGAACGGGGCGGGCGCGTGATTGCCGTCGGCACGACGAGCCTGCGTGCGCTCGAGGCGGGCGACCTGGCGCCCGGCGCCCGCGAGACCAGCCTCTTCATCACCCCCGGCTTCCGCTTCCGCGTCGTCGACCGCCTCATCACCAACTTCCACCTCCCCAAATCGACGCTGCTGATGCTGGTGTCGGCGTTCGCCGGCATCGAGCCGATCCGCGCGGCGTACCGCCACGCGATCGCGCAGCGCTACCGCTTCTTCAGCTACGGCGACGCGATGCTCATCGACCGCGCTTAGAATCGCGCGGTGAGATTCGCGGTCACCCACACCGACGGCGCGGCGCGCACCGGCCGGCTCGAGCTCGTCCACGGCGTCGTCGAGACGCCGGTCTTCATGCCGGTCGGCACGTACGGCACGGTGAAGGCGATGAGCCCGGCCGAGCTCGTCGAGATCGGCGCGGAGATCGTGCTGGGCAACACCTTCCACCTCTGGCTCCGGCCGGGGCTGGAAGTGATCGCCGCGCACGGCGGCCTGCACCGCTTCATGGGCTGGCAGCACCCGCTCCTCACCGACTCGGGCGGCTTCCAGGTGTTCAGCCTGGGGGGCTTGCGCAAGATCACCGAGGAAGGCGTCAAGTTCGCCTCGCCGATCAACGGCGACCGGCTGATGCTCACGCCGGAGGAATCGATCCGCATCCAGCGCACGCTCGACTCGGACATCGCGATGGTGTTCGACGAGTGCACGCCCTTCCCCGCCACCGAGCGGCAGGCGGCGGGCTCGATGCGCCTCAGCTTGCGCTGGGCCGAGCGCTCGAAGCGCGAATGGGAGCGCTCGCGGCCGAACGGGAATGCCCTGTTCGGCATCGTCCAGGGCAGCGTCTACGAGCCGCTGCGCGACGAATCGCTCGCCGCGCTCGCCGCCATGGGCTTCGACGGCCACGCGATCGGCGGGCTGGCGGTGGGCGAGCCGAAGGAGGCCATGCTGCGCATCCTGCATCACGCCGCGCCGCAGCTGCCGGCCGACCGGCCACGCTACGTGATGGGCGTCGGGACGCCGGAGGACATCGTCACCGCCGTGCAGGCGGGGATCGACATGTTCGACTGCGTGCTGCCGACGCGCAACGCCCGCAACGGCTGGCTCTTCACCCGCTGGGGCGATCTCCGGCTCCGCAACGCCCGGTACCGCGGCGACACGCGCCCGGTCGACGAGGGCTGCGGCTGCTACGCGTGCCGGCACTTCACGCGCGCTTACCTCCACCACCTGCAGCGCGCGAACGAGATCCTCGGCGCGCGACTCGCGACCATCCACAATCTCTTCTACTACCTGGCCCTCGTCCGCGAGCTCCGCGAAGCGATCGCCGGCCGCCGGCTCGGCGAGTACGCCGCGCAGTTCACGCTCGACCGGGCCCGCCTCGCGGCGGCGAAAGACTGACGGCCACGGCCGGCCGGCGGGTATAATTCCGCGCCTCCTTTCAACCATCGATGGAGCCGTCCGTGCTCATCAGCCCCGCCTACGCGCAGGCCGGCGCCCCCGCCGGCGGCGAATTCATGAACATCGGGATGCTCGTCCTGATGCTGGTCGTGTTCTGGTTCATCCTGATCCGGCCGCAGATGAAGCGCGCCAAGGACCACAAGGCGCTGCTCTCGATGCTGGAGAAGGGCAACGAGGTCGTCACCGCCGGCGGCGTCGTCGGCAAGATCACGAAGGTCGCCGACGCCTACGTCACCCTCGAGATCGCCGACAACACCGAGATCGTCGTGCAGAAAGGGGCGGTCCAGACGCTGCTGCCGAAGGGCACGATGAAGAGCGTCTGAAGCGGGCATGAATCGCTACCCCCTCTGGGTCTACGTGACGGTCGCCGTCGCGGTCGTCCTCGGCCTGGTCTACACGCTGCCCAACTTCTTCGGCGAATCGCCGGCGGTGCAGATCTCGTCCTCCCGCGCGACGCTGAAGGTCGACACCGCGACGCTGGGCCGGGTCGAGGACACGCTGAAGCAGGCCGGCCTCCCCTACACCGGCATCCACCTCGACCAGGTCGGCGTCAAGGTCCGCCTCGCCGACACCGACACCCAGCTCAAGGCGAAGGACATCCTCGACCAGGCGCTCAATCCGGACCCGCAGAACCGCTCCTACACCGTCGCGCTGAACCTGCTGTCGGCCTCGCCGAACTGGCTGACCGCGATCCGCGCGCTCCCGATGTACCTCGGGCTCGACTTGCGCGGCGGGGTGCACTTCCTGCTGCAGGTCGACATGAAGGGGGCGCTGACGAAGCGCCTCGACGCGCTCACGGGCGACATCCGCACCGCGCTCCGCGACAAGAGCATCCGTCATTCCGGGGTCACGCGCGAAGGCATGACGATCGTGGTCCGCTTCCGGGACCCGGAGATGCGCGAGAAGGCGAGGCGCGCCATCGCCGACGCGCTGCCCGACCTCGCGGTCGTGGATGCCGGCGACGCCGTCGAGCCGCGCCTCAACGCGACCATCCGTCCGGAGGCGGAGAAGCGCATCCAGGAGTCCGCGCTCAAGCAGAACATCGGCACGCTCAACAAGCGGGTCAACGAGCTCGGCGTCGCCGAGCCGGTGATCCAGCAGCAGGGCGCCGACCGGATCGTGGTGCAGCTCCCCGGCGTGCAGGACACCGCGCGCGCGAAGGAGATCCTCGGCCGCACCGCGACGCTCGAGATCCGCATGGTCGACGAGGAGAGCTCGCGCAACCCGCAGGTGCTCTTCGACGCGCAGAAGGGCCAGGTGCCGTTCGGCGACGAGTTCTACGTCGAGCGCCAGGGCAGCCCGATCCTCGTCAAGAAGCAGGTGGTGCTCACCGGCGACCGGCTCACCGACGCCCAGGCCGGATTCGACTCCCAGACCCAGGAGCCGGCGGTGCACCTGACCCTCGATGCGACCGGCGCCCGCATCTTCCGCGACATCACGCGCGAGAACGTGGGCAACCGCATGGCGATCCTGCTCTTCGAGAAGGGCAAGGGCGAGGTCATCACGGCGCCGGTGATCCGCAGCGAGATCGGCGGCGGCCGGGTCCAGATCAGCGGCGGCCGGATGTCGACGACCGAGGCGAACGACATCGCGCTGCTGCTCCGCTCCGGGTCGCTCGCGGCGCCGATGGAGATCGTCGAGGAGCGCACCGTCGGCCCCAGCCTCGGCCGCGAGAACATCGAGAAAGGCTTCAACTCGACGCTGTGGGGGTTCATCGCGATCATGGTGTTCATGATCGTGTACTACTCGGTCTTCGGGCTGTTCTCGTCGATCGCGCTCGCCGTCAACCTGCTGTTCCTCATCGCGCTGCTCTCGCTGCTGCAGGCGACGCTCACGCTGCCGGGCATCGCGGCGATCGCGCTCACGCTCGGCATGGCGATCGACGCGAACGTGCTCATCAACGAGCGCGTCCGCGAGGAGCTGCGCGGCGGCGCGACGCCGCAGGCGGCGATCCACGCCGGGTACGAGCGCGCGTTCGGCACGATCGTCGACTCGAACGTGACCACGCTGATCGCCGGCCTCGCGCTGCTGATCTTCGGCTCCGGCCCGGTGCGCGGCTTCGCCGTCGTGCACTGCCTGGGCATCCTCACGTCGCTCTTCTCCGCGGTGGTGGTGAGCCGGAGCATGGTCAACCTGTTCTACGGCACGCGGCGCCGGCTGGACCGGATCGCGATCGGGAACACCTCCTGGAAGTGACGGGTTAGACGATGGAGTTCTTCAAGATCCGGCGCGACATACCGTTCATGCGGTATGCGCTGATCTTCAACATCATCTCGCTGGTCACGTTCCTCGCCGCGGTGTTCTTCCTCTGGCAGCGGGGGCTCAACTTCTCGATCGAGTTCACCGGCGGGACGGTGATGGAGGTGAGCTACACTCAGCCGGCCGAGGTGGACCGCATCCGGCAGACTCTCGAGAAGGCCGGCTTCGCCGACCCGCAGGTCCAGAACTTCGGCACTTCGCGCGACGTGCTCATCCGGTTGCCGGCGAAGAGCGGCCAGTCGAGCGCGGACCTGTCGCGGGAGGTGATCGAGAAGCTGAAAGCGGACAACGCGGCTGCCGAGCTGCGCCGCGTCGAGTTCGTCGGGCCACAGGTCGGCCGGGAGCTGGCGGAGAACGGAGCGCTCGCGCTGCTCGTCACCGCGCTCGGCATCGTCGCGTACCTCGCGCTGCGGTTCGAGTGGAAGTTCGGCGTCGCCGCGATCCTCGCCAACCTGCACGACGTGGTGATCATCCTCGGGTTCTTCGCGTTCTTCCAGTGGGAGTTCACCACGTCGTGCAGGTTGGCCGTGCTCGCGGTGCTCGGCTACTCGGTGAACGAGTCGGTGGTGATCGCCGACCGGATCCGCGAGAACTTCCGCAAGATGCGGAAGCAGCCGATCACGGAGATCATCGACAACGCGATCACGCGCACGATGTCGCGCACCATCATCACCCACGGCAGCACGCAGGCAGTGGTCCTGTCGATGCTCATCTTCGGCGGGCCGGCGCTGCACTACTTCGCGGTCGCCCTCACGATCGGCATCTGCTTCGGCATCTACTCCTCGGTGCTCGTCATGGCCCCGCTCGTGATGTGGCTGGGCGTGCGGCGCGAGGACCTGGTCAGGCCGGTCAAGGATCGCAAGCAGGAGGCGGTCGTCTAGGACTGCTGGAATACCTCGCCGCAGGGAACTGTTCTAGCAGTGGCTGCGGGGTTTCGTTCCGGAACGCTCGCAGGCCAACGTCAAATGAGGAGAATCGGATGCACAAGAAGGTCCTTTTGGCCGGCCTTGCCCTGGCCCTGGGCGCGGGGTACGCCCTCACCGCTTTCTCGCAGGTGAAGCCCGAGGCCTTGGTCAAGCAGCGCCAGTCGGCAATGACGCTGCAACTCAAGTATTTCCTTCCGCTGGCACTCATGGCCCAAGGCAAGATCCCTTATGACGCCAACGTGGTCACGCGCAATACCGCCTATCTGGACGTGCTGACCAAGATGGCGTGGGACGGATTTCCCGAGAGCACCAAGGGCGTGAAGAGCGGGGCGCTGCCGGCGGTCTATGCGGACACGGCGAAGTTCAAGCAGGCCCAGGACCAGCTGCACACCGCGGTCGGGGCGCTGGTCGCGGCTTCCAAGGGCGGTAACGAGGGGGCGGTGAAGGCGGCAGTCGGCGACGTCAACAAGGCGTGCGGCAACTGTCACGACAACTTCCGCGCGCAGTAGGAAACCGGCTTGGCGATAGAGCCCCGCTGCGGCGGGGTTTTCGCTTTCCTGGACGCTGAAACGGTGCCGATGCGGATGCAATGGGCGCTCCGGCCGGGCGCGCTAGCGCTGGTCCTCGGGGCGGCCATCGGCAACGCCTGGGCGCAGGGTGACGCGAAGCGCGGCGAGTACCTCGCCAAGGCTGGCGGCTGCGTCGGCTGCCATACGGAGGAAAAGAAGGACGCCGTGGCCTTCGCCGGCGGCCGCGCGCTCAAGACGCCCTTCGGAACGTTCTACGGGCCCAACCTCACGCCGCATCCCCAGGCGGGGATCGGGCGCTGGACCGAGGCCGACTTCGTCCGCGCGATGCGCGAGGGCGTGCGCCCCGACGGCGCCTCTTACTTCCCGGCGTTCCCGTATCCGTCCTTCACCAAGATCTCGGACGGCGACCTGCGCGATCTCTGGGCGTACCTCCGCACGCTGCCCCAGAGCAGCCGGGCCAATCAGGCTCACGACCTGGGTTTCCCGTTCGGCTGGCGCTTCCTCAACCGGATCTGGAAGTGGCTCTTCTTCACCCCCGGCCCGTTCTCGCCCGCCCCGGCGCTCCCGCAGAACGTCAACCGCGGCGCTTATCTCGTCCAGGCCCTCGGCCACTGCGGTGAATGCCATACGCCCCGCAACTTCCTTGGCGGCCCCAAGCGGGACCGATTCCTCGCCGGGGGCAAGGGACCGGATGGCAAGGCAATCCCGAACCTGACGCCGACCCGCCTCAAGAAGGTGAGCGACGAGGAGCTGAAGGAGTTCTTGACGGCCGGCGTCAAGCCGGACGGCGACCTCGTCGGCGAAACAATGGGTGAGGTCGTCCGCAACACGACGAGCCAACTGACGCCCGAGGACCTCGCGGCGCTGATCGCGTACCTGCGATCGCTTCCGCCGCTCCCCGAAGAGCCTCGCGAGAAGCCCTAGATCTTCCGCGCCAGCTCGGCCGCCTTGCCGATGTAGCTCGCGGGCGTGAGGGCCAGCAAGCGCTGCTTCGCGTCGTCGGGAATCGCGAGACCCCGGACGAACGCGCGCAGGTCGTCCGCGCCGATCCGGCGGCCGCGCGTGAGCGACTTCAGCTGCTCGTAGGCGTCCGCCACGCCATAGCGGCGCAAGACCGTCTGCACCGCCTCGCCGAGCACTTCCCAGTTCGCCTCGAGATCCTCCGCGAGCCGCGCCGGATCGACCTCCAGCCGATCGAGGCCGCGGCTCGCAGCGACCCAGCCGAGCAGGCTGTGGCCGAACGCGACGCCGACGTTGCGGAGCACCGTCGAGTCGGTCAGGTCGCGCTGCCAGCGCGACACCGGCAGCTTGTCGGAGAGGTGGCGGAGCAGCGCGTTCGCGATCCCGAGGTTGCCCTCGGAGTTCTCGAAATCGATCGGGTTCACCTTGTGCGGCATCGTCGAGGAGCCGACCTCGCCCGCGACCGCCCGCGGCCGGAAGTAGCCGAGCGAGACGTAGCCCCACAGGTCGCGGTCGAGGTCGACGAGCACGGTATCGACCCGCGCGAGCGCGTCGAACACTTCCGCGAGCGCGTCGTGCGGCTCGATCTGCACCGTGTACGGGTTGAACTCCAGCCCGAACGACTCGACGAACCGCCGCGCGAGCGCCTCCCAGTCGACGTTCGGGTAGGCGGCGAGGTGCGCGTTGTAGCTGCCGACCGCGCCGTTCGCCTTCCCGGCGAGCTTCACGGCCGCCAGCCGCGCCCGGCCGCGCCGGAGCCGATGCACGAAGTTGGCGAGCTCCTTGCCGAGCGTCGTCGGCGTCGCCGGCTGGCCATGGGTGCGCGCGAGCATCGGGAGGCCGGCGTGGGCGTGCGCGAGGCCGGTGAGCTTGCCGATCACCTCGTCGATCGCCGGCAGGAGCACCGTATCGCGCGCGCCCCGCACCATCAGGGCGTAGGCGAGATTGCTGATGTCCTCGGACGTGCAGGCGAAGTGGATGAACGCGCTGGCGCGCTCGAGGGCCGGATCGCCCGCCACCTGCTCGCGGATCCAGCGCTCGATCGCCTTGACGTCGTGGTTCGTCTCGCGCTCGATCGCCTTCACGCGCTCGCCGTGGCGCTCGTCGACCCCGTCGGCCAGCGCGCGGAGCTTCGCCGCCGCCGGCGGCGCGAACGGCGCGACCTCCACGACGCCCGGCTCCGCGCCGAGCGCGAGCAGCCACTCGATCTCGACGCGAACCCGATGCCGGATCAGCGCGAGCTCGCTGAAGTGGCTGCGGAGCGGCTCGAGGCTGCGCGCGTACCGTCCGTCGAGCGGCGAGAGCGCGGTGAGCGGCGAGAGCGGCATTCGTCGGGCGCAAGCGAGCGCAAACAGTCTACCACGCGCTCTTCGCCCGCCTTCCGCGCCGCGCCGCGCGCCGCGTGCCGGTTATGACAACGTCCTGGAACGTCGCGGCGCCGGAGCGGCCGATGCTATACTTTTTCGCTCCGGGGATCGCCGCTCATCATGGCCGCTGCAAGGCTGAAGCTCATCGGTACGTTCGCCAGCCCGTACACGCGCAAAGCACGCGTTGTCGCGGCCGAGAAGCGCATCGAGTACACCTGGGAGAGCGAGAGTCCGTGGCCGGCCGACACTACGGTGCCCGACTGGAATCCGCTCGGCAAGGTACCGGTGCTGGTGCTCGACGACGGCACCACGCTCTACGATTCCCGGGTCATCTGCGAGTTCCTCGACTCGGCATCGCCGCTCGGGCGACTGATCCCGGCCGACGGCCGCGAGCGGATCGAGGTCCGGCGGTGGGAAGCGCTCGCCGACGGCGTGCTCGACGCCGGCGTGCTCTGGCGGCTGGAGAACGCGCGCCCGGTCGGCGAGCGCAGCCCGTCGTGGATCGAGCGCCAGAAGGTCAAGGTCGAGCGCGGCCTCGATGCGATGGAGCGCCAGCTCGGGAGCCGCGCGTTCTGCACCGGGCCGGGCTTCACGCTCGCCGACGTCGCCGCGGGCTGTTGTCTGGGCTGGCTCGACTTCCGCTTTCGCGAGCTCGATTGGCGAGGCGACCGGCCGAACCTCGCGCGCCTCGCCGCGAAGCTCTTCGAGCGGCCGTCGTTCGCTGAAACCGTTCCGCGCGAGTAACCGTACCGACGGGGAGCGCCGGCGAAATAACCGGCGGCGCTCGGCTGTTCCCGGAGTGTGTGATCGCCATCCGCGATGGCAGAAGGAGAGCCATGGAAGAGTTCCTCGGCAATCCCGCGGTCCAGGGGGGTGTCGCACCGTTCGTCGTCGGCCTGATCGTCGTTGCGATCCTGGGCAGGGCGAGGCTCGGCGGGCTCGCCGTGGTCGCCGCCTTCGCGGTCTGCGTGCACCTCGCGAGCGGGCTCACGTTCACGCCGCTGACGTCGCTGCGCAAGCTCGTCCTGCTCGGTCTCATCGCGCCGGTCGTCGGGATCGCCATCGACTTCGTCTTCAGGACCGGCCGCTCGCTGACCGCCGCGATCGCGGCCGCCTGCGGTGCGCTCACGGTATGGGTGTTCTGGAGCGTGCTGCAGCAGAAGCCGGCCGCCGAGGCGGCGCTCCTCGGCGGCGGCATCGCGGTGTTCGTTGCCTGGCTCGTCGGTTCCACGCTGGAGCTGGCGGCCCAGCCGGTACGCGCAGGCGCGGTGGCGCTGATGCTCGGCCTGGGCGCCGGCATCTCGGCGATCCTCGGCGCGTCGGCGCTGCTCGGGCTCTACGGCATTGCAATCGGGGCAGGCGCCGGCGCTTTCCTGCTCGTCCAGATGCTGACCGGACGGAGGATCGCCGCGGGCGCGACGTTCACGCTCTCCGCGTCGCTCGCGGCGGGATTGGTCGCCGCCGCGGCGCTCGTGCTCGCGCAGCTGCCCTGGTACGCCCTGATCGTGTTGGGCTTGATCCCACTCGGGGCGCGCCTGCCCGCCTCGGACCGCTTGCCGGTCTGGGCGCAGGCGTTCATCGTGTCGGCCTATGGGCTCGCCGTGGCCGTCGTCGCCTTCGTCCTCACGTGGCGGGCGGCGCCGCCCGCAGGCTGAGTTCCCCGCCGCCGTTTCCGAGCCAGGAATTTTCGGCCCGGGGGCTGCGTTAGCATTGGCCGTCGTTTCAACCACAAGAGAGGAGACCCGCATGAGGAAGACCGCGATCGCGCTCGTCGCCGCCGCCCTGCCGCTCGCCGCGGCGGCGCAGGTGGAGTCCTACAACATCGACCCCTACCACACCGTGCCGTACTTCGAGATCGATCACCTGGGCTTCGCGACGATGCGCGGACGGTTCGACAAGCCCACGGGCAAGTTCACCATCGACCGCGCAGCCAAGACCGGGACGCTCGAGATCGTCATTCAGACTGCTACGGTGAGCACCGGCGACCCCGAGCGCGATGGACGGCCGCGCACGCGCGACGAACACCTCAGGAGCCCCGACTTCTTCAACGCCGCCGAGTTCCCGACCATGACCTACCGGGCCACCGGGGTGAAGTTCAAAGGCGACGACCCGGACGTGATCGAAGGGAATCTGACGCTGCTCGGCGTGACCAAGCCGGTGCAGATCAAGATCGAGCGCTGGAAATGCGGGCCGGATCCCCGCACCCAGGGCAAGCGCTACCAGTGCGGCGGCAACGCCACTGGCGTGTTCAAGCGCTCGGAGTTCGGAATGAAGATCTACCTCCCCACCGCGCTTGCCGACGACGTCAAGCTGTGGATGAGCTTCTACGGTTTCCGGCAGTAGGCGCCGCAGCCTGGAGGTGCGTGAAAGGGCGCCCCGCGGGGCGCCTTTTTCATTGGCGGGCTGTCACTGGATAACGCCTCCGCCGAGGCACACCTCGCCCCGGTACAACACGACCGACTGGCCGGGGGTGACGGCCCACTGCGGGTCGTCGAACTCCACCGCACACGCGTCGGCATCGAGCCGGGCGATGCGGCAGGCCGCGTCGGCCTGGCGGTAACGCGTCTTGCCGCCGTACGCGACGCCCGCGTCGGGCGCCGCGCCGCCGACCCACGCGAGGTCGGCGGCGGTCAGCGCGCGCCGCTTCAGCAGCGGGTGCTCGTGCCCCTGGACCACGATCAGCTCGTTCCGCGCGGGGTCCTTGCCGGCGACGTACCACGGCGCCCCGTCGCCGTCCCGCGTTCCTCCGATCCCGAGACCCGAGCGCTGGCCGATGGTGTAGAACGCGAGCCCGATGTGCTCGCCGATGGTCCGGCCCCCGGGCGTGCGCATCGGTCCCGGCGCGCGGGGCAGGTAGCGGTTCAGGAACTCGCGGAACGGCCGCTCGCCGATGAAGCAGATGCCCGTCGAGTCCTTCTTGGCGTGGACCGGCAAGCCGGCCTCGCGCGCCATGCGGCGCACCTCGCTCTTCCTGAGGCTCGCGAGCGGGAACACGACCCGCGCGAGCTGCGCCTGGGTCAGCCGGTGGAGGAAGTAGCTCTGGTCCTTCGCCGGATCGGCGCCCCGGAGGAGCTCGAAGCGCCCCGCCGCCTCGCGGATCCCGGCGTAGTGGCCGGTCGCGATCCGGCTCGCGCCCAGCGCGAGCGCGTGGTCGAGGAAGGCCCGGAACTTGATCTCCGCGTTGCAGAGCACGTCCGGGTTCGGCGTCCGCCCCGACGCGTATTCGCGGAGGAACTCGCTGAACACGCGGTCCTTGTACTCGGCGGCGAAGTTGACCACCTCCAGATCGATGCCGACGACGTCGGCGACCGAGGCGACGTCGACGAGGTCCTCGCGGGTCGAGCAGTGCTCGTCGTCGTCGTCGTCCTCCCAGTTCTTCATGAACAGGCCGAGCACGTCGTGGCCCTGCCCTTTCAGCAGCAGCGCCGCGACCGACGAGTCGACCCCGCCGGACATCCCGACGACGATTCTTTCCCTCACGCGCGCAGGCACTCGAGCGGGTAGCGCCGCCCGGCGAGGAAGTCCTCGATGCAGGCCATCACGAGCGGGCTGCGGTGGCGGTCCTGCAGCGCGCGGATCTCCTCCGGCTCGAGCCAGAGCACGCGCCGGATCTCGCGGTCGAGCGCGCGACCCGGCACCTCGCCGAGCACTTCGCCGACGAATGCGAAGCGCAGGAAAGTCACGTCTCTCGGGGCGTAATGCCAGCGATAGACCCCCAGCAGTTGAGTGGGCCGGAAGCGGTGCGCCGTTTCCTCCAGCACCTCGCGCTCGCACGCGGCGACGAGCGTTTCGCCCGCCTCCCAGTGCCCTGCCGGCTGGTTGAAGACGAGACGTCCATCCGCTTCCTCCTCGACGAGGCAGAAGCGGCCGGCGCGCTCCATGACCGCCGCGACCGTCACGCTGGGCTTCCAGACCTCCGACATCGGCGGAACGAGGTCACCCGTCAGGCCACGCGGCGAGCGTTGCGCCGGATGAAGTCCGCCATCCGCGCCACGCCCTGCTCGATCGCCGGCTTCGATGCGGCGTAGCTGAAGCGCAGGTGCTGGCCCTCGCCCGGGACCCGGGCGCCGAAGTGGATGTCGGCGAGCACCGCCACGCCCGCGTCGTTGAGCAGACGCCGGCGGAACTCCTCGGAGTCGGCCGCACCGACGATCCGGCACGCCTCGGTGACGTTCGGCCAGACGTAGAACGCACCGCCGGGCGTCCTGCAGCTCACGCCCGGCACCTCGTTCAGCAGCCGCACGATCAGGTCGCGGCGCTCGAGGAACGACGCGCGCATGGTTTCCGCGGACGCCTGCGGTCCCTTGATCGCCTCGACCGCCGCCCACTGGCTGATCTGCGACGCGCACGAATCGGTGTTCGTGACCCAGCGCGTGAACTCCGGGGCGAGCGTCGGGTTCGATGCGAACCCCAGCCGCCAGCCGGTCATCGCCCAGGTCTTCGAGGCGCCGTCGGAGATGATCGTGCGTTCGACCATCCCGGGAAACGATGCGATCGAGCAGAACTCCCCCGCGTAGCAGAGCCGCGAGTAGATCTCGTCGGCGTAGACCCAGACCTCGGGGTGCCGGCGGAGGATCGCCGCGATGTCCTCGAGGTTCTGGCGGGTGAGGATTCCGCCGGTCGGGTTGTGCGGCGAGTTGAGGATGAGAAGCCGCGTGCGCGCGTTGAGCTTCGCCTCGAGATCGGCGGGGTCGAACGCGAAGTCGCGCGCTTCGCGCAGGCTCAAGGGGACGGCGACCGCACCGTGCGCCTTGATCTGCGACTCGTAGATCGGGAAGCCGGGGTTCGGGTAGATCACCTCGTCGCCGGCGCCGTAATCGGTGGTGGCGAGGATCGCGTAGGCGATGAACGGCTTCGCCCCGGCGCCGACGACCACGGCCTCGGGACGGATCGCGAGCCCGCGCATTCCGCCCATGTACCGGGCGGCGGCCTCGCGCAGTTCGGCGATGCCCGCCGACGGCGTGTAGCCGTGCTTCCCCTCGCGGATCGCCTCGATCGCCGCCTCCTGGATGTTCACCGGCGTCGGGAAGTCGGGCTGCCCGATGCAGAAGGAGACGATGTCCTTGCCCTGGCGGACGAGCTCGTTCACCTCGGCGAGGACGACGAACGCGTTCTCGGTCCCGAGCTCGGCGGTGCGGCGGCTGATCTTCGGCATGGGCGGCCTAAGTCGTTGTTGTCAAACACCGCATTTTAGCGGAAGCCCGCGCGCTCACCCGCGGGACGCCGGCCGCCGCGCCGGACCCTAGAGCCTGCTTGCGAGGTTGAAGCCGCCGAGGAAGGCGAGGATGTTGGCGCCGAGATGCTCGAGGCTGTAGCCGCCCTCCTGGACGATCACGGTGGGCAGCTTCAGCGCCGCGATCGCGTCGCCGATGCGCCGATAGCCGTCGCTCGTCACCTTGAGGACCGAGAGCGGGTCCCGCTCGAGGGCGTCGAATCCGAGCGAGACGAGCAGCGCCTCGGCGCCGTGCGCGCGGATCGCCTCGAACGCGTCGTCGAGCGCATCGAGGAAGTCGGCGTCCCCGCTGCCCGGCTGGAGCGGAATGTTGAGGTTGTAGCCCTCGCCCTCGCCGGCGCCGTACTCGTCCGCGTACCCCGAGAAGAACGGGTAGTAGTTGGTCGGGTCGACGTGCACCGACACGTACTGCACGTCGGCGCGGCGGTAGAAGATCGCCTGCGTGCCGTCGCCGTGGTGGGCGTCGACGTCGAGGATCGCCACGCGCTTGAAGTGCTGGAGCAGGAACTCGGCCGCGATCGCGACGTTGTTCAGGTAGCAGAAGCCCGCGGCGCGGTCGGCCGTCGCGTGATGCCCCGGCGGACGGCAGAGCGCGTACCCCCCGTGCTCGCCCGCGAGCACCGCCTCGGCGGCAGCGACCGCGGTGTGCGCGGCCGCGACGGCCGATTCCCAGGTGTGCGGCCCGATCGGGCAGGCGAGGTCGCCGAGGTACCAGCTTGCCTGCGCCACGGGCGAGGCGGCGCGCGGGTGCCTCCGCGGCCCGAGATCGTCCCCTGCGCCCCGGTAGGGATGCACGTTCGGGAGGACCTCCGGCCCCGCGTTCCTGAGCGACGACCAGCGCTCCCACGCGGTGCGCAGGAACTCGAGGTATCCCGGCGCGTGCACGCGCGCGATCGCGTCGAGGCCGATATCCTCGCGCGGCGCCTCGACGACGTAGCTCGCCCCGCGGAGCGCCTGGACCATCCGCTCGCAACGCTCCGGGACCTCGAGGTGTGGGCCGAGCTTCCCGGCGAGCATGAACTGCAGCGGCCGGTGCGCGAGCTGCTTCGGCGAGAAAAAGATCCGCATCGCGATCCCAAGTGTACGCGGCCGGCGATCATGCGACCATGACGAACTACGCCACTTCGCGGATCGCCTCCGCCACGACGTGTCGAGGTGCCGCTTTGGCGGCGATTCTAGCGTAGCCTCCCCGGCGCGCCGGTCGCACTTCGCCTGGCGTCTCGCTTGGCGCATAATCGGCGGGAGAACAGCCCGCGCGATTTCGCCTGCACGTGACCATCGAGCAGCTCGATAACGTCAACGTTTCCGGGATGGAGGAGATGCCGACCCCGGAGGCGGTGATGGCGCGCGTCCCGCTCTCGCGGCAGGCGGCGGAGACGGTCAGCGGCGGCCGCGCCACGGTGAGGAGCATTCTCGACCGCAAGGATCCCCGGCTCTTCGTCGTCGTCGGGCCATGCTCGATCCACGATGCGGACGCGGCGCTCGACTACGCGGGCCGGCTCGTGCGGCTCGCCGAGCGCGTCCGCGACACGCTGTTCGTGGTCATGCGCGTCTACTTCGAGAAGCCCCGGACGTCGACCGGGTGGAAGGGGTTCATCAACGATCCGCACATGGACGATTCCTTCCGGATCGACGAGGGCATCGTCCGGGCGCGCGAGCTGCTCGCCCAGTTCGCGGGGCTGGGGCTGCCGGCTGGATCCGAGGCGCTCGACCCGCTGTCGCCGCAATACCTCGGCGACCTGATCAGCTGGTACGCGATCGGCGCGCGCACCACCGAGTCGCAGACCCACCGCGAGATGGCGAGCGGGCTGTCGGCGCCGGTCGGCTTCAAGAACGGCACCGACGGCGGGCTGGAGGTCGCGGTGAACGCGATCCGCTCGGCGTCGCAGCCCCACAGCTTCCTCGGCATCAACCAGCACGGCCGCCCGGTGATCGTGCGCACGACCGGCAACCGCCACGGGCATCTCGTCCTGCGCGGCGGCGGCGGGCGCCCGAACTACGACACGGTGAGCGTGCGCCTCGCCGAGCAGGCGCTCGCGAAGGCCAAGCTCCCGGCGACCATCGTGGTCGACTGCTCGCACGCGAACTCGCTCAAGGACCACACGCTGCAGCCGCTCGTCTTCCACGACTGCTCGCACCAGATCCAGGAGGGGAACCGCTCGATCGTCGGGCTGATGGTCGAGTCGAATCTCTTCGCCGGCAGCCAGCCGATCCCCGCGAACCTGGCCGAGCTCAACTACGGCGTCTCGGTGACCGACCCGTGCGTCGACTGGACGACGACCGAGGAGACCCTGCTGCGGGCGCGGGACGAGCTCGCGCCGGTATTGCGCGCCCGCGCGGCCTGACATTCCTGACGCCCTCCTCCTATAGGCAGAGCAGCCCGCGCCGGATGCCCTCGGCGAGGCCGCTCGCGTGCGCAAGTCCGAAGACACCAAAGCCGAGCACCAGAGTCCCGGCAGCGACGCGAACAGCGCGGCGCGCCGCCCACGCGCGCAAGCGCGCGGCCGCCAGACCCGCGGCCAGCAGGTTCGGCAGCGTTCCGAGGCCGAAGGCGAGCATCACGAGCGCCCCGCGGCCCGGGCTGCCGGCGAAAGCGGCCGCCGCGAGCGCGCCGTAGACCAGGCCGCAGGGGAGCCACCCCCACACCGCGCCGGCGGCCAACGACTGCGGCAGCGTGTCCGCGGGGAGCAGCCGGGCGGCGAGGGGCTGGACGCTCCGCCAGACCGGCGCCCCCAGCGCTTCGAGCCGCACCAGCGCGCGCCCCACGCCGGCCAGGTAGAGCCCCATCAGCACGAGCATCGCGTTGGCGAGCACGAAGAGCGCGGTCTGCGCCGGGAGCGCGCCCGAGACCCAGACGCCCACGCCGCCGACGCCGCCCACGAATGCGCCGGCCGCCGTGTAGCTCGTGATCCGGCCGGCGTTGAAAGCGAGGTGGCGGGGCCACTCCGGCGTGTCGGCTGGCGAGAGGGCGCGTCGGGCGGAGAACGCGCCGACGATGCCGCCGCACATCCCGATGCAGTGCACGCCCGAGGCGAAGCCCGCCGCGAGGACCGCGAGCGGCAATCCCCAGGAACCCGGCCAGGCGATCTCCATCAGATCACTTTGGAGTACCCCGCCCGCTCGCGGCTCGCCCGGAGGTATCGGTCGAACACCATGCACACCGCACGCACGAGCAGCCGGCCCTTTGGCGTCACGGCGATCCAGTCCGGTCCGAGCTCGACCAATCCGTCGTCGGCGAACGGCTTCAGCATCTCGAGCTCCACGCCGAAATAGCGCCCGAAGTCGACGAGGTAGGAGATCTCCATCGACTCGATCGAGACGCGGAAATGGCAAGTGAGCGCCTGGATGATCGCGCGGCGCAGCAGATCGTCAGGAGTCAGCTCGACCCCGCGCCACACCGGTACCCGTCCGTCGTCCAGCGCCCGGTAATACTCGTCGAGCCCCTTGAGGTTCTGGTAATAGATCGGGCCGACGCGACCGATCGCGGAGACGCCGAAGCCGAGCAGGTCCGATCCCGGCTGCGTCGAGTAGCCCTGGAAGTTGCGCTGCAGCCGTCCCTGCCGCTGGGCCACCGCGAGCTCGTCGTCGGGCTTGGCGAAGTGATCCATGCCGATGTAGAGGTACCCGGCGCGAGTCAGCCGCCCGATCGCGAGGGTCAGGATCTGGAGCTTCGCCTCCGCGCTCGGCAAATCGGCCGCCTGGATGCGCCGCTGCGGCTTGAATACCGCCGGTAGGTGGGCGTAGCTGTACAGCGCGATCCGGTCCGGGTCGAGCGCGAGTGCCTTGTCGAGCGTGACGTTGAAGCTGTCGAGCGTCTGCCTGGGCAGGCCGTAGATGAGGTCGAGATTCACCGACCGGAAGCCGCTCGCTCGCGCCTCGTCGATCACGCGGCGCGTCGTTGCCTCGCTCTGGATGCGGCGCACCGCCTTCTGCACGTCCGGATCGAAATCCTGCACGCCCACGGAGACCCGGTTGAAGCCGAGCGCGGCGAGGAACGCCATGCGGCCCGGCTCGGCCTGGCGCGGATCCACCTCGATCGAGCACTCGCACTCCGGCTGGAGCTCGAACCGGGCCCCCAACGCGTCCGCAAGCGCGGCCATCTCCTCCCGCGACAGGAAGGTGGGCGTGCCGCCGCCCCAGTGCACCTGGCAGATCCGCCGCTCGTCGCCGAGCAGCTCGCCGACGCGCACGACTTCCTTCGCGAGGTACTTGATATACTTTGCCGACCTCCCGTGATCCCGCGTCACCACCTTGTTGCACGCGCAGTAGTAGCAGACCGTGTCGCAGAACGGCACGTGCACGTAGAGCGACAGCGGCTGCTTGATGCCGCCGATGTTTCGCTTCGCGATCCATTGCGCCCATTCGGCCGCGCCGAACGCCTCGACGAAGCGATCAGCGGTCGGATACGACGTGTAGCGCGGACCGCTCACGTCGTACTTGCGGATCAGCACCGGATCGATGACCAGCTCGGAAGCCGGGTAATGCATCGTGCCAATATGCCGGCCCGGGACCGGCAGGGTTTGACCTGCGTCAAGCCGCACCGGATGTCATGAGCATGGCGGGCAGCGCAGTCCCGGAAGCAGTGGCGCGGGAGGGTCGGTTCAGGGCTTTCGCGGTCGCCGCCGGCGTCGCCGTGGCGGCGGCGCTCGTCGTCCTCAACTTCGCCGCTGCCGCTCTCGGTGGGGATCGGCCCTGGCTCGTGGGCTTCGACCTGGTCCTCGACCTCGCCGTGCTCGGCGCCGGCGTCGGCTACATCGTGCGCCACGGCCTGCGCACCGAGGCGCGCACCGCGCGGATGCAGGCGGCACTCGACGAGACCCAGGCGCAGCTCGCGGCGATCGTCGACTCGGCGATGGACGCCATCATCACGGTGGACGAGGAGCAGCGCGTCGTGCTCTTCAATCGCGCGGCGCAGGCGATGTTCGGCTGTCCGAAGGACGATGCGCTGGGCGCGAAGCTCGACCGGTTCATCCCGGCGCGCTTCCGTGAAGCTCATCGCGCGCACATCGAGCGGTTCGGCGAGGTCGCCGAGACCCGGCGGCGGATGGGCGCGGACCTGGTGCTCTGGGCCTTGCGCGCTGACGGCTCCGAGTTCCCGATCGAGGCTTCCATCTCGCAGGTGGGGGGCCCGGACCATCGCCTCTTCACCGTGATCCTCCGCGACATCACGCGGCGCAAGCAGGCCGAGGACGCGCTGAAGCGCCAGCAGGCGGAGCTCCGCGAGCTCTCGGCGCGCATTCTCGAGGCGCGCGAGGACGAGAAGACCGTGATCGCGCGCGAGCTGCACGACGAGCTCGGCCAGCTCCTCACCGCGCTGAAGATGGACCTCGCGTGGCTCCGCGAGCGGATTCCCGAGGGCGAGGTCGCCGGCCGGGCGCGACAGATGAACGCGGCGCTCGATCAGACGGTGACCTCGGTGCGGCGCATCGCTGCGGATCTCCGCCCGCTGATGCTCGATGATCTGGGGCTTGCCGACGCCGCCGGATGGCTGGTCGAGGAGTTCGAGCGGCGTTCCGGGGTGGCGTGCCGGCTCGAGAAGCTCGCCGAGACCCGCTTCGACGGCATCGAGCGCAACGTCGCGACCGCCGTCTATCGCGCGCTCCAGGAATCGCTCACCAACATCGGACGGCACGCCGAGGCGAAGCACGCGTGGATCCTGCTTGCGATCGAGGACCGCGCGGTGCGGCTCGAGGTCGAAGACGACGGCCGGGGCATCCCGGCGGACGCGCTCGCAAACACCCGCTCGCTCGGGCTGAAGGGCATGCGCGAGCGCGTGCTGTACCTCGGCGGCACGGTCGAGGTGACCGGCGCGCCGCGCGGCGGGACGCGCGTGTACGTGCGGGTGCCGCTGCGGCCGGCACCGGGCGGGGCGGCGGCGTGATCCGGCTGCTCCTCGCCGACGACCATGCGCTGGTCCGCGAGGGGCTCAAGCGGATCCTTGCGGCCGCTGCCGACATCGAGGTGACCGGCGAGGCGGCGAACGGCGATGAGACGCTCGACCTCGTGAAGCAGCACGACTTCGACCTGGCGCTCGTCGACCTCTCGATGCCGGGCCTGTCGGGCCTCGACCTGGTCAAGCGGCTGCGGCTCGAGCGACCGAAGCTGCGCATCCTCGTGCTCTCCATGCATGGCGAGAGCCAGTACGCCGCCCGCGCGCTCAAGGCGGGCGCCTCGGGCTACCTGACCAAGGACGCTGCCGCCGCACAGCTCCTCGGCGCGATCCGCAAGATCGCCGCCGGCGGCGTGCACATCAGCGAGACCGCGGTCGCCCAGCTGCTCGCCGCCGGTGCTCCCGCCGGCGACGCGCCGCCGCACACCGCGCTCTCCGATCGCGAGTTCGAGGTATTCCGCCAGCTCGTCGCCGGCCGCAGCATCACCGAGATCGCCGAGGCGCTCCGCTTGTCGGTGAAGACCGTCAGCACGCACAAGGCCCGGATCCTGGAGAAGATGGCGATGGCGAGCACGGCCGAGCTGGTGCGCTACGCCGTGGAGCAGCGCCTGCTCGACGATCAGGGGTAGGAAAACTCCTACACCCCGTGGCCGTTCCCCGATAGCCGGTTTCGTCGCCGGCCGATACCGCCGGCGGCGTGCGCGCGGCACACTGCGCCGCATGGTTCGGGTATTTCTGGTCGAGGATTCGCCGCTCGTCTGCGAGCGGCTCGAGGCGATGTTCGCCTCGATCGCCGGCACGACCACCATCGGCCACGCGGCCGGCGCGGACGAAGCGGTCCGGAAGATTCTCTCCGCCCGGCCCGATGCGGTGGTGCTCGACCTCAACCTGGCCCAGGGCAGCGGCTTCGACGTGCTGCGCGCGGTCCACGAGCAGGCGCCGGAGATCGATGTCTACGTCCTGAGCAACTTCAGCGGCGAACCCTATCGACGCCGTGCCGAGCGTCTCGGGGCGCGCGGCTTCTTCGACAAGACCATCGAGTTCGAGCGCGTGCGCGACACGCTTGCCGCCCGCGCCGCGCAAACCCCTTGCTGAAACAACGAGAGGAGACGACCATGCTGAGCGCCACTGTTTCCAGGATTCCCCTGCGAGTCGTCGGCGCCAAGCCGGAGGAGCCGCCGGCCCTGCGCAGGTTCGAGGTGACCTGCTCCAGCTGCAACGTGAGGGAACTGTGCCTCCCAAAAGGGCTGGACAGCGAAGACCTCCGTCGCATCGAGCAGGTGGTGTATGCGCGCCGGCGCGTCAAGCGCGGCGAGGCGCTGTTCCGTGCCGGCGATCAGTTCAACTCGCTCTACGCGGTCCGCAGCGGTTTCTTCAAGACGACGTCGATCAACGATGATGGCCGCGAGCAGGTGACCGGCTTCTACATGCCGGGAGAGCTCCTCGGGATGGACGGCATCGGCTCCGGCGCCTATCACGGCGACGCGATCGCTCTCGAGGACTGCGAAGTGTGCGTGCTGCCCTTTGCGCTGATCGAAACGCTGGGACGCGAGATCCCCGCAGTGCAGCGGCGCCTGCACTGCGTGCTGTCGCGCGAGATCGTGCGCGACCACGGCGTGATGATGCTCCTCGGCTCGATGCGCGCCGAGGAGCGCCTGGCGGCGTTCCTGCTGAACCTCTCGCGGCGCTTCCAGCGGCGCGGCTACTCGCCGACCGAGTTTCACCTGCGCATGACCCGCGAGGAGATCGGGGGCTATCTCGGGTTGAAGCTGGAGACCGTGAGCCGGCTGTTCTCCAAGTTCCAGGAGGACGGCCTGATCGAGGTCCAGCAGAAGCACGTGCGGATTCTCGACGTGCCCGGCCTCGAGGCGATCCTCGCCAGGGATCGCACGCTCTGAAGCGCCACTGGGAGGAACCGATGTACAAGCACATCCTGCTGCCCAGCGACGGCTCGGAGCTCTCCGGGCAGGCCGTCAGGGAGGGCATCCGCTTCGCGAAATCCATCGGCGCACGGGTGACGGGAGTGCACACCACCCCGGAATTCTATCCGTCCCAGATGCCGGCGCACTCGATCGTCGAGCACGCCCGCGAGCACGAAGCGCGTTCCAAGGAGAGCGCGAAGCGCACGCTCGACGCGATCGAGCAGGCGGCGCGCCAAGCGGACGTTGCCTGCACGGTGCAGCATCGGGTGAGCGACAGCCCGTGGGATGAGATCATCAAGGTCGCGATGGAGCGCGAGTGCGATCTCATCTTCATGGCGTCGCACGGGCGACGTGGAGTGAGCGCGCTGCTTCTGGGCAGCGAGACGAACAAGGTGCTTACGCACTCGAAGATTCCGGTGCTCGTCACCCGGTGATTCTCGCGGGATAGATCGCGGAGGAGCAATGGTCATCAAACGGATCTGGGAAGCGATCCGGGGCGAGTCCAAGAGCCCCGGCCGGACGGCGGTGCGCGTCGGGGTAGCGGCGCTCGTCATCCTGGTCATCGGGGGCGTGCTCATGGTCGCCGGCGCCGCGGGCCTCGCGTGGACCAACACCGAGTCGTTCTGCATCTCGTGCCACGAGATGCGCAACAACGTCTACGCCGAGTTCAAGGACACGATCCACGACAAGAACCGTACCGGCGTGCGCGCCATCTGCTCCGACTGCCACGTTCCGCGCCAGCCGGGCGCGATGATTCTCCGCAAGATGCGCGCGACGTTCGAGCTCTGGGGCCACCTCACCGGGGTGATCGACACCAAGGAAAAGTTCGAAGCGCACCGCTACGAGCTCGCGAAGCGGGTCTGGATCCGGATGAAGGAGACCGACTCGCTCGAGTGCCGCAACTGCCACCACGAAGACGCGTGGACTTCAGAGTCGCAGTCGGAACGGGCCAAGATCCGGCATGCGAAGGGCAAGGCCGAAGGCAAGACCTGCATCGACTGTCATTCCGGCATCGCGCACAAGGAGCCGGACGGCGGGCCGGGGCCCCAGCAGCTGAAGATCGCGAAGTAGCGCCCGTTCACCCCGGCTCATCCAGGAGCCGAAGCAGACCGTCGAGTTCGTCGGCCTTTCGATCGGATACCGGCCCCGGTAGCGACGCTCACTTCGTCTTCGCCACATCGGGCTTCGGCGCGCCGATCTCCTGCTCGATCGGCGGGAGCTGGTGCGCGATCCCCTTGTGGCAGTCGATGCAGGTCTGGCCCTGGCTGAAGGCGACGCTGTGCGTCCTGACCGCGCGCCGGCCCTGCTCCGTGAAGTCCATGAACTGGTAATTGTGGCAGTTGCGGCACTCCTGCGAGTCGTTCGCCTTCATCCGCGCCCACTCGTGCTCGGCGAGCCGCGCCCGCTTCGCCTCGAACTTCTCCGGCGTATCGATGCTGCCGAGCGCTTTGTGCAGCAGCTCGTTCGACGCCTGGATCTTGCGGACGATCTTCGGGCCCCACTCCTTCGGCACGTGGCAGTCCGGACAGGTGGCCCGCACGCCGGAGCGGTTCGTGTAGTGGATCGTGTGCCGGTACTCCTTGAAGACGTTCTCCCGCATCTCGTGGCAGGAGATGCAGAACGGCTCCGTGTTCGTGAGCTCGAACGCCCAGTTGAAACCGCCCCAGAAGATGATCCCGGCGGCGAAGAGCCCCACCACCCACCACGGCCCGACGCGCCACACCCACGCCGGGATCCAACGCTTCCAGCCGGTCCGCTCGGTGAACATGGTTGGCCCTTTCACGTCGCCGGCTTGAACGTGCTCGGCACCAGCGGCTCGGCGTTGAACTGCGGCACGTGGCACTGCAGGCAGAAGTAGCGCCGGGTCGAGATGTTCGGCAGCTGGTTGCCGTCGCGATCCAGGTAGTGCGACTTCCCGACCGGCGTCGCGCCGGTCGCCGGCGCCCGCGTCTTCGCGTGGCAGCTCATGCACATGTTGACGTTCTTGGTGATCTGGTAGCCCTTGATGTTGTGCGGAATGATCGGCGGGTGCTCGGGGTAGTTCCGCGGGATCGGGCGGTCGCTTCGGTCGTACTTGAACGCCTCCGAGGGCTTCGTCTCGGGAATCGGCGTGGCGCCGCGGAGCGGCTTCGGCTGCTGCTCCTGGGCGAGCGCGCCGCCGGTGAGCGCGATCGCGAGGGCGGCGGCGAGGAGGACGCAGGTTCGAGTGAGCGCCATGGGGTTCCTCCTTCTCACGCCTTCGTCACCCGCACCGCGCACTTCTTGTAGTCGGTCTGGCGCGAGATCGGACAGGTGGCATCCAGCGTGAGCTTGTTGACCAGTCGCCCCTCGTCGAAGAACGGCACGAACACGAGACCCTCGGGCGGCTCGTTGCGACCGCGGATCTCGACGCGCGCGTAGATGTCGCCGCGCCGCGACGAGATGCGAGCCTCCATGCCGTTCAGCAGGCCGCGCGTCTTGGCATCATTCGGGTGCAGGTACACCACCGCCTCCGGCTGTGCGCGATGGAGCTCTGGCACGCGCCGGGTCATCGAACCGCTGTGCCAGTGCTCGAGCACGCGCCCGGTGCAGAGCCACAGGTCGTATTCCTTGTCGGGCACCTCGGGCGGGGGCTCGTACGGCACCGCGATCACGATCGCCTTGCCGTCGGGCTTGCCGTAGAAGCGCAGGCCCTCGCCTTTCTTCACGTAGGGGTCGTAGCCCTCGCGGAAGCGCCACTTCGTTTCCTTGCCGTCCACCACCGGCCACCTCAGGCCGCGCACCTTGTGGTACGTGTCGAACGGCGCCAGATCATGGGCCTTGCCGCGGCCGAAGCCCGCGTACTCCTCGAACAGCCCCTTCTGGAGGTAGAACCCGAAGTGGCGCGACTCGTCGTTGTCGAACCCGGGCTCGAGCTGCGAGAGCGGGTACTTGTTCACCTCGCCGTTCGCGAAGAGAACGTCGTAGAGGGTCTTCCCTCGGTATTCCGGCTTCTTCGCGATGAGCTCGGCCGGCCACACCTCCTCCACCTTGAAACGCTTCGAGAACTCGACGATCTGCCACAGGTCGGACCGCGCCTCGCCCGGCCCCTTCACCTGCTGGCGCCAGAACTGCGTGCGCCGCTCGGCGTTCCCGTAGGCGCCCTCCTTCTCCACCCACATCGCCGTCGGCAGGATGAGGTCGGCCGCCATCGCTGTGACGGTCGGATAGGGATCGCTCACCACGATGAAGTTCTTCGGGTTGCGGTAGCCCGGCCAGGTCTCGCCGTTCAGGTTCGCGGCGGTCTGCATGTTGTTGTTGCACATCACCCAGTAGGCGTTGAGCTTGCCATCCTTGAGCATCCGGTTCTGCAGCACCGCGTGGTAGCCGGGCCGGTCGGGGATCGTGCCGGCCGGGAGCTTCCAGTGCTGCTCGGCGATCTCGCGGTGCTTCGGGTTGACGACCACCATGTCGGCGGGGAGCCGATGGCTGAACGTGCCGACCTCGCGCGCGGTGCCGCACGCCGAGGGCTGGCCGGTGAGCGAGAACGGGCTGTTGCCAGGCTCGGCGATCTTGCCGGTCAGGAGGTGGATGTTGTAGCAGAGCTGGTTCACCCAGGTGCCGCGAGTGTGCTGGTTGAAGCCCATCGTCCACAGCGACATGACCTTGCGCTTCGGGTCGGCGTAGAGCTCCGCGAGCTCCACGAGGCTCCGCGCCGGCACGCCGGAAATCTTCTCGACCTTCTCCGCGGAGTACTCGGAGACGAACTTCGCGTACTCGTCGAAGCTGATCGGCTTCGAGCCTTCCGCGTCCTTGGCGTTCTTCGCATCTCGCTCGCGCGGGTCTTCGGGCCGCAGCCCGTAGCCGATGTCGTCGTTGCCGCGGACGAAGTTGACGTTCTTGGCGACGAACTCCTTGTTCACGCGCCCGGTGCTGATGATGTGGTGGGCGATGAAGTTGAGGATCGCGAGGTCGGTGTTCGGCGTGAAGATGAGCTGCAGATCGGAGAGCTCATGGCCGCGGTGCTGGTAGGTCGAGAGCACGGCGACCTTCACGTGCGGGTGGCCGAGCCGGCGGTCGGTGATGCGCGTCCAGAGGATCGGATGCATCTCGGCGACGTTCGAGCCCCACATGACGAACGCGTCGGCGTGCTCGACGTCGTCGTAGCAGCCCATCGGCTCGTCGATGCCGAAGGTGCGCATGAAGCCGGTCACCGCCGAGGCCATGCAGTGGCGCGCGTTCGGGTCGAGGTTGTTCGAGCGGAAGCCGGCCTTGTAGAGCTTCGCCGCGGCGTAGCCCTCCCAGACCGTCCACTGGCCGGAGCCGAACATGCCGACCGTGGTCGGGCCGCCGTTCTTCAGCGCCTCCTTCCATTTCTCGGCCATGACGTCGAACGCTTCCTTCCACGACACCGGGGTGAACTCGCCGTTCTTGTCGTACTTGCCGCCCTTCTTGCGCAGCAGGGGCGTCTTCAGCCGGTCGGCGCCGTACATGATCTTCGCAAGGAAGTAGCCCTTGACGCAGGCGAGCCCGCGGTTCACCTCCGCCTCGGGATCACCCTGGGTCGCGACCACCCGGCCGTCCTGCACGCCGACGAGGATCCCGCAGCCGGTGCCGCAGAAGCGGCAGGCGGCCTTGTCCCAGCGGATCTTGTCATCGCTGCGCGCCGCAGCCGCCGCGGGGACCGGGAGGCTGATGCCGGCTGCCGCAGCCGCCGCGGCGACAGCGTTTGCCTTCATGAACTCCCGGCGGTTGATCGTCATGGCGAGTCCTCCTTCGTGTCGAGCGCGTCATCGGAGTATTGGTAGACCATCGTCGCGGCCAGCACGCCTCGCATGCTGTGCAGGCGCATGACCGTGTCGGCGGCCGGGACTCCGGGCGTGTCCTCGACGGTCACGATGAACCGGCCGTCGGGGGTCTCGGCATGGATCTCCACCCCCGGCAGCGCCTCGAGCTGTGCGCGCACGTCCTCCCGGCTGCAGGGCATGGCGCTGACGACGGCGCTCGAGATGTCCATGGCTCAAGCCGAGACCGTGATCGCGGACACGGGGCACGCCGCGACGCACGCGCCGCAGCCGGTGCAGCGGTCGGGGTCGATCGCGGGGGTCGGCGCGGCGCCCGGCACGGACCGGAAGCGGATGGCGCGGGCCTCGCAGCGTTCGGCGCACGCGGAGCAGACGACGCGGTTCAGCGCGAGGCAGCTCGCGTCGATGGCGGCTTTCAGGGCCCAGGGAGCGGCGGCGGTGCGCTCGAGCGCATGCGGCTTGCAGGCGTCGACGCAGGCGCCGCACAAGGTGCAGCCGCCCCTGGCGAAATCCACTTCGGGGAATCCGCCCGAGCCGCGGACGAGGATGTGCTCGGGGCAGGCGGCGATGCAGGCGTCGCAGCGCGTGCATCGGGCAAGGAACTCGAGCTCGGCGGCAGCCCACGGCGGGCGCGGGCTCGCGCTCCCGCCGAAGCGGCCGCGCAGAAACTGCCGTCTAGTCTGGCCGCTCACGATCGGGTCAGGTGGGCGTAGACCGCGACATTCTCCCGCAAACTTGATCCCGGTCAAACGGGGACCCCCTTTCCGGACAGCAGGGAGCACTCCCAAAAAAGCGGCGGAGCGCTTTCGGCCCTTGCGGGCCTCGGCAGCTCCGCCGAACACCAGGAAATTCCATGGTGCCAGGGCCAACGGGACCCTTTCTGATCTAGATCAACAGATTCGGCGTGAACTGGACTCAGAGCATGCGCGGCAGAACGAACGACGCGGCGAGCGCTACGGCGAAGGCGAGCTCGAGCAACGCGGTCTCGGCGAGCAGGCCGTTGAGCCACCTGCCGGGGGGCCGCCGATGGACCAGCCACGTGAGCCTCGCCGCCCATGGCAGCGTGACCATCGGGACGGCGACGGTCGAGCCCGCGTTCGCGAGGAGGCCGAGCACGGGAAGTAGCGTGAACGGCACGAGCAACAGCACGCCGTACTCGACCCGGGCGAAGCGACCGCCCAGACAGGCAGCGAGCGTGTGCTTGCCGGCGCGCCGGTCGGAATCGATGTCCCGGTAGTTGTTGACCGCCAGCACCGCCGCCGCGAGCAGGCCGACCATCGCGCCGGCGGCGATCGCGCTCCAGCCGACCGACCCGGCCTGCAGGTAGTAGCTGCCGGAGACCGCTACCAGCCCGAAGAACGCGAGCACGAAGACTTCGCCGAGTCCCGTGTACGCGATCGGTCGCGCCCCGCTCGTGTACGCCATTCCCGCGGCGATCGAGGCGATGCCGGCGAGAAGGATCGGCCACCCCCCGCGCCCGACAAGGTAGGCTCCCAGCACGAGCGCGAGCCCGAAGGCGAGCCGCGCGGCGCACTCCACCTGCGCGGCGGCGAGCCAGCCCGCGCTGGCAGCGCGCGGCGGTCCGATCCGATCCGGGCCGTCGGCGCCACGCCGGGAGTCGCCGGCGTCGTTCTGCAGGTTGGTCCCCACCTGGATGAGAACGGCGACGAGCAGTGCGGCCGCCATCGGCAGCGCGTCGAAACGCCCCGCTTCCGCGAAGGCGAGCGCGGTGCCGACGAGGACCGGGGCGACGGCGATCGTCAGCGTGCGGGGCCGCACCGCGAGCACCCACGCCGTCAGCGCGCCGGGCCGGCCCGCGCCCCGTTGCTGTCGCTCCCCGGCGGCCAGCGCGCCCGGCGTCATGTCCGCCATATGAGTCCTCTCCAGTTCGCGCCGAACATAGCTTCGGGGGGCGAGCCGCGTTTGATCTCCGTCAAAGCCGATGCACGAGCCGATGAGCAGAGAAAAGCGTCGCGTCCCTTAACGTGGATCAACAAGCCACCACAGGATCGGACAGAGGATGGTGCATATGTAGAGGAGGTGTCGTCATGGCTCGCGAACTGCTCGTCGAAGGGGATTCGCAGTTCATCAGGGTTTCGATGCCGCTGATAGTCGCGGTCGTGCTTGCGTGCGCGGCGCCGATCGCGCCGCGCGAGGTGCGAGCCCAGACCGGCGAGCGCAGTGGAAAGGAGGTGGTCGATGCGGTGTGCGTCGCGTGCCACGGAACGGGCGCGAGCGGTGCGCCGAGGATCGGCGACAGAAAAGCGTGGGCCAAGCGCGCATCGGAGGGCCTCACAAGCCTCACCGAGCACGCGATCAAGGGCATTCGGCAGATGCCGCCGCACGGGGGCAGTCCGAACCTCACCGATCTCGAAATCGCCCGCGCGATCACCTACATGGTCAACCAGTCGGGGGGCCGCTGGATCGAGCCAGTCAGCGTGAAAGACTTGGGTGCCGAGCGCAGCGGCGAGCAGATCGTACGGGCACAGTGCTTCAAGTGCCACGAGGCGGGCGTCGGCGGCGCACCCAAGATCGGTGATCGGGCTGCCTGGGCGCCGCGACTCAAGAACGGACTGGATAACACCGTCCGCTCCGCGGTCAAGGGACACGGCGGCATGCCCGCCCGTGGCGGCATGGCAAATCTCACCGATTCCGAGCTCCGGAGCGCGATCGTGTACATGTTCAGCCAGGGGGCTGCCCCCGCCAAGTAACCTCCTCGTTCCCTTCTGATCTGGATCAAGCCGACCGCCCGGAGTCGGCGGTACGGTCCGCTCGAGAGGACCTGAAGGGAGCCGTCCGATGCCCAATCGAACCGAACCAATTCAAGACATCGCGCATCTTGGCAGCGTCGAGCTGCTCACGCCGAAGCCGGACCGAAGCCGCTGGTACTTCGAGAACGTCCTCGGCATGGAGGCCGTGTACAGCAGGGCGGAATCCGTCTATCTCCGCGGGTACGGTGACTACGCCACCGCCACGGTGAAACTCACCGCGGCCAGGCAGGCGGGGGTGGGCGCCATTGCCTGGCGGACAGTTAGTACCGAGGCGCTAGCCCGGCGCGCTGACGCGATCAAGCGCACCGGTCTGGGGCTGGGGTGGAGCGACGGCGATTTTGGTCGCGGCCCGTCCTACCGTTTCCGGGACCCGGACGGCCACCCCATGGAGATCTACTACGAGGAGCAGCGGTACCGCGCACCCGATCACCTCCGTTCCACGCTCAAGAACCTGCCGCAGAAGTACACCGGCCGAGGCGTGAACGTCCGGCGCATCGATCACCTCGCGCTGTTCGCGAAGGACGTCGCGGCGAATCGCGAGTTCGCGCAGCAGCTGCTCGGGTTCCAGCTTCGCGAGCAGGTGCTGTTCGACAACGGCCGCACCGAGCTCGGGTCGTGGCTGAGTCCGTCGCCCGTGCATCATCAGGTGGCCTACGTGAAGGACACGAGCGGTGGAAGCGGCCGGCTTCACCACTTCTCGCTGTGGGTGGACAGCCGCGAGGAGGTGCTGCGCGCCGCCGATCTCCTCGCCGAGAACGGCATCTTCATCGAGGCCGGACCGTCGAAGCACAACAACTCACAGGGCTTCTACCTCTATTCCTACGAGCCCGGCGGGAACCGCATCGAGGTCTACTCCGGCAGTTATCTCGTCTTTGCGCCCGACTGGGAGCCGGTGACGTGGAACGAAGAGGAGCGCGGGACCGGAGTCTACTGGGGCGGAGCGTTGCCGGAGAGCTTCATCAACTACGGGACTCCGGACGTGCCAACGCCTCTCCCGGTGACGGAGAAGACGCCGGTGTTCGACCCCTATTGACGCGCTCCTGACGAGTCATGCCGGCTGTTCGGTGAGGCTCTCATCGGCTGCGGTGCGGCGATGACGGCACAGGCGGCGCGAGGGTCGGAAGCGATGGTCGCGGCGCTGCGCGCCCCGGGCCGGTATCCGCATCCGGTCGAGCGGGTCGAGCTGCTTGAGACGCACATCTCCTGGGTGCTGCTGACCGGCCGCTACGCCTACAAGCTGAAGAAGCCGCTCGCCCTCGGGTTCCTCGACTTCAGCACGCTCGACGCGCGCCGGCGCGCGTGCGAGGACGAGCTGCGGCTGAATCGCCGCACCGCACCCGAGCTGTATCTCGAGGTGGTGCCGGTGACCGGCACCGAGGCCGACCCCCTGATCGGCGGCGAGGGGCCAACGATCGATTATGCCGTCAAGATGCGCGAGTTCCCGCAGAGTGCGCTCCTCGACCGCGTCGCCGCGCGCGGCGAGCTGTCGTCCGAGCAGATGGACGAGCTCGCCGGCACGATCGCCGAGTTCCACGCGCGCGTTGATCGCGCCGAGCCGCAGAGCGAGTTCGGGACGGAGCACGCGGTGATCGACCCGGCGCGCCAAAACTTCGCCCAGATCTTACCGCTCGTCACCGACCTCGAAAGCGAGGCCGCGCTCCGACGCCTCGCCAGCTGGACCGAGCGCGAGTTCGGCCGTTGCTGCGACGCCTTCGCCGCACGCCGCCGAGACGGTTTCGTGCGCGAGTGCCACGGCGACCTGCACCTGAGGAACCTGGTGCTCCTCGAGGGGCGCGTCCTGCCCTTCGACTGCCTCGAGTTCAACGCGGCGTTGCGCTGGATCGACGTCGCCGCCGAAGTCGCGTTCGTCGTGATGGATCTCATCGATCATCGCCTCGCCGCACACGCCTGGCGCTTTCTCGACGCCTACCTAGCGGAGACCGGCGATTACGGCGGGCTCGCGGTGCTACGCTTCTACCTTGTGTACCGGGCCATGGTGCGCGCGAAGATCGCCTGCATGCGCGCGCAGCAGCTGCCCGAGGGCGCGGCGCAGCGGACGCAGGCCGCCGTGGAGTGCCGCGAGTATCTGTGCCTCGCGGAGGCGTTCGCCGCTCTCGACCGGCGGGCGCTCATCGTGACCCGTGGACTCTCGGGCTCGGGAAAGACCGTGATTTCCCGTTTGCTCGTCGAGGAACTGGGCGTGATTCGCGTACGGTCCGACGTCGAGCGGAAGCGCCTGCACGGGCTCGCCGCTGCCGAGCGGACCGGCGCCGCGGTCGGCGCGGGGATCTATACGCCGGAGGCGACGCGCGGTACCTACGAGCGACTGCGCGAGGTGGCGCGGACGATCGTCGAGGCGGGCTTCCCCGCGGTCGTCGACGCGACGTTCCTCGCGCGCGCCGATCGCGATGCCTTCCGGGCGCTCGCGCGCATGCTCGGCGTCCCGTTTGCGATCGCCGCCTGCGAGGCGCCGGAGCCGGTGCTGCGCGAGCGAATTGCGGCGCGGAACCGCGCCGGCGCGGACGCGTCGGAGGCCACCCTCGACGTTCTGTCGCGGCAGGTTCTCGCCGCCGAGCCGCTCTCGGCTGCGGAACGCACCTTCGCAGTGGCCATCGACACGCGGAGCAGCCTCGACCGGCTGCGTGCGAGCGCACTGGCACTGGGCGCGCGGCTTGGCGTTGGGC
>Ga0209342_10001036_pt1 | contig 31434 bp, 22 predicted proteins | sample RifCSP16_2_FD_184023 | JGI IMG/M metagenome (GOLD analysis project Ga0209342, IMG submission 184023) | Soil microbial communities from Rifle, Colorado - Rifle CSP2_sed 16_2 (SPAdes) (version 2) | ecosystem: Environmental > Terrestrial > Deep subsurface > Rock core/Sediment | place: Rifle...
CAAAGAATGTTAGCGCACTCGATGAAAAATAGATCGGGCACCATCAGACGACCTGGTGGATCCGCAGCCAGGTGCGCAAAAAGCGCATCGGCCAGATTGGAGAGCGGCTCGGCGATAAACAACTTGATCCCGACGCTGGCATCGACCACGCACTCCAGGGGAGTGCGGTTCATCGCTCGCGATCCTCGCGCAGCAGCTTAACACTATCGGGCGTCCTGGTTTCCGTCGAATAGGAGAAGCGACGGCGGCGGATGTTCGCTAAAAGTCGGGCCTGAGAATGCCTGGCTGCTTCTGCTTGCAGGGCTTGATCCAGCAGGCTGATCACCTGCGCGCTCAAGGAGCGGTTTTGAGCGTTGGCGAGCTGCTGGATGCGGGCGTACAACTCATCGGGCACCTTACGAACGTGGAGAATGGGCATTGCAGTATCCCCCTCGCGGAATGGCTAAAGTGTAGCACAGGTGGTTGCATTACGCAACCGGTTGGGTTCGAGCAAGGAAAAACGCCAGAAGTGAGTTCCCTGAGTTCCGCAAATTCGTGAAGGGTCTTAAGGAACTGAAGGAACTCAAGGGAAAACAAAAGGCCCTTCCACTGAAGGGCCGTCTGGCGGAGGGGGTGAGATTCGAACTCACGGTAGCCCAAAGGGCTACAACGGTTTTCGAGACCGCCCCAATCGTCCACTCTGGCACCCCTCCGAGTGAACCGGGGCGATTATAACACGCCGCCGATGCCGCGCCAAGATCATGATCTCGCTTGCAGCAGCCGGCTCGCCCATTCGACGTCTTCGCCGGACAGCGGCGGATCGGGCGCCTGCCCGTAATCGATGAGCAGGTCGGGACCGGCCCGATCGTAGAGATTGTGGAGTATCTCGTTCAGAGGCAGCATCACCTCGCTCTTGCCCCGCTGCACCGGGATGGGAATATCGGGGATGGCATCCCGCACGCCGAACAAGTACACGTCGGCGTGCGGGCGGAAGGGTGCGCGGCTGACGACGATGCGATAATCGCTCCGCACACTCTTGCCTTCTACTCGCATGGGGAAGGGATCGCCTGCCCTCAGCAAGTCGATTTCCACCAGGTTAGCCGGGCCTCCCAACACCGCGCGCCGCTGGCGCTCGTATTCCTGGCGGCCCTCGGGCGTCAGCTTGTTGTCCAGCGACAAGACTTCGATGATCGTCACGGCCTCGCCGCTGATCACGTCGCGAACTTCGAGGAAGTGCTCGATCACTTGCTGGGGTAACGGCAATTCGCAGGCACGAGGTTTCACGCCGCCCGGCGCGGCGTCGCGCGGCGGCGCGCTCGACTCCGCTGGGCGGGGCGTCCCCTCCGCTCCGCTACGAGGATCTGCGTCAAGCAGTGTCTCCGGCTCCACCGCGGGCGTCTCCGGCTCCCAAAGCATCGTTTGATACGAACGGCGCTCGACGGCAACCCGGAATAGAGGTTGAATCCTGGGTTCGAGCAAATTCGCGATTTCCAAAATGAGCGGTGTGTGAATATCTTCCCACACTCCGAGTCGTTCCAGGTATGGATCCATTCCGGGAAACGGCGTAGGCATAGTTGCTCCTTCAATCACTCGACTTCGAAACGGTCGCCCCGGTCGGGAATAGCCACGTGCTGGAAGCCCGTATCGGCCAGCTCCGCTCGCAGCGCTTCCGCTGCTTGCAGCTCGGCGTGCACGATAAACACCTGGCCGGGACGCGGCGACATGCTGCGCGCGAAACCAACCAGATCGTTGTGATCGCCGTGGGCGCTGTAGCCTTCCAGTTTCACGATCTCCGCGTCCACGTCGTGTTCCTCGCCGAATATCTTCACGCGCTTGCGGCCGTCCAGCAACTGGCGGCCCAGGGTGTGCTCCGCCTGAAAGCCGACGAACAGCACGGTGTTGCGCGCGTCGCCGACGTGGTGGCGGAGATGGTGTAGGATGCGGCCCGCCTCGCACATGCCCGACGGCGCGATGATCACCGCCGGCTCGTCCCGGTCGTTTAGCGCCTTCGACGCCTCGGCGTCGCGCACGTACGTCAGCCGCGAAAAGCCGAAGGGATCGCGCCCGTCGAGGTCCGCTATGAAGTCCAGTGTCTCGCTGTCGTATATGTCGGGATGGCGGCGGAAAATCTCGGTGACGTTGGTCGCCAGCGGGCTATCGACGAAGATGGGTATCTCCGGCAGGCGTTTCGCCTCGCATAACTGATGGAGATCGTAGACCAGCTCTTGCGTGCGGCCGACCGCGAAGGCCGGCACCATGAGCAGGCCGCCGCGCTCGACTGTGCGTGAGATCACTTCGGCGAGATCGTCCTTCGCGTCTTCGATCGGCTTGTGAAAGCGGCCGCCATACGTCCCTTCGGTGATCAGCACGTCGGCGTGATCGACCGGCTCCGGGTCGCGCAAGATCGGCAGGCCTTTGCGGCCCAGATCGCCGCCGAACACGATGCGGCGCTGCCGGCCGTTCTCTTCGACGTCCAGGATCACCATCGCCGAGCCGAGGATGTGGCCGGTGTCGCGGAACGTTGCGCGCACGCCGGGCAGCGGCTCGAACGGGCGGTGATACCCCACGCTGACAAACTGCTTGAGCGCCTGGATCGCGTCGGGCATGGTATACAGCGGCTTGAACGGCGGCTCGCCCTTCTCGGCGCGGCGCTTGTTGACGAACTTCACGTCGCTTTCTTGAATGTGCGCCGAATCGAGCAGCATGGCCGAGCACAGATCGCGCGTCGCCGGCGTCGCGTATATGTTGCCGCGAAAGCCGCTTTTCACCAAAGTCGGCAGGTTGCCCGAATGATCGATGTGTGCGTGCGACAGGATGCAGGCGTCGACCGAAGCGGCGTCGAACGGCAGGTGCTTGTTGCGGTCGTAAGCCTCGCTGCGCCTGCCCTGATACATCCCGCAGTCCAGCAGCAGGCGCTTGCCGTCGATCGTCAGCAAGTGCATGGAGCCGGTGACGGTGCGCGCGGCTCCCCAGAATCGAATCTCCATAGACCCTCCGCTAAAACCCTAAGAACGGGCATTCCCATGCCCGCTGCTGACGCAAGGGGATGCGTCAACCACGGGTTTTAAGACAGTCTCTATGACCAGGGACGCGCCAGCCCCAGAGCACCAGGGCTTCAAGGCGTAGCGTACTTCGGCAGCACGACGGTGAAGACACTGCCCACACCTAGTTCGCTATCTACCCACACGCGGCCCTTGTGCTTCTCGACGATCGACTTGACGATCGACAATCCCAACCCGGTGCCGACGATCGCCAGCGTCGCATCGGTCTCAACCCGGTAAAACTTGTCGAAAATACGTGACTGGTCTTCCGGCGTAATGCCGATACCGGTATCGCGTACGCGGAGCACGACGAATTGGCCATCTTCCTGCAACGAGACGTCGATCCGGCCGCCTTCGGGCGTGTATTTGACGGCATTACCGACCAGGTTCGCGACGACCTGCTCGAGTCGCCGACTGTTGCCGAGAATGTGCGGCAGAGGTGGCACGTCTACGCTCAATACCAGGCGCTTGGCCTCGGCGGTGGATCGCAGCGAAGCAGACACCTCTCGCACCGCCCTCGCCAGGTCGGTCGGCTCCATTTCCTTGTCCAGACCGGCTTCGATGCGGCTGACGTCGAGCAGGTCGGCGATCAGGTCCACGATGTTGATCGTGCTGCGCTCGATGCGCTCCACGAATTGCTGCTGCACGTCGTTGAGAGGCCCCACGCGCGGCAGCAGCTCGACGTAGCCACGGATGGTGGTGAGCGGCGTGCGCAGATCGTGCGACACGATCGAGATGAAATCGCTCTTGATTCGATCCAGCTCCTTCAAGTTCGAAATATCCTGCAGCACCACGCCGAAGCCGATGCCTTTGAATTCCGAGAGCTGCGCCTGCATGGTGCGCCCGTCGTCGAGCGGCACCTCGGCGCGCCAGTTGCGGCCGCGCTGCTTGCGCTGATCGAACAGATCCAGGAGCGCCGGGCTGCGGATCACATCCCGCAGCCGTGCGCCGACCGCATCCTCGCCCAGGCCGAATGCCGCGCGCGCCGAGCTATTCGCCAGCACGATGCGCATCTCGGGATCGGTGACGATCACCGCGTCCTGCGTGTCGCGCAGAACAGTGTGCAGGCGCTCTCGTTCGCCCTGCGCCGCCCAGTACAGGCGCGCATTCTCGATCGCGATCGCGGCGTAATCGGCCAGCGTCGACAGCAGGCGCATGTCGTGATCCGAGAAAGACCCGCTGGATAGCTTGTGATCCACGCTGAGCACACCGATCACGCGCCCGCCAACGCTCATCGGCGCACCGAGCAGCGACTTGACCAGGAACGACGTCTTGACCTTGACGTCCTCTCCGCCGCCTATCATCACGGGCTGGCCGGTCTGGATCACCTGGCCCATCAGCGAGTCATTCACCCGGACGCGCAAATTGCGGGCGGCCGACTCGTCCATGTTCTTGCTGGCGCGCAGGTATAACTCGCCGGTGTTCGGGTCGAGCAAGAGCAGCAACCCCTCGTCGGCCTGGGTCAGGTTGACCGCCGCCGACACCACGTGGGCCAGAATCTCGTCGACGTATAACAATGACGTAATGGTCTTGCCGATGCCGGATAGCGCCCTGAATTCGCGCGCCTGGCGCTCGACCTGCTCGCGGAGCGCATCGCGCTCGCGCGCCGAGCGCTTCCACCGCAGCGCCCGCTCGATTGACGCGGCGAACCGATCCTCCTCCAACGGCTTCGCCAACGCGTCGACAGCGCCGGCCGCCAGCGCCTCTTCCACGGCGGCGAGTGAGCGCTGCGCAAGGATGACCACGAAGGGGATATCCGCGCCGTACTCACGCAGCAAGCGCAGCCCGTCGTCCCGATCCATTTGCCAACCCGTCACGACGACGTCCGGCTTAAACGCCAGGACGCGCTGCCGGGCTTCGTCGAGGCCGGCGGCTTCAGCCGTCGTGTAGCCGGCAGGATGCAGGACACGCTCGATCAGACGCGTGCGCGACGCAGCGGTGTCGTCGACGACGAGAATCCTTGCACCGGTCATCTATAGCCTCTGCCGGAAATCAGGCGCCTCGGCGCGTGTGGAGCTGATGGCGTGACAAGCCTCAATGACGTTATCATAGCCGAGATCGTCTTAATCTGGCAAACCGGTTCGGTTCCAGTACCATTTCGGTTGGGCCAATTCACCCCAGTTCCGCCATCCGCCGCTTGAACTCCAGGAGCAACTCGGTGTCAGAGGGGTCGACGCCGTTGGCGATGCCCAGATAACCGGAGATCCAGTCGCCCAGTTGGATCAGCGACAGCATTTGCGCCAGTGGGCTCTCGCCGCGCGCGGCGAGCACGTCCGTGTCGCAGCCCTGCACCATCAGCACCTGGCGCGAAATCTCGACGCGCGCTCGATTGCGTGGATGGTCGCTCACGCCGGTGAGGAAGATCACCTTCAGGTGGTTGGCCATACCCTCGGGATAGGAGCTGCCCAGTATGGCATTGTGGTCGGCCTCGGGGAGCGCCTCGAACGCGGCGAATTGCTTGCCGTTCTCGTTGACCTGCCCTTTCCATCGGCGCGCCACCTCGGCGAAGAGACCCGCGCCGTACACGATGACGAAGCGGCCCACCATCTGCCCGGCCATGCGCTTCGCCAGGTTCTTCACGACCGGCGACTCCGGAACAAGCTCTGCGTTCCACCCGCGCATGACCGCCGTCGCCTCTTCCAGGCTTGCCCTGAGCGAAGCCTGCCCTGAGCGCAGCCGAAGGGCCGAAGGGTGCGCCGATGGGTCGTCCAGCCATCCCAGCCGCGACGCGAACGCCGCCAGCGGCACGAACGAGTAGCCCAGCGCCGCGCGAGGCATCGACTCGTACGCCACGCGCATGAACGCCGCGCCGAATTGCCGCGCCATCGCTTCGAGCCGGCCGCCGGCGGCGATGGCCATCAGTTGGCAGCGTCGCGCGCGCGCCTCCTGAAAAGCCGCAAGCGTCTCTTCCGTATCGCCCGAGTACGACGACGCGATCACCAGCGTCGATGGGCCTTCGGCGAACGCCGGCAGGGTGTAATCGCGCGCGACGTGAACGGGGATGCGCAGGTGCGGCGCGGCCAGCGATTGGAAGAGCGCGCCGCCGATCGCCGATCCGCCCATGCCGGCGATCACGACCTGCCTGGCCTCCCTAAAGGATTCCGGCAGGTCTATCGCCTGCGCATCGCGCCAGGCTGCCTCGCATTGATCAGGCAGGCTGGCGATGTGCCACAGCATGCCCTCGGGATCGCGCGCCTGGATGGCTTGTGTGTCATTCAGATCGATCATCGTCTGCTCCGTCCGAGTGAGTTAGAGTTAGAGTCAGAGTTAGAGTTAGAGGGTTGGGATAGGCGTAGGGCGATGTGGTACACTTCACGACGGAGCCAGCCGGAGACGACGGCGACGTCGCGCGCGGCATCGGACATGCTCGCCCCGTCACGCAGCGCCTGCGCCACTGCCGCGCGAACATCCGGCTCGCTCCAGGGCTGCGGCTCGGGTGCGCCGGCGACGACCAGAGTCACCTCTCCGAGCGTCTCGCCTGTGAAGCGCGCGCGTGCGCCGCTCACCGCGCCGCGCCATATCTCCTCGTGCCGCTTGGTCAGCTCGCGCGCAACGGCAATGGCGCGATCGCCCAAGACGTCTTGAATGTCGGCCAGCGCTTCGGCCAGCCGGTGCGGCGCCTCGTACGCGACCAGCGTGCGCCGTTCGCGCGAAACGTCCCGCAGCAGCCGCCGCCGGTCGGCCGCTCGGCGCGGCAAGAAGCCGAGGAACACGAACGCATCCGTCGGCAGACCCGATGCGACCAGCGCGGCGATCGCCGCTGTCGGACCGGGGATCGGCGTGACCGTCACGCCGTGCTCGAGCGCGGCGCGGATCAGATCGTAACCGGGGTCGGATAAGCCGGGCATGCCTGCCTCGGAAATCAGGGCCACGTCGCCCGCGTCGAGCGCGCGCAGGACGCGCTCGACGCGGGCCGCTTCATTGTGCTCGAAGAGGCTGAGCGTCGGCTTGTCGATGTCGAAGTGATTGAGCAGCACGCGGGCGCGGCGCGTGTCCTCCGCGACGATCAACGAAACCGCGCGCAGGGTCTCCAGCGCGCGGAAGGTCATGTCGCCCAGGTTGCCGATCGGCGTGCCGACAACGTACAGCGTGCCCATGCCCTCACCCACCCCCACCCCTGGCCCCTCCCCCGTCGTTCTTCCGACGGAGGAGGGGTTGGGGTGGGGGCTATTTCGCTGCGATGCGGTGCGAAATGCCGCTGAGGATGCCTTCCCGCCCCTCGAACACGCCGGTGACGACCACGCCGTCCTTCTCGTTGATCTCGAAGCGGCGGATCTCTTTGGCGTGATCGCTCCCGCGCATTTTGATGACGACCATCGCCCGCTGCACGGCGCTGTCGATCTCGACGTAGCGCAGCAGCACGATGGCGTCGACGATGTACGACAGCCGGCCTTGCTCGAAACGCTGGCTCTCGAAGCGGGTATCTTCGCCGACGAGCAGAGCCGTGGCGCCCTCGCGCTTGAGCGCGTTGATCAGCGTGTTGTATACCTTGCGCAACTCGACCGGGTCGTTCGTGACACGGGTGAAGTGCGTGACGGTATCCAGCACGACGCGGCGGATGCCGCCTTCGAGCAGCAGGCGGCTGAGCGCGCTGGTGGGCGAGCGCAAGCTTTCGAGCAGCACCAGCGGGGACGTGAAGTGCAGATACAGCAGCCCTTTGTCTTCGAGCGCCTTCAGGTCCCAGCCCAGCGACTGAGCATCCCGGTGCAGAGACTGGGGGAACTCCTCAAAGGAAATCAGCAAACCCGGCTCGCCGTTGCGCGCGCCGTGCACCAGGTACTGCAGCGCCAGCGTCGTCTTGCCCGTGCCAGGCGCGCCGCGCAGCAGCACCGCCGACTCCCGCAGGAATCCACCGGAAAGCATGTCGTCCAGCCCGGCGATGCCAGTCGTCACTCGATCGTCGTTATTTGCCGCCATGTGTGCCTCCCTATTGCTCCTATTTTGGGCAGGGGCAAGCCTTGCCCCTACGCGCCGATATTTGCCGCCATGTGTGCCCCCTGCTGCTATCGCCCCTTCGGCGCTCCCCCTTCGGGGGTCGCCGGACGAGAGGGCGTAGACGAGGACATCAGTGATTTTGCACAAAGACGATATACGCCAGGTTCAGGCGCGGATCGCTGTTCATTTCGACCGGGATCACGTCCGACAATGGCTTGCCGTCGTCGGCGATCAATTGCACGTTCCATCTGCCGATGACGGGTTTATCGCCCAGCGTAATCTCGAAGCCCGACACGCCGTATTGAACGGCGATTCCTGACGGAATCTCCAGCCCGTCCGAGCCAAGGGGCGGGTCGCCCCAGGCGCGCACCAGGATGTTGGTCTGATGCTTGCCGTCCAACCCGTAGACCAGGCCGGCGATGCCGGCCCAATTTTGGCCGTAGATCGAGCGCTGATACTCGACGGAGGCGATGTAGTTGAAGGGCGACAGCGTCGCCGAGGGCGTGTGTGTCGGGCCAGGCGTCGGCGTGCGCGTCCCCGTCTCACGTCCCGTCAGCGTCACCGTAATGACTGGCGTTGCCGTTGGGGTATCGCTGGGGCCCGGCGTATTCGTCGACGTGTTCGTCGGGCGTGGCGTGCGCCCTTCGGCTTCGCTCAGGGCATGGCTCGGCGTCGGCGTGACGCGCGAAGCGGGTGCGCCGATCGGGCCGAGTGTATCAGTCGGCAGCGCGGCGATGCTTCGCGGCGCCGCCACGAACAAAATGGCATAGGCCGCGCACACGACGGCGGAAAGGGCGAGCAGCGCCAGCGTAAGCGTATTATAGAGTCGTGCGCGTGAGTCGGGCATGGTCAGTGATTACGCTGAAAGTTGACGATGGCGAGATCGGCGCGGCAGTCCGGAGACGTGCGCAGGCGAATGAGGTCGGACACAGGCTGGCCGTTCTGGTAGACCTGAAGAATGAAGTCGAACTCGCCCGGCGCGCCGATGTAGATCTCGTAAGCAGCCGGCGAACCGTATAGCTCGTTGATGCGGCTGCTGCTGCCGGACACGAATACGCGCTTTTCTTGCTCCGGCACGGGGCCGCCCCAGCCGACGATAGTCACACCAGGGGATGGCGAGCCGTCGACGTCGAGCACCTCTCCGCCCACCCCCATCCACGATCCGCATGGCGCGCCGTACGGATCGCGAACGAAGCGGATCTCGTCGTTCGTCTTAGTGTACTTGAACGGCGAGAAGGTTGGACCCGTGGGCTTCGGCGACGGCGTGAAAGTGCGGGTCGCCACCGGCGAGCGCGTCGGGCCAGGCGTCGGCGTATCAGACGGCGTCGGCGAAGGTCCGGGCGTATCGGTCGGCGTCGGCGTCGGCGTCCAGGTGGCCGGCCGCGTCGGGCTGGGCGTCAGCGTGATAGCCGGCGCATTCGACGCGCGCTCCGCGTCTCGCGGGCCGAACGGATTGACAAGAAAGATGACCGCAAAGATGAAACTCGCCAGCCCGCTTAAACCTAGCAGCAGCGACGCGAGCTGATTGAGCAGACGGGCTGTGTGTGCTGACATGCGTCTGGTTCCCCAATCACCCACCCTCCCGCAGGCTGCCTGCGCCCCGCCCAACGGGGTTGTGCCCGATAACGTTTTCGCGCACAGGATATGCACAGAGCGTGCTGTCTTTGACCCAAAAAGCGTCAAACCTGCGGGAGGGTAAGCAGCTAGGGCCACAGGAAGAAGTAAGGCTCAGGCGCTGAGCACACCGTCCCCAACACCCTGCGGTCCGCGCCCGCGCGGATAACAGCGACCGTCCACAGGAAGCGGCCGCCGCTGTAAACGCCGTTCAATCCGACCTGGTACTCGCAGAACGGGCTGCAGTTCTTGTTCTTCGGCTCGGCTTCGTCGGCCCAGGCGATCGATCCCTCGCCTGCACCCGGGGGATCGAGCAGGAGGTCGAAGTGCTCGTTCGGCTGAAGTGGGCGGCCGAACGTCCACACCAGGACCGGCACATCGTACTGGAAGAACTTCTGGCCGGGCGGCGGGCCAAGCAGCTCGAGCGTCTTGCAAACGTCTTCGGTGGGCGTCGGCGTAACGGAAGGCGTCGGTGTGTCCGTAGGCAGCGGTGTCCGGGTGGGACGCGGTGTGCGCGTCGGCGTGTGCGTCGGCGTCGGTCGCGTCGACGTGGGGCTAGGCGGGACGGTCGGCGTCCACGTCGGCGGGCGGGTTACGGTGAGCGTGCCGATCGGTGTCGGCGTGACGACGACAATCTCCGGCGTGAGCGGCCCGCCGATCGGGCCGGCGACGAAGATGATGGCATACGCCGCCGCAATCACGACGGTGAAGCCCAGGAAGACCATGGTCAGGGTGTTGAATGTCTGTGCCCCGCGCACGTGTGTCACTCTCAGGGACGCAGCCGTCTCATCTCTACCGCTCGATATTCGCCGACGACCGCAGGCCGTTCATCCAGCGTTCGAAATAAACCTGCTGCAAATTGAGCAGTTGCTCGGGAGTCAGGGCGCGCGCCGCATCTGCCTCGATGACCTGCACGATATGGAAGCCGAAGGCGCTCTGCACGACGCCGCTATATTGGCCGGGCTGCAAGGCGAAGGCCGCGTCTTCGACTTCCTTCGAGATCAGCGCGCCGCGCGGGAACCAGCCCAGATCGCCGCCGCCGTCCCGCGTGAGGGTATCCTGCGAGTACTGCTGCGCGAGCGCCGTGAAGTCGGCGCCGGCCTGCAACTGAGCCAGGAGCGAGTTCGCCAGTTCTGCGTTGTCGACCAGGATGTGCCGCGCGTGCGTCTGCGGCGCGACGCTCGACACCTCGGCGATCACCTGGTCGCGGATGATCGTCGCGAGCATCGCCGCACGCTGTCCCTGCCGGAACTCAGCCTCGGTCTGCCCGAGCGCAGCCAACTGGGCGGCGAAGGCATCCGGCCCGCCGCTTGCGGAAATGATCTCTTGCATGGCCGCTTCCAGATCGGCGTCCGATACGCCGATGCCCTTGCGTCGCGCTTCCTGTTCCAGGAGCAGTTGGTCGATCATGCCGCTGAGCACCTGTTCGCGCACCGCTGCGAGCTGCGCCTGCCCGTCGGCCGAATTCGGATCGACGCCCTGAGCGATCAGCGCCGCCTCGAACTGCGCAACCTGGTTTTGGTAACTGCTCAGCGCGATCGGCTCGCCGTTGACGCGGGCGATAGCCGGCGCCTCCGTGGGCGCTGGCGCGGTCGATGCAGGGAGCGGCGTGGGCACGATCTGCGCCGGCGCGGCGGGCGGCTCAGTGGCGTTGGTCGCCGCAGGCGCGGAAGCCCCGGCGTCGCACGCTGCGAGAAGCCCGATCAAAGCGGCGCTCAATACCCGGTAGGCACAACGGCGAATTGTCACACGTTCCTCCGAATCGACAGTAGTTCGACAACGTCACATTTAGAGCGGATTCCACTTTGATTTACGCCGGAGTCGAGGCTTCAGCCGGAAACCGCCTAAAGGCCGGATTGGCGTACACGCAATCGGAATCCACTCTAGGCTCAAGCCGCCGTCCCCGGCGGCGTTGGCCGCGCCGAGGACGGCGCGACGAACCGAATCTGACATTGTCAAGGTAGGATCATCCGCACAGACAGAAACCGCGGCTATTATACATACCCGGCGAGGTTTGCGCAAACAACCGTTTGGTAATAGGGCCTCACCCCCCACTCCCGGCCCCTCCCCCCTCTCCTTGTTTTAGGAGAGGGGGGAGGGGGTGAGGTTCCTTGCACGAAATACCCGGCCATGCTAGAATCGCGCCAACCCCTTCCGGCCGCTGAATCGAGGAGAATTGCCGCTTTGCACCGGCGACACTCCCGCCTGCCACCGGCACGGATCGACTGCGACGGCGGAATCCGCCGTCCTTTTGTGTCAGTCAACAAGTGAGAGGTGGTCATGCTTGATAACGCGAACCCGATGCCCGAGCCGCCGTCCAATCCGATGCCGCCGCGATTGGCGCGCCGGCTGAGCGAGTTGCCTTCGCGCAGACGCAGCCTGATCCTATACGGCGCGATCGCCGTCCTGGCGGTCGCCGGCCTCCTGCTGCCGCCGATCTCGCTGTTCGACCGCATGTTCAAGCCGTGTGGCGAGCTAGCCATCGGCGGCGATTCGCAGTCCGCCCAACATCCCAATGGCCTGACCGTCCTGCCGGCCAGCGCCGAACAGGCGTATCGCCTGACGTTGAGCGCCATCAGCCAGGCCGACTTCAAATCCGGAGCAGCCGGGGAGACCCTGATCGCCGCCCGCGATGCGCTGCCGGTCAACCTGATGCTGGTCAGCCCGGTGTATCAGATCGAGGCGTGCGGCGACGAGCCGCAGCCGGCCACGTTGAGCGTTGCCGTTCCGCCAGGCGCGCAGCCGGAGACCACGCTCGATTTGTATGCCTGGGATTCGAAACAGCGCCAATGGTCGTGGATCGGCAGCAGCCACGATCTCGCCAACGGCGCGGTCCTGGCTTCGACCGACGCGCTGCCCGAGGCCGTGGCGTTGATGCAAACGACCTCGGTCTCACCCGCCATCGGCGTCGAGGTCGCGCCGGGAGAGAAGATCAGCGGCGACGTCTCGAAAATTGTGGGCGAAGTCTACCCGACAGGGCTGGTCATTGCCCCAGACGGCTCACTCGGCGGCGATCGATCGGGCCTGTCCAAGGCGGCAAGCCCAGTCCAGGCGGCATATCCAGTTGTGCGCAACTACCTCGCCGGTGGGCGCCCCAACCCCGATCTCGTGCGCGGCGTCCTCGACGTGGTCGAGGCGCGCCAGACTCACATCGACGCTCTCACTGCGCTGGCCGTGGAGGACGATTACGCCGGCGTGATGCTCGATTACCAGGGCCTGGTCGAGACCGATCGCGAGGCTTATGCCGATTTCGTGTCCGACCTGGCGTCCGCCCTGCATGCGCAGGGCAGGCAACTGGCGGTCGTGCTTCCAGAGCCACTGTTCACCCCCGAAGGGATGGCCGATACGACAGGCTATGACTGGGCGCGCATCGGGCGGGCAGCCGACATGGTGCTCTCGCCGATGGACGACGCCGCAATCGTCGCCTGGACGACGACCCAGGTCGATCGCTATAAGTTCCAGCCCATACTCTCGGCGTTGAGCGTTCAGTCTGTCGACGGCCCCGAAATGCCGCTCACCTTCGCCGGGGCAATCGAGATGCTCGGCGCTGTGTCCGCCGGCGATGCCGTCAGCGTGACCGCCAATACGCCGGTCACCTTCACGCTCCAGGCCAAGTTCCCGATCGACAACTTCGCATACAATCCGGCGGCGGGTGTCTACACCTACGAGTACGTCGACAAGTCGAACGTCACACACCGGGTTGTTGTCGCCACGGCGGCCGCACTGGCTAAGGCGCTGGCTGGAGTCTTGCCGCTCCACACGCGCGGCGTGGCCCTGCGCGGCGTCACAGGCGACACGTCGCCGAGACTGAGCGAGGTCTTGCGAGCGTACCGCCAGCAGTCGACGCCTAAGCTTGAGTCCGAGATCGAAATCCTCTGGCAGATTCAGCCTGAAAAGGGCGAGTCGTCCACGGTCAGTAAACCGCTGAGCCAATCGTGGCTGGCATGGCGCGCGCCCGCCGAGCCGGGCACGTACAAGGTATCCGCGACCATCGCGGGTGTGAACTTGGGCACTGTGGACGTCGCCGTGAGCGCAGGCTCGCCGGAAGAAGAAGTGGCGGCGGTCACCGCCGGCGTTGGAAGCGGCGGGGGTCAGGACACCTCGCAGAACGGCGCGGCGGCCGGCGCGGCGGCCGGCGGCTGCTACGACGCCGCCTACGTCGCCGACGTGACCGTGCCCGACGGCACACGATTCGACAAGGACAAAGAGTTCACCAAAACGTGGAAGGTGCGCAATAATGGCGCGTGCGCGTGGGCGGCCGACACCGAGCTGGCCTTCATCAGCGGCTCGCAACTGAGCGCGCCGAGCACGGTGAAGGTCGGCGCGCTGGAGCCTGGCAAAGAGATCGAAATCAGTGTATCGATGAAGACGTCCGACGCCGACGGCAACTTCACCGGCGTATGGCAACTGCGGAACAAGGACGGTTTCTACGGCGACTCGTTGACGGTGGTCATCGCGGCCGGCGAGCAGACAACCGCCGCCCCGCCCGTCGCGCCGGTCGGCAACATTGGCAGCTTCGAGGCCGGCGCGCACATCGACGGTTTCCGGCGGCCCGACCTGATGAAGTACGCCGGGCTGAAGTGGGTGAAGATTCAAACCTACGCCGGCGTGGACGTGAGCGGCGCGATCGACAACGCTCACGCGCAGGGCTTCAAGATCTTGCTAGGCATCGTCGGCGACAAAGAGCGTGTGATGGACGGTGTCTATCAAGACGAATACACGGCTGCCGTCGCGGCGATGGCCGCCGCCGGCGCCGACGCAATCGAAGTATGGAACGAGCCGAACATCAACCGCGAATGGCCCACCGGCCAGGTCAACGGCGCGAACTACACGGCCTTGCTGGCCAAGGCTTACCGGGCGATCAAGGCTGCCAACCCGGGCACGCTGGTGATTAGCGGCGCGCTCGCGCCGACCGGATTCTGGGGCGCTGCCGGCTGCTCGCCGGACGGCTGCAACGACGATACGTTCCTGGCGCAGATGGCGGCGGCCGGGGCGGCCGGCTACATGGACTGCATCGGCGCGCACCACAACGCGGGCGCGACCCCGCCCTCGGCGACCGGTGGTCACCCGGGCGGACCGCATTACTCCTGGTATTTCCTACCGACGCTCAACCTGTATTACAACTCGTTCGGCGGCGCGCGCAAAGTGTGCTTCACCGAGCTGGGCTACCTGAGCGACGACGGCTACCCGTCGCTGGAGTCGACCGCGCCGGCGTTCGCCTGGGCGTCGAACGTGACGGTCGGCCAGCAGGCGGCGTGGCTGGCCGAAGCCGCCGCCCTGTCCGCCCGCAGCGGCAAGGTGCGGCTCATGATCATCTGGAACGCCGACTTCACCCGCTACGATTCGGACCCGATGGCCGGTTACGCCATGATTCGACCCGACGGATCGTGCCCGGCGTGCGACGCGCTGCGCAACGTCCTGGGCGGGCGGTAGTCGAGTGTATCGACGTATTCCCATTCCGCTTGTCGCCATCGGCGTGATTGTCGTCGTGGGGATTGTGTTTCTGATCTCCCAGCAGGCGACGACGCCCGCCTGCGGCGCGTTCGTCGTGGCGGCGGGCGCTCCTGCAACGCTTGACGGTGGCACAAGCGTCGCCCTCGTCGCCGGCTCAGGCGAGCTGCGCTTCGACAGCGCCGCGCTGACGGAAGCCGATCTGACCGACGAAGCGAATGCGCAGGCGCTGGCTGCCGTCAACGCCATGCCGGTGAACCTGCGTGCAGAAGGGCTGATCCTCACCTTCACCCGCTGTAACGAAGAGCCGGCGCCGGTGCATCTGGTAAGCCCGGCGCCCCCCTCCGCTGCGCTACGACCCCCGCAGACAGCGGGCGAGGGCAGGTGGCAGGCGCGCGCGTCGCTCGACGCCTACGCCTGGGATGGCGCGCAGTGGACGTGGCTGACCGGAGCGGCCGATCAACTTTCCATCGATCTGCCCGACCTGCCGATGGTTATGGTATGGGTGGAGACGCTCTCGACGGCGCCGGCCATCGGCACGGAGCCTGATCTGCAGACGGGCGGCCTTGCGCCCGAATACTACGGCGTCATCACCGAGCTGTACGAGCCGGGCCTGACCGTCGCCGCGAACGGCTCGCTGAATGGGCAGGTGCCGGCCGCGCCGCCTGAGGGCGCGCCGTATGTGGCGTATCCGCTCGTCACCAACGTAGCCAATGGGCAGGCCGACGCAGCGACGGTCGAGGCGATGCTGAACGACGAGGCAGCGCGCAGACGACATGTGGAGACACTGGCGTCCATTGCCAGCGAATCGAACTTCGCAGGAGTCGCGATCGATTACCAGGGCTTGTCTGTAAGCGCATCCGATTCTTTTGCTGCCCTCGTCGAAGAGCTTGCCACCGCGCTGCATGCGAACGGCAAAACGCTTATCGTCCGGCAACTCTCGTCAGGGCCGGAATCTCAGACAGACGGCGATTCCCTGATCCGTATTGGGCGTGCTGCCGACTTTATACAGGTCAAGTTGGGACCCGACGCTCCCGCCTATCTCGATGACGGCACGGTGCCAGGTGAATTGACCTGGATGGCGCAAAGGATCAGCCGCAGCAAACTCCAACCCGTCATTTCGGCCGCGAGCCTCATCCACACGGGCGGCACAAGGCCACTTTCATTCCAGTCCGCCGTTCAGATGCTGATCGGTGATACGAGGATAATCTCCGCAAGCGCCGGAATATCACTCACGCTTAGCCCCAATCCTTCTGCTACTCTGACTTCTCGCGCAGAGATCGGTGCATACGATTCTGTCGTCGGCCCAGATTCCGACCTAAGCGTTTATACGGCGGCTACCCTGGCGACAAAAATAAACGCGTTGTTGGGTCTTGGCCTGCGCGGAGCAGTGATCAACGACATACAAGGTCCGGACGCCGCGCCCAACCTGCTCGAGCCGATCAAGGCATATCGACAGCAAAGCGCGATAACCGGTTCAAGCGACTTGAGCGTAGACTGGACTATCACCGCCGCCGACGGCTCGGTCGTGCTGAGCGAGTCGCGGCCGCTGGTGAGTGCGGACCTGGTATGGACACCCGCCAGCGATGGCGTGTACACGGCGACCCTTCGGCTTCCCCACTCCCTTCGGTTGGGGACTTCGCGCTCCCCGCTCCCTTCGGTCGGGGACTTCGCAGGGCAGGCTTCGACCGGTTCCGTGACGAAGGACGTCGCGGTTGTCACCGTCGGCGAAGGCGGAGCAGAGACCGGCGCGGGTGGCGGCGGGACAGACACCCCATCGACCCCGGAGGCCCCATGCCTTAACGCCGTTTACGTCGCCGACGTGACGGTTCCCGACAATACGCGCTTCGACAAAGGCAAAGACTTCACCAAGACGTGGAAGGTGCGCAACAGCGGGACGTGCGCGTGGAGCGCGGATACGGAACTCGCCTTCGTCAGGGGAGCACAGCTCGGCGCGAGCAGCCCGGTGAAAGTCGGCGCGCTGGAGCCGGGCAAGACGATCGACGTCAGCGTGCCGATGGAGTCGGGCGACAAGGACGGCGCGTTCACCGGCATCTGGCGGCTGCGAAATGAGGATGGCGCATTTGGCGATGAGCTGAGCGTCGTGATCAAGGTCGGCGCCGAGGTCGTCGCACCGCCGCCCGTCGCGCCGCCCGCCGGCGGCGGGCCGACTCAATACGGCATCCACTCCCATTACTACGGTTACGTCGATACGGAGGCCGGCGCGCAGAGTATCGTCAACTACACGAACGAGCTTGGCCTGGGCTGGACCAAGATTCAGTTCCGCTGGGGGGATTACGATTACTACTGCGCCGGGCCTGACCTGAACCGGCTTAACACGATGATCAGCGCGGCGAATGGCGCCGGGCTGAAAGTGCTGTTGAGCATCGTCACCTCCCCGCCTTGCACGCATCCGTGGACGAGCGACGTGCACGCGCCGCCGGACGATCCGGCGGCTCTCGCCGAGCTGGCCGGCGGGCTGGCCGATCTGTTCAAAGGTCGCATTCACGCCATCGAAGTATGGAACGAGCAGAACATCAGCCGCGAGTGGCTGAGCAGCCCCCAAAAGCTCGACGCGGCGCGCTACACGCAGTTGCTCGCCGCCGCCTACAACGCGATCAAGGCGAAAGACCCGAACATCCTGGTCATCAGCGGCGCGCTCGCGCCGACCGGATGGAACGACGGCGTGAACGCCATCGACGACTTCGAATACCTCAAGCAGATGGTCGCCGCCGGCGCGACGAAGGTTATGGACTGCGTCGGCACGCACGTCAACGCGCTGCGCGTGCCGCCCTCGGCGTCGCTGGGCGGCCCGTACGACAACCTGTTCAGCCCGCCGCATCACTCGTGGTACTTCAAGGACACGGTGCTCGGCTACCAGAGCATTACCGGCAAGCCGGCTTGCGTCACCGAGTTCGGTGTGGCCTCCTCGCAGACGATCGGTCAAGTCGAAGGCTTCGAGTGGGCAAACGAGAACACGCAGCAAGAGCAGGCCGACTGGGTGACCGAAGGCATGAGCCTGTGCAAGCAGTGGGGCTGCCGGCTGGTGATCTTGTGGAACTTGGACTACGGCCCGGTGACGAGGCTGGTCACCGACAACGCGCTCTATAGCTTCATCGACATCGGCCTGGGCCGCAGGCCGGTGTTCCACGCCGTGAAGAGCTGGTGCGCGGCGAATGGATGTAGGTGATTCATGTATCAAGACAGACGATCGATTTGGGATCGCATACCGACGCCGGCGCTGATCGTGTTGTGGCTGCTGGCGATTGCGTTCGGCGCGGTGATGGTGTTCCTCGCGTTCTTTAACCCGGCGGCGCTGCAAGAAACGCCGGTGACGGTGCCCGCGCCCACGGCCGTGAGCGTCGTGGGATCCGTCGCCACGTCGACGGCGCCCGCGCCGCAGCCTGGCGAACCGGCCGCGCCGGACGGCAATCTGGCGCCGCAGCCGACGATTGCGCCGCTGCACGATCCTTCGATGGAGTTCGGCATTCAGTCGGACGCGCTCACCAGCGATCCCGCCTACGCGATCGGCCTGCTCAGGGACAAGCTGCTGCTGGGCTGGGTGAAGCAGCAGCTCCGCTGGGGCAACTTCTCGCCCGCGCCGGGGCAAATGGACTGGAGCGGGTTCGATCGCGTCGTCGAAGCGGCGAGCACGAAAGACATCCGCGTGCTGCTCAGCATCGTCACCGCGCCGGAGTGGTCGCGCCCCGGAGTCGAAGGCGTCGAAGGCCCGCCGAACGATCTGAACGAGTACGCCAGGTTCGTCGGCGAAGTCGTCGATCGCTACCAGGGCAAGGTGCAGGCTATCGAAATCTGGAACGAGCAGAACATCGACTCGGAGTGGAAGACCAACCCGCAGGCGGTCAGCCCCGAGCAGTACGTCGAAATGCTGAAGCTGGCGTACCAGGCGATCAAGGCCAGGGACCCGGACGCCATGGTCATCAGCGGCGCGCTGTCGCCGACCGGCTTCTTCAGCGGCGGCTGCGACGCGCGTGGCTGCGACGATCAGCCCTACCTCAAGCGCATGGTCGAGCTTGGCTTCCTGCAGTACGCGGACTGCGTCGGCGTGCACGTCAATGGTTACAACTTGCCGCCGCAGTACCGCCACGACGAAGGCTACAATGATCCGACCGCGTCGTTCCGCGGCCCATTCGACAATCCGCACCCCTCGTGGTCGTTCCGCAGCACGCTGGAAGATTATTACAACATCATCGGCAAGCAGAAGCCGCTGTGCGTGACGGAGTTCGGCTGGGCTTCTTACGAAGGCATCAGCGATACGGCGCTGTCGTCGTACGAGTTCGGCCTGGACAACACGGCCGAAGAGCAGGCGCAGTGGGACGCGGACGCGTTCCGCCTGATGCAAGAGTGGGGGTTCGTGAAGCTGGCGATATTGTTCAACCTCGACTTCGCGCAGAAGTCGCCGCTGGGCGCGCAAGATCGCACCGCCCCGTGGAGCATCACCGATCTGCAAGGCGCGCCGCGCCCGGCCTTCGATGCCGTGCGTGACTTTATGAAGGGGGTGCTGGGAATCCCATAGAATTCAGAATGTCGAATGTGGAATGCGGAATGAACGGGCGCGATTCATTCCGCATTCGCTTTCTCTCTCGAAAACGGCAAGCCGGGTCCTCATGCCCGGCGGCGTGCCCACACCGTTCGCTACGAGTGCTTCGCAAGGAGCCGCCTTCGCTTGGCTTTTTCATCATACCGATTCCGCTGCATACGCATCATCATCGCCGGTCTGCTCATGACCGGCTGCGCGAGCGCCACGGCCGTGACGCCGACGCCTGTGCCGACGCCTACCTCCTGGCCGCGCGCCCGCCTGAAGTCGCCTGAGTACGGCATCCAGATGTTCGCCTGGTGGAAGCCTGAGATCGCCGGGCGTGACCTGAATCTGATCCGCGACATGGGTTTCACCTGGGTGAAGCAATCGTTCGCCTGGCGCGATATTGAAGGTCTCGGCAAAGGCCAATACGCCTGGAAGGTGGCCGACGACCTCGTGCGACGCGCCACGAAGCGCGGTCTCAAGATAATCGCACGCATCGACCGCCAGCCATTCTGGGCGCAGGCGCCGGGTACCGAGCCGCTGGAGAACGCGCCGCCGGCTAACCTGCAAGACTTTGCCGACTTCTGCTACGTGCTGGCCGATCGCTATCGGGGCGGCATTCACGCGTACCAGGTGTGGAACGAGCCCAACCTGTCGCGCGAGTGGGGAGGCCAGCCGCCCGATCCGACCGGATACGTCGAGCTGCTCAAGGCGTGCTACGTCGCGATTAAGCGCGCCGATCCGAACGCGCTCGTGATCTCGGCAGGCATGGCGCCGACCGGGACGTGGACCGAGGGCATCATGCCCGATGCGATGTTTGTCGAGAGGATGTACGAAGCCGGGGCAGCGCCGTACTTCGACCTGCTGGGCGCGCACGCGCCGGGGTTCAAAGCGCCGCCGGAAGCCTCGCCCGACGAGGTGGCGGCGAACCCTGAGCTGGGCGGGCAGCGCTTCTTCTCCTTCCGGCACGTCGAGGATTTGCGCGAGATCATGGTCAGGCACGGCGACGCCGGCAAGCAGGTGGCAGTGCTCGAGATGGGCTGGACGACCGACCCGATCCATCCCGAATACGCGTGGCACGCCGTCGACGAGCAGACGCAGGCCGATTACCTGGTGCGCGCGTTCGACTTCGCCAGGCAGAACTGGTCGCCGTGGATCAGCATTATGACCGTAATCGGGCTGGCCGATCCGGTATGGACACCCGACGACGAGCAATACTGGTGGACGGTGGTCTATCCCGATTGGCCGGAGACGCGCGTGAAGCCGGCGTACGAGGCGCTGAAGGCAATGCCGAAGGAATGACGAATGCAGAATGCGGAATGATGAAATTCTGCATTTCACATTCTGCTATAATTCTTTTATGCTCACGCTGAATGCCCCCGGGTTGCTGGCACTCAGTTTTTTCCTGCATTTGATCGCGACGGTCGTATGGATTGGCGGGCTGGTGACGATGGCGCTGGTCGTGTGGCCCGGCCTGCGGCGTGCGCTCGGCGACGACGACCGAAGGCTCGCGCGCGCCGTCGAAGCGGTCGACCGGCGCTTCAAGCCGCTGGCGAACCTCAGCCTGGTCGTGCTGATTCTCACCGGCCTCGTGCAAATGAACGCCAACAAGAACTACAAAGGCTTCCTGTATTTCGACAACCTGTGGGCGCAGGCCATCCTGCTCAAGCACGCCGCGATCATCGGCATGATCGTCGTGGGCGCGCTGCTGCAATTCGGGGTGCAGCCTGCGCTGCAGCGCAACGCGATGCTGGCCGCGGCGGGCGTCTCGAACGAGCGAGAAGCGGCCGCGCTGCGGCAGCGCATGGCGCGCCTGGGCCGCATCAACCTGGTCCTGGGCGTGATCGTGCTGATACTCACAGCGATCGCTCGTGTCCAGTGACCGATGACAGACGCAAGACGCGCCGATCGGTCTCGCCGAACGATATGCGATATGCGATATGCGATATGCGATACGCGATAAGCGATACGCGATAAGCGATATGCCATAAGCGATACGCGATAAGCCATCATGTTCGAAATCGTATTTCTCGGCACCTCAGCCGCTGCGCCGTCGATCCGCCGTAACCTGTCGGCGCACGTCGTGCTGCACAAAGAGTATCGCTTTCTCGTGGACTGCGGCGAGGGCACACAGCGCCAACTGTTGAAGAGCGGGCTTGGCTTCAAAAGGCTGAATAAGGTCCTGCTCACGCACAGTCACCTCGACCACATCCTGGGCCTCGGCGGGCTGCTCAGCACGTTCATGCGCTGGGAGACGATTGAAGAGGTGGAGATTTACGGCGGGCGCAGCACGCTGGATCGGGTGGAGGACTTGATTTACCGGGTCGTGCTGCGCGGCGCGCGCCCGCCGATGCGCCTGTCGTTCGTCGACGTCAAGCCGGGCAGGCTGTTGGAGGACGACTCGTTCGAGCTGATCGCGTTCCCGGTGACGCACCGGGGCGGCGAGTGCTTCGGCTATCTGTTTCGCGAGAAGCCGCGCCGGCCGTTCCTCGTCGACAAGGCGGAGGCGCTCGGCGTGCCGCCCGGGCCGGAACGGCGGCGGTTGGTCGCGGGCGAATCGGTGACGCTGAGCGACGGCCGGACGATCCACCCCGACGAAGTCCTCGGTCCGGAGATCCGGGGCGCGGCGCTGGCGCACGTGGGGGACACCGGGCGCACGTCGGATCTGATCGAGCACGTGCGCGGCGCGGACGCGCTCGTCATCGAGTCGACGTACCTGGACGCCGAGGCCGATCTGGCGCGCTCGTACGATCACTTGACGGCGGCGCAGGCGGCGCGCCTCGCGCGGGACGCACAGGTCGGGCAGTTGATTTTGACACACATCTCGCGCCGGTACGGCCAAAAGCAGGTGCTCGCCGAGGCGCAGGCGATCTTCCCGAATACGGCCGTCGCCCGCGATTTCGATCGTTTCCGGGTGCTGAAAGACAAGTCCACGCTGTTGGAGAACCTGACCGTGGAAGAGGAGAACTGGCATGTCGCTGCGTAGGGCTGCCGTCCTGGACCTGGCGAGCGCGGCGTACGAGGTGGACGCCGAGGTGAAGCGGGGCATTTTGAAGAAGGTCGATGGGCGCTGGACGGTAGCGGATCAGGAAATGAGTAAATGGCTGGACCGCTTCGAGGGGCACGAGGTAGTCGTGATCGTCGCGTCGATGAGCGACGAGAAGCCGATCGAGCCGCGCATCTGCACGCGCTGCGGATACGAGTTCGTCGGCGTGGAGTGCCCGCGCTGCCGCGCGGCGCGCATCCGCTTGCGCGGCCAGTGAGGGCAAGGGTTGGGCGTCGAGGCAGCGCTCACTCACGTTGCTCACACAGGCCAGCCACGGATCTGATTAGCCAGGCGCACCAGCTCCACATGCGGACGATCTGCTTTAGTCAGTCGGGGCATGTCTTACCGTCATTGAAAACAGGTCGTTCACTTCCTCGAAACGGTATCTGCTGCCTCGCAGGTAGTTTTCATCGATCTCGAAGGCAAGCCATTTGCGCCGTAACCGCTCGGCGACGTAACCTGTCGTGTTCGAGCCGGCAAATGGATCGAGAACTAGTTCGCCCTGTTTGGTGAGGAACTCTATGAAGAATTTCGCAAAGGCTTGAGGAAACCGCGCAGGATGCGGCTTGATCCTGGCCTCCTTGCACCGGCGCAGGTAAGCGCTGTTCGATTCGGTATTGGCCAGAGTCAAGACGTTGGACGGGATTGCGCCTCTGTTGTCCTTCGTAAACTTCGTAGATATATCATGGCCGCTGGGTCGCAGCGCCGGCTTGTAGCCGTTCTGTAGAAGCTTCTTCATGCTATCGCTGTACTCGACGAGCACCCTGCGATTATCCGCCTGCGGAAACGCCGTCGCCGAAAGCCACCATACGACGTTCACTGAATCTTTCACGCGGATACGTCGAACGGTCACCCACTCGGCAGGTGTCGGCAAGCGTGCAGGATTATAGTGGTAGAACTCCTGAGCCAGGTAAAACCCCAACTCCTTGCACAGGCGGACCAGTAATTCAAACTGGTAAATTGTCCGGACCGGATATCCGGGCAGATAAGCTCCGCCTAAATCGACGACCAGAGAGCCGTCCTTTGTCAACAACCGCCGAAATTCCTTGGCAAATGGCATAAACCAGTCAACATACTCATCCGCGCTTGCATTGCCGTATTCCTTCTTCCGCGTTAGCGCGAACGGCGGGGAGGTGAGTATCAGATTGACCGACTGCGGCCCGAGCTCGCGCATCAGGTCCAGACTATCTCCAAGATAGGCTGCACCGAGCGCCTGTTCATAGTAGGGTTCGGGTAGACCAATCGGCCTTTGAAAGATGAGCTTTTTCTTCGTTGCCATGTTACCGATGGATTGAGCTTTGCGGGTAGACGCGCTATAGCACTTTCCAATTTGGTTTACGGTATTCCGGAGTCGAGCCTTCAGGCGGATCCAGCTAAAGCCTCGATTCCAGGTCGTAAATCCAAGTGGAAATCTCTCCAAACAAGCTCCAGCGAGACTATATCATTATAGAGCAGTGATTGCAAACCCCCTCTAACGACAGTCGTCGGTGCGAGGAGTGACGCCTTCAGTGAGGCCGGCCAGCCGAGAATCAGCAAGCCAGCTTATAGACACTAGGGAAAATTCGCCTTCAAACGGTAAGGCGCGTCAGGATCGCCGTTTTCTGAGTAGATGCATGCGTAATATCTTCCAGCAGCGCCAAAGTGCTCGATGTGATAGGGTGGTGTAGTATCTTGTATTGGATCTGGGTTCTCTATCTGGAAGAATAAAGCTAAATGTATCTGTTGACCGGTGTGGTTCTCCAAGTCCACAGTTATTCGTCCAGCACTCGTCGCAAAGAACCGGAAGCAGTCCCATAAGTCACCGGGCTTGCCATAGTACCAGAGGTCAGATAGCAGAGGCCCGTTGGACTCGTCGGGCGCGTTAGGCCCGTCAATATAATTGTTTGGCTCAAGCTCCCATAGCACGTCTACGCTCTCCTCGTTGGACTGGCGGTTGCCATCCGAACTGCCGATCGATTTGACGCGGTAGAAGTACCTTGTCGGGCCACGATCACTCAAAGGAGCGTAGGTGTCACTATCTGAGTAGACCACCGTAGGGCTGATAGAGCCAAAGACCGTTTCTTCCAAAATATAGTATTCTGCGCCAGCAGCACACCACCGCACGACGTAGCTTCCGTCGTTATCATCGTTCTCGATCGGAAATAACGTCAAACCGAAACAGGCATCGCGCAGCACCGAAGGCAAATACACCTTCTTGGGAGAGAAATCGATGGCGACAACGTGAGTGCCCGTAACGGCATTGTTGGCAGCATTCGTAGCCACTACGGAGAATACTTTGATGCCCGTGGTCGTCCAGGTGTAAGTGACGACAGGCCCCTGACCCGAATTCGGCGCTGGAGACCAGGTATAGGTGATGGGCTTATAAGCATTAGGTGGACTGGCGATGGCTGAGAAATTGTATGCGGTGTTGATCGTGCCTGCCTGCGTGCCATCGATCGCGACGTCATCAAGCGGCTGGGGCTGAATCGTGATGACCTGAACGTCGTCGACAGTTTTCTCACCGTTGTCGGCGACGACGGTGATGATCTTGTTTCCAGGCGTCGCCCAAGTGAATGTTCGTGTATCGTACAGAGAATCCGCGACGATTCGTGTAAAACTCCCTAAATCTGAGACCTGCCAGGTAAACGTGACCGGTCGCGTGGTGCTTTTCGGTCGGACAGTGGCAATGAATTCATAACTTACATCATTATAGCCTGTCGTCCGTCCGGTAATATCTACTGAGTTAGGCGGGGCATTGGGGAGTTCAGCTGAAAGAGAACTACCATGTAACTGCTCAGCCGTCATTGCGACCCCGCTGAGAAGCGCGGGGCGGGTGAGCGTCTGTTGCGACGAACCCCCGATAGAGGCAGTCGGGGGCTGGCCGGCCGGGGGATTGCTTCGCACAAAGATGCTCGCAATGACGTTAGGCTGAGTAGTTACGTCACGCGAAGCCAAATCCAATGCCGGTTGTGACGCATGGACCATCAGGGCAAACGTAACGCGGACAAACGAGAGTGCGATGATCAAAACGGCAGATGAGAACGCTACCTTCCTCATTGCCGTATTAGCATATCACAGTAGTGTTGGAATCCGGTTGGGTTGTGACCCCACAGTACTAATAGTATTGCCCTGCGACAACTGCGCCAACCGCGACGATCTTTAACCACGGATTTCACGGATAGCACAGATGGCGGCGTGTCAACCTCCATGTCATCCGTGTCATCCGTGGTTAATCTTTTGGTTGCGGTTAAGAGCCGCGCCATGAGATTGCGGTGAACACCACAGTCAGCGTGTCGAGGACGATGGTGTTGGCGTACGTGTGTCAAAAGGTGGAAGTGTAGCCGTAGGATTTGGCACACGCGTAGGGAATGGTGGAACTTCCGGTGTGGGTGAATCTAGCAGGGGCAGCTTAGTTGGAAGCGGCGCCGGTGTGAATGTCCGTGTGGGTGACGCAGTGCGTGTTGGGGTGCGACGCAATGCAGGCGTGACGGTTGCCGTAGGTGTGAAGGTTAGCGAAGTCGTTTGTGTCGGCGATGGAGTACGCGTTGGGGTCGGTGTAAGGGTAGGCGTTGTCGTCGATGTGAGCGTATGCGCTCCTGCTGACAGGGTGGAGGTGGGAGTGTCTACTTTAGGCACAATTCCAGTCGTCCACAGTGGACCAATAATGGCAGCTAGAACCAGAAGAATAACGAGCAGGGCGCCGGAGAAAGCCAGCCTTGCACGGTTTCGGCGCAGCCACGCTCGTGCTTTCGCTTCGAGCGTCTGTCCATACGGCGGTTCCTCATGTTCTATGGCACCCTGAGCCTGACGACTGAGCGCCCGTCTGATCGATTCCAGGTCATCCAGCGCCTCGCGAGCCGTCTGATAGCGGCGGCGCGGATCGGTGTGCAAGGCTCTCTGCAACGCGGCGACAAACTGCTGCGGCACGCCATTCTCGATAAAAAACGTTTCGGGAAATCTATCCAGCATCACCGCATTGTCGGTAGAGCCGTCGGCAAGCAATTCTTTCAGAACCTTCCCCGTCAACATCTCGAAGAATACGGCACCCCACGAGTATATATCTGATCGGGCGTCCACCAATCCGGCGGCGAGTTGTTCAGGCGATGCATACAGCGGGGTGCCCACAAACCATCCCGTCTGAGTGAGACGTCTGTCCGGAATACGGGCGATGCCGAAATCGGCGAGCTTGGCGATGATCCCACCGTCGGCCTGCGAAAAGAGCAAGATGTTACTGGGTTTGATGTCGCGATGGATGATACCTTGTTTGTGCGCTGTGTCGAGCCCGTGGCCTATGGCGATTGCGATCTCGAGCGCCACTAGCGGTGCGAGTTTATGATCGGGCTTGGTCGCCGCATAATCCTTGAGACTTCCCCGATCGGCAAACTCGGTGACGAAATAATACTCTCCACCGCCGATCTTGATGTCGTAGAGTGATAACACGGCCGGATGACGAAGTCGTCGAAGGACGGTTGCTTCCCACTCAAAGCGCGCGAGGGCATCGACGTCGGCTACCCGGTCTGGTTTGAGACGCTTGACCGTCACCGTGTCGCGGGGAGGCTGTAGTTCTTCTGCCAGGTAAATCTCGCAGCGCGCCGTGACCCCGATTCGTCCGATGATCTTGTATCGGTCATCTAAAACGGAACCGGGCAACCACTTGTCTGTCCTTGCCTTCAAGGATTCGTCCTTGAATCGATATTCAATCCGCTTAAGCGTTGTCTTCCATTTATCCTGGAGATTCTCGTCCTCCGTCCTGTCCAGCAACCGCTGGTAGGCGGCTATCGCCATAGCCCACTGTCCCTGTTGTTCGTAAGCGACGGCTTCTCTCTCCAACATGCCTTGCCTGAGCGCGCGTACCTGGGATGCCTTTTCTTCGTTGCCTGCGAGTTGGTAATAATTGAGCGCGGTGTCCAGATCGTCTTGCTCAAGCGCTGCATCGCCGCGCTTGGACCAGATCGAGGAGCGTAACTCTCTGGCGCTGTGTTCATTCGGGTAAATCTCGAGCGCTCGCTCACAGGCAGACAGTGCCGCTTCCTCCTCACCCGCCTCTTGATGTATCTGCGCCTGGGCACCCCATGCGCGAGCAAGCTCATAACGGGCCTCATCTCGATCCAGTTCATAAGCTTGCTCCAACTGACTGACGGCCATGTTGGCCCGGCCGAGCTCCAGGAGCGCTATCCCCAAGCAGAATCGGGCACGAAAGTGGCGAGGGTTTTCTCTCAGGGTGTCCTGGAAATAGGGCACGGCCTCGTCCCATTTGGATGCAATAAACAACTGGTAGCCGGCTCTAAAATGCTCGTTTGCCTGGGGATCTAAGCGATCTAATTCATCTTTGACATCTCGAAGACGCTTGTTCTTTCCTACCCAGCGGCGAAAGAGTTCCACGGCAAACCGATAATCCCTTTCTCCCGCTTCTTCGAGGATGCGACGCTGTACTAAACGATGCGGGGCGTCCCTCACGACTTCCTGAGTGCGCAGCCGAACCGCATGCTGAGAAAGCGCCTGGATGACTTGATCCTCAGGGATCGTTGTTCCTTCTTCGGCGATTTCGGCCAGCGCAGAAGCGTAGACTTTCTCTTGAGGTCTTAGCCCATCCCAGAGCCATTCGAGTGCTGGACCACCCGCTTCCAGTACCAGAGGGATAGCCGCGTCGACCTCAGGCTCGCCGATGACAGGTGGGCTGACAGGCCTTGCCGTGTAGGCGCGCTCCCAGATCCGCTGGCATATCAACTGAGTCAGGTATGGATGACCACTGGTCAGGCTCAAAATGCGCGCCGCCGCTTCGTCAAGGAAGGTGAGGGATCCATCCGTTTGCGCCTGCCGCACCAGGGCGACTGCACTCTCGTGGTCCAGGACCCAGATTTCATGAGCCAGGGAAGTCTTGAAGGTAGACTTATAGTCGATTGAAAGGTCTTCGGCCTGCCGACCGACGACGAAAACGAACGCTACGTAGGGGGCATTGATCATCACCTGGCGGACAAAAGGAAAGAGCGTCTTCGCCGCTGCCATCTCATGCAATTCAACTCTGGCCGGTTGGTCCAAAACGTCAAACTCGTCCAGGAGAAACACGACGCGACGACCCTCACCCAGTGCCGTATGGATCTTTGGCAGAAAAATATTCTGGAAGAACTGTCCCTCATCATCAAAATCGTCTGGATGGGATGCCGCCACACCAGCCCACTGTGCAGTCTCTTCAGCCAGGCTGGCCAATACTTGACCCAATGGGCGCTGGGCCTGGTCTTGCAGGTCAAAATAAATCGGCAAGAACGCATCCGCAGGTAAAAGGCGCCGCAACTGCAGAAGAAGCGTCGTCTTACCGATGCGACGTTGGCCAAATAGCACCAGTGAGTTGGTAGCCAGGTTTCGCAACTCCTGCTCCACCCACTTGAGTGTGCCCTGCCGTCCGAAGAAACCTTTTTCTTCGGAGAGGGGCGGACCCGCTACGTAAGGATTGATAGGACGTATGTCGCTCACTTCCTCAACTCATAGCTACTCAGCCGTCATTGCGACCCCGCTGAGAAGCGCGGGGCAGGTGAGCGTCGTTTGCGACGAAGCAATCTCCGCCGCCCTGAGCGAGCCGGCTGTCCGTGCAGGAGATTGCTTCGCAAAAAACGCTCGCAATGACGCGGGCTGAGCAATTACCTCAACTCATTGTAGAGGGCGCGGGCTGACGCCTGGATCCCGCCCCACGCCCAATCGAACCGATGACGCATCGCATCCTCGAATCGTTCTGATTGCTGCAGGGTTAACAGAAGGCGGTGAGGCGAGTTTGCCAGCCATTCGCTAAAGGAAAATCCAATTTTCTTATCACGTATCCACCATGCAAAAGCGGATGATTCACTAGCCCACCTTTCACCTTGCCAGGTGAAAGCGTTTTTCCGGCCGTCACTGATCCGAGCAGCCAGGCAGCTTGTGGCTAATCGCTGCAGCTCTTCATCCATTGCAGTCGTCCGTTCGATCCCGTTGGTGTTAAGGGCTTCCCAGATATCCTGACCGCCAAATTCCGCTGCGCATAGAATCATGGCCATGGCCCGTGTGCGATCGTCCAGTCGATCCCATACGTCAGAGAAATGTGTAGGAATCATCCCAAAGAAAAGATCCGCCGCCCGCGCATGGCGATCCTCGCCTTTGATATTAAATAGGGCAGAGGCCATCGCCTGAAGCAGGTAGGGGGAACTGCCCGCAGCGCGATGGATAAAATGCCGATCGTCGATCGACAATGCCTTGTCTGCCCAGTCCAGAAGAGTGTTGGCAGCTTCCAGGCTGAATCCGCCCAACTGAATTTGGATTAGAGTGTTAAAAGGCTCAGAGCCACCTGCCCCCCGAAGTTCTTTACACCTCCGGGTCAGTTCCTCAAGCGATAAGCGAGAAGCTGTCACGTAAGCAAAGCTAGGATAAGCGTCGAGGACGTGGAACTTAGCAAAAAAGCTGAAATCTTGAAAGTGTCTCTTCGACAGCAGGCTATCGAATTCATCCAGGAGGAGCACGAGCCTCCCCTGTTCTTTCAAATAATCAAATAGACTCTTCAAAGAATCACGGGAGTAACCTTCCAGAGCAAGGACCTTCAACAACCGCCGCGCTGTCGCGTCCTTCCCGAGACGCTCGCGCAGGGGCCTCAAGACCTTATCCCAGAAGCTTGACGGCGTTTCACTATCATCAAAGTATTGCAGATCAAGGCGTGATACGATCAGCCACCGAAGGCCGTCGCCAAAGTGATCCATTCTCTTCAATTCATCTTCGAGTTTCAAAAGCAATGAGGTTTTGCCAATACGAGGCTGGCCCACGATAGCCGTGGACTGACCTTGATTGAGGAGGCGACCCAGAATAGAGCGCAGCTCACTCCCACGGTCTACGAACTTACCGGGCTGGACGGGTGGCCCAACGACGAACGGATCGGCGCCAGTGAAGTCCGAATTGTGTATGACCCGATCGCCTTCTCGTTCGAGTGGAATAAAGAACTGATCATCGTGCTTCAGCACAATCTCGACGGCGGGAGGCGATCGGTAGCCAGATTTGCGCGCACCAATACTGCATGGGCGACCCGCGAAGGCGGACGGAAAGGATAGGCTCACTGCCCCCTGGACCGTCGTGCCTAAGTTGGGGGAGCCAGGTAACACCAAGGTAACTTCTGCGCCAGGGATGCCCCACGCACGATTATTCGCTTCGTGAACAAACACGTGTATCGTGCCAAGCGCAGTGGACAGTGGAGGCCGTGTTCGAACAAAAGAGAGGAACAGCCCAAGCACAATGAAAATGAAGGCCATCCACAAAAAGGTATATGTGATCGAATAAAACTGGTCTTTCTCTAAGTTGAGAATGCCAGTTATGAGTTGGTCAAATGCGCCTTGTGAGAATGCGTACTGGAATAGTGCCACGCAGACCAGTACGAGAAAAGCGATAAGGAATAAGAATCCCCTAAATCGCTTGGCAAGCCCAATGAGTGGTGCGAAGAACTCCATCTCCCGAACTCACGTTAAAGTAGTGTAAACCCAGCTTGTCATAAGTGTACCGCGTTTGTTTACAACCCGCCACAGAATGGGCGATACAAACCCATTTCAAATGATACTCCGGGTTATCTCAACTGCAAATCCTGCCTCAGGTACTATTCAGACTTCGGAAGTCTCAAGGCTCTTCTCGCAGGCAATAATGCTCGGCGATTTGAGTAGCTCCGCAGGCGAGGTGACGCTTGAAGACTTCCGAAGTCTCTCAGCGCCTCTGCGGCAATAGGCGCATACGGCTCTCCACCTCACGCTCGACCGCTTCCCGGCTCCACAGCATCGGCCGCGCCTTGCCGGCGAGCCACAAGGAGAACTGGTCGAAATAGTGCGGGCTGGCCGGGTGACCCGACT
>Ga0209342_10001037_pt1 | contig 31417 bp, 28 predicted proteins | sample RifCSP16_2_FD_184023 | JGI IMG/M metagenome (GOLD analysis project Ga0209342, IMG submission 184023) | Soil microbial communities from Rifle, Colorado - Rifle CSP2_sed 16_2 (SPAdes) (version 2) | ecosystem: Environmental > Terrestrial > Deep subsurface > Rock core/Sediment | place: Rifle...
CTGCTCATAAAGCTTGGCCTGGGCCTCCTCGCTGGGCATGCCCTGGGTTTTGGAGACGGGCGTGGCGGGCGTTTGCGCCAAGGCGACGCCGGCGGCGAGCCCTAGGAGAAGGAGCCAAGCCGCCACGTAACGGCAACGACGAAGCAAGATGCCTGACAAGGGATGCATCGCGGTCGATACTCCGAGGAATAGTAGGCAGCGGGCAGTAGGCAGGCAGTAGGGTGGGGCGATCGCGGCAAGCCATACGACTGAAACTCAGCCGGATTGCTCGGGGCTTGCCGCGATCGCCCCACCAAGCCGTCTACAAAGGTCTCAGTAATAGACACTACCCAGAGACACCCTGCCTGGGGGCCCGATAGGAGATTCTAACGCATGGAAGTCCCGAAATCAACCGTTTCAGGAGACGTCGATTTCCATGTCGTTGATCGAGACGTCCCGGTCGTGCGAGGACGAGTCGAGCAGGCGGCCCCAATCGGCGTTGGCGCCGGTTGTCGAGCCCTCCCGTTCCACCTCGCGTTGGCACTTGATGCAGGAGGTGGCATAGGGAAGCGCCTGGAGCCGCGCCATGGGGATGTTGGTCCCACAGTTTTCGCAGACGCCGTAGCGGCCTTCTCGCATGCGTTCCAGCGCCGTTTCGGTTCGGGCCAGTTCTTGGCTTTCGACCTCGGCCAATTGGGAACTGATCTCGTCATGGACCGAATCGAGGGCCGCGTCGACGACGTCGCCGGAGGCTTGGCCCCGGAGTTCCTTGAGCGAACTCAAGTCGCCGGCCAACACGCGGCGGAGCGCGTCGCGTCGATTGATCAAGGCTTCGCGGAGGTTCAGGAGCGCATCTTTGCGGGACATTGCATTCACCTTGTTGTCCGACCCTGGCTGTGCTGAAGGAAACGCCCCCCTTCAGATTAGCCTTCGACGAACTTCCTTCTTCTTTGGACTCAGTTCACCGTTTTCCGGTGGTTCCCGACGCGGTCGCAACGAGCGAAAACCGCATGGAGTCATCTCAACTTCACCATCGAAACTATAGTGCGCGCCGCGGGGTTTCGCGCGAAAAAAACGTCTTCCCCGGCGTCCCATGCGCCAAAGTGTCCGGCGATCGTGCAATCTCCGGTCGGTCAAGCACTTGCGACACGTCCGGCCGAGCTTCTTACGTCGCGCGGTCGGCGACGAAGAGCCTTTTGCGACGGACACTTGCGCGGCCACCGCCATAGGCGCGGGGCCGGCCATGCCCAGTCGATACAACCGGTCCAAATTCCGCTATCCGACAATCGTCAAAACCCGCAAAGATATTCAGCCGTTTTTAGGGATCCGGCTTGGAATCCATCTGGGCAAGGGGACGGCTTTTGACTCGGTCGGGATCGCAAGCTAAACCCCTCAGAGGACTTAGTAGCTTCGCGTCACGCCGGTCAAGCGGCCGGCGACGCAAATGGCCGTGTTTTTGCGGCATTTTTTGCGTCGGCGGCGCTTGCGCGGCCCGGCGAAGGGCAGCCTCGGCAACCTGATCAACCTTGTGTAACTCCTTTTGTGTCCTCAAACGACAGGCGGATAATCATGTTTCCCCTTGGCGAACTTTCCGTGGCCGAACCCGCCGACACAGGCTTCGATGGCCAAGACCGATCAGACCGCTTGGTTCTCCGCGTTTGTGAAACAAGTCACGACGGGCAAATCGTCCGCTTGGAGTCGCCCAAATGCACGATCGGTTCCGACCGGCGTTGCACGCTTCGCATCGAACGGCCGGAAATCCATCCGGTCCACTGCCTGATCGTTCGCGGCCGCCGAGCCACGGTGGTCCGGTGCTGGAGTCCCGACACGCGGCTGAACGGCTTGGCGTTTTCCGACGCTGAATTAAAGCCCGGCGACCGGCTGGGAATCGGGGCCGTCGAGTTGGAAATCCTGGAAAGTACTCCATTGCCAGGTTCTCCGCAATCCCCCAAAGCCCAGGAAGTCCAGGAATCGCCCAATCTTGGCAATATCACCAAGCGACTTAACTTGGCAAATCACCAAGGACGCGACCGGGCGAGGCGGCTCGCCGGGCAACTCCGCGACGCTCGGGACGAGATCCAGCGGCTGACCGGCCACCTTCAGGCCGCGTCGGAACAGATGATCCAAATCCAGACGGAGTTGAACGCCCAACGAGAACAACTACGGAGCGAAGTCGAGCGACAGGCCCAACTCGCTTCGCAACTGGACGCCCAGCGGGAACAACTCCGACTGGAAACCGAACGGCTTGAAACCCAGCGGACCGTCTTGGAGCAGCAGCAAACTCAGTGGTCGCGGGAACAAGAGAATCGGCAGCGGTTGCTTGTCGTGCGTGAGGCTGAACTTACAGGCCAATTGGACATCCAGCGTGAGCAACTCCGACTCGAAACAGAGCAAATCGAAACTCAGCGGGCGGTTTTGGAACAGCAGCAAGCCCAGTGGAATCAAGAACAAGAGGAACGACAGCATTCCCTCGGTGAGCATCAGGCGGAGCTTACTGTCCAACTCGAGGCCCAACGAGAGCAGCTCCGACAGGAAACCGAACAGATCAACTCGCGGCGATCCGCTTTGGAACAACAGCGGGCCCAATGGAATCAGGAGCAAGAGGAAGGGCAGCGATGCCTTGTCGAGCGTCAGGCTGAACTTGCGTCGCGCGAAGCGGCGTTGGCGGGCCGGCAGAGTGAGTTGGACGAGCGGCATCACCAGATCGAAGCCCAACAAGCCCTGTTGGAGGAAGGCCGTTCGCACGAGGACAAACGAAAAACGGAAATCGAGGAGGATCGTCGCCAGCTCGAGGCGTTTCGGGCCGAACTCGAAGCCCGGCGGACCGAGTCCGAGCGGCAACACCGCGAGTTCGAGATCCAACGCGATGAACTTGCCGCGACGGCCCGTCGGGTGGAGGCTCAACAAGCCGAGCTTGAAGCGGCCCGGCGACAATTTGAAACGGAACATGCCGAACTGCAATCGTTGCGGCAAGAGTGGCAGACGCGGCACGAGCAGGTGGAGCAGGCAGGGCAAGAGATCGAAGCGGCCCGAGCCGAGTTGGCGGCCGAGCGCGAGACGCTGGCCCGGGAACGGGCTGAGTATGAAGCCCGGCGAGCCGAGGGCCAGGCGTCCACGACCGAGTCGCCTGAACCGTTCGCCGCGGAGCGGGCGTCGCTGGAGCAGCAGAAGCAACGTTGGGAGGCCGAGGTTCTTGCTCGCCGGCAACAGTGGGAGGCTCAAGAACGAGAATTCGAGGAACAACGCGAACGGTGGTCGGCCAAGCACGTCGAGGTAGAAGCCCGGCTGACCGACTGGCAGCATGAACTTGACGCCCGCGAGGCCGAGTTGACCAGAAGGCTCGCCGCGGAGGGCGATGAGCAACTCGACTCGCCGACGGAGAAGATTCCTCAATTGACGCTCCACCCAATGCCTTTAAAGCCGACTCGAGAAACCGTCAGCGATCATACCCCGATGGACGTTGGTTCGGTGTTGGCCAAGTATGGAAAGCCGTTGACGAAGGACAAGGACGAAACGCCGAGCGAGCCGTCGCGAGAAACCGACCATCATGAAGTCCCGGCGAAGTCGGACTATACTCCGTCGAACGCCTCGTCGGAGATCGAAACTCCGCCGCGTCGAGAGACTGTCTCGGAAGAGGAGGAACCGACGGGATCGCGTTCGTCGCGCGAGGAAAAAGGCGACGACGAATCGATCGACGAGTACATGTCGCAACTGATGCAACGGCTGAGTTCTCTAGCCGGCAGCGAGCCGCCGAAGGATGACGCGGCGCTACGAACGACGCAACCGTCGGCCATGAGCCGCCAGGCGTTTCTCGGGGCCAATCATCCCTATCGGCAGCAGCACGACGGCGACTCACCGCTGAACGAGGAAGAGGTGAGGGCCGCCCGCCGGGCCGCCACCAAGGCCCATCGCTCGACTTTTGAAAACCTGACCAGTCTGGCCGCCATGCGCGAGCTGGCCAAGAGCACGGCCTCCACGGCCATCTCGACCCACACGCGGAGCCAACTCAAGAAGTCGATTCTCGGCAAGCTGTCGATGTCGGTCGCCGCGCTGGCGATGGGCGCGAGCCTGATCCTGGGGCGGACCTTTTGGGGATTCGCCGACTGGCAGTTTTACGTCGGCGTGGCCGGCATCTTTCTGGCCGTGGTCTGGGTCGTCCAGTTCCTTATCCTCACCGGCCGGCTGAAGTTCAGCAAGCCGGAAGGTTTGGCTTGGATCAAGACCCTTGCGAAGGTGGTGGAGAAGGAGAAGGAAACAAAAGCGGCCACGGAGCCGGAGACGACCTCCACGACGGAAGCGGAGAACGTGGAAACCGCCGCGAAAAGCGAAGAGGCCCCCGCCAATCATTCCTGACGTACGACGCGGCTCAATTCAACCAATCTTTGATTTCTTGTTGAAGCGTCTTGAGTTCAGAGCAGAGGGATTTCAGACCCTGCCAATTCGCGTGTAGATTTTTCATGGCCTGCTTTCTGCCTTTTCCAACCGACGTTGTCCAGTTCCGATTCCGCGAGAAAGGTTCGAAGTAAGCGTCCTTCGGATGGCAGTTTTTCCGAACGGTTTTCCAAGTGTCTGGAAGAGCGTCGCGGTGCAATGCCAGGGCCCAAATTTCGACTTCCTCGCGCGCAATACATCCAAACATATGTTGCCGCGATTGTTTGGCGTGACCGAGGCATCTTTTCAATATAGCGTCACGGCTGGAAAGGCAATCGCCATCGATAATAAGTAGGAATAAATCCGCCTGCGGATAATTGTCAAAGACTTGCGCAAGGACTTGCGAGTTCGTTGCCTCATGAATTCCCTGAATACGAGGATCGCAGCATACGTCAACGGTGATGTGGCCCCGCCCTAGTTCATCAAAAAGCTCTCGAACGATCGGCTTGACGATGTATTGGTCAAGCGTATGATCCTCGGTGATAATCAGCACCTTCATAATGAGAACTCCAACCAGCCGGCAGTAAATAGTTGATCGATTTGCGTCTTTTTCGTGACTTCCTCGAAATGGGGCAAGTCTCCAAGACGCCGAACAACCGAACCCGGGGAGCCCTCTGGCCGAGCGACCAACACCGCGTTGCGCAACGCCTTCTCGCCGAGCCCCAGTAAAACTTGGCTGCTGTGAGTTGTCGCAATAACTTGGATGTTTTTGGACTCCGCGAACTGCTCCAGCAATTCGACCAACAGGTGAATGCGAGTAGGGTGCAGGCCGTTCTCGATCTCCTCCATTACAAAGAGTGTTCCTTCCGGCGCATCGTACATGGCCGCCAAGATAGCCATGAATCGCAGCGTGCCGTCCGAAATGCTTTCCGCCGAGATGAAGTCGACATTTTGACCTTCCTTCAACCGCACCTGAACCTTGTCACTTATTGTTTTTTCGAAATCGAGGTCCGTCACTTCCGGGGCGCAAAGTTCAGCGAGCCAATCCAGGAATTGTGACTTTCTATCATCGTCCATGCAGAGACGATACAGAATTGCGGAAAGATTCTCACCGTACTCTCCGAGTACGTTCATCGACAAAGGAACATATGCCTTCATTTGCGAAGGTTGTACGTCCAGAAAATGAATATTGGAATAGTACTCCAACAACTGCGACACGCGGTATTTCACGAGAGCGTCGGCTGAAACGTCCTTCAAGACTTCCAAGAGTCTGCTGTGTTCCTTCGGGAATTGTTTCAAAGGCTCTTTTAGATCGAACGTTCTTGCGGCGCCACCGTCGGTTTTAACGCGAAGCGATTCAGATTCAACGCGTAAAGTCGGTTTGATTCCGCACGTGATTTCGTGCTCAAAAATATTCGTTTCGGATTCCGCAATCCTCTCTTCTCCTAACGGAACGGTTACGGCAGCGAGACCGCTCCTCCGTACAATGGAACTAATAGTGAATTGGGAGCTTCCCATGAGGCATGCCTCGGCGGCTCCTCCCCGAAGGCCGGGAGCAATCCGCCGACCACCTTCATATTTGCCAGCCATGATTTCGGCGACCGACCACTCCGCGCCAATTCCCTGTAGAAACCGGATCGCATCAAAAATATTGCTCTTGCCGCTTGCGTTAGCTCCCACAAGAATGGTTACTGGCGCAAAGGGAATAATTACTCCCTCCTCGGCAAAGCTTTTGAAATTTTTAAGCCGTAATTGTTCAATCATTTCAGCGCCTCCACGCCAAATCATCGAATTTGCCTTAAAACCCTCGCGCCGCCTTGACGTCGTCGAAATCGCGGAGGTGGTAGTCGATCTGGGTGTAGTCCAGCACGCGGCACAACGCGCGTAGGGCGACGCCCATGCCGTCGGGGCCGCTGAAGCCGCCGAATTGGCCGCCGCCCTTGACGTGCGGCTCCAGGTCGAGGAACACGCCCGGCACGCCGCGGCGCCGCAGCTTTTGCTCCAACTTCGGCAACATGCGGCGGAACTCGCGCAGCAACTGCTCGTGGGCACTGTCGCCCGCGTCGGCCGGGACGAAATGGGCCAGCATGTCTTCGTCGACGTGCTCGCCGCGTTTGACGGGCTTTGGATGGTGATAGTCCTTGATGTGCAGCCAGCCCATGCCCGGCTCCATCGCGCGAAACTCCTCGAGCAGTTCGTCGGCCGTGAAACCTTGGACGACGAGATTGGCCGCGTCGAACACGAGCACCACGGCCGGATGATTGACCTGGCGATGGATGTCGGCCAACAACTGGCCCGTGCAGCCGACCAGATTCGTTTCGACCTCGAGGCCGAAAGTCAAGTCCGACCGGTGGACCGTCTCGGCGATCTGGCCCAACTGATCGACGGCTTGGGCCATGTGGTCGCGGGGGTCCGTGCCCTTCGGGTGATAGAACGAAAAGCCGCGGATCAGTTTGCACTCCAGCGCGTGGGCCAGTTCGCACGCTTTCTTGACGTCCTGGGCGAGATACTTGGCGAACGGCACGTAGCGGTTCTTGGTGCCGTCGTCGACGTCGCACAGCTTGACCTTGCCCACCGGCGAGCCGATCGACGAGACGTTCAGCCCGTACTCGCTTTCGAGCGTACGGATCTTTTGGATCTCGGACCGGGTGAGTTGCATGACGTTCTTGGGGCCGCCGCCGACGTCGATGAACCGGATGCTGTAGTATTGCAGCCCGAGCGCGGCGAACGCGGCGAATTGCTGCTCGGCCGTTTTCTGGTCTTGCCGGGTCGGATGGGCCGCCTCGTCGGCGAAGCCCGAGAGAATCACGCTGGGATTGTCGGCCATGAGAGTACCCGTGGTCAAAGAGTCGCAATGGTAATCAACGTGTCAGCTTACGCCGATCTAGACGTCATTGTCGGGCATTCATCCCGCCACGGCAAGGGGGCAACGGCCGTCCTACGTCGAAGAATCCTTGTCCACGGATTGTTGCTGAGCGATTCGCTCTTTCAATTCTCGCCTCGACTGGGCGTAGCGACGGTGGATATAAGCCAGCCGCGCCACCAACCCACAGACCACCACGAGAAAGATGACCCAGGAGAGGAGAAAAAGGACGTACAGCCCGCCGACGGCCATTGCGCGCACAACGGGAATTCCCGAGACCAACGCCACGACCAAACCAACTAGCCCGACCAGCGGCACGTAAGCGAGCCACGTCAGTACCCAGGGCACTTGCAGATAGGCGATCAAAAAGTTCCAACCCATTCCAAGGGCCGTGCTGATGATCACGGCGGAAACGGCCGACTGCATGTCGAGTTCGTCACCTTCGTTGATTATGCGGACGAGCCCGACGAGTATCGCGGCGTGAAACGCGAAATAGATGATGTACCCAAGGATGACGACGGGATTCAGGAACATGTGCATGGTCGTCCTCCCCGCGAGCGTCGTTTCTCCAACGCCTCGCCGTTTTCATGTAACTGCTTGAGGTCGTCTGGGAATGGACCCCAGAGAATGCGGATTGTCGCAATTTTACCGAGCCGCGACCGTAAGGGAGCGGTTAAACGCCTAACGAGCCACAACCGCTCCCTTACGGTCGCGGCTCGGTTTTATCTCATGAAGTCCGAAATCCCGAACGCCTTCAACTTCTTGCGCGCCGTGTGCATGAAGTTTATCAGGGCGATCCGATCGCTTTAAGCCGTTGATTGGCCTCGTCCGCTTTGTTGCTCTTCGGGTACTTTTCGAGCAACTCGCGATAGAGTTTCGCGGCCTGGGTCTTGTCGCTGAGGGCCTCGAAGCATTGGGCCGCCTCGAAGGTGGCGTCGTCTTGCCATTGGGGGAAGTCGGCGCCGCCGTAGATCACTTCGTAGAACGTGCGGATCGCCTCGGAGTGCTTCTTCTGACGGACGAGGAGCTTGCCCAGCTTCATTCGAGAAAGAACGGCCACTTCGCGTTCGGTTTTGGTGGGCACAAGGGCGAAGAGTTTCGCGGCTTCGTTCGGGCGGTCGAGTCGCTCTTGGATCAAGGCCTGTTCATAGAGGGCGTCGCCTTGATAGGCCGAATTCGGCTCGGCTTTCGCGGCCCGCTCGAACAGCTTCAGGCTTCGATCCCACTGCTTGAGTTTCGCGGCGGCTTGGCCCGCGTGGAGCATCGCAAGGGTGGCGAAATCGTCACCCAACGGTTTTTGCGCCATATCGGCCATCCGTTCGTAGGCGGCGATCGCCTCGTCGTACTTTTTCGATTTCAGCAGGCATTCGCCTTCCATGAAGGCGGCGTCGGCTACGAGCCGGCCGTTCGGAACCGCCTCGCGCTGGGCGGCGAACGCTTCCTGGGCGCGGTCGAACTGGTCCTGGCTAAAATAGCACCAGGCCAGTTTATGAAGGGCTTTTTCCTTGAGCAACGGGTCGGACGTCTCATAGGCCAGGCTCTTGTACGCTCCGATCGCGTCGTCGTAGCGTTTCCGCTCGTATTGCAACTCGGCCGCGTGGTAGACGCTCTCGCCGGCCAATGGGCTGTCGGGATGCTGCTTGGCCAGTTCGACGAACTGCTTGGCTGCCTCATCGAATTTGCCTGCGCCCTTAAACGCCCAGGCCAGTTCGTAGAGCGTCTTGTCCGCGCCGACATACTGGGAATCGTCCTGGAGCAAGGCTTGAAACGTCTTGATCGCCTCGTCGTACCGTTTCAAGCCGGCCTGACACAATCCAAGGACGTACAGGGCGTCGGATTTTTCCTTGCCCGTGGGTTTGGTCGCCAACAGAGCTTGGACGTCTTCCAGCGCCGGGCCGAATTTGCCCAACTGTTGCCGGGCCGTGCCCCGGGCGAATCGGGCCGGAACGACCAGTTCGCTTTTGGGAAACTCGATCACCAGCCGGTCGAACGACGCCTCGGCGCCCGCGAAGTCCTTTTGGCTGAGTTGGGCCCAGCCCAAGCCGAAAAGCGCGTTGGGCAACAGTTCGCTTTTGGGCCAGTCGCGGATCGTGTTTTCATACTCGCGGGCCGCGGTGGCCATGTCGCCTTTGTTGTAGGCGAACTCGGCGAGCCAGAAATGGGCCTGGTCCAACAACGGACTTTTGGAAAACGTGGTGATCAGATGGCGGATTGTATCGGCCGCTTCGTCCTCCTGACGCTGTTGGCGCTGGACGTCGGCCAGCACAAGCAGGACGTCGTCGGCCTGGCGCCAGTTGGCGTCGGCGACCAACGACAGCTTCAACGCTTGGACGGCTTCTTCGAGCCGGTTCTGTTGGGCCAGGCTGCTTCCCAACAGGTAATAGGCCTCGGCCTGGGCCGTCCGCGTGGGGAGCCGCGCGAGGATCGGCTGGATCGCGCCGATCGTCTGGACGTACTTCTTCTGCATGTAGAGGATCAACGCCCGGCGCAGCCGCCATATCGGGGTTTCCGCGTGGTTGGGGTATCGGTTGATCAGGTCTTGATAGCGGCGCTGGGCTTGTTCGAGCTTGTCGAGTTGCAGTTCGCTCTCGGCGGCCACGGCCACGACGTCGGGCAGCAGGTCGCTCGCCGCGTAACGCGCGAAAAACTGCTCCGAGTAGGCCAGCGACGTTTTGAAGTCGCCCTCCTGCAACGCGGCGAACGCCGCCATGTAGAGGGCCGAATCGGCCACGGGATCCTCGGGAAACTTGTTCACCACGTCGGCGTAGAGCGTGATCGAAAGGGCCCGCAGCTTGGGCATTTCATACGTGGCGTCGGCCAGGTCGAGCCGCAGTTGGGGTTCCCAGCGGCTTCCACCCGCCTCCGAAAGCGTCTTCTCCAACAGGGCGACGGCTTCGGTCGTTTTTTTTTGTTTCAAAAGACTTCGGGCGCTCCAGTGGGTCGCCTCGGGCAGCGAGGGTCCGCGGCCGGCGATCACCTTGGACAAGACGGCCATTGCTTTGGCTGAATTGTCGGCCAGGTAGTAGCATTTGCCGGCCGCGAGGTTGGCTTCCTCGCGGCGCGAGGAGTTGGGAAACTCGCGGACCAGCGACGAGTAGAGTTCGGCCGCCTGGGCATATTGCTTGAGTTGGGCCAGGCAGTCGGCCTGACGCATCCAGGCCTGGTCGGCCAGGGGGAACGCCTTGTTGGCGGCCACTTTGGCGAACCAGGCGAGGGCCTCCCGATATTGGTTCGTTCCAAAAAGCGTCTCTCCGCGCCGCATCATCACTTCGACGGTCCGAGGATGCTTGGGGGCGACGGTCAAGAATTGTTCGTACGTTTTGCCGGCCGCTTGGAGTTGGCCCAATTCCTGGAGCGTCGCGCCCAGGGCATAGAGCGCCTCGGGCAACAGGCGGCCCTTGGGGAATTCGCGGATGAGCCGGGCGTAGAGGACGGCGGCGTTTTCTTTTTTGCCAAGCGCGTAGTCGCATTCGGCCCGATAGTAGAGCGCCGGCTCGAGGTATTTTGTTTCGGGATAGCGGCGCAGGAGGGTGTCCAGGGTTCGGGCGGCGGCTTGGTATTGGTTTTGTTGGCCCGCATGGCCGAGGCTGAATTGGGTGACGCCGAGGTAGAGATAGGCGGCGTCGCGGAACGAGGCCTGGGGATACTGGTCGAGCACCTGCTGGAGGGCGATCAGGGCCTTGTCGTGTTGTTTCGACTTGAGGTAGCAGATGCCCAGGTTGAGCGTGGCCTGGGGAACGTTGCGGTGGCCTTTGTTCTTGGCGAGGAAGTTATTCCAGGCGGCGACGGCCAACTCGAACTGGCCGTCTCGCTGGAGTTTGTCCGCGGCGCGGTACTGCGCGTCGCCCGCCTCGGGAGACTCCTGGGCCAGGGCGAGGCGTCCAAAGACCAACAGACAGAGTATCCACGCGAACCATGCGCAAGTTGGGCGAAAATGCCTCATCACGATACCTCAACTCCACGCTTCCGGACGTTTCCGAATAGCCCTATTTGCCCCAGACGAACCGGAAGTCCTGTAACCTATTTATCGTAACAGATATAGTGTCGTCCGGCCAGCGTTGCGGTCTCGCGGGCGATCGTTGGAAAGGGGAGCAACTTTCGCAATTCTCCGGCGAGGGTTCGATGAACGCCGTCGGCGCGGGGGATTTGCTCACGTCATTCTTTATCTAATCCGCAGAGTCGGCCCATTTCCCGCCGGGGGTGGTTGTGGATTTTTGTAGGGTGGGCATCGCCCACCCTACATTTTGTGGTTCCGACCGTATTGGATCGATAAATTCACTGCCTCGGAGCGGGAATCCGATGACTCCCCTCTTGGCGTCCTTTGCGTCTTGGCGGTGAGACTGGTCGCGCGGCGTTGGACCGGGTAGGATAGGGGTCGCCTTTTGTCAGCCCCGCTGGCGGCGGGTTCATTGACCAGTGCGTCATACTAACCCGAAGCGCAAGCGAGGTCGACCAAACCGCTACCCTCGGTTGTGATCGATTATCCTGGCTTACCCTCGCTTGCGCTTCGGGTTAGTATGATTCGGGCCGGACCAAAAAGTTCCGGCTGGAGCAACAACCCCTTTCAATTGTCGGAGATGTAATCTTGCCCGAGCTGCACATCTATCATTGGCTGGGATTCGCGGGGCTCGTGGTGGTGTTGTTGGTGCTGGATCTGTGCGTGTTCCACCGCCATGATCACGTTCCCACGTTGAAGGAGTCGGCCCGGTGGACCGTTTTTTGGGTCTCCTTGGCATTGATTTTCAACGGGGTGATCTGGTGGTGGGCCGGCCATGAGGTGGGAAGCGTCTGGTTGACGGGCTATCTCGTCGAGGAAGCCCTGTCGATGGACAACATGTTCGTGTTCGTCGTGATCTTCCGCTTCTTCGCCGTCCCGATGATGTATCAATATCGGGTCCTATTCTGGGGCATTTTGGGCGCGATCGTCATGCGGCTGACGTTCATCCTGGCGGGCGTGGAATTGATCCATCGGTTTGACTGGATCATGCCGCTGTTCGGCGTCTTCCTGCTCTACACGGCCTTCAAGCTCATGGGGCACGGCGACAGCGAGGTTCATCCGGAAAACAACCTTCTTCTGCGCGTGGCCCGTCGGGTTCTTCGCGTTACCCACGGCAGCCACGAGCAATACGGCCACGCTTTTTTCAAGCGTGAAAACGCGCGGCTGTGCATCACGCCGTTGTTCCTCGTGCTGCTGGTGATCGAGAGCACGGACGTGGTCTTCGCGGTGGACAGCGTGCCGGCCGTGATCGGCGTCATCGGCGGCTCGTCCACCCGGCTTGGCCCCAGTTGGGTCGCCTTCATCGCCTTCACGTCAAACGTGTTCGCCATTCTGGGGCTTCGGGCACTCTACTTCCTGTTGGCGGGCATGGTCGACGTGTTCCGCTATCTGCACTACGGTCTGGCCGGCGTGCTTGGGTTCGTCGGTCTGAAGATGGTGGCCGAGTACGTCGTGCCGCTGGGAATCGACCGCGGCTGGTTCGCTCAAGAATGGTTCCCATGGTACGACCACGCCGGCCACGGCCATCTGGTGCCGATCTGGGCGTCGCTAGGCACGATCGGCCTGCTCCTAGCCGTGTCGATGCTCGTCTCGTTTCTCGCCGCGCGGCACGATCAACATGACGAGCCTACGGAACTGTAGATTAAAACGGTTGCCGCGAGGTGTCTGTCCACATTTTCGGCTCTGAATCGGTTGGTTCCCGTCCTCGAAAAACCAAAAGTTTGAAAGTTTCGACCGGTGGACGTGGGTCGATACGGGTGAAAAAGGAGAATCAGACGACTCATTGCCTTCTTGATTGTTTCGGCCCAGGCAGGAGGATTGGCTTGCGTCAGGCACGGGGTGTCCGACCTACGGACTTGAGCACCTCGCTCGCGTAGGCCAGACATGCTTGAATGTCCTCGGGCGTCAGGTGATCGTATGCCGCGAGCACCTGTTCGGTGGTCCATCCCCGCGCGAGCAGGTCGATGACGAATTCCACGGCGATCCGCGTTCCCTTGACAATCGGCTTGCCGACCAATACATCGGAATCAATCGTAATCCGGTCTTGCCAGGTCATGGTTTCTCACCCCGTCCGCAGACGTTCAATTTTTGCCCGGTCGGGACTGACGCCAAGCCCGGGGCTTTGGGGCACCGTGACCATGCCGTCGGCCACCTCGGGCCAGTCGGGGAGCAATTCGTGGTTCAGTTGGTGGTAGTCGCAGGCGTGGGCCGTGCGCAGCGCGGGCGTGGCGGCGGCCAGTTGGACCATCGCCGCAATGCCCAGGCCCGACCAGGAGGAGCAACTCAACGAGGCCGACAGTCCGGCCGCCTCGGCCACGGCGGCGCACTTGCGGGCTGCGGTTAGCCCGCCGACGTGCTGCACGTCGATCATGGCCATGGGGATCGCGCCGAGCCGGGCCAGCACGAATACGTCGGCCACGCCGCGCAACATGCGGCACGCGCCCAGCGGCACGTTCACCTGTCGGGCCAGCGAGGCCAGTTCGTGCAACTCCATCACCAGCAAGGGATCGAAGAAGCACTCGAGGTTCGCGTATTCCAACTCGGCGCACAGGTCGCGGGCCGTTTCGAGGTCGTATCGACCTTGGCCGTCGAGACGCAACGGAATATGGTCGCCCAGATTTTGGCGAATGGCGGTCAACGTGCGGACGTCGTCCTCGGGCCGTCCGGAGGCCACGATCACCTGGGCGTGAAAACCCTGGCCGGCCAACTCGCGCGACCATTGGATCACCCGTGGCACGGGGCCCGACGGGATGCGAATCGTCAACGGCACGCGCCGGCGGAAAATGCCGCCGAGCAGGTTGCACACGGGCTGACTCACGACGCGGCCGATCAAGTCCCAGCAGGCCATTTCGACGGCGGAACGCAGGGACGGCTCGCGCAATTCGTCCAGCGCGAGCAGCTCCTCGACGTCGAACATGCTGCGGCCGACCAGGACGTCAAGCAAGGCATTTCGCCGGGCGGCCGGCTCGTCCTCGCGCCAAGTCACGCTCGCTTCGCCCCAACCTTCGTGATGCGACGCGCTCAGGCGGACCAGCAGTGGGGTTTTTGGCCCGTTGGATTCCGCGTGGGTTCGTTGGACGAGATGGAATTCGAGGTCGGTGATTTTCATCTTCCGTAGTCGGTAGTCGGTAGTCGGTAGTCGGTAGTCGGTAGTCGGTAGTCGGTAGTCGGTAGTCGGTGGGGCGAGAATAGGTGGCCAATCCCTAATCCCTAATCCCTAATCCCTTCTTATCTTCCAGTTCGCCTGGCAATGCAAACCTCACGGTTTCTTCGCGGGTTTGGTGGTGTTCGACGGGGGCGTCGAAACGGTCGACCAAGAGACGCACGCAATTCTGGACGATGTCTTCCGGGGCGCTGGCGCCGGCGGTGATCAGGACCGTTTCATGGCCGTCGAGCCGGGTGGTGTCGATGTCGTCGGGGCCATCGACCAATTGGGTCGGCACGCCGCCGGCCCGACAGATCTCGGCCAAACGTCGGCTGTTCGAGCTGTTCTGGCTCCCGACCACCAGGGCGCAGTCCGCCTGGGCCACGAGCCGCTTGACCGCTTCCTGGCGATTTTGGGTGGCGTAGCAAACGTCGCGCGACTTGGGGCCCGCGATTTTCGGAAATCGCGCCACAAGCCGCGCGACGATTCGCCGGGCCTCGTCGACAGACAGGGTGGTTTGGGTCAGATAGGCAACTCGCTCCGGGTCGGGCGGGGCCAGCCGGTCGACGTCTTCGACGTTTTCGACCAGGGTAATCGCCTCCGGTGCTTCGCCCATCACGCCGACCACCTCGTCGTGCCCGCGGTGGCCCACCAACACAATCGAATAGCCGGCCTGGGCAAAACGGGTCGCCTCGGCATGGAGTCGGGTTACCAGCGGGCACGTCGCGTCGATGGTGCGTAGTTGGCGTTCGGCGGCCCGGCGACGGACCTCGGGCGAGACGCCGTGTGCAGAGTAGAGGAGATGGGCATTCTGGGGGACGTTGTCCAGGTCATCCACAAAGACCACTCCCTCGCTGCGAAATCGCTCGACGACCCAGCGGTTGTGGACGATTTCGTGATAGACGTAAAGGGGCGTGCCGAAATGCTCAATGGCCAGACGCAGGCTCTCGATGGCCCGGTTCACCCCGGCACAAAAGCCTCGCGGTCCGACCAACAGGATGCGCATGGTTTTCTCCTCGGCCCGAGGGCATCATAATAGAGGGATACTGTTAAAGCCAGGGGACGGTGGGAGGTGGGGATTTATATCATTCAGCCGAATGGGGTGATCGGCACGAAACGTGTTAGCCGCCGTGCCTGCACGGCGTTGAGGCATCCTTGCGAAAAAACGTCGAGCAGGCTCGACGGCTAACAGCAATTTGCTCCATTCGGCTGAAGTGTTACAGGGATTGGGGGAGCTCGACATGGTTGACCATAATCCCTTTGCCAAGGAATTGGCCCGGTGGGGGCCGGGGACCGGGGGGCCGCCGCCGGGGTTGCTTGTCGCCCAGCGTTATTGCCGTCGGTTGGCCCGGCGGCATTATGAAAATTTCACGGTGGCGAGTTTCTTGCTGCCGCCGGAGCTGCGCCAGCCGTTTTGCGACGTGTACGCTTACTGTCGCTGGGCCGACGACCTGGCCGACGAGACGGGTGGGCCAGCCCGGGCCGCGACCTTGCTGGATTGGTGGGAAGGCCAGCTCGACGCCTGTTATCGAGGCGAGGCCGCGCATCCGGTTTTTGTCGCGCTAGGCGAGACGATTCGACGGTTTGATCTGCCACGCGAGCCGCTGGCCGATTTGCTCGTGGCGTTTCGACGGGACCAAACGACGACCCGGTATGAGTCGTTCGACGAGTTGCTCGATTATTGCCGTTATTCGGCGAATCCGGTCGGCCGGCTGGTGCTGCACTTGGGACACAGTTACGATCCGCGCCGGGCTGAATGGTCCGACGCGATTTGCACGGGCCTGCAACTGGCCAATTTCTGTCAGGACGTGGCACGGGACTGGGACCGGGGGCGGATCTATCTGCCGGCGGAGGATTGGCGTCAGGCCGGCTACGACGAGTTGGATTTCGCCGATCGCAAGTGTAGCGGGGCGTTCCGGCGAGTGATGGCCTACGAGGTGGCTCGGGCCGAGGACTGGCTGCGTCGCGGGTGGCCGCTGGTTGGGCGGGTCGAACGGGAATTGAAGTTGCCGGTGGCGTTGTTCATTCGCGGCGGGCTGGCCGTGCTCGAAGCGATTCGCGGTCGGGACTACGACGTGTGGACGGCGCGGCCCGTCGTGACGAGGTGGAAGAAGTTTGCCTTGCTGGCCGACTGCTGGCGACGGCTGCGGCGGGGCGAATTGCCCACGGGGGAATAACGTAGGGTGGGCACCGCCCACCAAAGCAGAACTCTTGGTCTTTTGATGGGCGGTGCCCACCCTACATAATTCGGCTTTCACTATATACTGACAGAGTCAGAGACTCTCGAAATGAACACAGCATGACGTTTCCCGAGATAACCGTCGAGTCGAGCTATCGGTTTTGCCACGCGGCGGCGCGGCGGGCGGGGTCGAATTTCTATCCGTGTTTTCTCGTGTTGCCTGGGGCACAACGCCGCGCGATGGAGGCGATCTACGCCTTCATGCGTCACACGGACGACTTGGGCGACCGGCCGGGGACGGACGCGACGGTGCGCATAACGGCGTTGCGGGCGTGGCGCGACACACTTGATCGTGCGCTCGGCGGTGAGTCGGGCGGCGTGACCGGGCCGGAACGCGGCGGTCCAGAAAACATTCTGCCGGCGTTGGGCGACGCGGTACGCCGGTTTGCGATTCCACCGGAACACCTTCGCGCCGTGATCGACGGCGTTGAAATGGACGTTCACGGCACGACTTACGAGACGTTCGACGAGTTGGCCGAGTATTGTCATCGCGTGGCGTCGGCCGTCGGGTTGGCGTGCATTCACGTTTGGGGATTTCACGGCGAGGAGGCGATTCAAACGGCGCGGCATTGTGGGCTGGCGTTTCAGTTGACGAACATTCTTCGCGATTTGAAAGAGGACGCCGCGATGGGCCGCGTCTATCTCCCGCGAGAGGATTTTCGCCGATGCGATTATTCGGTCGAGGCGTTGCGACGCGGCGAGGCTGACGAAGCGTTTTTGCGGCTGATGCGGATGGAAATCGACCGGGCCGAGGCGTTTTATCGCGAAGGGGCTCGATTGTTTGATCATCTTGAACGCCCGGGCCAACGAATTATAGGGCTGATGTTCGGCGTGTACCACGGGCTGTTGCGCAAGATCGCAAGCGACCCGGCGGCAGTGCTCTCGCGCCGGGTGCGCGTCGGGCGGATGGAGCGGCTGCGGCTTGCGGCCCGATGGCTTTTGCTGCCGCCGGGGCGGAGGGCCCTGCCGTGACGCGAGTTGGTGGAGCGGCCCGGGTGGCGATTGTCGGAGGCGGACTGGCCGGACTGGCCGCCGCGGCACGGCTGGCGGAGCAGGGGGTCGAGGTTGAATTGTTCGAGGCGCGACGGCGGCTGGGCGGCCGGGCCGGTTCGTGGATCGACCCGGCCTCGGGCCGCGCGACCGACTACGGCCAGCATGTTTCGATGGGCTGCTGCACGGCCCTGGACGAATTGCTCGGCCGGGCCGGACTGGGTGACACGTTCGAGACGCATCGGCGGCTGCATTTCATCGGGCCTGACGGCCGACGGCGCGACTGGGCCGCCGCCGGATGGCTGCCGACGCCGTTGCACTTGTTGCCGAGCCTGCTTGCGCTCGATTTTCTGAGCTTGGCCGAGCGGTGGGACGTTGTTCGAGCCATGCAGGCGATGAAGCGGCTTGAACCTGGGCACGAAGACGAACCGGTCGGGCAATGGCTTCGCCGCCACGGTCAATCGCCCCGGGCGATCGAGCGGTTCTGGTCGCCCGTGCTCGTCAGCGCGCTGAGCGAGACGGTCGAACATGCTTCCCTTTGCCTGGCGTGCAAGGTGATTGTCGAGGGGCTGCTCGGCTCGCGGCGGGCGTACGAGTTGCGCGTGCCGCGGCTGCCGCTTGTCGAGATATTTGATCGGCGGTTGGGCGATTGGCTTCAAACGCGAGGCGTGAAGGTCCATCGGTTGACGCCGGTCGCGCGGATCGATGGCGATGCGAGCGGCGCGAGGGCGATCACGCTTCGGGACGGTCGCCGCGTGGAGTTCGACGCGATTGTCGTGGCCGTGCCGTGGGATCGGGTCAGCCGGATTCTTTCGCCAGAGTTGTTGGACGCGATGGGCGATTCGGTGCGGCGGCTCGACGCGATCGCGCCGGCGGCCATTACGACGGTTCACCTGCGCTACGACCGGCCGATCACCGATTTGCCTCACGCAATGCTGGTGGGCAGGGCAGGGCAGTGGGTCTTCGCCAAGGGGGACAACGGTTATGAGGTTGTTCTTAGTGCGTCGCACCGGCTGGTCGATTGTCCGCGAGACGAGCTTGGCCGCCGCATCGAGCGCGAATTGGCCGAGGTGTTTCCGGAGGCGGCCGGCGCGAGGGTTTTACATCGTCGAGTGGTGATCCAGCCGCGTGCCGTGTTTTCCGCACGGCCGGGCATCGAGCGATTGCGTCCGCCGCAAGCGACGCCGTTCGCCAATCTGGCCCTGGCCGGCGACTGGACCGCGACCGGCTGGCCCGCTACGATGGAGGGTGCCGTGCGGAGCGGAAACCGGGCGGCGGAGGTGATTCCGCGGGGCTTGGGCCACGACGGGCTGAGCGAGAGTTGTGCCGGGAGCGTTTGATGAAGTTAATCTGGCTTTGCCGTTATCTGTGTTTCATGTTTTTTGTTCTGTCCGTGGCCGCGTGGTCCAATCCGGTGACGCCGGGCAGCGAGGCGGTTATTACGTTGGCCCAGATCGTCGTCGGGGTGCTTTGCATAACTTCGGGCGGTGTGGCGGTTTGGCTTGGATGGCTTTACAAGAAGGATCCGAACCGGCCGATCTTTCAGTCGAAGCTGGCGCTGGCCGTGGCGATGGTGATTGCCGTTCTTGGGACGATGCTGTTGGGCGGGTGACTAAAATATTGGATCGACCCTTGGAGAATCCGACCGTGAAGATGCTCGAAATCCGCGAAGTGGAAGACGTGATCGTCGTCGGCTTTTTGCACGCCAAAATTCTGGACGAGGTCGCCATTGCCCAAATCGGCGACGAGTTTCAGTCGCTCACGATGCAGGCGGCGGCCGATCGGAAATTGCTATTGAACCTCGAAAAAATCGAGTTCATGGCCTCGGCGATGATCGCGCAAATCATCAAGCTGCACAAGCTGTGCGCGAAAGACAAGATCACGCTGCGGCTGTGCTGCATTTCGCCCAACATCGCCGAGGTTTTCAAGATCACCGGGCTCAACCGGCTGTTGGACATCTACCCGACGGAGCTCAAAGCGATGCAAGCATTCGCGCCGTTTCGGCGAAGCCGGCGGAAGTGACTTTGCGAAGCGCGTTCTACGGGCCGGCGTCTGTGGAACGCGGACGCGACGGAGCGCGTCCCTCCATGATGTATTACTGGAGGGCCACGCTCCGTCGTGGCCGTCGGCGATTCGTTCAGTAACGCTAACTTTTCGAAGAACGAGCCAATTTCCGCAACGCTTCGATGCCCCGTTCGATCATGGCGTCCGACACGGCGTAGGAAATGCGAAAATGGGTGTCGTGCCGGCTGAACACCCCGCCGGGAATGATCAGCAGCTTGTGGTCGGCGATGGCCCGTTCGACAAATTCCGTGCCCGTGCCTTGGGGCGATTTAGGGAAGGCATAGAACGCGCCGTGCGGGGCGGCCAGTTCGTAGCAGTCGGCCAGGCCCTCGACGATTCGGTCTCGTTTGCGACGATAGGCGGCGATTTGCTCGCTCGTGTCGAGGTCCATCGCCGCGGCGGCGGCCCATTGCAACGGGTGCGGGGCGCAGACGAACGTGTATTGCTGCAACTTCGTCATCTGCTGGATGATTTCGTCCGGACCGTGGGCAAAACCCAGCCGCCAGCCGGGCATCGCGTAGCTTTTGCTGAACCCGTCGACCACCAGGGTGCGCGGGTTAAACTCGGCGGGCGAGACGAAGGGGCCGTCGTAGCAGAAATCGCGATAGACCTCGTCGCTCAACAGGACGATGTTGTGCCGCTCGGCCAGCTCGGCCAGGGCGCGAACCGTCTCGCGGTCGGCCACGGCGCCGGTCGGGTTGGCCGGGCTGTTGAGCAAAATCAATTTTGTCCGCGGGGTGACGGTCGCCGCGACCCGCTCGGGATCGATCCGAAAATCGGGATACGTGTCAATGTGGACCACCTTCGCGCCAACGACGCGGGCCAGGGCGTCGTACATGACGAAGTAGGGATCGAACAGGATCACCTCGTCGCCCGGGTTGACCAGAACCATCATCGCCAGCACGAGCCCGCCGCTGGTGCCGCTGGTGACGAGCGTTTGACGGTCCTCGTGAGCGTAGGCCGCGTCGACCCGGGCCTGGAGCTTGTCGCGCAGGACGGCCGCGCCCTGGGTGACGGAGTATCCGTTTCGGCCGCCGTTGATCGCCTCGACCGCCGCGCGGCGGGCCGGCTCGGGCACGTCGAAATCGGGCTGGCCGATCGACAGGTTGATGGGGTCGGTCAACTTCGCGCCCAGGTCGAACACCTTGCGGATGCCCGAGGCGTCGAAACATTGGGCTCGTTCGGCGATCCAGTTCATTTCAGTAGTCGGTAGTCAGTAGTCAGTATGCGGTTGTCAAAAGTTTGCCGTCGAGCCTGCTCGACGATAATGGCCGTGGGCGGAAGCCCTTGTTGTTACACTCAAGTCGAGGCCATGTTGCCCGTAGCGGACGGTTGAGAACGCGTCAATCGCGTCCGTTTTCAACCGTCCGGGACGGAAACGTCAGAATAACGGCTACGGGACGGGGACTCCCTTTACATAGACTTCCCGGCAGTGAACTGCCGGGCTACTTGCAAACGTCCCTCCGGGACAAAGGACTGACACCGACTTGTGTGCAACAACAAGGGCGGAAGCCCACGGATACTGACTACAAGTCTATCATAGTGATGCCGCTTCGTCGAGGACTTGCGACAGAGGCCGGTCGCTGTGGCTCATGGCGGATAACAAAAGGCTGAGCGTCACGAGGGCGTCGGAAGCGACGTGGCCCGTCCGGGCGTACCAAAAACGCCCGCTGGGCCCGCCGCCGAGCGAGGCGTTTTGATCGGTCATGGCCTGATGCATTGCGGCGCGGCGAGGGCCGGCGCGAACGACCCGCCGGCCCGTGGCGGCAAGATGGCGCTCGGTCTCGGCGGCGGTGTCTTCTTCCAGGAGGATGGCCGGCATGGCGGCGGCGGGCGTCTGGGCCACCGCTTCGCTTTGGCCCAGGCACCCTGACGGCTGATCATCCATAATGCGTGTGTGCCACTGCTTGCCGCATGAGGCGTTCCATGTCGTGGGCACGTCGCACTGCTTGCAGGTTTCCGACGCTTCGACGGTTTCCGGCAAGCAGTGTCGTTGCGCAAGTTCAGGCGTTTCCGAGAGATTCGCAAGCAGTGGCACACGTTGACATTCCGGGCCGCCTTGGTTGTGCAAGAGAAGGGTTAGCCATTCGTGAGCAATCAGTTTCAAGAGTCGTTCGTCGTGTACCGACTCGCCGCGCTCGTCGGTGAGACGGAGCGTTTCGCCGTTGCCGTCGATCGTCGCGGCGAAGTGGGCCCCGTGCCGAATGATCCGGTCGGACGTCGTTTCGGTGGTGGTCGATTCGTGGAAAAATCGGCATTCCAGCGGCCGCGCGAGCGAGTGCAGGTTGTCGAGCAGCGAGCGGCAGGCGGTGTCGAGCACGACGCGCAGCGGACGCAGTGCGTGATAGTAATCGGCCAGCGAGGCGAGGTAGTCGGCCTCGAACGATTCGCGGCCCAGCGAGCCGAACTCCCGCGTGGGACGGTCGAGCGGGCCCGCGCGAAGCGATTCGATGCGTTCGAGGCCCGCGCCGTGCGAGACCGGACCGTCGGCTCGCCAGAACCGCAGGCCCGCCTGGTGCGATCGGTGGCCTGGGTTGCCGATGAGCAGGCCGCCGGCGGCTTGCGTTCGGTGTAGGGCGAACGTCAGGCATCCGGAGGACGCCTGACCGACGTCGATCACATGGCATCCGGCGAACTGCAATCCCCGCGCGGCCGAGGCGACCAACGACACGGTCGCCTGTCGCCCGTCGCCGGCCAGGAGCACCCTGGGCCAGGCGGACGAGTCGGCTGCTTGTGGTTGAAGTTCCCGGAGCCACAATCCAAAAGCGACCGCCGCGCGTCGGACGACGTCCGGCGTGAGTTCGTCCAACAGCGTGCCCGAAAGACCTTCGTCGTCAAACAGGGCAGGGGAGTGCGAGTGGTCGTGAACCTCGGCAAGTTGTTTGGCCCGCTTGGGCGAAAAGACCGCCGTGTCCGCGCGATGAGGGCATCCGCAACACGCCGGATAAAACGCCGCCAGACGCGCCAGATGCACGGCGCGAGTGACGGACGCGGGGTCGCCGGGGCAGTGGAAGGCGAGATGGGAATTACTCGTTTGGCTCATCGGCGGCAAATCGTTGGAAAGAAGGAGTTAATTCGCCGGCGGTAGTCGAGGTATTCTTGGCCGAAGCGGCGTTCGAGGTCTGCTTCCTCGCGGTGGAGACGGACTCGCGCGAGGACGTACTGGGAGCTATTCTAGGCGTCGGCGGGCGGAGGGACAAGACGAGAAGAAGAGGGTGACGAGGGGTTGGAAACTCCATGTGTGTCAATGGAAAAACGTGTTTTGAAATAGGCGACAGAGGGAAAGCGGACGCGACGGAGCGCGTCCCTCCATTAGATCATGCCCATCCATTAGGCAATGGAGGGCCAAGCTCGGAGCGTGGCTGAGGTGGGAAATGGCCCTCGTTGTTACACACAAATTGGTGTCGGTCTTTCGTCCCGGAGGGACGTTTGAAAGTAGCCCGGCAGTTCACTGCCGGGAAGGCGAACCATATACAAAGAGCCTCCGTCCCGTAGCGGACGGTTGAAGATGCGTCATCGTGTCCGTTTTCAGCCGTCCCTACGGGACGGAAACGCCGGAATAATGGCTCCTGGACCCAGCGATGAATCGCTGGGCTATCCTCAAATGCCCCTACGGGGCAGCATCACCGGCAAATGGCCTCGACTTGTGTGTAACAACAAGGGAAATGGCCCTCGGCAAGGCGAAAACCATTTCAAGGCATATTTCTCAGACGACATCTTGCTCCAGATGCTTGTCGGAAGACGCCGTCGTGTCGGAAAGCCGCAAGTGGCACACGCTCTTGATGGGAACATCTCGCTTCAGCGAGATGAATACGGGAGCGGAGCGAGAGGAGTACGTGCCTTATTATCGCACGCGGCAGCGGAAGCGGATGAGGCCGCCTTGGCCGACGGGCAGCGGATCCTTGATCTCCCAGCGGAGCACGTCGGAGCCGGCTTCGTTCGGTTTCGTGCCGAACTGGCCCGGCAGGCTGCATTGGGCCGTGTCGGGCACGTAGACCAACCGTGTCGTGAGGCTGTCGAGGATCGTGACGTTGCCGATCGGCTGGTTGCCGACGTTGTCGAACCGCAGCGTGAAGTCGATCACGTCGCCCGGCTCGGCGAATTGGGTCGAGGCAATTTTGATGATCCGCAACCGCGGGCACGCGGGCGGCTCGTCGACGCTGTAAACCTGAAACACATTGCGGTCCGACACTTCCTCGGTGGCCGACTGGCGGTCGAGGATGATCTGAACGGATTCCGTGTCGGTCCAGATGATCGCGGCGGCCATGCCCTGGGCCAGCAACGCGCGTTCGGACGCGACGGCCGTGCCTTCGCGGATGATTTTCAGATTTTCATAGGCTTTGAAGGCGTCCTGGAACTCGCCCAGCTTCTGGACGTTCGACACCGCGCCGTCGCCGAGCTTGCTGCGATAGATGACCGGCGGCTCGGCCGAGTTTTGACGGACGGCCGCGATCTGTTGTTTGCTGCTGCCGGCGATTTGGAGTTCGTCGTTATGCACCGCGTGGACCGGCTGGCCGACGCCGCCGGGCTGTAGGACGTCGTCGTTCTGGACGATGCTCTCCACCTTGCGCACCGAGCCGAATCGCGGGGCGTAGACGAACACGGGATTGGACGGTTGGACCAACGTCCGGCCGTCGACCGTGTCGAAATGGGCAATCGTGTCTTCCGCTTCGAGTCCTTCGACGCGCCAGTCGGGACTCACTCCGACTGGAATGCCTTGATCGCCGCCGTCTGCCAGATATTCATCCTCGGGCCACGGCTGCATGATGCCCGGCGGAGACCAGGGGCCTTGCGGCGCGGCGACCATGCCCGCGGCGCCGGCCACCTGCGGCACGCCCGGCGCGACGCACGGCGGCGACGCTTCGGGACAGCCGGCCGCGGCCACGTCGGACGGAACGCCGGCGAAGGCTTCTTGGGGCAGGGCAGGGGGGCTCACCGACGGCGCTCGGCACGAGCAGAGAATCAAGGTGCATAACGCGACCAAGGCCCAACGCCAAGTGGCGGGCATCCACTGAGAATCAGAAATATAACCGCGCTCGGCCGTCATGACGATTTCCTCGTGTTGCGAGTCGAGAGCGGTTTGGGATTGGACGGGGTTTTCGTCGCGGCGGTTTTTTCGGTCGCGGGCGACGGCTTCACGCGGGCCGGCAACCGACACGCCGGAGGCGAGCCGAAGTAGAAATCGGCGTCGGCCTCGGGATCGCCGCTGGGCACGCGGGCTCCAAGCCGCAGAATCGCCACGGGCCGGCCCATCTCGTCGGCGGCGGCCAAGGGATCGCGGCCAGGACCAACGTCGAACCAGGCCTGACGCCCCTGTTGTTCGGCGGCGGGAACGGCGCGGAACGGGTCTTCCAGGTAGATGACCCGGGTGACAAACTTGCCGGCGGCCGCCATGCGCAAGTCTTCTTCATCGAGTTCGATGGGAATGGCGAACTGCTGTTGTCGGGCTTGGGGCGTGTAGAGGCGGTCGATCACTTCGATCGTGGGAAAGACCTCGACGCCTTCGGCCAGCGGGATGTTCGTCACGCGGAGCCGATAGACCTGGCCCACCAACAGCCCGACGCGTACGGGGGCCGTGGTGGGCGAGTCGAATTGATTTCCGACAGCCAGCGAGATCGCAGCCCCCGGCGGGGCCTTGATCTCGACTGGCTGAAAAAAGCCGCGCAATGGTCCGCCCCGCTGGAGTTGCACGCTGCCAATCGCTCCCGGCGGTATCACACCCTGGTGCAGATAGTGGACATCGTCCTGGTCGGCCGTGGAAGGGGCCACGCAACTCAGGAACAGAATCACCACCATCGCGGTCCTGCCGGCAACTCGGGCCCGGGCGGACAAGTTTGCCTTGTTCGACGCCCGGCAGCGGAGCTGGTTGACCATTGTCGCGGTTCGCGTTTTAAGGGAAGAGACGTTTTGCATCAGTACGAGGAGTTCTCGTTACTTGTTAATTACCTTCCGCGTCGGGGGCGCAGTATTGGCCTCCGTCGCAGGACGTTCCGTCGCAGGGCTCGCCCTCGCACGGCGTTCCTTCACACGGAACCTCGTCGCAAGGAACTCCCTCGCAGCCCGGCCGGATGCATTCAACCTTGTCGGACAGCGGTTGGTGGAACAGGCCCAATCCGCGGGACACGTGTTCCTCGATCCGCACGTGGTTGACCGGCTTCGGATAGCTGTAGCCCGGCTTCTGCTTCACGTCGATCTTGACGGCGCGCGTCGGCTTCGGAATGTGGACGCACGTGTGGTTCTTGATCACGTGCTTCTGCAGGCCGGCGGGAATTCCGAGCGGGACGTGCGGCGGGCCGGGCAGTCCGATCGGCGTGCCGCACATCGGCATGCCGTACTGCGGGCCCGTCACGCCCGAGATGTAGTTCATCGGCATCGAGCTGGGCATTCCGGTGGCCATCGGCATCGGCTGGCCGTTGCAGTCGCATGGGCCGCCGTTGGTCATGTTGTAGGAGGCCTGGGTGACGTTGCCCGGATCCATCGCTTCGCCCGGCATCTCGAGATCCTTGTTGCCCAAACGGACCACCGCCATGATCGAACCGCGGCGGTCGGCTTCGACGATCGGGTCCATGCCCGGGTCGAGCCGCGTGCTCACCAACGTCTCGACGCCGGCCAGCGCCATTTCCTGGAACTCGGGATCAGGCAGGTAGATCACCTTGGTCACGAAGTTGCCGCTTTGGACCTGATCGAAATCCTCTTCGGTGAATTGCACGGGAATCGCGTTGTGGGCCAGGAAGGCCGAGGTGCGCGGCATCGCCGGCCCGACTTCGAGCGTCGGATACAGTTCGACGCCCGGACGGCCCGGTACATTGGTCAGTTTGAGGCGATAGATGGCGCCTTGGCCGAAGTTGTATCGTCCGGGACAAACCAGCGGGGTCGAGTCGAACTGGCCCGGCATGGTTACGTCCCAACTGACGGCCATCCCGTCGGGCCCGACGAAGGCGACTTGGGACGGCATGTTGCTCATGGGCTCACACGGTTGATGGACCATGACGCCGGGTCCGGGGCCATCGACGCCGGGGCCGGGATGCATGAGCACGTCGGCGGGCGGCAAGGTGTTATGGCCGACGAGCGAACCCATTGGGGGAAGGCCGCTGCTGTGCGGTCCCTTGCATCCGATCGAGGCCACCGTGAGCATCAACAAAGTCACTAAGGTCACTACGTACTTCATGGGTATCCCCCTCCTAGTCGCCCGAGCGCGGGGCGCGGCATCCGGCCGGCATGCGTTGGGGCACGTGTGTAGTCAACTGGGTACTCCACCCTCGGCAAATCGCCTTTCGGCCTTTCGGCGAGCGAGGCGGCCAATCCCGCATCCCCGCCGATTGACATGGACCCCCTTTGTGGCACGTCCTACAATGTCGCACCGAGATTTTGTTTGTTCATTGCGTCGGTCGCCGGGGCGAAACGCCGGACGATAGGCTTTGCCCGGCTTGCGCAATGCGTCTCTAGGGTGTAATGGTCGGCCTAATACAATGCGATTCTTTGGCAAAACCGGCACAACCGGCAGAATGAAGACCAAGTTGCCCAAAATCCCGCTTCTTCTCTTTCTCGCGTTCGCTGTGGGGTTGCCCTATCTTTACATCCGCCGGACGGCCAACGGGTCCACGGAAGGGCCAAATACGATTTCCCCAGGCTTTGCATCTCCCTTGAATTCCCAGCCCGGCCAGCCCGCCGATGCGTTCTTAGCCCGGAGCGTGGTTTTGCTCGAGGGCTACCACTCGATCGGGGCGAATGTCGAATATGAGGCCGAACTCTTCGGCGTTCAGTTGACCGGGCGGGGAACCTATCGCGAGTTACGCGCCGGGCCCGTGCCTCGGGTCCGTCTCGAACTCGAAGTTCCGCTTGAAAACCGGATGGGGGCCCTGGTCGAGATTTGCGACGGCCGACAGCTTTGGACCTATCGGCGGCTGTTCGACGAAGAGAAGCTGACTCGGGTCGATCTGGAACGGGTGGCCCGGGCGATTACCCAGTCGGAGGAGTCTCCGCCGTTGACGCCGATGACGGGCACCATCGGCATGGGCGGGCTGGCGGGGTTGATGAAAGAACTACAGCGGAATTTTCGCTTCGAGATCGTCGGTCCGTCGCAGTGGCGCGACCAGCCGACGTGGGAGCTGCGCGGCCGGTGGCTGCCCGAGCGACTGGCCCGCGTCTTGCCCGACCAGAAGGACGCCATTCTTCGCGGCGAGACGCCGGATTATAGGAAGCTGCCGCCGCATCTGCCGAGCCTCGTGCTGTTGACGCTGGGCCGCGAAAATCTCTTTCCTTATCGCGTCGAGTACCGCCGGCCCAGAGCCGTGGTGGAAAGCAACCGCTCGGACGCCGCGACGCCGGACGAGACGGAAGGCGTCGAGGTCAAGTGGTTAGGCATCAGCCTGGACGAGCCGATGAATCCGGAGGATTTCGAGTGCCGGCCCGGAACCATGGAGGTCACCGACCTGACCGAGAGCCACATCGAACGGCTCAAGGGACGGATGGCGCCGTCGCCCACCGAGCCGCAACCGTGAGGGAGTGGTTGTAGCTCGTTATTCCAGGTGGAACACGCTGTTGAGCGTGATGATCCGGGCCTTTCCGCCGCGAAAGCGGAGCACGTTGAGGCCCGTGTTTTCCTGCGGGATTGTGCGATATTGGGCCGGCGGCATTCCGAGCAGCCACGCGAGATAGACGCGATTCACCACGTTGTGGGCCACGACGACGATTCGCCGGCCCGTGTTGTCGGCGAGTAGTGCATTGAGCACGGGCGCGGTCCGGTCGAACACCTCGGCGAGACATTCGCCGCCCAGGTAGCCGTTCGCGGCGGCGTCGCTCATGAACGCTTCGTAGGCCGCCGGGTCGTTCTGGCGGATCTGGTTCCAGTCGAGTCCTTCCCATTCGCCGACGTCGACTTCGATCAGGCCGTCGATCACTTCGACCGGCAGGTGGTGCGGATCGGCAATTGCTTTGGCCGTTTCGACGGCGCGGCGCAAGGGGCTGGCATAGACGGCGTCGATCGCGCGGCCGGTCAGGAAACTCGCGAGCCGCTCGGCCTGGTCTCGCCCGGCGGCCGACAGGCCAAGGTCGAGCCGCTGCCCCTGGAGCACGGGCGGATTCTGTTCGTTGTTCTCCGTCGCCCCGTGGCGAATCAGGTAGCAAATCGTGGAGTCTTGCGGGGTCATGGGTTCGTCCTGTTGGGAACCACAGATGGACACAGATAAACACAGATAGATATTTTTGTAGGTCAGGCTGTGCCTGACAAGTCCCTCGGACGATTGCCGATCCTTGTCCTATCTGTGGTTCCCTCCGTTCGTCTATGGTATCCTGATTGCGATTGTAGCCTGTCTGGGATGTTTGGGAATCCTTGTGGAGCAAAAAAGGCATGAAAGCGTGCATCCAGCGGGTCGGCCGTGCCCGGGTCACGGTCGGTGGCGAGATGGTGGGCCAGATTGGCCGCGGGCTCTTGGTGCTGTTGGGCGTGGCCGAGGGCGACACGGAGGACGACGCCCGGCGCATGGCCGAGAAGACGGTCGGCCTGCGGATTTTCGAGGATGACGAGGGCCGCATGAACCTCGATCTGACCGCGTCGGGCGGGGCGATGCTCGTGGTGAGCCAGTTCACGCTCTTGGCCGACTGCCGCAAAGGCCGGCGGCCCAGCTTCACCGACGCCGCGCCGCCCGAGACGGCCCAGCGACTCTACGAAGTCTTCGCCGACCACGTCCGCCGCCAAAACGTCCCGGTGGCCACGGGCCGGTTTCAACAGCACATGGAAGTCGAACTGGTCAACGACGGACCGGTCACTATTTTGTTGGACAGCGAGGAGCTAAATCGGCCGAGGAGAGAGAAGTGAGAAGTGCGAAGTAGGAAGTGTGAAGGGGGGAAGTGGGAAAGACAAGATGCGAAGCGTTTCCCCGCCAGCCTTGTGCCGGGGGAAGGAGGTTTGGAAACTAGAGGACGCTTCCCACAAGAGGTATTTGTTTTTATCCGCCCGGCCCGCGGGCCGGGCGGATAAAAACAAATACACGAGAAGAAGTGCGTTGCCGTGTAGTTGCAAAACCGCGCTCCACGGGGGCAAGCCCCGTGGGGGCGTGCGCCGGCAAGTGTGCCACTGCTTGCGGAGGCTCGTTTTTTCGTCGAACGCGGGCACGGCACTGCTTGCCAATCAACACGAAGCGAGCGACAGTCGGCAAGCAGTGCCGTGTGAAGTGGCACGTCGATCCGCGATTCGGCAAGCAGTGGCACACCGCGGTTTTTGTGAAGAGGGGACGCTCAGCGTGTCGACGACGTTGGGTCGAATTCGGTTTTCAGGGCTTCGAGCAGTTTTTGCGGTTCGGACTTGTTGTCGTTGTTTGAGTCGGCGCTCCGGCCGCCGAGCTGGGAGGCGTATTGGCTGGCTCGCTGTTGGTGCTGCTGGTAGACGTTTTGCATCCAGCCGGGCTCCTTGAGGGCGACCAGGGTCAACAGGGCCAGCAGGCCGTAAGTGACCACATTGGGCAGGAAGCCGTGGCCTAGGATTTTCATGGCCGTGCCGAAGGACGATTTGAAAGCCAACTGGCCGCGACGGATGCCGAGGCTGTAGATTTCGTCCAACAGCAGGTGCGAGACGTAGCCGAGCACGACCGCGCCCGCCTTGAAGTAGCGGAGCTGGACGTTGTCGCCCGAGGCGAGCAGGAAAGCGATCTCGCCGAAGATCACGGCGGCGGGCAGGCTGTGGAACATGCCGCGATGGACCGTGAGGCGTTTTAATAGCGCGGCCGCGCCGAAGCGAATCACCACGTAGGCCAACGCGCCGACCAGAATGATCGTCTCCGTGGCCAGTTCGAATCGGCTCAAACGGTCGATCAGCATCAGCGGCACCACCGCCGCCGCGAAGGCGATGCTCTCGTGCAACGGCCGGCCCGAGTCGCTATCAACGTCGGGCAACATGCCCGAGACGGCGCACAGCCCCCCGGCCAGCACGCAAGTCGGCACGGGCACGTGGTACATGTAATAGGCCGCGCCGCCGTAGCCGACGCCCATCAGGGTGCTGACGGTCAGGTGAGTCTTGAAGCCTGCCATGGATGGTTCCGTGGGTTGGGTGTTTGGTCCACCGTGCCGTGATGCCCTGCCCTTGCCTGGGATTGGGTCGCGGTGCTCGACGGTATTCCATTTCTTATCCTATCGACGGCTTCCTGACCAAGAGCAGTTTTGGGTTGGGGGTTTTCCCTGTTTGCGTGGTTTGCCCCGATTCTCGCCGAGAGGCGTCGGGCGGCTATTTCCTATTCGCGGTCGCGGGGCATGGGGCTATACTCACCGGACTCTGTTTCCAATCATCGTATTCATCTCGCTCCGCGAGATGTCACGATTTACTCCGCGAGATGCCACGACGTTTTGCGAGGTAGGTTACGGGCTTGCGAGCGTATTATGACATCTCGCGGAGCGAGATGAGTACGACGCGGCTTCATGGCTTGTCTGGCGCGAGGGTTTTTCATCATGCAGATTTACGACGTGATCATGTTGGTCGTGCTGGTCGGCACGGTGCTGTTTGGGTTTTTCAAGGGCATGGCGTGGCAGATCGCGTCGCTGGCTTCGATCGCTCTGAGCGCGGTGGTCGCCGTGCATTTTAGTCCGCAGTTGGCGCCGGTCATCAGCGAGCAGGCGCCGTGGAACCGGTACGTCGCCATGCTGGTGCTTTATCTGTTGACGGCGTTGGTCATTTGGCTGGTCTTTCGATTGGTGGCCGGCGTGATCGACCGCGTGAAGCTCAAGGAATTCGATCGTCAGGTCGGGGCCCTTTTTGGGTTGGCCAAGGGCGTGCTCTGG
>Ga0209342_10001040_pt1 | contig 31411 bp, 23 predicted proteins | sample RifCSP16_2_FD_184023 | JGI IMG/M metagenome (GOLD analysis project Ga0209342, IMG submission 184023) | Soil microbial communities from Rifle, Colorado - Rifle CSP2_sed 16_2 (SPAdes) (version 2) | ecosystem: Environmental > Terrestrial > Deep subsurface > Rock core/Sediment | place: Rifle...
CGTCGGTTTATGAGCCCGGTGCCCCACAGATTCCGGCGTACATCTTAGAGTCTGGTTTGCCGATCCTCGGCATCTGCTACGGCATGCAAGCCCTAGCCCATGCCCTGGGCGGCCGCGTGGCGCCGTCGACGGATCGCGAATACGGTCAGGCCGAGGTTGAAGTCGACCAGGACAGCCCGCTCTTGCCGCGGGGACACATTCGGGTCTGGATGTCTCACGGCGATCGGATCGAGACCCTGCCGCCGGGCTTCGCACCTATTGCACACTCGTACAACTCGCCGTGTGCCGCGATGGCGGATCCAATCACGAAGAGGTACGGCCTTCAGTTTCACCCTGAGGTTCGGCATACGCCGGAAGGTCCGGCGATCCTGCGCCGGTTCCTGCTTGACGTCTGCAATGCGCGGGCAGATTGGACTGCCCGGTCGATCATCGATCAGGCGGTCGAAAAGATCCATCGTCAGGTGGGTGAGGAGAGAGTGCTGGCGGCGGTCAGCGGCGGGGTTGACTCGTCCGTCGCAGCCGCGCTGGTCCGGCGCGCCGTGGGCGACCAGCTCATCTGCGTCTTCGTCGACACCGGATTGCTGCGCTCAGGCGAGCCTGAAGAAGTCGTCAAAGCGTTCCGCGAAAACCTGGGTGCGCAAATGATCGCCGTCAACGCCGCGGAGGTCTTCCTCGAGGCGCTCGAGGGCGTGACCGACCCTGAGGCCAAACGCCGGGCCATCGGCGAGAAGTTCGTCCGCACCTTTGAAGAACAGGCTGCCGCACTCGGGAATCCACCGTTTCTGGTGCAGGGCACGATCTACCCTGACGTCGTCGAATCAAGTGCGCCCGACAGGCGGGTTGCGGCCCGGATCAAGACGCATCATAACGTCGGCGGCCTCCCCACGGACATGAATTTCAAACTGGTCGAGCCGCTGCGCTACCTCTTCAAGGACGAAGTTCGGGCGGTCGGCCTGGAGCTGGGTTTGCCGGAATCTCTCGTCTGGCGCCAGCCATTCCCCGGCCCGGGGCTCGCAGTGCGATGTCTGGGAGAAGTCAGCCTGGAACGCCTGACCCGCTTAAGGACCGCAGATAGAATCGCCACAGACGAGTTGACCCGGGCCGGCTCGCTCAGGGACGACACGGCCCAGGCATTCGTCGCACTCCTCCCGATCCGCTCGGTCGGTGTCATGGGGGATCAACGGACCTACGGCGAGACCATCGTTCTGCGAGCGGTGACGACGGACGACTTCATGACCGCCGATTGGGCCAGGCTCCCACAAGACCTTCTGGCTCGGATCAGCAGCCGGATCGTCAATGAGGTCGCCGGGGTGAACCGGGTGGTCTATGACATCACCAGCAAGCCGCCGGCGACGATCGAGTGGGAGTAGCCGCGGCTGGGCTCGGCGCGGCTTTATGTCCAAGGCGATCATAATATCGACGAAGGCCGCCAACCTGGCGTTCGGTGAGCGCGGCCGACGAGTCAAACCGGCGACCCCTTCCCGCGAAGGGGCACCGATGAGGAGGGAATGATGGATTACGGAGCTGTCCTGAAACGGACATGGGAAATCACCTGGAAGTATAAGGGGCTATGGGTTCTGGGGATCCTGTCCGCGTGCGGCAACGGGGGCGGCGGAGGGGGCGGTGGTAGCGGAGGTCAGGCGTCAAGCGGCATCCGCGGGGGCGGTCCGGGAAACGGCGATTTTTCGGGCCTGCAGAATTTCTTTGGGAACATCCCCGAGCAGACGCTCATCATCGCCGTTATCGCCATCGTCGCGCTCCTGCTCGTCTTGGCCCTTGTGGCCCTGGTGCTGGGCGTGATCGGCCAGGGCGGGCTGATCGCCGGCTTCAACCAGGCCGACCAGGGCGCCGATGTGAGCCTAGCCGAAGCCTTCGGTATGGGGATGCACTTCTTCTGGAGGCTGTTGGGCATCCGCCTCTTGCTCTTCGCCGCCGCGTTAATCGTCGTCATCGCCTTTGGCCTCTTCGCCGTCCTGACATTGGGCATCGGGGTGCTTTGCCTGATCCCGCTCCTGTGCATCCTCATCCCTGTCATGATTCTCGTCGGCGTATACGTAACGCTCACGACTGTCGCCCTCGTCGTCGAGAACCTCGGCGTGTTCGAGGCGTTCCGGCGTGCTTGGGAAGTCGCGCGGGCGAACGTCGGCCCTCTCCTGGTCATGACAGTGATCCTGATTCTCGGCTCGGCTATCGTCGGGCTGCTGCTTGCAGCTCCGTTTATCCTGATCCTGGTGCCGGTGGTCGCGACTGTGGCGGTTGGGACACAAACTGCACTCAGCTCCGGGTTGATCCTGGGCGGGGTGTGCCTGGTCCTGTATCTCCCGGTCCTGATTGTCCTGAACGGGATCCTGAACACGTACGTCTTAGGGGCGTGGACGCTGACGTTCCGACGACTGACCGGGCAAGCGGGCTTAGTGCCGGAAGCCATATCGGCTGAGCCCTGACCAGCCGCTCGACACCGAGCCTTGGTCAGCCAGCCCCGCCCGATGCGCGGTCCAGGAAGATTGGCGGTTAAATTGACCCTCCCGCTGGTGGGGTACCGCGGGAGGGTCAGCCGGAGGGAGGCTTAGAGGTACACCTGAAAGAAATCAGGGACCTCCTGGCCAGCATTGTGCGGGGCCAGAGGCTCGGAGGTCCGACCCTCTCACCCCGGGGGATTGGCGAGTCAAGCCCAGAAACTCCAAACCTGCCAGAGCAGCCAGGCTTCAAGGACCAGGATCGAAAGGAAGCCAGCGACCATGATCCAGCGAATAACATGCTCGCTTGGCGTCAAGGGTGGTTCGACGGCCTCAACATGGAAAGTCATTTCGTGCAGGATCCTATCCGTCTGTACGCTCATTGTCGCCCCTATGTCCCTGGTGGTTCTTTCGGATAGTACAGCCACATCGAGCCCTTGCGCGTTTTTGTAAGCCGAATGCAAACACAAGAGTCAACAAGCGCCGGCCGTCGGGATCCTTCCATCGGGATCGCGCCAGCGACGTCAGCCCCCCGATCGAGGATGGAAGCTGGGGACGGGCGGTCCCCCATCCGAGGACCAGGCCGATGCGGCGCTCAAAGGAGCGTTCGTCAACGTCCGGGGGAAAACCACAGCATGCTAAAATGGGCGCATGAATCGACCTGAGCGGCCGATTGCGAGATTGGCGGTCCTGGTCCTCTTGGCAGCAGGGGCGTTGCAGTCCGGTGCGCAGGCTCAGACACCCATCACTCTGGGTGTCTCTTCCACTTCCGTTGAGGCCTTCCCCGCGATGAGCATCTCCGTGACGGTCGCTGACGGCGAAGGTCAGCGGATACCGGGGCTCTCAAGCGGGAACTTCTCGCTCTTCGAGGACGGATCAGCCCGTCCGGATCTGTCCGTCAGCGAAACCGAGGTCGGATCGCGACAGCTCTTTGCGATCCTAACCGGCCGGGGGCTGAGAATCCGCGACTCCCAGGGCCGGACGCGTTTTGATTTTGTCCGCCAGGCTCTGCTGGACTTGTGGGCCGGGCCCGACGTCGCCGAGTACGGTTCGGATGACCTCACCTTGCTGACGTCGGACGGTCCACTCGCGGTCCATGCCTCGGCTTCAACACTCCGCTCAGCCCTGACGACCCACCAGCCGACCTTCGCCGAGGAGGCCTCCGGTTACGACCTTCTCATCCTTGCGCTCGACTACAATGCGGATGCTCCACCAAAGGACGGGATGCCGGGTTCCCTCGTATTCATTGCCCCACCGATCGAAGGCCTCACGGATGTGCTGATGGGTAACGTCGTCGCTCGCGCAAAGCAGACTGCCACGGCCATCTACCCCATCCTGGTCGGACCGCCGGAGGCAATCGACACCCCCGGGGCCGATCAGTTGAGGCAGTTGGCAGCCCAAACCGGTGGGGCCTTCGACGTGTTCGACCCGGGTAGAGGGCTGGAGGGGCTGGCTGACAAGCTCACCGGGCGGCGCTTCATCTATACCGTCCGCTACTCATCCCAGGCGAATGCTTCCGGGATCCACAAGATCGAGCTCCATGTCGAGGCTCCGGGGGCAGCTGCGGCTGTCCAGGAGCTGACCTATCAGGTCGTGATCTTGCCACCCCAGGTGATCTTCATCCAACCACCGTCCCAGATCGTGCGCGAGGCGGATGATCCCTCCCTGGCTCTCGAGCAACTGCATCCGACCAGTCAGGCGCTCCAGATCCTGATCAACTTCCCGGATGGCCATCCGCGGCCAATCACGCTCGCCACGCTGTTCGTCGATGGTCAACCGATCAGCGCACTCGACGCTCCGCCGTTTGATCACTTCACGCTGGACCTGACGCGATTCGTCGAAAGCGCCAGTCACACGCTGCGAGTCGAGGTGCAGGATAGCCTGGGGCTGTCTTCCACCTCAGAACCGATGCGGCTTGAAATTGAAGTCCGTCCGCCAGCGCGAGGCCTGGCAGCCCTGCGCCCCGCCCTGGGATCGATCGTGGCTGCGCTCGCCGTCCTGGTCTTGGGGGTAGTCTTAGCGGTCAGTCTGATGTCGGCCGGGCGCAGGCAAGCCCCCTCAGGCCAGGGCGGGAAGCGAGCAACCGGTCTCCCAGCGACGAGGCGTCGGGCCAGCATGCAGGGGCGTCAAGCCGGGGCTGCGGTCGAAGGCGTTCTCATCCCGGTCGACAGTCGAGGGCAAGAGGGGAAACCTTTGCCCTTGACCGGGATCGATGTCGTGTTAGGAAGGGATGCTTCGTTGGCGGGAATCGTTCTCGATGATCCTTCGGTCAGCGGGATGCATGCCAGGATGATCCGGCTGGCCGGCGGCGGTTACCTGCTGCGCGACCAAGGCTCCGTCGCCGGCACGTGGATCAACTTCCGGCCGGTCCCCAACGACGGCGCCCAGCTCGCTCATGAAGACCTGATCCACCTTGGACGGGTGGGGCTGCGCTTTCGCCTGGCCTCCCCGCCTCCGCCTCGCGAGATTCGCGTCCGACCGCTCGATGGAGAGGCCGCGACGCAGGGGTCCGAATCATGATCACGAGCGAGCGGTCCCACGTGACGGCGGTCGCCCTGACCCACCCGGGCGAGACGGGGAAGAACAACGAGGATCGCTTCTCGGTGACGACCTACACCCTCGAGCCGGACGGGACCCCGTCTATCCTGGGGGTTGTCTCCGACGGTATCGGCGGACACCAGGCCGGCGAGGTTGCCGCTCTGCTCACCGTCGACACGACGGTCAAGGTGTTGGCAGGGTCGAGCGCGCACGAACCAGTGGATCAGCTTCGGTCTGCGATCATCGAAGCAGGTCGAGCCGTTTCACGCACGGGGCGTGAGAAGCCGGAGCTATCCGGAATGGGCTCGACGGTGGCCGTGATATGGATCATCGGCGAACGGCTCTATACGGCATCGGTGGGCGACAGCCGGATTTACATGCTGCGAGAGGGGACGCTCCGCCAGCTCAGCATTGATCACACTTGGATCCAGGAGGCGCTCGATCACAACATCATCTCGCTCGACGAGGTGAAGGATCACCCTAACCTGCACGTCCTGCGCCGGCATATCGGCGGAACTCAAGATCCGGCCGTAGACACTCGCATGCGCTTATCGGCGGATGAGACGGACGAACAGTCGGAGGCCAATCAAGGTCTCCTCCTGAAGCCGGGCGATCAGATCCTGGCCTGCAGCGACGGGCTGACCGATCTGGTCAAGAACAGCGAGATCCGAGAGGCACTCCTCAGCAAGAGCCCGAAGGAGGCCGTAGCGCAGTTGGTGAAGTTGGCGAGAGATCGCGGGGGATACGACAATATCACTGTGGTGCTGCTCGCCGTCCCGTCGGTAGCGCGCCGCCGGCGCAAAGGCCGGAAGTTCGTGCCCCTGTTGGTTGGCTTCGCCGGGCTGTTGGGATTGCTCGGGCTGGCGTTGACCGCGGCCTGGTGGTTCGGTTTCCTTCCATGGTCCCACCGAACGCCGAGCGTTACGCCTCTCCCGGCAGCGGCTACTGTTTTCGCGCCCGGGAGCCTCCCCACGGATATGACGTCTCCCGGCGAAGCCGAGGCCGGTTTAGTGTCGCCGTCGGCAGACATGGCCCAGCCCAGCGCCACCTACACCGCATTCCCTCTCCCGACTGTCCCCACTTCAACACCCACTCCGATTCCTCCTGGCTGACACATCGCCCGACGGCAGGCCATCTCCAGCCTTACCTGCGCTCGATCGTTAGCCGGCAGACGAAACGTTCGCGTCCACCCAACTGATACTTGTACTGCTCACCCCCTCGGAGGAAATCCACCTCACGTCGGCCATTGCTAATCGCCCAGCGAATGACATGCCCGAGAAGGACCCATCCGGGTGAGGAATCGAAATACTCGGGATCGATGAACGAATTGTAGACCCACAGCCGTCCCCCGTAATCGAAGTTCAGGTACCCTGCCGCGGGTCGACCGCCGATATCGAGGACCACCAATTGCAGCCAGCCATGCGCGTGCGCAGCCATGGCGCTTCGTTTGATTTGAGTTTGCATGATCGGGGTGAGGAAGCCCGCCTTCCGCTCATCGAGCGCCATGATGCGTAGGAAGGTTTCCACGGCTTGCTCGACGTCATCACCGGAACCGATGATCCGCCATTCGACCCCTTCCGGCAGCTCGGCGGCCCGGCGCATTTTGCGCCTGAGCTCGTGGCGTTGCTTCTTGCCCAATCCGGCCAGGTACATTTCCCAGTCATCCGGTAGCTCGACGACCGGGGATGGCCTGAACCGTGTCTGGGTGTAAGTCCAGCCTTGGTTCTCCGCCGCCGACCGCAACGCGTCCAGCGTGGGCGATGTCTCGAGGACATTGTACAGATCGATGACTTCCCAAGCTTGCAGTGGATCGACTGCCAGAGCTTTCAGGAGATTCTCCGCAAACAGATCAATCACGGCTTCGGGCGCGATCAGGTCAAGATAATCCGAGATTTCAATGCTGCCCAGAAGAAGAAGGCCGGGCCGGTCGTCGAGCGTCCGCGTTCGAAAGAACGGGGCCAGGCCAACCAGGTCCCCAGCGAGGTCCCGGGCTACTCCGATGTTCAGTTCCGCATCGCGCCACTCTCCACCCCCCAATGTCGACCACCACGTCTGGAGGAATTCATGACGCATGAATGGAACATCCGTCACGGACCGGGCCAGCAGCTGGTTCCATTTCTCGGCCAGAGCCGAAAAACCACTGTCATTACGGACGAATTCGAATTCCAAGGGATCATCGCTCCGGTTTCGTCATCGCGGGTGATTGTACCAGCGGACCGAATCAGAACCGTCATTCGAACCCCGGGGAACCACTCAGATACGAAGGTGCGTTGCGACGCCCTGACCATTCCTGTACAATAGCCAATATGCCACAACATTTCGAGGCGGATGTTCTACTTCTACACATCGCCGCCGGTGCAGCGCGTTCGACACCTCCCCCCGGAAGCCTGGCCCAGACCGCTCCAAGACGGGCCGCTCGAGGACGAGGCGATGACCTGACTTTCATCACCCTCGACCTCAGATCTGCGAGCACGGTCTCGCCAGGGCACACGGATCAGCTGGCCCGGTTGGCAGTGGAAGCGTTCTACGGCACACCCGGCTCGGTCACGGCCGCTTTGCGCGAAGCGGCCGTTGCAGTTAACGATCGCCTGCTGAGTGGAAATCAGAGTCTCGATTCGACTGAGCAGGTGGAGGGGAATCTGGTGATCGGGGTGTTGCGAGCGAACGACCTGTATGTGGCACAGTCCGGCACCGGCCAGGCGTTGATCATCCGCCCGGGCCAAATTGGCCGGCTGGGCTCCGAGGAAGCGGCCCAGCGCCCACTCGGGGTAACAGTGGCGCCTTTCGTCCGCTACCATCACCTCCAGGTCACCCCCGGTGATTTGATCATCCTCACAGCCTCTCCACCGCCGCTTTGGTCCGATCCAACTTTGGCCGGTGTGGCCGGCATGGATCCAGGGCGCGCACTGGACAGCCTTGTCCCGGTGACCAACCATGACATGACCGGGGTGATGATGCGGATGGTGCCACGCGGCGAGGCCGCGCCCCTGCCCAGGCTGCCGGCCATGTCGGCGCAGGCCGAAACAGAGGGGGTCCGGGATGTCCCTCGACCGGCAAGACGTTCGCAGGCTGGGACTCTTGCGAGTAGGGCCACTGCCTCCCTTGGGCGCGCGTGGGAGCCGATCTGGGGGGTAATTGGGCCGCCGTTGTCGGCCGCAGGCAATGAGGTGATTCGCCTTGTGACCAGACTCGCTCCCGGGTTGGCGGAACCGTCCCGGGTCGGGAGCTTCACCCCGGGGGTGTTAATCGGGACCGCCGTTGCCGTCCCGCTGGTTATCGTTGCGATCGCCAGCGTGGTCTACCTCCGCCGTGGACGCACCGAGCAGTTCCGCGCCAACCTCACCCAGGCCCAAGCGGCCGTTGTAGCGGCGCAGTTCAAACCCAGCGGAGAGGATTCTCGCCCCGATTGGGAACGCGCCCTGTATTGGCTGGACCAGGCTGCCAACTACGGCTCCAGCGGAGAGGCGGATGGCCTTCGGCAGCAAGTGAGCGAGGCGCTCGACCGAGTGAACCTGATCGTCCGCCTCGATTTCCAGCCGGCTGTGAGCGGCGGGTTCGGCGCACAAGCCCATATCGCCCAGATCGCCGCCAGTGCGACGGACATCTACGCGTACGACGATGCCGGCCAGGTAATCTGGCATGCCTGGGCAACCGGACGGGGCTACGAGATCGACCGTGAGTTCGAGTGCCTGGGGGGCGACTCAGGCGCCGCCTTTGGCAAGATCGTCGATCTCGCTATCCAACCTCCGCCGGGAGCCTTGGGCAGCGAAGGCATGGTCGCCGTGGACGAGACCGGAAGGCTGCTCTATTGCGCCCCCGGCAGCCATCCTGCGTACGGAAATCTCACCTCGCCAGACATCGGCTGGGGCCGGATTCAGGCCGTGGATGAGTTGAATGAACGACTGTACGTCCTCGACCCCGTCGGCAACGCCATCTGGGTTTACGACGCATCCGACGGCCTGTTCAGCGGCGACCCGTCCTTCTATTTCGCGGAGGCCGTGCCACGACTCAAGGATGCCATAGACCTGGCCGTCACCCAGGACGAGGTGTTGATTCTGTATCAGGACGGCCGGCTCGATCGCTGCCGGCGGTCAGTCGAGAACCTTCCAGCGGGGGGGAGCAAGATCGCCCTCGAGTGCGATCCCGATCAGCGCTTCACGGATGATCGTCCAGGCCACGAGCCAAGCGCTACGCTCCCCGGCGCACCCCCGACCTCGATGGTCTATTCGCCGCCGCCCGAGCCCTCGCTTTTCTTCCTGGCCGGGCAGGACAACACCATCTTCCATTACAGCATGCGGCTTGTATACCAGGGTCAGTACAAGTCGAACAACCCGCTCGAGGCGCCCATCAGCGCAATGACAGTTGGCCCACCGAAGGACCTTTATGTGGGGGTGGGATCCCAGGTCTACTTCGCCCAGCCGATCCGCTGATCCGGCCTCCGGTCACATGGAGGTGAGTAAGGGGGATCCCAGGAATACCCGGCGGCTCATAGGATAAAGGGACGATTCATCGTCCAAATGGGACCACTTATCGCAAAAAAGGATGTCTCGCCTGGAGAAGGCTTGCCGCAGGGCGGACTAGAGGGGCTCCGAGCCCCGAACTGACGAATTCGGACCGGTACTATCCCGTCTTTGACAGGACCAGGACCGGAGCATAGAATCGGACGTGTAGCGTAACGCGGAGGATTGGTTGAGCCGTTGGCCAGGGAAGTACGTCATCGGCGTCACGGGTAACATCGCCACCGGCAAGAGCGTAGTGCGCAAGATGCTAGAACATTTGGGCGCCTACGGCATCGACGCCGATGCGCTGGCCCATCGCGCCATGGCCAAAGGTGCCCCGGGTTACCAGGTCGTCGTCAAGAGCTTCGGTGAGTGGATCCTCGATGAAGAGGGCCAGATCGATCGAAGCCGCCTGGCCCGGCTGGCGTTCTCGGACCCCTCGGCCCTCGGACGGCTTGAGACGATCATCCATCCCCTGGTCACACACGCCATCGATCTCCTTATCCGGCGCGCCAAACACAGTGTGGTCGTCATCGAAGCCATCAAACTTATCGAGACCGATATGGCTGCCGGCTGCGATACGGTTTGGGTCGTGGATACGCCGCAGGAGATGCAGGTCCAGCGTCTGATGCATAAGCGGCACATGTCGGAGGCCTCCGCCCGGCAACGTATCTCGGCCCAGGGCTCGCAGGTCCACAAGCTACGGTCCGCCAAAGTCGTGATACGCAACGAGGGTTCCTTTGAGAACACCTGGGAGCAAGTTCAATCGGCGTGGGGCAAGCTACCCAAACCGGAGGAGCCTCTCCTTTCAGCCCCGCCGGTCCGTCGGCCGGGCCAGCTTGTCGTCCGTCGGGGAAGGCCGCAGGACGCCGACGACATCGCCCGCTTCATCACGCGCGTGACCCATGGCAAACGTCGGATGACCCGGCAGGATGTGATGGCCGCCTTCGGCGAGAAGGCCTACCTGATCATCGAGCGTGATGGAAACATGGCCGGGGTCGCCGGTCTGCAAGTCGAGAATCTGGTTACTCGAATCGATGAACTCCATTTCGAAGCCGGCCTGCCGGTCGAGCAATCCATTCCGGCCTTGATGGAAGCCGTGGAGAACGCCTCAATGGAGCTGCAAAGCGAGGCCTCTCTGCTCTTCTTGCCGCCGTACCTGGCGCAGCACGCAGGGGCATGGCGCTCCGTTGGATACCGGCCGCAAACGATTCAAGGGCTCGGGGTGCGTGCCTGGCAGGAGGCGGCGATTGAATCGATGCCGCGCGGCGCGTCGCTCTGGTTCAAGCGCTTGCGGGAAGATCGTGTGCTTCGGCCTATGTGAGGAGTACGCTCGGGGATTCCAACTTCGGAACGTAGGATGTATTGTGCGAAGGGTGAGAAACAGAAACCTAAGACGCGGAACGCAAACAAGGATCAGTAACGTCTTACCTCGAGCGCCCAACGATTCACTTCTAACTTATCGCGTACCCCAAGAAGAAGGGCCTCACCACCAAACCCGGAATGAGTCCCTCGTAACCGCCTGCAACTCCCCGCGCCAGACAGCCCACAACTCCAGGTCGACGTTCGTCCCCCTTGTCTGATCCTGGAAACTCAAATCCACCTGACTGACGCCGCGTTCGTCCGTTTGCGGCATGACGAAGGTTTGCTCGCCGTCCGAGAAGCGGGCGACCAGTGTGACTGCCGCCCCGCTCACTGGATTGGCGTTTTGGTCGCGCACGACGATGAACACTCGCTGGGTGTCGGTCGGTCCGACAAGCGCCCGGTCGACTGAAGCCTGCGGGTGCAACTCGACGACCCGGTACAGGAGCATGTTGCTCGGCATATTGGGGCGGAGGAGAACGCTGTCGTAGCCCATGGCTTCGAAGTGCAGTCGGCCAAGCGAAGAGATCTTTACTGGCCCACTGTCGCGCGAATCCGGGTGCCAGTCGAGCCTGAAACCCTGGAAGTACTGCACGATCCGCTCGTTCTCCAGCTTGAACTCCGAGATAGGGAAGCCGAACGTCGACGGCCCGCCATGAGAGTCGTAGAAATCCAGGAAGGCATGACAGACTTTGTGTCCCGATTCGGGGTAGAAACGACAGCCTGCGCCTGCTCCGAGGGGACTCTGCCCTTCGACAAGCAGCGGATCCCAGCCCCCCATCCACTCGCCGAGCGGGCTCAGTTTCGGCTGCAATGTGTTGGTTCCTGGGTCCGGGACCAGTTCGATGCGGGCGTTCTGGAAGTACTGGATCACCCAACCGCTGCTGGGTTCGATGAAGGCATCGGTGATCGGATAGCCGAGGATGGCCAGACCACCGTGCAAATCGTAGTACTCCACAAACCGGGCGTCCAGGCTGTGACCAGTCTCGGGGAAATAGCGACCCGGGCCCGGCCCCTGGGCCCAGGCCGTCGACGCCAGGCCCGCCAGGGCCAAGCCGGCGATCAAAATACTGGCAATGCGGCGCATTTCCACCCTGTGCACAAGGTCAAAGACTTCGACCAGGCCGAATCAACCCAAGCATAGATATTTATGTCAACGGATGCAACCAGGACCGGAGTACTACCCGGGTTTGGCCAACGCGTCTCAATCAAGTTCACCCTGCCGGATCCGCCGGTATGAGTCATACCGCTCGGGGCTGATCCGGCCACCATCCACCGCCTCCAGTATTGCGCAGCCCGGCTCATGGATGTGGGTGCAGTCGCTAAAGTCACAGTCGGCCACCAGGCCTCTCATCTCGGGGAAATATGCGTCAAGCTCGCTCGGTTCGATATCCCACAGCCCCAGGGCCTTGAGGCCCGGCGTGTCGGCCACATACCCACCACCCCGGATTGGGATGAGCTGCGGGTAGACAGTGGTATGCGTCCCTTTCCGCGATGCCAGTTGGACTTCGCCTATACGCAGGCTCAACCCAGGGTCGAGAGCATTCAACATGCTCGACTTTCCCACGCCCGAAGGCCCAGCGAGCACCGTCAGATGTCCGATGAGCTGCTTATGCAGCTTTCGGAGACCGTGCCCTGTCTTGGCGGAGGTGTAGAAGACTGGATATCCGAGCGCTTTGTACTCACCGAACTCCGCCTCGGCCGACTTGCGCTCGATGAGATCGATCTTGTTAACACAGACCATGGCCGGTATGCCTTGACGCTCAGCAACCACCAGGAAACGATCGAGCATGCGGAAATTGGGGTCTGGATCCGCGCCGGCGAAAACAAACAGCGCCTGGTCAGGGTTCGCCACAAGGACTTGCTCGATCTCTCTTCCGGGAGCTCGTCGAGACAAGACCCGCTTCCGTTCTTCAACGGTTTCGATCAGGCCACTCCCATCCTCCAGGATGCGGATATGGACCCGATCGCCGATCGCCGCCAGGTCAGTCTGCTGACGCTTCTCTTTGAGGCGCCCTCGCAGGGTAGCTGTGACCAGACCATGGCTCGTCTCGACCTCGAAAAACCCGGATTGGGCGCGCACAATCAGACCCGGGATCGCGGTCTGCTCGTCCGGCGGAGGTTGAGAAAGATCGGTCAAGTCTCTCGTCGTCTCTTTCAAGGCGACTGCTCGGGCGCGGGGTTACGGCGCCGGCGTCGCCTCCTCCGTTGGAATCTCACCCTCGGGACCAGGCGTCGGCGTGGGCGTGCTCGGAATGCCGATACCCGACTCCCATGAATATCGGCGGAACGGCTGCCCGTAGAAGTAATCCTCAACGACGCGCCGGAAGATCGGCGCGGCCCACTCGGAACCTTCCCCTTGATACTCGACCAGCACGACGATTGCCAGATCGGGTTTGTTCGGCCGATTCTCATTGGTGTATCCGACGAACCACGCGTGGGGATCGGCCTGACCACTTTCCGCCGTTCCCGTCTTCCCGTGCACACGAATTGGGAATGTCGTCGGGTATCGCAGGATACGGTTGGCGGTCCCGTGCGGGGAACTGGTCACGAGGAACATCGCATCCTGGAGCGCTTTCAAGTTCTCCGGCGCGAGCGGAAGGGTGCCGTCGACTATCGGACTGAATGTGTGGCTGACTTCGCCCTCCGCTGACTGAATCCGATCGACCATTTGCGGCCGGTAGAGTGTGCCTCCGTTGCCGAGGGCAGCCACAAAGCGTGCGACTTGAAGCGGCGTCACCTGGAGGAAGCTCTGCCCGATGGCCAACTGAACTGAGTCCCGTCCGGCCCACGCTTCGCCGGTTCGCGACTGCTTTGTCTCCGGATCCGGGACCAACCCTGCATTATCCCCGATCTCGATCCCCATGTTCTGGCCAAGTCCGAAGGCCTTCGCCATGTCGGGCAGAGCCGTGGGGAGACCTTGATTGAAGAGGTCGAGCCCGATATGCCAGAAGAACGGGTTGCAGGATCGCTCGAGCCCTTCCATCAAGTTGAGCTCGCCGTGGGCGGGGAGCTCCTTGGCAACCGTCCAATCCTGAAGGGTCAGCCCGGGGATTTCAGTAAAGAAGCCGTTGCAGGTGTATGTGGAATCGGGCGTATAGACTCCCGATTCGAGAGCCGCCGACATCGTGATGAGCTTGAAGACCGACCCCAGAGGATATGTCCCGCTTGTCGCCCGGTTGAGCAGCGGCTGGTTTGGATTGTTGAGCACGTCATTCAATCCGAATTGCCAGTTGGGGTTAGCGGTATCAAACAGATTCGGATCAAACCCCGGGGACGAGACTAGAGCCCGGATCGCACCCGTGTCCCGTTCGAGCACGACGATCGCCCCGTTGAAACCGGCGATGGCTTGCTGGGCCTGCCGCTGGAGATCCCGGTCAAGCGTGGTATAGATCGCCTGGGGCGGTGTGGGGTCGCGCTCTCCCAGCTTCTCGATGATGTTCCCCTCAGGATCGACGACGTAGAGTGTCCCGCCGGGTGTGCCGCGCAGCTCTGATTCAAAGTCGCGCTCGACCCCGGTCTGCCCCACGAAATCGTCTACCTGGTAGCCCCGGGCTAGATACGTGTCCAGCTCTTGTTGTTGTATCTGAGCCACATAACCGACGCTTTGCGGGGCGAGACCTCCCGATCCGTAGAAACGCGTATCGTAGATCCGCCACTGCACGCCGCCGACGGCGGAAAGTGTACCTTCATAGCGTTGGAAATCGTCCAGAGAGACTTCGCCCAGTGGAATGAAGAAATCTGTGTCGCGGAACGGTTCGTAATCGGCCTGGATCTCCTCCGCTCTGCGATCGAGCAGACGGCTGAGGACGGAAAGCATGGCGCTCTCGGCGTCCTCATCCCCGATCTGATTCGGCACGATCCACAGCGCGACCGCCGCGGACTCGGTCACCAGACCCAACCCCTGGCGATCGTAAATGTTGGCGCGTTTCAAGTTGACGAGCTGCATGTAGAGCTGGTTATGTCCCGTCAGCTCGGGCAGGATCGTCGAGCTCGTCCAGGCGATTTTCCATTGGTCATCAACGCGCTTCAGATCGGCCACCGTCTCGCGCATGATGTCGCCGACGACGGCGCTGCTCAAAGTAACCTGATAGCGGACCTGAGCGGCCTGTGGGCTCATTAAGGAGGAGACGATCTTGTAGCTCACGCCAGTGACCGCAGCCGAACGGACAACTTGCTGATACGCCTCCTTGAATTGATCCTGCGACATTGCGTCCTGAGAGAGCGGCGTGAGCATGTCATACATATCGGCGTAGTCCCCGCCCACCCACGCGTCGAGGAAGCGTCGCGTGGCGATCTCAGGATCCGGCGCGGCGACGGTCGTGATGACGGGGGTTGGGAGCGGCTGGCTGGGGGATGGAGTGAGCGGCTGTGAGCCCGGGAGCAACGCACATCCCGCCAGACCATAGGCCACCAGAAGAAGGCCAGCTCGTCTCACCCAGACCCCTGCAGAATCCTGGGGAATACGCTGCATGAATAACGCGTGTGCTGTCGGCACGCCCGGGGGATGTCGACCGACGGCTCTCGGCCGAGACGTCGGAGTGTGCGCATCAGATGACACAGGGGTAGGCCCATCACATTGGCGTAGCACTCGTTCATCGCGTTCATATCGACGGGGTTGAAATGATCATCCTGGATCCCGTAGCCACCGGCCTTGTCCAGCGGTGCGTCGCTCTCGACATACGCGCTCACCTCAGCCTGTCCATACGGACGCATCCTGACGGGGGTTTCGCATATGTCCGTCAGGGTTCGGCCCGAGCTACGTTCGAGAACAGCGATGGCCGTGATCACTCGATGCTCCCGGCCTCGAAGGCTTGCCAGCATCTCGGCCGCGTGCTTCCGGTCTGAAGGCTTCCCCAGGATCCGCCCCTCCAGGACCACCTCGGTATCCGCGGCGATGACCAGTGGTCCGTTCGTCGACTCGGCGGCACGTACCGCTTTCGCTATTGCCAACCGGCAAACGAGCGCCTCTGGGGGTTCGCCTGGCAGGGGCGACTCGTCGATATCAGCCGAGGAAGTTACGAAGGCCCAACCCGTGAGCGTCAACAGCTCTGCACGCCGAGGGGACGCCGAGGCCAGGGTGACGGGGGCATCCCCACGCTTGAGCCTCGCCTGATTCATGTGGGCAGGATTTCCGTCAATGAGCGTGCGGACCGTGGACATGGCCATGCGCCAACTCGTCAGTCGACGCCGGGCGCAGATCGACAACAGTCACCGTGAAGGCCAGCTCCTTCCCGGCCAGTGGATGATTGAAATCCAGCATGACCTCATCGCCTTCGATCTTGACAATACGCGCAAGGCTGACATTGCCATCATCGTCTTCGATCTCAATTTCCTCGTCGACGGAAAGCTCGCCGTCTTCCGAGACTTCGCTTCGATCGACCGTGGCCTGAGCCTGTGGATCGTATTCGCCGTATCCGTCCTTGGCCTGCAGGACGACTTCCTTGTTGTCCCCGGTTCTCATGCCGTAAAGGGCCTTCTCCAGGCCGGGGATGATGTGTCCGTGTCCCTGTATGAACTGGATCGGCTCGTCGCCGACGGATGTATCCAGCACCTCACCTGCGACACGCAGCGTGTACTCCAGGCTTATGACGAGGTCGTCTTGGACTGCAGCTTCGTTCATCACACATCTCCTTCCGGCACATTGCATCAGTGCCGGGGACCCGGCAGGCGAAACATTGTAACATGGTCGTCCAACGACTCGTGTTCCTGCACTTCCATCGCCCTCACCCAACCTGGCGTGCTGCTGCTAATTCGTTAGCTACCGCCTAGCGACGATTCTCTCATGCAGTACGGCACGCAGGTCAGAGATTCGTGCGAACGCCCGATGATAGAATGAGCTGGTCCAGCATCTGGGCTTCGGGCGAGTTCGGCCCCGGCCACTGACCTGCTCTTGTCCACCCCGCCCAGGAAGGTGCCTTGTCCCTCGCAGAATCATCACGCCCTACGCCGATGTTCCTTGCGGGAGCTGGTTGAGCCCGTGACACGACCCCGCCCGGGGAGCCGGCCTTACCTCGCGCTGGGAGTCGGAGTCCTGGCGCTCGGCTTCTCGGCCATCTTCGTCCGTTGGGCAGCCGCGCCGGGACCCGTTACTGGTCTTTATCGTATGGCTATCGCGACCTTGTCAGTTACCCCGCTCATCCTGCGACCGGGCGTTTGGCGGAGGTTGTCCAACTCCCCGGGAGTTCCCTGGGCCATATTCGGGGGCGTGTTCCTCTCAGCCGATCTGGCGCTCTGGAACACGGCCGTCAGCATGACCAGCGCGGCGACGGCGACGCTCTTCGCTAACACAGCCCCGCTCTGGGTCGCCCTGGCCGGGCTATGGATCTTCGGGGAGCGTTTGAGCGGCAGGTTCTGGCTCGGGCTGGCGTTCACGCTTGTCGGCGCGGCGGCCGTCGTGGGGGTGGACATCGCCGGCCGGATCGCCCTCGGCTGGGGTGACGGACTCGCCTGGGCTGCCGGTGTTTTCTACGCCGGCTACTTCATCTGCACCCAGCGGGGGCGGGCTTGGCTGGGCTCGATCGATTACGTCTGGGTCGCCGGGGCTGCTTCCACGATCACGCTCTTAGGGATCAGCCTGGCGATGGGTTTCTCCCTGACAGACTATCCGTCCCAGACATGGCTGGCGTTTCTTGGAATGGCCTTGATTTCGCAAGTCCTCGGCTACCTGGCGATCACCTTCGCGCTCGGGCACTTCACAGCGTCGTTCGTATCACCGACAATGGTCGGGCAGCCCGTTCTCACGGCTCTCCTGGCTATTCCGTTGCTGGGGGAGTATCTTAGCCTGGGCCAATGGCTCGGCGGCGCAGCCGTGCTCATGGGGATCGTGTTGATCCATCGTTCGCGTGTCGCTCCTCTAGGTTCGTCCCAACCATCGTCCCCGGGTTAGCCGCCTTCTTCCATGCTCAAGACGAATACAAGTGTGACGGCCCAGCCCTTCTTGGAACGATGTCCCGGCCTCACCCGCCTTGCCCTGACCCGTCACGGATCGCGCAGGCTCGCCTCAACCGCAAGGATTGGTCTTTTTGAACGATGTCCCGGCCTCACCCGCCTTGCACTGACCCGTCACGGATCACGCAGGCTCGCCTCAACCGCGAGGATTGGTCTTTTTGAAGGATGGGAGCGGCGAAGCCGCTCCCATCCTTCAAAAAGACTTCCCCCTGAGCCGCAGCTCCCGAGTGCCTCGATGGTAGAATCGCCTCGATGGACCTTTTCGACTTCACTTTGAATCAACGGCTGCGTCAGGAAGCGCCTCTGGCCGCGAGGATGCGGCCGCGCACATTGGATGAGTTCTGCGGCCAGGAGGAGATCGCCGGACCGGGCCGTCTACTGCGACGGGCGATCGAAGCCGATCGCCTTTTCTCATCGATCATTCTATGGGGACCGCCGGGGACAGGCAAGACCAGCTTGGCCATGATCATCGCCAACTCGACCCAGTCCCATTTCGAGACCATGTCGGCTGTACTGGCCGGCAAGCCCGAGCTTCGCAAAGTCATCGATGGGGCGCTCGAACGCCGCCGACTTTACCAGAAACGGACGATTCTGTTCGTCGACGAGGTTCATCGGTGGAACAAGGCACAACAAGACGCGTTGCTGCCGCACGTCGAGAATGGCACGATCACGTTCGTAGGGGCGACGACTCAGAACCCCTACTTCGAAGTCATCGGGGCGCTGGTCTCCCGCTCGCGCGTGTTTCAACTCCGGCCGCTGGAAGATGGAGACATCCGGCGGATCATCCAGAGCGCGATCGCCGAGCCGGAGCGAGGCTATGCCGACCGAAAGATATCGTTGGACGAAGACGCGCTCGACCATTTGATTCAGGTCGCCGGAGGAGACGCACGCAACGCGTTGAATGCGCTCGAGTTGGCGGTCGAAACGACGTCGCCCGCAGATGAGGATGTGCTTCATATCAGCCTGGAGGTCGCGCAGGAATCGATCCAGCGGCGGGCCGTTCTATACGACAAGGACGGCGATGCGCACTATGACACCATCTCGGCCTTCATTAAATCGGTGCGAGGCTCGGACCCCGACGCGGCGCTTTACTGGCTGGCCAAGATGTTGTACGCGGGTGAATCACCGCGCTTCATCCTACGCCGGCTGCTCATCCTGGCCTCAGAAGACATCGGGCTGGCGGATCCACTCGGTCTGGTAGTGGCCACGGCGGCGATGCAATCTTTCGAATTCGTCGGCATGCCCGAGGGGGTATACCCCCTGGTCGAGGCGACGCTCTACCTTGCCACGGCTCCCAAATCCAACTCAGCAACGGCCTACTTCAAGGCCTATCAGAAGATCGAAGATGAAGGCGTCATCGAAGTCCCGGACCATCTCAAGGATGCCAACCGCGACGCAGCCGCGCTCGGACACGGCAAGGGCTACGCGTACCCACACGATCACCCGGGGCATCACGCCGGTCAGCAGTATCTGCCGGCATCGTTGTTGGGAACCTATTTCTACAACCCTTCTGAGGAGGGCTACGAAGCCGGGGCAAAGGCACGCCTCGAATCCTGGAGGGCGGCCCAGGAACGTGCTCTCGGCCTCGAGCAGACCCAAGTCTTGCCGGAGATGCGCGAAGAGAAGGTCCAGGCGATCAAGCGCCACCACGCTCGCGGGCGAGAGTAACCGCCGCCACGCTCCAACCCAGTCGAGTTGTCAAACTCGAACGCCATCCGGGCCGCGTGCCACAGGAGCTCCATGACAACGGTCTTCCTGATCCGACACGGCGATAACGACTTCGTCAAGAAAGCCCGCCTTGCGGGCTGGTTGCCTGGGGTGCATCTCAACGCGCACGGTCGGGCCCAGGCCGAGTCACTGGCGAAGATCCTCCAACCGGTCAAGCTTAAGGCGATCTACGCCAGCCCTCTGGAGAGGGCCATGGAGACCGCCGAACCCCTTTCCAGAGTGAAAGGATTGCAGATCCTCCAGCGCGCCGGTCTGAGTGACGTCGATGTCGGCCGTTGGCAGGGGCAATCATTGATGCTTCTGCGTCGGCGCAAGCTATGGCAGACCGTGCAGCACGCGCCCAGCCTTGCTAGATTCCCCGACGGGGAGTCCTTCACGCAAGCGCAGGCGCGCGCCGTGGCGGAGCTCGAGGGAATCCTCGCTGAACACAAGAGCCGCAACGTGGCCGTGGCATGCTTCTCGCACGCCGACATCATCAGGCTAATCATCGCTCACTATCTCGGACTTTCGCTCGATCTCTTCCAGCGCCTCACCATACAACCAGCCTCGATCAGTTCTATACACATCAGCGACGGCTCCGCGCGGATCCTGAGGATCAACGACTCTCGTGCAACCGAAGGCGTGTGAGAGGAATGATATACTTCTCGCCGCGTCCACGCCCATGCTTGACCGTCCCCGGGAGGCGGCCTGGATTCCATGGAGTATGAACTCAACCCCGTGACACGAATCACAACCGGAGCGATTGGGCCTCCAGGCAAACGCGTCTTCTACTTGCAGGCCCGCCACGCAGATGGACTGCTTACATTGCTGGTCGAGAAGCAGCAGATTCAGGCGTTGGCTGTCGGCCTGGAACAATTCCTGAAAGAACTGAGAGAGAAACACGCGGACCTGCCTCAGGCGACTGCCGATTTCACCGACACCAAGATGGAACTCGAGCAGCCGATCGACCCGGCCTTCAGAGTCGGTCAACTGGGTCTGGCCTATGATGAGCCATCGGACAAGCTTATCCTGGTGGCGCGAGAGTCTGAGGCCGAAGGGCAGGAGGCCGGTCAGGCCTCAGTCGCCAGATTTTGGTGTACCCGTAGCCAGATGCGCAGCATGTGCCAATGGGGCCTTGAGCTCTCCGGCAGAGGCCGGCCTATTTGCGGCAACTGCGGCGAGCCAAAGGACCCGGAAGGGCACTTCTGCCCCAAGAGCAACGGTCACAAACACTAGGCGCGCAGCCGACCGTCCCTCCACCGGCCCTCTGCGGCCCTGACACGGCGGCCAACCCGGACCATCCGCGATCCCTTTCCGAGATGAACTCCAATCTGAAAGACGATGAGACCCTGAGAGTACTGGCCTCCGGCGAGATGGCTCTTTCCGGGAGGTTCATGTGGGGGTCGAACTACACCTTCCTTGTCGGGGTGACTCAAGAAGGTATCGAGATACCGGCGGTGTACAAGCCGTCACATGGCGAACGGCCCTTATGGGATTTCGACGAGGGCACTCTTTCGGCCCGGGAAGTGGCTGCCTATATCACGAGCCACGCGCTGGGGTGGGACCTCGTGCCGCCGACTGTTCTGCGTACGGACGGACTCGCCGGCCCCGGCTCGGTCCAACTCTACGTCGATGCCGACCCCGAACGGCACTACTTCACATTCAGCGAGGATGAGAAGCAGCGTCTTCGGCCAGTGGCCCTCTTCGATTGCCTGATCAACAACGCCGACCGGAAGGGGGGCCATGTTCTGCTCGACCCGGATGGGCATTTATGGCTCATCGATCACGGGTTGTGCTTTCACGTCGAAGACAAGCTCCGAACTGTCATTTGGGACTTCGCCGATGAGCCGATCCCCGAGGCGCTCCTCCAGGACCTAAACCGTCTGCAGACGCGTCTCCGGACCGACGCGGAGCTCGTGGCTGAGTACAGGGCTCTTCTCTCCCGCGAAGAAATCGAGGCGCTGTCCTCCCGGGCCATGCGCCTGCTGGCCTCAGGCCAGTTCCCTACCCCGGACACGCCCCGCCCCTACCCCTGGCCCCTGGTCTGAAGGCCCCGGGCACGAGCGCCTGCCGTTCCCACATGCCTCACCGTCTCCACGCCCTCGGGGGTGAATGACGACCGGCGATCGCCAGGCTGGATCTCCCGAGCCGCTCCGCACATGCGCTCGCGGGGGAGACCTTGTCGACAAGCGATGGCCTCGCATCAGCCCCATCTACGCGGGCATCCCACCCACGGATTTTGGACACTTGTGGTAAAGTGCATGCCGCAAACCACCCTCCAGGAGAGTACGAATGGAGAGCTCGATCAGCGCCACCGAAAACGGCGAAGGGCCTCTCGAACGCCTGCTTGGGTTAAGGATCAAGCTCGACGCCGAAACACTCATCTTCACTGCACTAATCGTCTTGGCGATCGTTACTCGCTTCTACATCCTGGGCGCTCGGGTGATGAGTCACGATGAGACGACCCATGTCTACTTCTCCTGGCAATTCGAACAGGGCAAAGGCTATCAGCACGACCCGCTCTCGCACGGCCCGCTCCAGTTCCACCTGATGGCGCTTTCGTATTTCTTGTTCGGCGCCAACGACGCCTCAGCCCGCGTCCCGGTGGCCGTTTTTGGCGTCCTGGCCGTCGGGATGGTGTGGCTCTTCCGTCGCTGGCTGGGACAGAAAGCGACCTGGGTGGCCGCGGCGTTGATGCTCGTCTCTCCGTTCATGCTGTATTACTCGCGCTATGCCCGGAACGAGGCCTATGTCGTGGTCGAGGCCATGCTGTTAGTTTGGGCCTCGTTCCGCTACCTCGAAACCCGGCAACCCAAATGGTTATACGTCCTGTCCGCCTCCCTTGCGCTGCACTACGTCACCAAAGAGACCTCTTTCATTTACGTCGCGCAGATCCTGATCTTCTTCGCCGCGGTCTTTGCCTACGACGCTTTGAAGAAACCCTGGAACCGGCTCATGCACCGGATCTGGTTCATCGCCGGGTTGATCGCCGGTAGTCTCGGCGGGGGCGTTGCGATTCTGAGCTTCCTCAGTCAGCGGACTAGCGCGGGAGAGGCCCCCGACGTCGGACCTTCGCCGCTGATCGGCCTCGGCGTATTGCTGGCCGTGGCCGGTTTACTGCTGATCGCCGCTGGACTGCTCCTGAATTTCGGGAGGAAGCTGCGTAGCGACTTCCCCTCCCTGGATGTCCTGGTCATCACCATCACCGTGACGCTGCCCCAGTTGGGTGCCCTACCGGCGCAGGCCCTCGGCTGGAACCCGCTGACCTACGATGATCCGGCGATCCTGTCACGCACGGTGTCTGTCGTCGTGGGTCTGGCCGTCCTCGCCGCCGTCTTGGGGAGCGTGTGGGACTGGCGGCGCTGGACTATTGCTGCCGGGGTGTTCCTGGCGATCTTCATTCCGCTCTACACCAGCCTGTTCACGTACCCATTCGGCTTCTTCACCGGCCTGGTCGCCTCATTGGGCTACTGGCTTGTGCAGCAGGGTGTCCAGCGCGGGAGCCAACCCCTGTATTACTACACCGCAATCCAGATCCCTTTCTACGAGTTCCTGCCCGCGATCGGATCCCTGATGGCTGCGTGGGCAGGCCTGGGAGCCTTGATCGCTCGCCGATCCGATCGAGATGCAGTTGCTCTCCCGGATGAAGCGGAGCGGGCCGGTGAATATTCACCGGCACTCGTAATCGCATACCTTGGCTACTGGGCCTTAATCTCAATCGCCGCCTACTCTTACGCCGGTGAGCGCATGCCCTGGCTGACCGTGCACATTGCGCTCCCCCTCATCCTGCTTGCAGGCTGGGGTATCGGCCGGGCGATCGACTCGATCGAGTGGGACCAATTCCGCTCGGAGCGCGGAGCCCTGCTCGCATTGCTTGGTGCTCTGGCCATGCTGGGGCTCGCCCGCGCGATCGGCTATCTCCTGGGTTCCCCGCCCCCATTCCGGGGATCGGAGCTTGACCAGCTCGAGACGACCACCGGTCTTCTTACGGCGGCTGCCGTCGGCATCGGCGCCGGCGTCGCCGTGTATGTGCTCGGGAGACAGTGGAAGATCTCTCAGCTTGCGCGTCTGGTGGGGGTTGTCGTCCTGGGCATGCTGTTCCTCGTCACCGTTAGGACCAGCTTCCGGGCATCCTACGTCAACTACGACAATGCCAAGGAGTTCCTGGTCTACGCGCACGGCGCGGCGGGTCCGAAGCTGGCATTGCAGGAGATCGAAGAGCTCTCACGGCGCACGACCGGCGGGCTGGAAGTCGACATCGGGTACGACAACGAGAGTCTCTACCCCTACTGGTGGTACCTGCGCGACTACTCGAACGCTCACTATTTCGCCGAGAACCCCGGGGCCGACCTGCAGGGCTATCCCCTGGTGGTCGCCGGTGCGGGCAACTGGGCCAAAGTCGAGCCGATCCTGCGGGACCGGTTTTACACTCTCGAATACACCCGTCTTTGGTGGCCGATGCAGGATTACTTCGGCCTGACGTGGGATCGAATCTGGGGCGCCATCTCCTCGCCAGGCTACCGGGCCGCAATATGGAACATGTGGTTCAACCGTGACTTCACGGCCTACGGTGAACTGGTCGGTCACGACTTCGCACTCCGCAACTGGGATCCATCCGAGAAGATGCGGCTGTACATCCGAAAGGACGTGGCGGCCACAATCTGGCAATACGGCATAGCCCCGACCGCGCTCGAACCGGTCACGTTCGAGGATCCCTACGCCTCGCAAATGCTCACCCTCGAGGCGGACCAGATTATCGGTCAGCAGGGGGCGGAGCCGGGACAGTTCTCCCGTCCCCGCGGTCTGGCGATCGCAGCCGATGGCAGCCTGTTCGTGGCCGACACGAGCAACCACCGTATCCAGCATCTGACCAGCGACGGCGAGGTCATCTCGGTTTGGGGCAGCTTTGCCGATCTCTCGGCCGGAGAGGCCCCGGGAGGGACCTTTAACGAACCATGGGACGTCGCCGTCGCACCCGATGGCACGGTCTACGTCACCGACACATGGAATCACCGTATTCAGCACTTCAGCCAAGACGGTGAGTTCCGTGACATGTTCGGGCACTTTGGCCAGGCCGACAGTCCCGATGCATTCTGGGGCCCGCGAGGGATTGTCATCGATGCTTCTGGCCGCATCTTCGTGTCGGATACGGGTAACAAGCGCATCGTGATTCTCGATGCCCGAGGCAACCCGTTGAGCGAACTGGGCACCGGAGGGGTCGGCCTGGGCGAGCTGGACGAGCCGGTCGGCCTGGCGATCGGCACGGACGGACGCCTGTACGTCGCCGACGCATGGAACCAGCGCGTTCAGGTGTTCGAAGAGACCACACAAGATCACTACGCCGCCGTGCTGGAGTGGCCGATTGACGGCTGGTTCGGACAGTCTCTTGAGAACAAGCCCTACATCAACGCCGGCCCACCCGGCCAGATCTGCACGACGGATCCAGAGTCCTATCGCGTTTTGTGCTTCAGCGGAGAGGGTGAGTTCATCCTCGGGTGGGGCGAGTTCGGCCAGGAAGGCACGCAGTTCAGCCTCCCCGTCGGGATCGCGGTGGACGACGCCTGCCGCGCCTGGATCGCGGACAGCGCCGCTGGCCGTCTGATGAGGTTCACCCTTCCGGGCTGCGAGTGACACCGAGCGTCTCTGAATTCGTTCGACCCTCGAAGCAGGGGATTCACCCAACAAGCTCGCGCGGGGTAATCCCGCACGCTGCCAGGGAGCGCTAATGCCCTCGGTCAGGCTCGCATTCATGGGGTTCGGCAATGTCGGGCGCGCCCTGGGCGGGTTGCTGCTCGAGAAGCAGGACGAGCTTCGCCAGCGCTATGATCTCAGCTGGCACGTGTCCGGTATCGCCACGGGCTCGCACGGATCCGCAATAGATCCAAGCGGACTCGATCTCCGCCGCGCCCTCGAACTCGCTGCACAGGGCGAATCCCTGAATCGGCTGGCATCGGCTCCGCAGACGCAAACAGGCGTCGCCTTTGTCCGGACGTGCGGAGCCGACGTCCTATTCGAGAACACGCCGGTCGACTATGAGGCCGGGCAGCCGGCAACCGCTCACATTCAGGCCGCACTCGAGGCGGGGATGCACGTGGTCACCGCCAACAAAGGGCCGGTCGTCCACGCTTATCGCCCCCTCACAGATCTGGCCCGACAACGCGGCCGTCGATTTCTGTTTGAATCGGCCGTGATGGATGGTGCTCCCATCTTCTCATTGTGGCGTGAGACTCTTCCAGGCTGCCGGTTGAATTCATTCAGAGGGATTCTCAATTCCACGACAAACATGATCCTGACTTCGATGGAAGCCGGGATGGGCTTTGACGACGCCGTCAGGCATTGCCAGTCCATCGGGATCGCCGAGACCGATCCAAGCGGAGACATCCTCGGTTGGGACGCGGCGGTGAAGGTCGCAGCATTGGTGACAGTGCTGATGGATCATCCGATCAAACCCGACCAGGTCGATCGCCGGGGGATCGAGGATCTGACATCCGAGAAGATCGAGCAGGCACGAGGCGACGGAAAACGATGGCGCCTGATCTGTGCCGCCGCCCGAGAGGGACAACGCGTGCTGGCGTCAGTGCGTCCGGAGCAGGTGGGGCCACAAGATGCGCTCTTCAATGTGGCCGGCACCTCTTCGTCGATCACCTTCTACAGCGACACGCTGGGCCCGCTGACGATCACTGAGGAGAACCCCGGCCCCCGGACAACCGCCTATGGCCTGCTTGCCGACTTTCTCAACGCGGTCGCTGTAGAATGAGTCGGCTCGTGCGTGAGCTGCTTCCAGGTTGCGATCGCTCGATCTTGCGCCGGGGAGACCGCCCGGATCTTTTCCCCGGGCTGGAACAGCAGTACACCCCAGGCGTGCATCACGCCGACGGCGCGCAGGATGGCCGCCGCCGATGACAATCCGAGCGGTGATCTACGATCTGGGGGGCGTGATTATACGCACGCACGATCACGAACCCCGGGCGCGCTGGGAAAGACGACTCGGTCTGTCTCCGCACGCGCTCGAGCGACTCGTCTTTTGGGGGGAGGCGGGCGAGAAGGCCGCACTGGGCCAGATCGATCCTGACGGCGTCTGGACGTGGGTCATCGAGCGCCTCGAATTGAATCCCAGTGATAGACCAATGTTGGAGGCCGATTTCTGGGCAGGCGACCGCGTCGATAACGAGCTGATCGACTACATGCGAGGCCTGCGCCCGGCGTTGAAGACCGTATTGTTGTCAAACGCCTGGACAAGTCTTCGAACGGCACTTGAAATGCGGTGGGGGATCGCCGACGCCTTCGACCTTGTCGTCATCTCGGCCGAAGTTGGCCTGGTCAAACCGGATCCGCGTATCTTCCATCTTGCCCTGTCCCAACTGGGTGTGTCCCCGGATGAGGCCGTTTTCCTGGACGACATGCAAGAGAATGTCGACGCCGCGCAATTTGTCGGGGTCCACGGCGTCCTGTTCGAGAATACCGAGCAGGCGATCGCAGACATCGCCAGCATCATCGATGCTCAGCTTGCGGGCGCTTGAGATGGCGTTTGACACGATCTGCCAGAATTCTCCCCCGAGCAGATACTCGGCTGGCATCACGGCCAGAGCGGAGTTGGCGAGCGATTGTTGCGACCCGGCTTCAAAGAGGCCTCCAGCAGAATCGCTGGATGCAGTTGCATCTGTGCCTTGAAAGTGGCACAATGGACTGTGGTTCTAGATCAGCCGGCTGGGCGAGTTCTGCGTCGCCCAGTGGTCTTTAACCCCATATTGGGCCTCGAGCCACAAACCACAATGGGGGATCCGCCGTACTCATGAGCAACATCAGCCTGCCGCCATATGTCTCCAAGCGCCTCGGCGTGTTCCTAGTGGCGATGGCGCTTGCTGAGACCGCCCGCACGATGACGGCCATCCAAATCCCCGTGTACTTGCGATCGCTTGGCGCTGATGTCGGCCAGATTGGTCTTTTCTTTACCCTATCCGGCGTTCTTGTGCTCGCGATGGGGCTCATGGGGGGGTGGTTATCGGACGCGCTGGGACGTCTGCGTGCCCTGGCTCTGGGCAGCGCCGCCGGCGTATTCTCCTACGCGGCTTTCGCGTTGGTCCGCACCTGGTGGCTGGCTCTGATCGGTGCGGGTTTCCTGGCAGTCTCCGTCGCACTGACCTGGCCCTCGTACAAGGCTTATGTCGCCGACTTCTCAAGCGAGAAATACCGTGGGCGTGTCTTCGGGCTTTCGGAGTCGGCGGTGAATATGGCCTGGATCTTCGGGGCGCCCGTCGGGGGGTTCCTGGCTCAGCAGCTCGGCTTTCGATTCATGTTCGTCGGAGCGGCCATGCTCTTCGCGCTGGCAGCGGATGTATTTCTCGTGCTCGATCATCTGAGCCGCCGCTCAGCGGCTTCCACCGCCCGCCCTGCGCCGACCCTGGCCTCCATGCGAACCTCGCTCGTGAAGATGGCCGCTTTGGTCTTCTCGGGCGGTCTCGTGACCTGGCTCTTGATCACCGACGGCGTGCGTGACGTCGCCTTCAGGTTGTCTTTCGATCTTATGCCGGTCTATCTGACTGATGTCGGCGGGCTTACCAGCCAGCAGATCGGTTTGCTAGACGGGCTGTTCGGAATCGTTCTCGTCGCCTTCGGCTTCCCCGCCGGATGGTTTGCCGACAAAACCAGCGATAGGGTCGGCCTGATCTCGGGGCTGATCATGGTGCTCTCCTCACGCCTGACTTTCGCTTTCGCCTCAGGTTTTTGGGGGTTTACTCTGTCGTGGTCGATGCTGGCCATCGGGGTCGCGCTGATGGATCCGCCGATCCAGTCTCTAATCTCAAAGGGAGTCCCCCAGTCACTGCGCGGCATATCTTACGCGCTCGTCACAACGAGCATCGGCATCGTCTCCTTGCCCTCTCCCTGGATCGGCGGACAGCTCTGGAACATGTTTGGCCCTCAGGCCCCGTTCCTTTTCACGGTCGCCTTGGGCAGTCTGGCGATCATCCCCGCCTGGTTCAAGCTGGTTGTGCCGAAGGGGGTCGCCGACGAGGTCGACACGGAGCTCGACGCGGCGCCCGCGGATTGAGCCTTCGCACGTCGCGTTCGAGACAATCCGACCGTTGAGAATGACCCATCTTTTCGAATGCAGCTACGTATCAAGTCGGGGAGAAACAGCAGTGACCGGCTGAAGTGCCGGTCACGACGAGCGACGATCGATGAGGAGAGAGCCTCCTGCCATCCGCAGGACGGCCGGCACTGCCGCTCTTGCCGGAAGGGCTCCGCGTCGCCTTACCGTACGGAAGGGCGTCACTCCAGCCGGTCGGCGCATTCTTTTCCCGAGCAACTCCCGGGCGGGAGTTCGGGCAGGTTGGCCGGAGGTAGCCACGGCCTACGCGGGCCTAGCAGTCCTTTGGTGGCCTGAGGCTCTGTTGCCTCCACTTTAGCGATCTCTATGTCTCAAGTCAAGCGCGGCACGCTTAAAAAAGGTACTAACTCGCGAGCAAATTATCCACAGGATATCTCCTGTGCGTTTTGATTATAATTGGATAACCGTACCAAGTTTGGGGGGGATTTTGGGGGGATCACGCCTGGAGCACAGATCCCGGGGTCGTTTGATCACGGGATCTGACGACCCACTCGACCGACAGCTTGCCGGATGCGTCACCGCCTTGAGGCAGATCTTAGATTCACCCCAAGCACCAGGGGGTCCGCTCTACTCCACGCTTGTGACACACTCGCCGAGCCATCCCTGGCGCAGGCGGACTCTGAATACGAACAGAAGCCAAACACCTCACGCCGCCTCACGTTGACGGCGCTGGTCCGGAGGTTCCAGTATGTCTCGAACCAGACTGATCTTTAACGCCCACGCCGATCGAGGGCGCGCGTGGGACATCGCCTCATCGCTACAATCGGTCATCAGCCAGCATGGCAGTGTGGATTGGGCCCCGACCGAGTACCCGGGCCACGCCACCGAGCTCGCCGAGGATGCCGCTCGTCGGAGGTTTGATGTCGTCGCCGCCCTCGGCGGTGACGGGACAGTCCATGAAGTGACAAACGGGCTCATGCGCGTCCCGGCATCACGCCGGCCGAAGATGGCTGCCGTCCCGATCGGTTCCGGGAATGATTTCTGCTCCAACGTGGGGATTCAAACCGACCCGGAGGTCGCCATGCACCGGGTCTTCGCCGGTGAGTCAAAACCGATCGACATCGGCAAGCTGACCGATGCGGAGGGTCGGGTGGAGTATTGGGACAACACGCTGGGGATCGGCTTCGACGCGACAGTAACACACTACTCCTATCAGATCACACACCTGCAGGGGTTCAGCATGTATCTCTGGGCCGTGATTCAGACGATCGTGCGGAACCATAACGCGCCCCGGATGCAAATCGTCACGGACGAGGAGACGATCGACGAGGAAGTTCTCTTGCTGGCTTTGTGTAACGGCCCTCGCGAGGGAGGCGGGTTTTTCGTCGCGCCCGATGCGAAGCCCGATGACGGCCTGCTCCACTACGCCATGATCAAGCGCGTCTCGCGACCGATGATGTTCCGCCTGATCCCCGAAGTCATGAAGGGCACTCATGGACGATTCAAGTCGGTTCGCCTCGGCCATTTTCGGCGTATGAAACTCACCTCCGAGTCTCCAATCCCGATCCACACCGACGGCGAAATGTTCGCCGGCTTGACCTCTCAAGTTCGAGAGATCGAAGTCGAGATCCTCCCAGGCGCACTCCAGGTGATCGTTTGAACCAGCCGGCTGAGGTCGCCGCTGCCGAGCGTCGGCCGGTTGCGCACGGCTGATCCCTCCCCACACCTCGCATGCGCACTCTGGCGCTCGCCCTCCAGGACCACGACTTCGGGCACCTGCGCATTATTGCCAGCCTGTGGGGTTTTGACCTCTCGGGCGGGTCTGCGCCTGACGTTGCCATCGACTTGGCGCGGTCGATGCTCGATCGCGCCCTGTTGGTCGAGATCGTCGACAGCCTGCCTGCTCCCGCCCGAGAGGCGCTGGAGGCGCTCCTTCGCAATCGGGGGCGTCTGCCTTTGGCGGACCTGACGCGCCAGTACGGATCGCTCCGCCAGATGGGGCCTGGAAGGCGCGATCGAGAACAACCTTGGCGACAGGAAACTTCGCCGATCGAAGCCCTGTGGTACCGCGGACTGATCACCATGACTTTCCTGGACACCCCGACGGGTCCGCAAGAGTTCGGCTACATTCCGCGGGATCTTCTGGATTTGTTCCCCGCTCCCGATGCAGTGCCAGACATGCTGCGCGTGAAATCGGTCTCCCAGCCTGACGATGTGCGGCTCGCCTCAGACTTCGCGGTTGACGACCTCGTCACCTTGTTGGCGGCTCTTCGCCGTCGTCCGGCGCCTTCCATTGTTCTTAGCCCCGAACGCCTCCAAGGCCTCCACCCGTTCCTGCATCAACCGGCCTCCGCTCGGCTAATCCTTGCGTGCCTGCTTGAGGAACGCGTTCTTACCAACGACCGGCTCGTCCCGGACCCGGAGTCGGTCCGGGTCTTTCTGGATTGTGCTCGCCCAGAGATTCTGAGGCGCATGCGAGATGCCTGGCGCACGGCGGAAGGCTGGAACGACCTGGCTCAAGTGCCACATCTGCATGCAGCCAGCGGCCAGTGGCCGAATGCCCCACGCGTCTCGCGTCAGGCGGTCCTCGATCTGCTGGGCAGGTTGATGATTGGCGAGTGGTGGGACCTGGGGGGTTTCATCCAGGCGGTTCATGAAACACAGCCTGCTTTCCAAAGGCCGGCGGGGGACTTCGATTCGTGGTACCTGCAGGATACGCGGACCGGGGGCTTCGTCCGGGGATTGGCGCATTGGCATGCCGTGGAGGGCGCATTGATCCACGGCGTGATCACCGGTCCGCTCTATTGGCTTGGCATGCTCGATCTTGGCCTTGCCGGTCCTGATGGCTC